>Ga0182740_1001848_pt1 | contig 13713 bp, 5 predicted proteins | sample eDN5th37CKraftBY_FD_128872 | JGI IMG/M metagenome (GOLD analysis project Ga0182740, IMG submission 128872) | Enriched backyard soil microbial communities from Emeryville, California, USA - eDNA 5th pass 37_C Kraft BY (version 2) (version 2) | ecosystem: Environmental > Terrestrial > Soil >...
CCGGGACCATTGACCGAGGCGCTGAAACAAACCCTGGCGTAACCATAGCCATCCGGATTGAGCACCAGGCTTTTCGACGTGTCGCCGGCCAGGCTGTCGAACCGGGCCTGCTTGCCGTCAACCGCGAGACGAATGGTTTCCCCCCCGTCGCCGCTGACCCAGATTGTATTGAACCCGACCAACGGGCTGATCCCGCTAACCGAAACCGGCGCGCCGCCGGTCGTGATGAGGCTTGTTATCGTCATTGCCCACCCTCAATGGCGTCTTTCCAGCAACAGGCCGTTCTTTGTGGCTGAAGTCGGATTTATCCGGGACCCGGGAATTATTTCACTTCGCGTTAAGCGAAATTTTCTTCGGATCCGTCAAAACACATGAGCCGGCATCGTCGGGCGCCAAACCGGGCCTGGCGGCGCGGATGTTCAGGATGCGGCTGCGTCACCAGTCCGCAGCCTTCACATAAGACCGCGCCGCCTCGCCCCGCCCGAAACGCAAGCCCGCACGTCATGGGCCATGCGGATTGGCCCAAGCGTCTGAACTGACATCTAAACAGTATTCAGATTCAGCAAAACATAATCTGAATACATTCGATATTGCGCCTGATCTTTTTCGCCATTCTTGACAACGTAGTACTCGGCATAGAAGGTCGCCTGCCCCTCCCCGCGAGGGTTATTCGCGTAGCCGTACAGATAGGTGCTGGGGAAGTTGATCACCGCCCAGGTGTTATCAATATCCTTCTGGGCCACCCTATAATTTAGCGGCAACACATTGCCGATCTCATGGGCGGTCGACAGGTTCCAGCCGTGCAAATAAATTTTGGCGACAATCAAGTCATCAACCTGCGGCGTCCACTCATCCACCGGGTTGACCGGAATTTGCAGCTTCAGACCATTCTGGATCGTATTGTTGTTGACGACCTGCGCCGCATTTTCGACAACCGGTCGCGGCAAATCGCGCGGCTGGATGCTCATATCAGGTTTGAATTCACCTGGACTGCCAACACAATGGAAATCCGCCAGGTGGAGCGATGTAACGCAACCGCCTTGCTGGGAGTTAACGATATAAAATATCTCATTGAGCAGGTCGCCATCATCTTCCGGATCAGAGTCAGAATGGAACAGGGCCTTGGCAAGCAATACGGACATCTCGACAGGCTTGTCCTCATCTTCCGGGAAATACACCGCCTGATATGCAACGTTCTGCCCGTTCATAAGCACAAAAAGATCATAGGATTGACCCGGTTGAAAGGGACCAGTTCCAATAGAGATTGTAACAAAATCGGATACACTGGAATCAAGATTATACCGCCCATTGATGCTCTGGAGATTTAACGATGGCTCAATGTAAGAAAAATCCACATTGTCGGCATCATAGACAGCGATCATGTTCATGGGATCGGGCGACAAAGGCTCGCCAAAACAACGCATGGCAATGCAATTCCCATCCGTCTTGGGCACGAGGGTCAACATCGCGACCCCATTGTGGTCCGTGGCGCCGCGGATGACGGGACTGGCTGGCGAAAACTGGGAGGATGCCGTCGGCGCTGGAACCGTTTTGTCATCACCCGCAAACGCGTTCACACGTTTGAAAATATCCTGGTCATTGTTGCCGGACCAGAATACCGGATACCCTTGGGCCGGGGCGCCGGCTCCATCCGTCACGATCGCCTTCAGGACAACCTTGTGGGCCTGAGGATTCGCGGCGGTCAGGTCATCGGCCGAATTCACAGGGACCGTAGGCGTATCGAGAAAATAGCTGATGCTGGCGGATGTGGTCCGGAGTGTCCAATCAACGGTGCTGGCGCCGTTGTAGCCTGTCAGGCCGATATCATAGCCCACCGTCGGCCCGCCCGCTGCATGGAGCGGCGTGTAGGCGTAGAAGTCGCCCTGATACTGCGGCGGATTCTTGTTGGGGATTTTTGACAGTGAGAGCTTAAAATTTCTGCCGTCCTGCACCACGGTATTAACGTCTGGCTTGACGGCGTTATTGAAGTCAAGCTCGATTTCGATGGCGTCCGAAGGAAGATTCTCGTCCGAGTCTGCTGATGTATAGGTTATAACGCAATGCACAATCTGGTTACGGAAAACCTGATCTCCAGTGGGAGGCAGAAATGTCATGCTACCATTATAAACAGGGGATGACGATGTCACGATACGCTCCTTGATAAAAATTTATTAGCAATTATTACAACCGCGCCAAAGAATGCACTATAAATGTAAGATTATTTGCTTTAACACCACAATCACACGGAGCAGGCCCCGTGATCTGGCGCGATTTTTGCGCTCTATCGAGAGAGTTGTGTTTTCCCGGTCAGCATCCGGTTTGCTGGCCTGACGTCCAGCGCCGCTGGGCATCAGTCAACTGTCCCATCCCCCCTGCCCAACACTTGCAAACAGGATACAGGGACGACGCAGCTATCCTGCTGCGCACGCGGTCGGCGCGAAGCGTCATTTCTACATCAAGAACGCTCACAGGCTGTCATTGCCGCGACTTGTATAAATCATATGCTTTCAATCAGAAATTTATTCTGGCGCTTCGGATGCCATCATCATGATATCCGCAACAAGATTCGAGGCGGCCTATCATGGCGAATGCTCAATATTTCTCTCATTCCGACAACTTTGTGAACAGCGTCTCCAGCAATGTCGATCCTCGCACTGGCATGTACACATGCACGGCTACGCTTGGGCATAACTCAGAAAATCTGTCTCGTGGCCCTAAAATTCCGTTGATGATCGGATACTCGCCGTTCCAGACTCAGAATTTTGGACTTGGCGTTGGTTGGGCCTTCAATTTTAGCTCGTATGATACAAATACCAGCATTCTCAACTGTATGAACGGCGAAAACTACACGATTCAGCACACGGGTGACTACTACACGCTCAAGCAGGCCAAGCTAACGTCGCTGAAAATGTCCGCAGGCTCCAGCTGGCACAGGATCGATCATGGCGATGGAACCATCGAGATCCTGACGGGCCCGGATGACGCCAATGCGGTGAAGGTGCCAACGACCGTTTACTCGCCGACCGGAGCCAAGTTCAAATTGTCCTGGGACAGCAGTTTCGGGCCCAGCCCCAGAATTACTTCCATAACTGACGACATGAACGCTGAAGTTCTGTCGGTTGCATACGAAGATCTGAGCTTCAGCCTCACCTTGTGGCCAGGTTCGGACAACGAAACGATCTATACTGGCGTTGTCGATTCGGAGCAGTTGCAGTCGCTTTCCGCGACCCATACTGACGCCAGCAGCGCCGTGCAGAACTGGGACTGGTCGTTCAGCTATGTCGACATGAACCCCCATGGGATGGTGCTCAATCAGGTTACGTATCCGATGGGGATGGTGGAGAGCGTGACCTATACGGGCGATGGTCACACATATCCCAACGGCGGCCCAAGCTCTCCGCTGCCTTTCGTTACTGAGTTCATTCGCACGCCCAGTGGTGGCGGGCCAGTTGAAACGTTCAAGTATGCCTTCAGCCCGAAGAATTTTCTTGGTGGCGGCAATTTGCAATATGGCGGCCTTTATGACCCCACCATGGACAATCTGTACGCGCACGCGGGCGATTCTCCGCCATACAACTATACATCAACGACAACGCATGTTGATGGAGACAGCGATCCGATTGTCACCACGCGCACCTATGACACCTTCCACCGGTTGATCACAGAGCTTGATCAATATCAAAACAACACGTCCCGCCAGCGCCAGACGACTTATCCGGGCGATGTAAACCAGAATTTCGACAGTCAACCGAACAACTACCAGCTTCCGTCGCGGGTTACGACGACCTATACGTCGCCAGAGGACTCCCGGTCGGAATATACGGACTATGCCTATGACACCAATGACGGTGTGCGCACCCTGATGGTGACGCCGGATAACGTCAGGACCGTGTACGACTATTACCCGGCCAGTGAAACCGCCGCCACGAAGACCGACGACTTCACGTACCAATGTCCGGCAAGTCTTTCGGGACGCATGGCCCACATCAGGACCATCACCATCACCTATCCTGACGTAAAGGACAGCTCTGGCAAATCCCTCGGCGCGCGCACGGAGCTGCACGAGTTCGCATGGGACAGCATTACCCTGCCCGGCGGCGACCAGCCCACAGGACCCGCCCCCTACGCCATCGTGCCCATATCCATCCGCTCTTCGACCCTCGAACAGGGCAAGACCATCAATAATGGCGTCAAGACAAAGCTGCGCCTGCTCAACATCACCTATGTCGACTCCGGCCAGAACCTGGGGCGCGTCAGCACCATATCGGAGCAGCTGCCCGACGAAAAAGGAGACTTCCAGGAAGTCGCCAACCTCGCCATGTCCTACACGACCAATAACGACACATTCACCGAGACCCTGGCGTTCACCGGCTACGCCGCAACCTCCGCCACAGCCACAGCCAGCCGCTCCTTCTGCGTCCGCACCGGACAGATGACGCAAAGCGTCAATGAACTCGGCGTCATCACAAACCGCGCCTATGACTGGCTCGGCCGCATCCAGGCGCTCACCACCGCCAGCGGCACTGACTACGCCCGCATCACCGACTGCGCCTACACGCTCGCCAAACTGAACAATACCGACGACACCCCCACCCTCTCGGCCATCATCTCGTCAGGCGATGCGCGCAAGGTCCGCGTCACCTGCGACGGAGCCAGCCGCATCACCGCCGTGTACCGGAGCGACGGAACCGCCGACGCCAGCAAATGGCCACAGATCGCCGCCACCACCTATGACGCCCTTGGCAGGCCGGACACCTCCACCATCTTCGATTACACCCAGAAAACAAACATCAGCACCACGGGCGGGTCCTTCGGCTACGACGACTGGACCATCAACAACCTGCGCCAGATCTCCAACGGACCCTGGAGACGCGACGACTTCGACCCTGTCCGGCTCCAGGGCCTGGCGTCATGGACACGGGACACCCCTCCCGACAAGTCCGGCAGGACCCTCACCCAATATGACAGCCTCCAGACCCCCGCCACCGTCACGCGCAAGACCGCAAAGGGGAACACGGAGGGCACGTCCACCATGCTGCATGACGGACGCAAGCGCCTGCGCATCCACAACGACGAAGCCGGCAACAAAACCACGGCCGGCTACGACGACTGGAACCGCCCCACAACCATCACCCTCGCCGACACGACCAGCGTCGGCGTCACTTACGACACCGCCTTCACAAAAAGCCTGCCAACCGCCATCAGCATCAACAGCCTCAAGGTCGCCACCCGCTCCTACGATGGTCTCGGGCGCGTCACAACGGAAGCATGGGGAAAGCAGGAGAGCAAATGGACCTATGACGGAGCCGGAAAACGCCCCGCATCCCACGCCATAACAGGCGGCAACACCATCGAATTCTCCTACGTCAACGCGCTGGGGCAGGCCATCAGCACCCGCAAGGTCAAGGACGGAACCCTCTCCCAGTCCTTCACCTATTACGACAAGAACAACAACCTGAACATTCCCGCCGGGCTCCTCCAGTCCGCGACCCAGACCGACAACGCATCCGGACACAACGTCACCGTCGAGCGCACATATGACGCATGGGGCCGGCTCGCCTCGGAACAGATCACCATGGACGGGAAAAAGCTCGGCGGAACCGCCACATGGGCATACACCGCCCTTGGAAAGCCAATCACCTACACCGACCCCACAGGGCGCGTGTTCATCCTGACCTATGACGCGAACGGGCGCCTCGCCACCGTCGCCTCCGGCAAGGCCGGCTCGGGCGAACCCGCCGTCAGTTACACCTATGACGACGCCAGCGGGCGCATCAGCAGCTGGACCGTCAAGGAGAACAACACCACGCCCATCGCAACCGGCAACGTCTTCTATGACGATTTCGGTCGCGAGACATACCGCACCATCGCCCTCAAGGGCGGCGAGACAATCACCATCACCGGCGGAACATCCACCGGAACCGCCAGCAACAAGTATGGGCCAAACAGCCTCATCAAACAGACCAGCGTCCTGATCGACGACAAGGTCGTCCAGCAAAACGATTATACCTACGACGCGCGCCTGCGCCTCAAAACCTACCGCTGCTCGGGCGCAAGCGCGCCCACGAGCGCCGCTGGACCCCTCACAGGCATCGACTATACCTATGACGCCTGCAACAACATCACGGCCGTCGCCCGGAAAACCGCAGGCAACACAGACACCACCACCTACACCTACGTCACCAGCGGCGACAACGCCAACCCCTTCGTCCTCTCAAAACTCAACGGCCAGGACGTAACCAGCGACGCCGCCGGCGCGACAACCGCCATGGGCAACCGCACATACACCTACGACGGCTTCGGGCGCCTCGCCAGCGTCACGGAAAACGGCGCCACCATCGCCACCTACCGCTACGACGCCCTCAACCGTCTCATCTGCCAGACCCAGGCCCAGGGAGATCCCATCTACTTCTTCTATGCCGGCGACGCCCTCGCCTCCATCGTCAGGGCGCCCAACGGCAACATCGCCGCCGGCGACGACACCACATGGCTGCACGCCGCTGGCGGACCCGCCCTGGAAAGGGGGCCGGAGGGAACAACCGTCATCGCCGCCGACGCCTCCGGAACCGTCATCGGATGGGCCGCCCCCGACCAGAAAACATTCAGCACCATCGCCTGGGAACCCTATGGAGCCGCGCCGCCAAACCTCCCGCAGGGCGCGCCCATGCTCGGATACAACGGACACTACCGCGACGCCGCAACAGGCCTCCAGCACCTCGGAAACGGATACAGGCCATACGACCCCGCTACAGGGCGCTTCCTCGCTCCTGACACCGAAAGCCCTTTCGGAAAAGGCGGACACAACCCATTCGCATACTGCGAAAACGATCCGGTAAACTTCAAAGACCCAACAGGACACACCAAATGGTGGAAAGTTGGCCTATTCATACTTGCCAGCGCAGGCGCACTTGTAGGCATGGCAGCCTGTGGGTGGGGCATCGCCACCGCCGCCACTGTGGGGGCGAAAATCGGACTTGGCTTCCTCCTCGCGGCTTCCGCTTCTGCTGTCGCCTGGGGAGTCACCGGAGCCATAGACACGTGTATTGAAGCAAGCGCGGCCAGTTATGATACTCCCGATTCCGGCAGCGGGATCAACGGCGCGGGAACAACCTACAAAAATTCACGAGCTGCACATAAAGCGACCGGCGAGGCTGCGGTTGGTCTTGTGACCGCCGGGCTCGCCGTGCTCTTCTTTGCCGGTGGCAAAGCGCCGGCAGGCAAAACAGGCGCGGCGGCCACCACGGGGCTGGGAGCGGCGGAAGCGGCGGGAGCGGCGGCGGACACAGCGGCGGCAGGCGCCGACGTGCTGGGCGCCTCTCTGGACGCACTGGGAGCCGCCCCCCAAGCCGGGCAAACGTTCACCGGAAGCGGGCAGGACCTCGCCGGTCGCGTCCTGAATGACGCCAGCCAGCACGATTCGGCCCCCACCAACCAGGCGCTGACCGGATCCCAGGACCGCGCACCACCCCCTGGCCCAAGCCAGCTCCCGACAGAATTCGTTCCATCCGGACACCCCTACGCGGTAGCGTTCACGAGCGACATCTTCCCTGACAGCAGCCCGGCGCGGCAACGTCGTTGGCGCGCGCCAACGTCCCATACCGTCCCCGGCTTTCCTCTGGGAGGACACCGATCAACTGTCTCCTGACATCATGAGCGCGATGGCGTAGCCCGGTCGTGAAGCGTACCCGCGCCCGCCGGAATTGATCACTGGGCGATGGGCTCAACCCATCGCCACACGGATTCAACTGAAATTCATCCAACCTCATCAAACCTTTGCGTATATATCCATATGATATAAAATTAAATTTCAGATATAATAAGTATATCATGACGTATATTTCCATACGCATTGCTTGTTGTTGATTCTTTAAAGCATTCCTCATCGCCGGGCGCGTTCTCCGCGTTAATCCGGCCGTTGCTTGGGAAAAGGAACTCACCATGGCTAACGATAACGACACCAAGTCCGATGGCACCTACACACTGCAGCTGCAAGGCGGCCGACAGGACGTGCCGATCACGGACGGCGACGGTAATCCGGCGTTTGTCCAGCTCACAGCGACATTGACATTGGCACAGTCAAACCAGCCGTGCCCCAACAAATCGGTTAAATTTGAGATCATGTTCGGACATTATGCCAGACTTGATCCCTGCGATTCTGGAAACAATCAGAAATATACTGCGACAACAGACCATAACGGGCAAGCAACCGTTAAAGTTTATTGCACCACCCCTGATAATTTCGAGGTTGAAGCGATATACCAAGATGGATCCAGTTCGCTTAATCCTACAAACCAAATTCAATTCGTCGTTTCAGAAGCCTACGACCTCGACGCGGCGCTTCAACCGACAAAGACGACAATGACGCAGGTCATCATGGCGACCGCCACCGTAACAACGAAGACGAACGGCGCCAAGAACGGCGTTAAGGGCGTCCCCGTCAACATGGCCCTGCCCGATAGCGATGACCCCAACGACGATAACATCGCGGCCTTCTGCGACAGCCAGGGCGTGCCCATAAACGGGAACAGGTTTCGATGCACAGTCAACAGCGATCAGGATGGCAATGCGATAGCCTATTTCAGGAGCCCACTCTGGGCCAGCGGCTCCCTTACGGTTGAGATCGCCGATCGGAGCGGCACCCCCGAAGTCAAGGACCTGAATTATGTCTTCACGTATGACAATGATTTAATCGCTATTTTTGAGAACACGGTGGTTGTCCAGGGGAAAAACAAAAACATCACAAAGGAAACACCCAACAGTGGCAGCGGCAACGCGAACCAAGCCACCGCTGTTGCGCCGGCAGACGGCAAGTGCGTGCTGCGGATTAGCGGCTGGGTCAAGTACAAAACAGAAAACAAGACCCTTCCAGGCAACCCCAAGGTCACCCTGAAAGCCGACGGAGCCAATGCCTCCTTCGTCAACCATGACCCAGATATGCCGCAGGAATGCACCGTGACCTGCACTACCCCCAACAGCGGCCCCATGGCGGGAGTTCCCGGCTACTTCACCGCCGACCTGGTCAGCACCATACCAGAAACGGGGAAGGTGTACGTAACGATAGATCGCGATATTGATGCAAATGGTAATTCCTTGTCGCCACCTTTGCCAGAAGAACAGGCATTTATCCTCTATGAGTTCGATGATGCGTGGGTCAACATCAATAACATTGTCACAAAATTCGACGGACGAAACAACAATGACTATTGCATCTATGCCAATGGTAACCATCAGGCGCCCCTAACACTGTCATTTACTCTCGTCGACAACAACGGAGCAGTTATTGCCGACGACAATAACCGCAGCGGGAATGACGTAGCGGCGCGTGTAGTGCTCCTGGACTATGCCACCGGACAGCCCATCGGCGACCTCTACAATGGAGGAACCTGGCCGCAACACGAGGATTGGGTGTTTGACGGAACGGCCACCCAGTATGACCAGGGAAGCGCTGACCAAACCCCGAGGGCTGCGGTTCTCGCCACGAGAAAAAACACTATCGACAACGGTGAAGCCACGCTCTATTTCTACATCCGTCACAGCGACGCCACAGCGTTCGATTCCATGCAGATTGGGGTGTACATCAGCCCGACAGGACACTATCTGGACAACACGGCGACCCTGCAGCCCGCCGGCGTCGTGCGCTACTCGGCGCTGCCCAGCGACCAGACACTGCCCGGGCTGGCTACGGTAAAGGCGCTGCCGAAACCAACTCTGAATAATGACGATCTTGTTAGCAAATGCACAGAAATAACATCTTTTGGTCAGCAAAATGACGATGGCCCAGCCAATTTGCCATCAAATCCTGAGTATAACTATAATTATTTTCGACAGTTTAACTACAGCAATACCATATCAAAAGACTTTATGGATAAATATAACATAACATCTGTCACGTTTTCAATCAAAAACCCAGATAATTTGGCTAAAGACTGCTGCTATTCATCAAGAATTCAGTCTCTTTATGATACCAGATTATATTTGTGGCCGGAAAACATATCGGGAATGAATAATAAAGGAATTATGGTTAACGGCGTCGATTATAAGCTAATGAGCAACATCTGGTATGGCGCATGCTTCCATTTAGAGCAAGAGGAAGACAGCACGTTTTATGTCACCCGCTACATCAGCTTTGGAGCCACGTCTTACAAACAGTTTATTCAAACAGACATGAACCTGACCATGACTGACAACTTCGGCACCTCCTATGATATCTGCCTGCTTGCCGAAAATCCGCCCAAACCATACGTCGTGGCGGAGCTGACGCAATGGAAACCCGCTACCATCGGTAGTGGACAAAACAATAGCTCCGACACAACCACCACCGACGCAAGCTTCACGGTTGGGAACGCCTCGAACAGCATAAACATCGGTCAACGACAGCCCGTGGTGGACAACCCGGCTGGCACGGCCAGTGACCCTGACCTGCTTTATCAGTTTATTAATAAAGCGGCAGGCCCGGTTCGCATGTATATTTCATTAAGCTACCAAGCTGGCGGTCCTCTCCCTTTCCCAACGACGACGCCTGTATTCAACATGTCATTCGCCGATGACAGCATGTGCCAACGTTCCATTATTTATGACAGCAACAACTACACAACGAATTTTGTCTGCGCACCGGGGGCCTGGACCAGCGACACGACCATCCGGGGCGTGACGCTTCGTCCCATGTGGACGGCCGGCCAAATGCTGATCGGCGTCAACCCCAATCCCCCTAACTCAAAGAGCCAAACAGGTAATGTGTTTTATGTATCAGCCCCCGCGAATGGTGACGATACAATTAACGTCGTACAATGGGCGAAGGCGAACAGCCAGCTGCTGACATGGCAAGTTTCGACGGCGGAATGAGCGCGCCCGGCGGCGCACTCCGCCGCCGGGTGACCAACATCAGCAGCCAGAAAACTTGCCTGGCAGCCATCATCCTCACCCCGGGCGGAAGCGGTCGTGGGCGCTCAGGACCTGGCGGTAGGGCGATGCGTCAGGCCACTGGTAAATCTCGTCGCGGAGGAAGCGGAGTTCTTCCTCCGCGGCCTCTTCTGGCGTCTCGATCCACCATGCCCTGGGGCGGCCGTCGGAGCCATCGGACCAGCGGTAGCCGCGGGCTTTCAGCTGGTCTTTCATGTCGAAGGGGCTGCGTTCAGCCCAGATGCGCACGCTGATGCGCCGGCTGGCGGCGAGCAGCGCGGCGAATGGCGTCGGCGCTCCGGCTGCCGTTGCGTCGCCGCCGGGCGCTCCGCCAGGATGCGCCTGCGCCGCCGCGTCGTGGACGCGAGCCGGGCGGGCCAGCACCTCCAGCAGGGCGTGACAATCGTCGAGCGCGCGGTGGCCGTCGTGGAACAGTCCGGCCTGCCCCACCAGATAGCCCAGCCTCGCGCCTTCGAAGCCATAATCGCGCCAGGGGACCTCCTTCACCGAACAGGCCCAGGCCTTCGCCGCGAACACCGGCGACAGCGCCTCGCAGAACGGCCGGTCGAAGCCGGCGTTGTGGGCGATGACCAGATCCGCCGGCGCCAGCAGCGCCGCCAGCGCCGCTTCATCAATGCGCTGGCCGGCGACCATGGCGTCGGTGATGCCAGTGAGGCGGGTAATCTCTGGCGGGATCGGCCGCGATGGCTCCTGAAGCGCGCCGTAGACGCCGACCACATCACCGATGGCGCCGTCATCGCCATAGGTGAAGGCCACGGCGCCGATCTCGATCACCTCATCCGCATCATGGCGCAGGCCCGTCGTCTCGGTGTCGACGATCACCGCAAGGCGCGGCAGGGGGCTGAGGGCGCGGTCAATCACCGGGCGCGGCTTGAGGCGGCGCAGGATGCGATAATCGCCGGTTTGCGCCAGCGCCTGCGCCATGGCTTCGGGCGACAGATCGCCCGGGGCTGCGTTTGCGTCCGGCGGCGGAGCGGCTGCTGACACGGCGCGGCGGCGGGATTTGGGCGCGGCCGGGGGCGCCGCCTGGAAGCCGGCCTCATTGTCGAACAGGTCGAACTGGCGCGCGGCGTTGCTCACTTGTGTCTCCGCCCGGTCGTTAACGTGGCCTTCCGCGAGGGCATGCCGGCGAAGCGCCTGCTGCTTCACGCAAGGGAACGCAACCTGACGGCTGGCGCAAGGCGCCGGCGCAACGGCGCCGGTTCGCTCCACAGGTCAGGGCATTGCCGGTGAGCCCCCGCGGCTCCTCAACAGAACCCTGTAACAGAACCCTTCGCGGTGCGACGGATTGTCTTCATGACAAGCCGGGTTCGCCACCCATCAAGAACAATGCGCGAGAGGGCACACGCAGCCCCGCCCGGCTCAATCCGGCAGCAGCATGGAAGCCGGCGCCGCGAACACCCGCTGCTCGCCCAGAATACGCACGGCGAGCCCGCCCGGGAACAGCGGCGCGAAGGCGGCGTCGCGCACATTCAGGCCGCCGGCATAGGCGCCGAAGGCCGGCAGAATGCAGCGGCGCTCTCCAAACGCGAAGCAGCGCCGGCGCAGCGAACGGCCGCGCACCCGCAGGCGGGCGACCGGATGCAGATGGCCGCACAGTTCGACGCCGTCCGCCTCCCTCAGCGCAGCTTCCGGCGCATGCCGGTAGGTAACGCCGCCATGGCGAAACACATCGGCCGAGGCGCCGCCCAGTTCCGGGGGGATGGACGGATCGTGGTTGCCGGTCACCCACAGCCAGTCGCGGCCATGGCGCAGATCGGCGAGCAGCGCCCGGTCCTGCGGATCGAGCCGGGCCGGGCCGCCGACATCATGGAAACTGTCGCCAAGGGCGATCACGGCGGCGGGTTGCAGGCGGGCGATGGTCGCGGCCAGCCGGCGCAGGGTGGCGCGCGTGTCCCAGGGCGGCAGCAGCACGCCGCGCGCCGCAAAGGCCGAGCCCTTTTCCAGATGCAGGTCGGCGACGACCAGCAGCCGCGCCTGCGGCTCGAACAGCACGCCGGAGGGATCGGCGAGGAACAGCGTCGCGCCAAGGCGCACGAAGACCGCTTCCGCGCCGCCCGCCGGAGCAGCGACGTCGGGCGCCCGGGTGGTGGGGGAGGTCCGTTCAGGCAAGAGCTTCGTCAACCAGCGCGCCCTCCGCTTCGGCCAGCAGGGCGTCCGCGTCGCCCGGCGTCGATTCCCGGCCGATTTCCAGCACAAGCGCGATGGACAGGGGCGAAATCCGCTCCAGCGGCTGCCAGACCACGCGTCCGCGAATACGCGCCAGCATATCGGCGAGGCGCTTCAGATCAAGCAGGCCGGAAGCGGCGTCGCGTCGCGCCGCGCGCAGCAGCACATGGTCAGGCTCGTGGCGGCGCAGCACGTCGTAGATCAGATCGGTGGAGATGGTGACCTGGCGACCGGTTTTGGCGGCCATGCCGGGATGACGACGCTCGATGAGCCCAGCGATGATGGCGCAATGACGGAAGGTGCGTTTCATCAGCGCTGATTCATCCAGCCATTCCTCAAGGTCATCGCCCAGCATGTCCTCGCTGAACAGATCGTCCAGCGCCAGGCGCGGCGCGCCGGATGAACCCGTGGCGAAGGCCGCGGCCAGATCGCCGGCCGCCCAGACGGCGACGCCGTAGTCGTTGGCGACGAAGCCGAGCGGCCGCAGGCGGGCCCGCTCCAGCCGCCGGGTCAGCAGCATGCCGAGGGTCTGGTGGGCGAGCCGCCCCTCGAACGGCCAGACCGCCAGATAATGACGGCCGGCGTGGGGAAAGGTTTCCGCCAGCAGTTCGTCCGGCTGCGGCA
>Ga0182740_1001851_pt1 | contig 13677 bp, 9 predicted proteins | sample eDN5th37CKraftBY_FD_128872 | JGI IMG/M metagenome (GOLD analysis project Ga0182740, IMG submission 128872) | Enriched backyard soil microbial communities from Emeryville, California, USA - eDNA 5th pass 37_C Kraft BY (version 2) (version 2) | ecosystem: Environmental > Terrestrial > Soil >...
CGATTGGCTTCGGCGCGGACGTCGGCCTTGAGTTCCTCGTAGCGGGCCTTCACGTAGGTTTTGCGGAGCTCGTTGCGGCGGCTTTTGAGCGCTTCGAGACGCAGGCGGGCGGCGTCGCGCTCTTCGGCGGTGGGCGCGTTGTCGACGAGGGCGTCGAGCCGATCGATTTCGGCGTCGATGCCGTCGAGCGCGGCTTTGGCGGCGTCGCCTTTCACTTCGGAAACGGCGGCGTCGGCGCGTGCGGCGGTTTCGCCGGCGCGAAGCGCGGGCGAGAGGGCGAGCAAGCAGGAGGCGGAGACCAGCGGAAACAGGCGGATGAATTTCGTCTTCATGGGAACGGTGGGTTGGATTCGGACGCTCGTGCTGGCGGCGAACGCCGGGGCCACGCAATAGTCTGCCGGCGTGTGGCGACGGTTCCGGCGCTAAGGGGAAATGGGCGGAGTCTCTGAGGAAGTTTTCCGATGCGCGATCGGGCGGACGGAAAAAAGAAGAGGCGGGTCCGAAGACCCGCCCGAAGGGTGCCCCGGCGGGCGCCGCGGTCGGAAGGCGGGGATAGGAGACCCCGCCCTACATTACATAAACTCGCTCAGGCATCCGTGTTGTCGGCGGGGATGCGCATGCCGTAGAAGCTGCGATAGACGAAGGCGAGCGCGACGAGGAAGAAGACCGCGCCGATCGTGTGCTTCACGCTTTCGTTCGTCATCGTGACCGCGATCTCGACCGCAAGCAGGCCGAAGAGCGTGGTGAACTTGATCACGGGATTCATCGCGACCGACGACGTGTCCTTGAACGGATCGCCGACGGTGTCGCCGACGACCGTCGCCGCATGCAGGTCCGTGCCTTTCTGCCGGAGCTCGACCTCGACGATCTTCTTGGCGTTGTCCCACGCACCGCCGGCATTGGCCATGAAGATGGCCTGGAAGAGCCCGAAGAAGGCGATGCCGATCAGGTATCCGATGAAAAAATACGGATTGAAGAACGGCAGCGCGAGCGTGAAGCAGAACACCACGATGAAGATGTTCCACATGCCCTTCTGGGCGTAGATGGTGCAGATGCGGACGACCTCCTTCGAGTCCTCCTCCGACGCGGTCGTCGCGTCGAGCTTCATGTGCTCCTTGATATAGACGACGGCGCGGTAGGCGCCGGTGACGACCGCCTGCGTGCTCGCGCCGGTGAACCAATAGATGACGGAGCCGCCCATGATCAGGCCGAGGATCACTTCTGGCTGGACGATCGAAAGCTTGGTGATCGCGTTGCCGAAAAGATTTTCCAGGAGGATGATGATGCCAAAAACCATCGTCGTGGCGCCGACGACCGCCGTGCCGATCAGCACGGGCTTGGCCGTGGCCTTGAAAGTGTTGCCGGCGCCGTCGCCCTTCTCGAGCTGGTATTTGGCGTTGGCGAAATCGGCTTTGAATCCGAAATCGCGCTCGATTTCCGCGCCGATGTTCGGGCGGCCTTCGATCTGCGAGAGCTCGTAGACGGACTGCGCGTTGTCAGTGACCGGTCCGTAACTGTCGACGGCGATCGTCACCGGTCCCATGCCGAGGAAACCGAAGGCGACCAGGCCGAACGCAAAGATCGGCGCCGCGAAGACAAACTTCTCCGGCATGATCGAGAGCAGGCCCGCGTTTTGCGAAAAGTGGTAGGAGATCCACATCAGCAGCATGATGCACAGCCCCATCCAGAACGCGGAAAAATTACCCGCGACGAAGCCCGAGAGGATGTTGAGCGACGCACCGCCGTGGCGGGAGCAGTTCGTCACCTCCTTCACGTGGCGGGAATTCGTGCTGACGAAAACCTTCGTGAACTCCGGGATCAGCGCGCCGGCGATCGTGCCGCAGCTGATGATCACGGACAGCACCCACCAGAGGCTCGGATGGATCCCGGCTTGATGTGCGAGCAGGACGTAGCTCGCCGCAAACGTGATCGCGATCGACACTGCCGACGTGAGCCAGACCAGGTGCGTGAGCGGCGCCTCGAAATCAAAATCCTTCTGATGGCCGTATTTCGCATGCGTGATGACCTGGTTGATCGAATACGACAGCAGCGAGGTCACGATCATCAGGGCGCGCATCGTGAAGAGCCAGATGATGAGGATCGCGCACACCGAGGCGTTGGCCGCGAGCGCCAGCGCGAGAAAGGCGACGAGCGCCACGCCGGTGACGCCATAGGTTTCGAAACCGTCCGCCGTCGGCCCGACCGAGTCGCCGGCGTTGTCGCCCGTGCAGTCCGCGATGACGCCCGGATTCTTCGGGTCGTCCTCCGGCAGCTTGAACACGATCTTCATCAGGTCGGAGCCGATGTCGGCGATCTTGGTGAAGATGCCGCCGCAGATGCGGAGCGCGGAGGCGCCGAGCGATTCGCCGATCGCGAAACCGATGAAGCACGGCCCGACGAGGTCGCGCGGCAGAAACACGAGGATGCTGATCATGAAGAACAGCTCCACGCAGACGAGCAGCAGGCCGACGCTCATGCCCGAGCGCAACGGGATGCCGAGCGTCCGGAGGGCTTTGCCTTCAAGGGCGGAAAACGCGGTCCGCGAGTTGGCCACCGTATTGATCCGGATCCCGAACCACGCGACGCCGTAGCTGCCGAGAATGCCGAGCACCGAGCAGGCGAGCACCACGGAGACATGTCCGATCCCGCTGCTTTGCAGGCCGACGAAATAATAAACAATACACAGCGCGATCAGCACCCACAAGATCGCGAGAAATTTCCCTTGTTGGATGAGGTAGGTCTTGCACGTTTCCCAAATCATGTGGGAAACGCGGGCCATCGTCGGGTGCACCGGCAGCGCCTTCGTCTGCCGGTATTGAATCAGGCCGAAGATCGCGCCCACGATGCAGAGCGCGAGGCCTATATACATAAGCGTAAGCCCGCTGGTGCCGCCAAGACCGTCGAAACTGACCTGGGTGAGGTCGGGGATTTTGATGTCCGCTTCGCTCGCGCGAGCGGTAGAAAGCAAGGACAGCGCCGCCGTGACGGCGCCCCGAATTACGAAGTGAGGTAGCTTCATAAGAGGGAGGGGTAGCGAGAAAGAACGGTGTGGGACGCGGCCCGTTGTGCCCGCGCAGCTCCCGGCTCGCGAGTCTATTCTCGCCAAACGCGCACTGGTAAAGTCTGCCTTATTCCATTCGGTAAAAGCCTTATGTAGGCGGCCGGCCCGGTTTTGCCGCGGCGTCGCCGAAGTTCTCCGTCACCGATCGGCAGAGCCCGATGAACGTCTCCTCGCCGAGCGGCAGCCGGCGTCCCCGTAAATGCGCGACGCCCCACGTGCGCCGCAACCGCTTCCGCCCAAGCGGGAAATCCACCAGCGCCCCCGCCTCGAGTTCCGCCCGCGCGATCCACGGCGCCAATACGCCCACGCCCACGCCGATCTTCACGAGCTCCTTGATCGCATCCATGCTGCCCAGCTCGATGTAGTGGCCGAAGCTCACGTGCTCGGCGCGCAGATACTCGTTCACGAGCCGGAACGTGTAACTCGCCTTGTTATATAGAACGAGCGTCTCGGCTTCGAGCGTCTCGCGAATAAGGTGTCGTTCCTTCGCCCACGGGTGCAGCGGCGAGGTGAGGAAACGCAACTCGTCGGTGAACAGCGGCACGAACTCGAACTCGCTCGTCGTTTCCGGCTCGAGCATGATGGCGAGGTCGATCCGGTTCGCCTGCAGCAACTCCACTTGCTGCGCGTGGTCGCCCGGCTCCACCGTAATCACGCACTTGGGAAAACTTTGCTTGAACTCCCGCAACACCGTCGGGAGCAGATACTGGCACGCCGTGGTGCTTGCGCCGACGCGCAGCCGCCCATGGCCCCAGCGCGACAACGCATCCAGCCCCGAGCGCGCCGCGTCCATCTCCCGCAGGATGCGCTCGGTGTGACGCAGGAACTGCTCGCCCGCCTGCGTGAGCAACACGCGGCGGCCCGCGCGATCGACCAGCCGGCTGCCGACTTCCTCCTCGAGCGCCTTGATCGCATGGCTGATCGCGCTCTGCGTGAGATAAAGCTCCTTCGCCGCACGCGTAAAACTCTGGCAGCGAGCCAGCGCGGAAAACGCGAGCAACTGCCGGCTATCGAGCGGCCGGTTCATCGATGAACGCCTTTCATCCGGGTCATGAAATCTTTGCTCAGCACTTATCGCGCCATGCCCGACGGCTGGCATGTCGGCGGCTAGAAGCGGCCGCAGATCATGACGCTTCCCGTGCCATCCCTTCCCGCCGCCTCGTCCGCGCGTGCCCTGCGCCTCGGGTTTCTCGCGCTCACCGATGCCGCGCCGCTGGTCGTCGCGCAGGAGCGTGGCCTCTTTCGCCGGCACGGTCTGAAGGTCGTCCTCCAGCGCGAGGTCGGCTGGGCCACGATTCGCGACAAGATCATCTACGGCGAACTCGAGGCTGCGCAGGCGCTCGCGCCGATGCTGTGGTCCGTCAATCTCGGCCTCGGCTGCGTGCCGACCGCGGCGAGCACCGCCTTCATCTTCAACCTGAACGGCAACGCGCTGACACTCTCCAACGCGTTGCACGACGCCGGCGTGCGCGATGCCGCCAGCCTGCGTGACATTGCCCGCGGGCGTCGCGGCGAGCGCCGCCTGACGCTCGGCGTCGTGTATCCGTTTTCCTCGCACCATCTCCATTTGCGGCAATGGCTCGCCGCGGCGGGCATCCAGCCCGACGCCGATGTCCGCATCGTCGTCGTCCCGCCCGCGCAGATGTTTCGCAACCTGCAGGCCGGCACCATCGACGGTTTCTGGGCCGGCGAACCGTGGAACTCGTTCGCCGTCCGCGCCGGGATCGCGTGGTGCCCGACGTGGAGCGGTGTGCAGTCGCCCGCTCACATCGAGAAAGTCCTGCTCATCACCGAGCGTTTCGCGAGCGAACGCGCCGGCGAACACGCCGCGCTGGTGAACGCGCTCGACGAGGCGGCGCGCTGGTGCGACGTGCCGGAAAACCGTCCCGAGCTCGCGCAGCTGCTCAGCGCCGCGCCGTATCTGAATCTCCCCGCGCGCGTGATCTCGCCGGCGCTCACCGGCGTCTTCGACTGCGGCCGCGGCCGAGTCGAGTCCGTGCCGGATTTCGTGATCTTTCATCGCGACCGGGCCAACCGGCCCACCGCGGACAAGGCGCTCGCGATTCAACGCGAGCTCGCCGACGCCAATCTGCTGCCGGCCGAAACGCCCGCCGGTCTGCCCGCGCGGCTCTTTCGCGAAGACCGCTACGACGCCGCTCTTTCCCTTTCCGAACACCATGATTTCCTGCCTTCGCCCACCGTTCCGCAAGTGGCTTGATGCCGTTTGCGTTCTCGTCGTTCCCGCCCTCGCGCTCCCGGTTCCGGCCAACGAGCCCGAGCGGCCCGATCTGAAGTTCGGCTTCATCAAGCTCACCGATTGCGCACCGCTCGTCGTCGCCAAGGAGAAGGGCTTCTTCGAGGACGAGGGCCTGTATGTCACGCTCGAGGCGCAGGCGAACTGGAAGATCCTCCTCGATCGCGTGATCACCGGCGAACTCGACGGCGCGCACATGCTCGCCGGTCAGCCGCTCGCTGCGACGATCGGTTTCGGGACGAAGGCTCACATCGTCACCGCCTTCTCCATGGATCTCAATGGCAACGGCATCACGCTCGCGAATTCCATCTGGGAGGAGATGCTCGCCGCGAATCCCGCGCTCGCCGCCGCCCCCACGCCGCGCCCGGTGAAAGCCGACGCGCTACGGCCGGTCGTGCAGCGTCTGAAATCCGCCGGCACGCCGCTCAAGCTGGGCATGGTGTTTCCCGTCTCGACGCACAATTACGAGCTGCGCTACTGGCTCGCCGCCGGCGGAATTCATCCCGGCTACTACACCCCGACGGACACCACCGGCACCGTCGACGGCGACGTGCTCATCTCCGTGACGCCGCCGCCGCAAATGCCCGCGACACTCGCGCAGGGCACAATCCAGGGCTACTGCGTCGGCGAACCGTGGAACCAGCAAGCCGTGATCCGCGGGATCGGCGTCGCGGTGATCACCGATTACGAGATCTGGAAAAACAATCCCGAGAAAGTTTTCGGCGTCACCGCTGACTGGGCCGCCAGGTATCCGCACACGCACGTCGCCGTGGTGAAGGCGCTCATCCGCGCCGCGCAGTGGCTCGACGCCAGTCCGGAAAACCGCGTCGAAGCCTGCCGCCTGCTCTCGCGACCGGAGTATGTCGGCGCCGACTACCAGGTCATCGCCAACAGCATGACCGGCACGTGGCAATACACGGCCGACGACACGCGGCCGCTGCCGGACTTCAACGTCTTCTTCCGCCACCACGCGACGTATCCGTTTTATAGCGACGCGGTCTGGTATCTCACGCAGATGCGTCGTTGGGGTCAGATCGGCGACGCGAAGCCCGATGCCTGGTATCGCGAGACAGCGGAGTCCGTTTACCAACCCGCCATCTACCGCACCGCCGCGCAGGCGCTCATCGCCGAGGGAAAACTTTCCCCGGCCGACGTGCCGGAAACCGACGGTTACCGCGCGCCGACCGACGAGTTCATCGACGGCGTCCGCTACGACGGCCGCGAACCCAACGCCTATCTCCGCCGGCTCGCGATCGGTCGCAAAGACTGACGCGCCCCGCCGCCACAACCTGTGAACGCATGAACATATCCCCTTCGTTTTCTTCCAAGTTCGACGGCGCCCTGCGCGCCGTCCTCCGCAACGTCGGCATTCCCGCGCTCGCGTTCGCCGTGTTTCTCGGTCTCTGGTCGCTCGCGTCGCGCAACATCCAGGTGAGTTTCGGTTCGCTGCCGGGACCGGCCGCCGTGGCGAAGGAGCTCGGCAATCTCTGGCAGGAGCATCGCGCCGAGGGCGTGCGCGAGCGCGAGTTCTACGCGCGTCAGGCCGAACGCAAGGCCGCGTTTCTCGCGAAGAATCCGCAGGGCGAATGGAAGGAGCGCCAATATGCGTTTCGGCCCACCTTCTTTCGGCAGATTCTCACGAGTCTTCAAACCGTGTTCACCGGGTTTGTGATCGCGTCGTTGATCGCCGTTCCGCTCGGAATCGTGTGCGGGTTGAGCAAATCGCTGAACCTCGCGTTCAATCCGTTCATCCAGCTTTTCAAACCCGTCTCGCCGCTCGCCTGGCTGCCGATCGTAATGATCCTCGTCAGCGCGCTCTATAATCCACCGGAGCCGCTGTTCGAGAAGGCGTTTCTCAGTTCCGCGATCACCGTCGCCCTGTGCTCTCTCTGGCCGACGTTGATCAACACCGCCGTGGGCGTCGCGTCGATCGATCAGGATTATCTCAACGTCGCGCGCGTGCTCCGGCTCGGCTGGTTCGCGCAGGTCTGGAAGATCGTGTTGCCCGCCGCGCTGCCGATGATCTTCACCGGCCTGCGGCTCTCGCTCGGCGTGGGCTGGATGGTGCTGATCGCGGCCGAGATGCTCGCGCAGAATCCAGGACTCGGGAAATTCGTGTGGGATATGTTCCAGAACGGCAGCAGCCAGACGCTCGCGCAGATCATGGTCGCGGTGTTCGCGATCGGCCTGATCGGTTTCGCGCTCGATCGCGCGATGCTCTCGTTGCAACGCGCCGTGAGTTTCGGCCCGCCGGCCCGCTGAACGCTTCGCCATGAGCTCGACTCCTGTGATCGAACTGCGCGGCGTCACAAAGGGCTTCGGCCCCGCCGCGAATCGCACCGAGGTGCTCGGCCGGCTGGATCTTCAGCTCCACCCGGGGGAGTTCCTCGCGATCGTCGGTTTTTCCGGCAGCGGCAAAACGACGTTGATCAACCTGCTCGCCGGCCTCGCGCGACCCGACATCGGTGAGGCGCTGCTCGACGGGAAACCGATGCCCGTCGCCGGGCCCGATCGCGCGCTGGTGTTTCAAAATTATTCGCTGCTGCCGTGGCTCACCGTTTACGGCAACGTGGCCCTCGCGGTCGATCGCGTGTTTCCGCACCTCGACGCGGCGCAGCGGCGCGCGCAGGTCGAGAAGTTCATCGCGATGGTGAACCTCACGCCCGCGCGCGACAAACGTCCGCGGCAGCTTTCCGGCGGCATGCGGCAACGCGTCGCGGTCGCCCGCGCGCTCGCGATGGATCCGCGCGTGCTGCTGCTCGACGAACCGCTCGGCGCGCTCGGCGCGCTCACGCGCGCGACGCTGCAGGACGAGATTTCGCGCATTTGGCAGGAGCAGCGGAAAAGCGTTGTGCTGATCACCAACGACCCCGACGAAGCCATCCTGCTCGCCGATCGCGTCGTGCCGCTGAGCGCCGGTCCCGCCGCAACGCTCGGGCCGTCGTTCAACATCGACCTGCCGCGTCCGCGCGACCGCCAATCGCTGAATCACGACCCGCATTTCAAACGGCTGCGCAAGGACATCCTCGACTGGCTGCTCGCGTCGGCCGGCCGCAAATCCGCGTCGTCGCAGCGCACGTTGCGACTCCCCGCGTTGATCCCGGAGAATCTCGATCACGTCACCTGGATCGACCGCGCTTTTCCCGGCCGGCCCGCGCGGCGGCGCGGCGAGTTGCAGCACGAAACCGTGGAAACCTCCCGCTCATGAGCGCCTTTCTCGACATTTCTTTCATCACGAAAACCTTCGACGGCCCGAGCGGTCCGGTGTCGGTCGTGCGCGACTTCGATCTGAAAGTGCGCAAGGGCGAATTCATCGCGCTGATCGGTCACTCCGGCTGCGGCAAATCCACGGTGTTGTCGATGGTCGCGGGCCTGACTGCGCCGACGATCGGCGGCATCGTGCTCGACGGACGCGAGGTGACGGAGGCCGGCCCGGATCGCGGCGTCGTGTTTCAAGCGCCATGCCTGCTGCCGTGGCGCACCGCGTATCAAAACGTGCGGCTCGGCGTCGATCAGGTGTTCTTCACCGCCTCGAAGGCCGATCGCCACGACCTGACGGAATATTATCTGGCGCGCGTGGGTCTTGCGGATGCGATGCACAAGCGCCCGGCGGAACTTTCCCAAGGCATGCGGCAACGCGTCGGCATCGCGCGGGCGTTTGCGCTCGGACCGAAGATGCTGCTGCTTGACGAGCCGTTCGGAATGCTCGATTCGCTCACGCGTTTCGAACTGCAAAGCGTGCTCCTCGATCTCTGGCAACGCGACCAGAAGACCGCGCTCATGGTCACCCACGACGTCGACGAAGCGCTGTATCTCGCGGACCGCGTCGTAATGATGACGAACGGCCCGGAAGCGCAGGTGGGCGAGATCGTGGAGATTCCGTTTGCCCGGCCGCGCGACCGCGGCGCGTTGCTCGAGGATCCGCGCTACTACGAGCTGCGCGAGCAGCTTATGGGTTTCCTCAATCATCGGTCGCATCTCAAACCGGCCCGGCCGGACGCGCCCGCCGCGCCGAAATCCCGTCCGACGAAGCGTTTGTTTTCGCTCGTCTGAGCGCGGGGCGTATCCGCCCGCCCGATCCGTGTTGCTCCCGCGGCACGTGGCCGCTGCTTTTGTCCTGACCGTTCTGATACCAAGCCATGAAGACCAACCGTAATGTGATCATCGTTCTCGGCGCGCTTGCCGCCTTGAATCTCAGCGTCCCGGCGCATGCCGCCGACGGCGCCGCGCCTGCCGATTCGATCGGCGAGGCCTTTGGCCAGGGAAAGGTGTCGATCAACGTCCGCGCCCGCTACGAGGGCGTCGACCAAACGGGTCTGCGTGACGCCGAGGCCTACACCGTCCGCACACGTCTCGGCTTCACCACCGCGCCGATCAACGGATTCAAGGCGATGATCGAAGCCGAGGACGTCACCGCGATCGACGGCGACCGCTATTCGCAGGCCGGACTCAATCCCGGCGGCGCCGGCCGCGCCGTGGTCGCCGATCCCGAGAGCACCGAAATCAACCAGGCCTGGCTCGCGTATGCGACGGGCCAGACCGCGCTTACCGCCGGCCGGCAGCGGCTCGTGCTCGATAACGCGCGCTTCGTCGGCGACGTCGGCTGGCGGCAGAACACACAGACCTTCGACGCGGTGACTGTCACCGACAAAACCTTCGAGTCGCTGACGCTCACCTACGGTTATCTTTACCGGATCAATCGCGTGTTCTCGCACCGGCACGCGCAAGGCCGCTGGGACAGCGATTCGCATGTGTTGAACGCGAGCTACGCGGGGCTGCCGTTTGGCACGCTGACGGGCTATGCGTATCTGCTCGATTTCGACAACGCCGCGACCAACAGCAGCGCGACCGTTGGCGCCAGCCTCACGGGCACGCCGGCGATCGCGGACGGCGTGAAGTTGTCCTACCGCGCCGAATACGCGACGCAGTCCGACTACGGCTCGAATCCGCAGGATTACCGCAACGACTACTATGCGCTCGAACTCGGCGCGCTCGCGAAGCCCGGCGGCCTGTCGCTCGGTTATGAGGTGCTCGGCACCGACAATAATGTCGGCTTCAAGACGCCCCTTGCCACGCTGCACGCGTTCAACGGCTGGGCGGACGTGTTTCTCACGACGCCCGGCGGCGGCTTGCGCGATCGCTACGTGAAGGCCTCGACCACGCTGCCGGAGGGCATCGCGCTGCTGGTGTTTTACCACCAGTTCGAAACCGACACCGGCGTCGATCTGGGCGAAGAGTGGGACGTGCAGGTGTCGCGCAAGTTCGGGAAGTATTTCACGGGCGTCGTGAAGTATGCGGACTTCGCGCGCGACAGCCTCACCGTGCCGGACGTGCGGAAGCTCTGGGTGCAGGTCGAATTCAACTTCTAAACCTGAGGGAAAACGCGTTGCGTCGCGGATGAACGGTTTTCATCCGAGAGATTAAAACAATTCAGCGCGTTGATCGGTCGGGCGGCGGCCCGTGGCACATGCGGTGCTGAACTGCGGGCAGATTCCCGTGGCAACCGCAGACCCGATCAACGCTCCCGACGCGCCCTTCACCGCGGCGCAAAAAGAATACCTCCAAGGCTTCATGGCGGGAGTGGCCGCGAGCGGACTCGTGCCGTTTGTCGGTCACACTGCCGGCGGGCTGATCGCCGCGGAGGCGGGCGCGGCGCCGCAGAATCTCGCGGCCGCGCCGGCGGAGGACACGGTTCACGGCACGCCGCTCGGCGATCTCTGTCGCGAGGAATGCTGGAAATACGACGAGAATCCGCTCGACGCCTGGGAACGGCTCGTGCGCCACGCCGAGGAAAACCAGATCCCCGACGTCGAGCACACGTATCGGTTCAAGACCTTCGGTCTCTTCTACGTCGCGCCGGCGCAAGACAGTTTCATGATCCGGCTGCGCGTGCCGGCGTGTGAATTGAGCGCGGTGCAGTTGCACGGGCTCGCCGATCTCGCGCACGAACTCGGCGGCGGCTACGCGCACATCACCACGCGCGGGAATCTGCAGATTCGCGAGTTCAAGCCTCGCGACATCGTGAAGGTCTTGATGCGCGTGCAGGAGTTCGGACTCACCTCGCGCGGCGCCGGCGCCGATAATATCCGCAACATCACCGCTTCGCCGAACAGCGGTTTCGATCCGACCGAGCTGATCGACGTGCGGCCGTTCGCGAAAGCGCTGCACCATTACATTCTCAACCACCGCGACCTCTACGGCCTGCCGCGGAAGTTCAACGTCGCCTTCGACAATGGCGGCAGCATCTCCGTCGCCGCCGACACGAACGACATCGGTTTCGTGGCCGTGCGGGTAACGGAGAAATCGCTCGCGTCATGCATGGCGGCGCCTGACGGCGCCGGCGGGCCGAATGACGCGGGCTCGCCGCTGAGCCCGACGGGGACGTCGGGTTCCACCGTGGTGCCGGGAGTCTATTTTCGCGTCCAACTCGGCGGGATCACCGGCCACGGCGATTTCGCGCGCGACACCGGACTTCTGGTCAAACCCGGCGAAGCGGTCGCCGTCTCCGCCGCGATGATACGCGTGTTTGCCGAAAACGGCGATCGCACGAATCGGAAGAAGGCGCGCCTGAAATACCTGCTCGAGCAGTGGGGCGTGGAGAAGTTTCTCGACGAAACGCAGAAGCGCCTGGCGTTTCCGCTGATGCGACTGCCCCTGGCGGCCTGCGAACCGCGTCCGCCGGTGGTGAAACACGGCTGGCTCGGTGCGGCGCGTCAGGCACAGCCGGGCCTCAACTCCATTGGGCTGGGCGTGCCGGTCGGACGGATGAATGCGCGGCAGATGCACGCGCTCGCCGATCTCGCGACGAACTACGGTCGTGGCGAGCTGCGGCTGACGGTGTGGCAAAGCGTGATCGTGCCGCACGTGCCTGACGCGTTCGTCGACACCTTGAAGCGCGCCGCCGCGCGGCTCGGATTTTTTCACGAAGCGTCCGCCGCGGCCGGCGGGATCATCGCCTGCACGGGCAGCCGCGGCTGCAAATATGCGAGCGCCGACACGAAGGCTCACGCGGTGTCGCTGCTGAAGCATCTCGGGAATCGCGCGCTGCTCGAGTCGCCGGTGAACGTTCATTTCACGGGCTGTCCACACTCGTGCGCGCAGCATTACTGCGGCGACGTGGGTTTCGTCGCCGTGAGGCTGTCCGACGGCAGCGAGGGCTATCACGTCGTTCTCGGCGGCGGCATGGATCACGAGCAGGGCATCGCACGTGAACTGTTTCGCGGCGTGCGCGCCAGCGAGATCAACGCCCTCGTCGAGCAGTTTCTGCGTCGGTTCACGGCCGAGCGTCAGCCGGGCGAAACCTTCGTCGCCTGGGCCCGCCGCCACTCGCTCAAGGAGCTCCAGGAAAAATTCAGCCAATGAACGATGTCATGACTGCGATTCCTTTCATTCCCCACAGCGCGCCGTTTTCCACCGAGCAGCGCGCGTGGCTCAACGGTTTTCTCGCCGGCATTTTCTCGCGTCAGCAGCATCCCGCGTCCGCTACGCCGCCGCCGTCGCTGACGCCGCTCACGATCCTTTTCGGCTCGCAGACCGGCACGGCTGAAAGTCTCGCCAAGCGCGCGGCGAAAGAGGCCGGCAAACGCAACTTCGCCGCGACGGTGCTCGACATGGCGCAGACCGATCTCGCGAAACTCGCCGGCGAGAAAAACCTGCTCGTGATCACGAGCACCTATGGCGATGGCGAACCGCCCGACAACGCACGCGCGCTCCACGCCGCGCTCGCGGCAGCCGCCCCGCGGACGCTCGCGGGCGTGCGCTTCGCGGTTTGCGGCCTCGGCGACACGAACTACACGCGGTTCTGCCAATGTGCCCAGGATTTCGATACACGGCTCGAACGTTGCGGCGCGTCGCGGGCGGCGCCGCGGGTCGATTGCGATCTGGACTACGAAGAGAAGTTCGCGGGTTGGCTGAACGCGGCGCTGAGTGCGTTCGCTGCGGGCGCCGCGGAGATTGGGCCAGGCGCGGCGCCGCAGGTGGACGTTGCGAGCGAGACGGCGGCGAAGGCCGTGCCGGCCGGACACTCGCGCGCGAATCCGTTTCCCGCGTTGCTGTTGACGTCGCGCAACCTGAACGCTCCCGGCTCGGCGAAACAGGTGCATCACGTGGAGTTCGACCTCGCCGGCTCCGGCCTGGTTTACGAAGCGGGCGACGCGCTCGGCGTCTACGCGCAGAACTGTCCGGAGCTGGTGCATGACGTGTTGACGGTGCTGGGCTGCGACGGCGAAGAGGCGGTGCCGGCGCCGGACGGCAGCAGCCTGCCGCTGCGGCGGGCGCTGGCGGAGTTTTACGATTTGGGAAAACCGACACCCGAACTGCTGGCGTTGCTGACGGTGCCGACGGCTGCGGGGGCGGCGATCGC
>Ga0182740_1001854_pt1 | contig 13668 bp, 10 predicted proteins | sample eDN5th37CKraftBY_FD_128872 | JGI IMG/M metagenome (GOLD analysis project Ga0182740, IMG submission 128872) | Enriched backyard soil microbial communities from Emeryville, California, USA - eDNA 5th pass 37_C Kraft BY (version 2) (version 2) | ecosystem: Environmental > Terrestrial > Soil >...
CTCGACGACGTCTTCGCGATCGACCGGGAAGCGCGCCACCGGGCGGCGGGCGCGATGGAGGCGATTGCCGCATGATCGAATCGCCCGGCCTGCTCGTGACGATCCTCGCTTTCGCGCTGGTCATCGGGCCGCTGGTCTTCTTCCACGAGCTTGGCCACTACCTCGCGGCGCGCGCCTTCGGGATCCACGCCGACGCCTTCTCGATCGGCTTCGGCCGCGAGGTGGCGGGGTGGACCGACCGGCGCGGCACAAGGTGGAAGCTCGCCTGGCTGCCGCTGGGGGGCTATGTCCGGTTCGCGGGCGACATGAACCCGGCGAGCCAGCCGACCGCCGCCTGGCTGGCCCTGCCGGCCGAGGAACGCGCGCGAACCTTTCAGGCCAAGCCGATGTGGCAGCGCTTCATCGTCGTCGCGGCCGGGCCGCTCACCAATTTCCTGCTGGCGATCCTGATCTTCGCCGCGTTTTTCTGGGCGTTCGGCGCGCCGCGCACCCCGCCGGTGGCGCAACTGGTGATGGCGGGCTCGGCCGCCGAGGCGGCGGGCATCCGGCCGGGCGACAGGATCGCCGGGATCGACGGCGAGCATATCGACCGCTTCGAGGATATCGCCCGGATCGTCAGCATCCGCCCCGACGAGACGCTGCGTTTCGCGATCGTGCGCGACGGCGCGGACGTGGCGCTGGTGGTGACGCCGCGGCGCATCGTTCAGGCCGACCGCTTCGGCAACCGCTACGATATCGGCCGCATCGGCATCGCGCCCGGCGAGCAGGTGATCGAACGGCTCGGCGCGGCGGGCATCGTTACGGAATCGGTGCGCCACACCCGCGACATCGTCGTCATGATGGTCGATACGCTGGTCCAGGTCGTCACGGGCCGCCGCTCGGTATCGGAACTGGGCGGGCCGGCGAAGATCGCGCAGTTCGCCGGCCAGCAGATGACGATCGGCTGGCTGCCGTTCGCGGAATTCGTCGCGATGATCTCGATTAATCTGGGATTCATCAACCTGCTGCCAATCCCTCTGCTCGATGGCGGGCATTTGTTTTTCTATCTCATCGAAGGAATCCGCCGGCGCCCGCTCGGCCCGAAGACCCAGGAATGGGCGTTCAGGGTCGGTATCGCGATCCTGCTGCCGTTCATCGTCTTCGTGACATTCAACGATTTCGGGCTGTGGCAGCGCCTTGCCGGGTTGATCGGTTGAGCGCGATCGGGCAGGGCATCCGCGGGATTTCGTGCCAGCCCCCGGGGGCGGTGTATAAGGTAGAGGGCCGGATACGCGTGAGAGCAGTCAAGCCACCACATCGTGCCGGCCGCCGGCTCGCCTCGGCCCTCCTTCTCGGCACCATCCTCGGCGTCACCGGGCCGGCGTTCGCACAGGCGCCGGACGGCCTCGCCCCGGTGCCGGCGACGCCGCCCGTCACCACCGAACGGATCGTCAAGTCGCTCCAGGTCAGCGGATCGCAGCGGCTGGAGCCCGACACGGTGCGCTCCTACATCACGTTGCGGCCGGGCGAGCCCTACACGCGCGAGACGCTCGATCAGGCGCTCAAGGAACTCTACGCGACCGAACTGTTCGCCGACGTCCAGATCAGGGACGACAACGGCGCGCTCACCATTCAGGTCCGCGAAAATCCGGTCATCAACCGCATCGTGCTCGAGGGCAACAAACGGCTGAAGGAAGACAAGATCCGGCCGGAAATCCACCTCGCGCCGCGCCAGATCTTCACCCGCTCGAAAGCGCGGGCCGACGTGGCCCGGATCATCGAGCTCTATCGCCGTCAGGGCCGGTTCGCCGCGACCGTGGAGCCCCAGATGGTGCGGCTCGACCAGAATCGGGTCGACATCATCTTCGAGATCCACGAGGGCGCGAAGTCCAAGGTCCAGAAGATCAACATCATCGGCAACGAGAAGTTTTCGGACGGCGAGCTTCGCTCCGAGATGGCGACCAAGGAAAGCTCGTTCTGGCGAATCTTCTCGTCGGGGACGAGCTACGATCCCGACAAGCTCGCCTACGACCAGCAGAAGCTGCGCCAGTTCTATCTGACCGAAGGCTATGCCGACTTCCACGTCATTTCGGCGGTGGCCGAGCTTACCCCGGACAAGCGCGACTTCATCATCACCTACGTGGTCGAGGAGGGCGAGCGCTATAAATTCGGCGACATCACCGCCGAGAGCGAAATCCGCGACATCAAGCCCGATTTCGTCAAGAATCTGATCCGGATCAAGAAAGGCGACTGGTACAACGCCAAGCTGGTCGAGGATACCGTCGATTCGATCACCGAGACCACCGGCCTGCTGGGCTATACCCCCGACGTCAGCCCCGATTTCGTTCGCGACAAGGACAGCCTGACGATGTCGGTGGCGTTCCGGGTCAAGGACGCCCCGCGCCGCTATGTCGAATCGATCGTCATCAACGGCAACACCCACACCAAGGACAAGGTGGCGCGCCGCGAGTTCCGCCTGTCGGAAGGCGATGCGTTCAACAGCTTCCGGGTGAAGCGCTCGCGCGATCGCATCCAGTCGCTCGGCTTCTTCCAGGAGAAGATGGAGATCGAGCAGAAGCCCGGCTCGGCGCCCGACCGCGTGATCCTTGAGGCCAATCTCGAGGAGAAATCGACCGGCGAGCTGCAGGTCTCGGCGGGCTTCTCCAGCCTCGAACGGTTCATCGTCAACCTCTCGATCACCGAACGCAATTTCATGGGCAAGGGCCAGGAGGTCCGCGCCAGCGTCGATTATTCGACCTATTCGAAGTCGATCAACCTCGGCTTCACCGAGCCCTATCTGTTCGACAAGAATATCGCGATCGGCGGCGACGTCTTCCGGCGCGACTATAACTCGTTCAACTTCCTCGGCGATACCCGGAACACCACCTACCAGCAGGTGACGACCGGGTTCCAGGTCCGCCTCGGCGTCCCGCTCACCGAATATACCAGCCTCGCGCTGCGCTACGGCCTGAGCTACGACGACGTGTCGCTCGACCAGTATACGTTCTACACGCCGAACCCGACGACCGGCGAACCGGAGTGTAACCCGCTGCTCGCCGGCCGCTACCTCTGCGACGCGGTCGGCAAGCGGACGACCTCGTCGGTCGGCTACAGCCTCGTGTTCGACAATCTCAACAACCGGCTGCGGCCGTCCGCCGGCCAGCGCGCGGTGTTCAGCCAGGATCTCGCCGGGCTGGGCGGCAGCGTGCGCTATGTGCGGAGCCGGTTCGATGCCCGCAAATATTGGGGGATCGGCCGGGGGTTCGTGTTCAGCACGGCGCTGGAAGGCGGCTACATCCTGCCGTTGGGCTCGCAGAGATACGACAATGCCGGCGACCCGATCGACAAGGTCCGCCTTACCGATCGCTTCTTCCTCGGCGAGCCGCAGATGCGCGGCTTCGACATTCGCGGCATCGGCCCGCGCGTCCAGCGCATCCCCTACATCACCACCACCGACGAGGACGGCAACGTCACGCAGGTGCTCAGTACCGACCGCAACCAGATCACCGACGATGCGCTCGGCGGCCGGGCTTATTATCTCGGCCACCTCGAACTGGAGATACCGCTCGGTTCCGGCGCGCGCGAGATGGGGCTCAGGCCGTCGATCTTTGTCGATGCCGGCGCGGTGTTCGGCGTGAAGCGGCCTAAGCTCGTCAATTCGGATGTGATTTTCCCGAAGGACGCGAACGGGATCCGGCAGCCCTATTCGATCCCGATCCGCGACAGCAACGGCAACCAGATCTATATCGTGCCGACGACGCAGGACGACGATGGTAACTATATCTACCCCAATGCCGGGGCGTCGACGCTATGCGCGGTTGGCTATGCCGCGTCGGGGTCCACCAGTTGCGTGGGCACCTCGACGAACAACGCCGCGGCCAATCAGATTCCGCCGTTCGAGGAGCGTTTCCTCGGCAACAGTGCGAAGCCGCGCGTTTCGGTGGGCATCGGCGTCAACTGGAATTCGCCTTTCGGTCCGTTCCGGATCGACGTCGCGAAAGCGCTCGTGAAAGAGCCGGGCGACGACACCAAACTCTTCACCTTCAATGTAGGGACACAATTCTGATGAACATGCTCTTCAAGGCTGCCGCGCTTGCCTCGGCGCTCGCGATGCCCGCGTTGGTTGCGCTCCCCGCTCAGGCGCAGGTGGCGGCCGGGCAGAATACCGCGGTGATCGACCTTCAGGGGGCGATCAACGAAGCGGCGGCGTTCAAGACCGCGACCGGCCAGATCCAGACCACCTACAAGGCCCAGATCGACGCCTATAATACGCGCGCCCAGGCGATCCAGACCGAGCTTGCGCCGCTCCAGAAGGAATTGCAGACGCTTCAGGCCAACCCGGCGACGCCGAAGGCGACGCTCGACGCCAAGGTCGCCGCCTACCGGACGCGCACCCAGGCGGCGCAGGCCGAACTCGCGCGGCTCGCGACGCCGTTCGCCCGGCCGACGGCCTATGCCCGCGAGCAGGTCGAGGAAAAGCTCGAAGATGCGATCAAGGCGGCGATGGTGGCCAAGAAGATCAATCTCGTCATCAATCCCGAGGCGATCGTCGCGGTCAATCCGGGGGCGAACCTGACCCCGGACGTCGTCACCCAGCTGAACGCGCTGGTGAAGACGGTGTCGATCACGCCGCCCGCCGGCTGGGAGCCGGGCCAGCCGCGTCAGGCGCCAGCCGCCGCCGCGCCGGCCGCCGCCGCCCCCGCCCAGGGCCGCTGAGTCGGGCCGGATGAGCGACGCCGAGCCTTCGCCCCGCGCGGCCCTCGGCCCGCTCGACATCCGGCGGGTGATGGCGGCGCTGCCGCATCGCTATCCGATGCTGCTGGTCGATCGGGTCGAGACGCTGGTGCCCGATCGGTCGATCGCGGCGGTGAAGGCGGTGACGATCAACGAGGGCTTTTTCGCCGGCCATTTCCCCGGCCGGCCGATCATGCCCGGTGTGTTGATCGTCGAGGCGCTGGCGCAGGCCGCCGGGATCCTCGCCGTCGAGTCGCTCGGCCTCGCGGGGTCGGGCAAGCTGGTCTATTTCATGGCGATCGACGAAGCCAAGTTTCGCGCGCCGGTCGAGCCGGGGGTATTGCTGCGGCTCGAGGTCGAGTTCGTCCAGAAGCGGACGACGGTCTGCAAGTTCGCCGGCCGCGCGCTGATCGACGGCAAGCTGGCGGCGCAGGCCAATTTCACCGCGATGATCGCCGACCCGCCCGCGGATGCAGGGTAGCGGACGCCCATATCCGCCGGCAGGCCGTTTCGCCCTGTTTCCCGGCAGCAAGGATATGGATTCCCGCCTGCGCGGGAATGACAATGTGACGGCGAGTTGTCGCCACCCTCGCCGTCATTCCCGCGCAGGCGGGAATCCATAGACGCGACTTTTCGCCTTAGTTTTCCGACGGCTCGGACAGTTCGAGTGATTCCGCGGCGGATCTTGACCCGGAAGCAACAGTAAACAAAAGAGAAATAGCAGCCGATCCGATTCAGTCCGAAGCGGATCGGCGTCAAGCTCGTCCGCGCAGGAACGCGGCCAGTTCGTCGCGGGTATTGATGTTGCTGGGCCGCTGGTCGAGCGGGACACGCCGTGCGCCGGCCTCGGCGATCCAGCTTCGCATCGCCCGGTCGCCACCCCGTTCGAGCCAGCGGACCAGCGCCGGGGCGAGCGCGGCGTCCCACAGCCCGAGCAGCGGCTGGCCCAGTACTACCGCCGACGCCGGGGCGAGCCGCGCGGCGAGGTCGCGGGGCAGGTCCGGCAGGTCGCAGCCGCTGGTCAGCACCAGCGCGTGGCCGTTCGCGCCGGCGTAGCACAGCGCACCGGCGAGCGCGCCCAGCGGGCCGAGGCCGGGCGCCGGGGCGTCGGCGACGGTCTCGAACCCCGGCCGCCACCGCCCGACCAGCACCACCCGGTCACACTGCCCGCCGAGCCGCTCCGCGACATGCTCGATCATCGCGCGGCCGTCGATCGCGGCCTCGGCCTTGTCGCCGCCGAAACGCCGCGCCGCGCCGCCGGCGAAGATCGCGCCGAGGATGGTCATAGGGCTGCTCCCAACTTCGCGTTCCGCCTCCTGGAGCCGGTCCGCTTCAGATTGAATCGGATCGACTCCCGGTTTTTGTTTGTGTGCCGTGATTTCCGAGTCGGCAGATGATGCCATCTGCCTCGAAATCACTCTATAGCGCCGCGTCCGGGGCCGGCGGAAGCCGCACCACCTCGACATTCCCGCCCGGCCACGGCACATGCGCGCGCATGACCGTACCGCCCCGTTTCGCCTTCTCGATCCACGCCACCGACGGCGCCGCGCGCGCCGGCACCATCGCCATGCGGCGCGGCGCGATCCGCACGCCTGCGTTCATGCCGGTCGGCACCGCCGCCACCGTCAAGGCGATGAAGCCGGCCGACGTCCGCGCGAGCGGGGCGGACATCATCCTCGGCAACACCTATCACCTGATGCTGCGCCCCGGCGCGGAGCGGGTGGCGCGGCTTGGCGGGCTTCACCGCTTCATGGGCTGGGACCGGCCGATCCTGACCGACAGCGGCGGCTATCAGGTGATGAGCCTCTCCGCTCTCACCAAGCATTCGGAGGAGGGCGTGGCGTTCCGGAGCCATCTCGACGGCTCGCGCCACATGCTCACGCCCGAGCGCTCGATGGAGATTCAGCGGCTGCTCGGTTCCGACATCGTGATGGCATTTGATGAGTGTGTGCCGTTTCCGGTCGAGCGCGACCGGGCGGCATCCTCGATGGAACGCTCGATGCGCTGGGCGCGGCGCTCGCGCGAGGCGTTCGATTCGGGCGCGGAGCATGCGGCGCGGGCCGCCCTGTTCGGTATCCAGCAGGGCTCGATGGCCGCGGATCTGCGCCGCGCCTCGGCCGACGCGCTGATCGAGATCGGGTTCGATGGCTATGCGGTCGGCGGGCTCGCGGTGGGCGAGGGGCAGGCGGCGATGTTCGCCGTCCTCGATTTCGCCCCGGCGATGCTGCCGGCGGACAAGCCGCGTTATCTGATGGGGGTGGGCAAGCCCGACGATATCGTCGGCGCGGTGGTGCGCGGGATCGACATGTTCGATTGCGTGCTGCCGACCCGCTCGGGCCGCAACGGCCAGGCCTTCACCCGCGACGGCCCGCTCAATATTCGCAACGCCAGATTCGCGGAGGACGAAACGCCGCTCGACGGCGAATGCCGCTGCCCGACCTGCGCCGGCTGGAGCCGGGCCTATCTGCACCATCTCGTCCGCGCCGGCGAGATGCTGGGCGCGATGCTGATGACCGAGCACAACCTGTTCTTCTATCAGGACATGATGGCGGGCCTGCGCGCCGCGATCGCCGAGAGGCGGCTGGCGGCCTACGCGGACGGCTTCGTCGCGCGCTATCGCGCGGCCAACAAGACAACAAGAGTCGATCCGATTCAATCCGAAGCGGATCCACTCTAGTGGGTTGCGGCGGATTTGTTACGAGCGGATAACGGTTGCGCGTTTCCCCGAACGATGAGGGAAACCGAAAACCGGAGGTGATGCCATGTCCCTTGCGAGTAATCTGCCGTCGTGGGCCCCGAGGGCCCTCAGCGTATTGCGAATTGTCGCCGGTCTGCTTTTCCTCGAACACGGTCTTCAGAAGCTGACGGGTTTCCCGCCCGGCGGGATGGGGGTGGTCACGGCGATGACCCTGCCCTGGGTCGCGGGGATTATCGAGATCGTCTGCGGCGTGTTGCTGACCGTGGGGTTGCTGACCCGGATCGTGGCGTTCATCGCATCCGGCGAAATGGCGTTCGCCTACTGGATGGCGCACGCGCCGGCCGATCCCTTTCCGGTGAATAACGGGGGCGATGCCGCCATCCTGTTCTGCTTTGCGTTTCTTTATCTGGTGTTCGCCGGCGCTGGCCCGTGGAGCGTCGACGCGGCGCGCAACCGCGCCGCCTGACCGGAACCGCCCCGCCCGCCGATCGGGCGGGGCGGCATCGCGTCAGATGACGGGGGCGTCGCTTTCGCCCGCGCCGTTCTCGCCGGGATCGGTCTGGCCGGCGCCGTCCGGTTCGGCCTCGTCGTCCTGCTCGCTTTCGTCGATCCGCGCGGCGGAGACGACATATTCGTCGTCGGCGACGCGGAAGATCGTGACGCCCTGGGTGTTGCGCCCGGCGATGCGGATGTCGGCAACGGTGGTGCGGATCATCTTGGCCTGGTTCGTCACCAGCATCAGATGCTCGCTCTCGTTCACCGGAAAACTCGCGACGACCGGGCCGTTGCGCGCCGAAGTCTCGATATTGGTGATGCCCTGGCCGCCGCGATTGGTGCGGCGATATTCGTAGGCCGAGGTGCGCTTGCCGTATCCGTGGGCGGTGACGGTGAGGATGAACTGCTCGGCGGCGGCGAATTCGGCCATCCGCGCGGCGGGCAGGGTCGGTTCGGCCGGCTCGTTCTTCCACGCCGCGGCGCGCAGATAGGCGTCGCGCTCCTCGGTCGTGGTGTCGAACCCGCCGAGGATCGACAGCGAGATCACCTCGTCGTCGCCCTTCAGCGTGATCCCGCGCACCCCGGTCGAGGTCCGGCTCTGGAACAGGCGGACGTCGGTGGCGGCGAACCGGATCGCCTTGCCGTGGCGGGTCGCGAGCAGCACGTCGTCGGCCTCGGTGAGCAGGGCGACGCCGATCAGGTGGTCGGGATCGCCCTCCTCGAACCGCATGGCGAACTTGCCGTTCGACGGGATGTTGGCGAAGGCGTCCATGCTGTTGCGGCGGACATGGCCGAGCGCGGTCGCGAACACGACCTGGAGCCGGGCCCATTCGGCCTCGTCCTCGGGAAGCGGCAGCACCGTGGAGATCGTCTCGCCCTCGGCCAGCGGCAGCAGGTTGACCATCGGCCGGCCGCGCGCCTGCGGTGCCCCCTCCGGCAGGCGCCAGACCTTGAGGCGATAGACCTTGCCGTGGGTCGAGAAGAACAGCACCGGCGTGTGCGTCGAGGTGACGAACAGCTCGGTCACGGCGTCCTCCTCCTTGGTGCCCATGCCCGAGCGGCCCTTGCCGCCGCGCTTCTGGGCGCGGAACGCATCGAGCGGGGTGCGCTTGATGTAGCCGCCGAGCGTGACGGTGACGACCATCTCCTCGCGCTCGATCAGGTCCTCGTCGTCGATGTCGTCGCCGGCTGGCGCGATCAGCGTCTTGCGCGGGGTGGCGAACTCGGCCGCGATCTGATCGAACTCCTCCTCCATCACCTCGTAGAGCCGGGCGCGATCCGAAAGGATGCGGAGCAGCTCGCCGATCGATTCGGCGAGCTTGGCAAGCTCGTCGCCGATTTCGTCGCGGCCGAGCGCGGTGAGGCGGTGCAGCCTCAGATCGAGAATCGCGCGGACCTGGGTGTCGGAGAGGCGGTAGGTCTCGCTGCCGGCCGCCGGCTCGACCGCCTCGACCAGCGCGATATAGGGCGCGATTTCCGCGACCGGCCACTCGCGCGCGGCCAGGGTGGCGCGCGCCGCGACCGGGCTTGCCGAACCGCGGATGATCCGCACCACTTCGTCAAGATTGGTGACGGCGATGACGAGCCCGAGCAGAATGTGGGCGCGCTCGCGGGCCTTCAGCAGCTCGAACTTGGTACGGCGGGTGATGACCTCTTCGCGGAATTTGACGAACGCCTCGATGATGTCGCGCAGCGAGAGCGTCTCGGGCCGGCCGCCGCGTAGCGCGAGCATGTTCGCCGGAAAGCTCGATTGGGCGGGGGTATGGCGCCAGATCTGGTTGAGGACGACCTCGGCGGTCGCGTCGCGCTTCAGGTCGACGACGATGCGGACGCCGTGACGCGAGGATTCGTCGCGGATGTCGCTGACGCCGTCGATCCGCTTGTCCTTCGCGGCCTCGGCGATCTTTTCGACCAGCCCGCTCTTGCCGACCTGATAGGGAATCGATGTGAGCACGATCGACTGGCGATCGCCGCGCCCCTCCTCGATCACATGCGTCGCGCGCATCATGATCGAGCCCTTGCCGGTATGGTAGGCCGAGCGCGCGCCGCCCTTGCCGAGGATCAGCCCGCCGGTCGGGAAGTCGGGGCCGGGGATGATCTCGTGCAGCTCGTCGACCGTGATCGCGCCGTTATGGATGAACGCCTTGCAAGCCGCGATCACCTCGCCAAGATTGTGCGGCGGGATGTTGGTGGCCATGCCGACCGCGATGCCGCCCGCGCCGTTGACCAGCAGGTTGGGAAATTTCGCCGGCAGCACCTGCGGCTCGTTGCGCGACCCGTCATAGTTCGGCGTGAAGTTGACGGTATCCTTGTCGAGGTCGTCGAGCAGCGCCATCGCGACCTTGGCGAGCCGCGCCTCGGTGTAGCGCATCGAAGCCGGCGGATCGGGGTCCATCGAGCCGAAATTGCCCTGGCCGTCGATCAGCGGCACGCGCATCGCCCAATCCTGGCCGAGCCGCGCCAGCGCGTCGTAGATCGAGGCGTCGCCGTGCGGGTGGTAGTTGCCCATCACGTCGCCGACGATCTTGGCGCATTTGCGGTAGGGCCGGCTGGGGACGAAGCCGCCTTCCTGGCTGGCGTAGAGAATGCGGCGATGCACCGGCTTCAGCCCGTCGCGCACATCCGGCAGCGCGCGGCTGACGATCACGCTCATCGCGTAATCGAGATACGACGCCTTCATTTCTTCGACGATCGAAACCGGGGTGATGTCGCTATTTTCCGAAATGGACGGCGGTACGCTGGCCAAGGCTGATATCCGATGATGCTACAGGACGTGCGCGCCGGTCGGCGCGTGGTTCCTTCCTAGAGCAGGTGCCGCCAAAGCGCCAGCCTTACGCGCACGCGCGCGCAAGACCGGTTTCGCGACGGACGGCCTCATCCGCCGACCCGGAAATCATGGTAAACAAACGGGAAACCGGCGCCGATCCGGTTCAATCCGCAGTGGATCGGCTCCGTGGCATGCGTCGGAAATCGCGGGCGTCAGCCGCGTATGAAGCGCAGCAGCGCGCCGTCGGCGTCGCGGCCCGCGAAGCGATAGCCGTCGCTGTCGAAATCGGAGAGATGGGCGGGGTCCTCGATGCGATGCTCGCAGATCCAGCGCGCCATCAGGCCGCGCGCCGTCTTGGCGCCGAAGCTGTTGAAGCGCGGCCCGTCCGGCCCCTGTTCGCGAAAATCGACCGTGATGATCCGCGCGCTCTCCGGCGGGCAGGTCTCCACCGCGCGCCAATATTCGCGGGAGGCGAGATTGACGATCACGCCCGATCCCTCGTCGGCGAGATCGGCGGCGAGCAGGTCGCTGATCCGGCGGCCCCAATAGCCGTAGAGGTCGCGCGCGGCGCCGGGCGCCCATCGCGTGCCCATTTCGAGCCGGTAGGGCCGGATCGTGTCGAGCGGCCGCAGCAGGCCGTACAGCCCCGAGAGAATGCGGACATGATTCTGGGCGAAGACGATTGCGGGTTCGTCGAGGCTGGCGGCCTCGAAGCCGGCATAGACGTGGCCGTTGAAGGCGTGGATCGCCGGCCGCCGGGCCGCGTCGGCAAAGCCGGCGAACCGCCCGGCGTTGAGCGTGGCGAGCCTGTCCGAGATCCGCATCAGGGTTGCGAGCCGCTTCGCGCCCAGCCGGGCGGCGGCGGCGGCGAGCGCCTCGGCATCGTCGGCGAAGCGCGGCGCCGTCGCGGTAACGGCGGGGAAGGGGCGCTCGAAATCGAGCGATTTGGCGGGGGAAAGAAGCGCGATCATCGTTTCCAGCTGAACCAGTCCGCCGCGCGACGGAAGCGATTGCCGGCGGCCGGACCGGCTCTAGCCCACGATCCGCAAGCCGGTCAAAATCATGAACGGACAGTTCAACGGCGGTTCACGGCGGCGATGGCATCTGCCGGATGAACCGGGCGTTTGCCGCGCCGCGCGCGGGTTGTGCGGGCCACCGGCAAACGATAGTCACGGTGCGGGAAGGCGCCCATGCGACGCCAGGAGGAGGCTTGACGAATGAAATTGGTATCAATGGTCGCGCTGGGCGCGGCACTCGCTTTCGGTGGGGTCGCGGTGCTCGACGCGAATCCCGCCGCCGCCGCCAAGAAGGAAAAAGCGCCGAGCTTCAACATATCGAAGGATGTGCGTGCCTCGGTCAGCGCGGCGCAGCAGGCGGTGCAGAAGAAGGATTGGGCCGAAGCCCAGACGAAGATCGACGAGGCGCTCGCGGCGGCGTCGACGCCCGACGACAAATATGTGGCCTATTCGGTGCTCTACGACATCGCGACCGGCACCAGCGATCAGGCGAAGCAGTCGCAGGCGATCGAGGGCATGCTGGCGAGCGGCCGGGTGGAAGCCGCCAAACAGCCGCAATTCTATCTCGTCGCGGGCAATCTCGCCTATCAGACCAAGGATTATAAGCGCGCCGAAGCGCTGCTCGATCAGTCGATCAAGCTCGGCGGGGCGCCGGTCGAGGCCTATGCGCTCGCCGCTGAATCGAAGGAGAATAACGGCAATTCCGCCGGCGCGGTCAATGTGCTGATCCAGGCCGCCGCCGCCGAGAAGGCCGCGGGCAAGAAGCTGCCGTCCGACTATTATGGGCGGGGTATCGCGATCGGCTACAAGGCCAAGCTCGCGCCGCAGATTCTCGAACTGACGCAGGCCTGGCTCCGCGATTATCCGACCGCCGACAACTGGCGGGACTCGCTCACGATTTATCGCGACGTCAATCATGTCGACGCCGATCAGGAACTCGACATCTATCGGCTGATGCGCACGATCGGCGCGCTCAAGGGCGAATCCGATTATTACACCTACGCCCAGCAGCTTTACCTCAAATATCCCGGCGAAGCGAAAGCGGTGATCGATGAGGGCGTCGCCAAGGGCTATATGACGCTCACGGCCAGCGGCAACACCAAGATGATGCTCGATACCGCGACCAAGCGGATTCCGGCCGACAAGGCCGATCTCGCCGGCGCGTCCGCCGCCGCCGCCAAATCGGCCACCGGCAAATCCGCCTTCGTGACGGCCGATTCCTACCTCGGCTATGGCGAGTGGCAGAAGGCCGCCGACCTTTATCGGATCGCGCTCCAGAAGGGTGGCGTCGACACCAATGTCGTCAACACCCATCTGGGCATGGTGCTGGCCCGCGCCGGCGACACCGCTGGCGCGCGCGAGGCGTTCGCGCAGATCACCGGCCCGCGCGCCGGGCTCGCCAAATATTGGCAGGTGTGGCTCGATCACCCGTCGCTCGGCGCGGCGGCGGCGCCAGCCGCTGCGGCAGCGCCGGCCCCCGCTCCGGCGTCGTGATCCGCGAGAGCCCTGTCCGCTTCGATCGAAGCGGACAGGGCTCTGTCGTCAGGCGATGTCGCCTGACGTGACATGCGCCGCGCCCCTCCCGCGTCCGGGGGAGGGGCGGCCGGCGGCGCGCGGGGTCAGTGGACGGCGCGCTGCTCGTTGCCCCAGAAGCGGGCGCGCAACGCTTTCTTGTCCATCTTGCCGGCGGCGGTCTTGGGCAGGCTGTCGACCAGATCGACGCTCTTGGGCGCCTTCACGCTGCCGAGCCGCTGCTTGCAGTGCGCGATGATCGCGGCCGGCTCGATCGTTCGGCCCTGCGCGACGACGACGAGCGCCTTGATCGCCTCGCCCCATTTGGGGTCGGGAACCCCGATCACGGCGGCCTCCAGCACTTCGGGAAGCGCCATCACCGCCGCCTCGACCTCGGCCGAAAAGACGTTGAAGCCGCCGGTGATGATCATGTCCTTCTTGCGATCGACGATGAAGAAATACCCGTC
>Ga0182740_1001855_pt1 | contig 13666 bp, 10 predicted proteins | sample eDN5th37CKraftBY_FD_128872 | JGI IMG/M metagenome (GOLD analysis project Ga0182740, IMG submission 128872) | Enriched backyard soil microbial communities from Emeryville, California, USA - eDNA 5th pass 37_C Kraft BY (version 2) (version 2) | ecosystem: Environmental > Terrestrial > Soil >...
CCGGTCCAGGTGGTGGCCGATGGCGCCGCTGTCGCGGGCCAGCGACCAGGCCTCCTTCACCTGCCCGAGGATCTGCGGCTCGCCCAGCACCATCGAGTCCAGCCCGGTGGCGACGCGGAACAGGTGGCGCACGGTGGCATCGTCGCGGTGCTGGTACAGGTAGCCCTGCAGGTCGCCGGCATGACCCTGCAGCCAGTGTTCCAGCGCGCTGCCGTCCTCGGCCACGGCGTACAGTTCGGTGCGGTTGCAGGTGGACAGCAGCACCGCTTCGGCAAGCTGCGGCGTCTCGCGCAGCGAAGCCATCGCGCGCGGCAATGCGTCGCCGCCGAAGGCCGCGCGTTCGCGCAGTTCCACCGGCGCGGTCTGATGGTTCAGTCCGAGCACCCACAGGGTCATCTGTTCAGTTGCTTGCGATAAGCTGCTGGCTGTTGAGGCCCGCCATTTTACGGCCCGGTTGCAGTAGATGCCCAATTTCAGCCGAACACGTTTCCGCACATGCAGCGTTCTGCTGCTTTCCCTGTTGCCGTGGCAGTTGCCGGCCGCCCCCGCGCAGCCGGCACCGGCGGCCGTGGCCGGGCAGGAAACCCCGCTGGAGCCGGTGCTGGCCGGCGAATTCGCGCTGCAGGCCGGCAAGCTGGCCGATGCCGCGCGCTGGTACCTGCAGGCGGCGCAGCAGACCACCGGCGACGTGGGCCTGGCCGAGCGCGCCACCCGCATCGCCATGCTGGCCGGTGACGACGCGCGCGCCCGGCAGGCGCTGGCGCTGTGGGCGCAGCGCGACCCGGGCTCGCTGGCGCTGCGCGGCACCCGCGCGTCGCTGGCGCTGCGCCAGGGCGATACCCGTCTGGCGCGCAAGGAGTTGCTGGCGGTGCTGCGCTCGCCCGAGCCGCGGGCGTGGCGCCACGCCTTGCTGGCGCTGGCCGCCGGCGGCCGTGACCCGGCCGCGCCGGCCAAGGTGCTGGGCGAACTGGTCGATGCCGGGGCGATTCCGGACGAACTGGAAGCCTGGCAGGAGTTCGGCCGGCTGGCCCTGCGCATGGAGCGGCCGCAACTGGCGCAGCGCATGGTCGGCGAGGTGGTCAGGCGCTTCCCCGACGAGCCGCGCGTAGCCCTGCTGCATGCCTCCCAGCTCAACCAGGCCGGCAAGAAGGAGGAGGCATTGGCGCTGCTGCGCGGCATCGAGCCAAAGGCGGCCGACGATGCCGAGCTGCGCAATGCGCTGGCCTATTCCTACGATGCCTTCGGCGAGCCGGGGGCGGCCGAGCGGGTGCTGTCGGCCGGCGAACAGGACGTGCAGACCTGGGGCATGCGCGCGGCGCTGCTGGCCAAGCAGAAGGACGACGCGGCGCTGCAGGCCCTGTACCGGGACATCGCGGCCCGGGCGGACAAGCCCGATCCCGACCAGCGCCTGCTGCTGGGGCGGATCGCCGAATACCTCAAGCATTACCGCGAGGCGGTGGACTGGTACCACGGCGTGCCGGGCGGCCCGCATCGCGGCGAGGCGCGGCTGCGCGCGGTCAATGCCCTGCACGAGCTGGGCGAAAAGGCGCAGGCCGGCGACGAGGTCCACGCGATCCAGGCCGATGCCGCGGTGGACGACGACCTGCGCCGCGACGCCTACCTGCTTGAAGCCGAACTGCAGCAGCGCGACGGCCACAACGATGCCGAGGTGGCGGTGCTGACCCGTGGGCTGGCCGCCTGGCCGGACGACAGCGCGCTGCTGTATGCACGCGCGCTGGCCTGGGAACGCGGCGACGACATCCCGCGCGCCGAGGCCGACCTGCGCAAAATCTTGGTCGCCGAGCCGGAGAACGTGGCTGCGCTCAACGCGCTGGGCTACACCCTGGCCGACCGTACCGAGCGCCACCAGGAAGCGCTGGAGCTGATCGACCGCGCCCGCGTGGCCGAGCCGGACAATGCCGCCATCGTCGACAGCTATGGCTGGGTGCTGTACCGGCTGGGCCGCAACGAGGAGGCGCTGGTACAGCTGCGCCGGGCGTGGAGCCTGAACCGGGACCCGGAAATCGCCGCGCATGTCGGCGAGGTGCTGTGGGTGCTGGGGCGGCGCGACGAGGCGCGGCACTTCTTCGAAGAGGCGCGAAAGCTGGACCCGGACAACCGCGCCCTGCTGCGCGCGATGGAGGCACTGGGCGCATGACGGCAACGGCATGGCGGGCGGCGGCGGTGCTGCTGGTGGCGGGGGCATTGGGCGGCTGTGGTTCATTGGCGACGCGGCAGGCGCCATCGGAGGACGTCGCGTTCACGCCCGAGCCGGCGGTCGAAACGGCGCGGCAGGCGATGCTGGCGCTGTCGCCGCAATGGTCTTTCCAGGGCCGGGTTGCGGTCAGCAAAGGACGCAACGGCGGCAGCGGCCGCATCGATTGGCAGCAGCAGGGCGACGCCTACCAGGTCAGCCTCGCCGCGCCGGTGACCCGGCAGAGCTGGCAGTTGAGCGGTGGCGCCGGGCAGGCGGTACGGCTGGACGGACTGCAAGGCGGCCCGCGCAGCGGCGGCGATGCCGGCCAGCTGTTGCTGCAGGCCACGGGCTGGGAGATTCCGGTGGAACAACTGGCCGCTTGGGTGCGTGGCATACCCGCAACGGGCGCGCAGGCGGCCAGGCGGGGTTTCGATGCCGAAGGTCGCCCGCGCGTGCTGCAGCAGGACGATTGGCGCATCGACTATCTGGACTGGTACCCGCCGGAAGGCGAGCGCCCGCCGCTGCCGCGCCGCATCGACGCGGTCAACGGCGACGCCAAGGTGCGGCTGATCGTCGACGAATGGACGTTGGGCCAGCCATGAATGCCGTCGCGCAAGCGGCGGGCTGGTCGTATTGGCCGGCCCCGGCCAAGCTGAACCTGTTCCTGCACGTCACCGGCCGCCGTGCGGACGGCTACCACGAGCTGCAGACCGTGTTCCGCCTGCTGGACTGGGGCGACCGCATCGCGCTGCACATGCGCGACGATGGGCAGATACGGCGTGTCGGGGCTTCCGTGCCGGGCGTCGCCGAGGCTGATGACCTGGTCGTGCGTGCGGCCATTGTTCTGCAAAAAGCCGCTAAATCATCGAAAGGTGCCGATATCGGTGTCGAAAAACGGATTCCCGCCGGCGGTGGCTTCGGTGGTGGTTCCTCCGACGCGGCCACCGTGCTGGTGGCGCTCAATGCACTGTGGGGCACCGGGCTGGACGAGGACGCACTGGCGGCCCTCGGCCTGCAACTGGGGGCCGACGTGCCGGTGTTCGTGCGCGGACACAATGCGTGGGCCGAGGGTGTGGGCGAAAAGCTGGCGCCGCTGGTGCTGCCGCCGGCCTGGTACCTGCTGGCCGATCCGGGTGTCCACGTGCCCACCGCCGAGCTGTTCCGCTGCCCGGATTTGACGCGGGATGCTGCGCCCGCGAAAATAGCGGACTTCGCTTCCGGGACCGTCCTCGGGAACGCATTCGAACCGGTGCTGCGGCGCCGGGAGCCCGCCGTCGAAGCGGCGTTCCAGGCGCTTTCGCGCGTCGGTCGGGTGCGGCTTACCGGGTCGGGAGGCGGTTGCTTCGTCGAATTCGCCACGCGCGCCGCCGCAGAGCAGGCGCTGGCGGAATTGCCGGGGGAACTGCGGGCGTGGGTGGTCGCGGGCGTGCAGCGCTCGCCATTGCTCGATGCACTGGAGGCAACGGAAATCGTTTGATGCAGGGGCGTCGCCAAGAGGCCCAAGGCACCAGGTTTTGATCCTGGCATTCGTAGGTTCGAATCCTACCGCCCCTGCCACTTCGAACATGCAGCCCCCTGCTGCGCAGGCCGCACACCCGCGTGCGGTGCCAGGGGAAAAGCCCGGCTCCGGATGGTCGGGGCCAGCGTTGTCCCACCCGCTCCACGCTCTTTCGCCGCCGCCCGAGAAAGCCCACATGCAAGACTCCCCGAACCTGCTGGTCTTTTCCGGCAATGCCAACAAGCCGCTTGCGCAGAGCATCTGCAAGGAACTGGGCGTGCAGCCGGGCAAGGCGCTGGTCTCCAGCTTCTCCGACGGCGAGGTGCAGGTCGAGATCCAGGAGAACGTGCGCAAGCAGGACGTGTTCGTGGTGCAGCCGACCTGCGCGCCGAGCGCCGAGAACCTGATGGAGCTGCTGGTCATCATCGACGCGCTCAAGCGCGCCTCGGCGTCCAGCGTCACCGCGGTGGTGCCGTACTTCGGCTACGCTCGGCAGGACCGCCGCATGCGCTCCTCGCGCGTGCCGATCACTGCCAAGGTCGCGGCCAAGATGTTCTCGTCGGTCAACACCGACCAGATCCTCACCGTCGACCTGCATGCCGACCAGATCCAGGGCTTCTTCGACATGCCGGTGGACAACGTCTACGCCTCGCCGCTGCTGCTGGCCGACATCTGGCGCGCCTACGGCACCGACAACCTGATCGTGGTCAGCCCGGACGTGGGCGGCGTGGTGCGCGCGCGCGCCGTCGCCAAGCGCCTGGACGACGCGGACCTGGCGATCATCGACAAGCGCCGCCCGCGCGCCAACGTCGCCACGGTGATGAACATCATCGGCGACGTCGAGGGCAAGACCTGCGTGATGGTCGACGACATCGTCGACACCGCCGGCACCCTGTGCGCCGCCGCCGCCGCGCTGAAGGCGCGTGGCGCGGTCAAGGTCGCCGCGTATTGCACCCACGCCGTGCTGTCCGGCCCGGCGGTGGACAACCTCAACAACTCCCAGCTCGACGAGCTGGTGGTGACCGACACGATCCCGTTGTCCGACGTGGCCCGTGTCTGCACCAAGATCCGCCAGATCAGCGTGGCCGAGATGCTGGCCGAGACGATGCGCCGCATCGCCTTCGGCGAGTCGGTCAGCTCGATGTACGTGGATTGACCCGATCCGGCCGCCGGCAACCGCCGGTGGCCGACACCGGTCCTTCTGGTCGCGGAAGGGCCTTCATCACGCACCGCTGGCGGTGCACCAACTCAAGAGTAGTCAACAATGGCAAAGTCCCACGAAATCAAGGTCGCCCGTCGCGACGTGCAGGGCAAGGGTGCGAGCCGCCGCCTGCGTCACGCCGGCGTGGTCCCGGGCATCGTCTACGGCGGTGACCTGGACCCGGTGATGGTCGAGTTCAACCACAACGAAATCTGGCTGGCCCAGCACAACGACTGGTTCTACTCCTCGATCATCGGCCTGAACCTGGATGGCCAGGTGCAGAAGGTGCTGCTGCGCGACATCCAGCGCCACCCGTACAAGCAGCTGATCATGCACCTGGACTTCCAGCGCGTGAACGAGAATGAGGTGCTGCACGCCACCGTGCCGCTGCACTTCATCAACGAGGAAGTCTCGCCGGCCGGCAAGGCCGCCGACGTCGCCGTCACCCACGAGCTGAAGGAAGTCAACATCGCCTGCCTGCCGGGCAACCTGCCGCAGTCGATCGAAGTCGACCTGGCCGAGCTGAAGGCCGGCGACATCATCTACCTGTCGCAGATCAAGCTGCCGGCCGGCGTGGAAATCCCGGCGCTGAAGCTGGGCAAGGACCACGACGACGCCGTGGTCATCGCCAAGGCGCCGACCGCCGCCGCCGAAGAAGACGAGGCCGCTGCCGAGTAATCGGCCGGCTGCGTCCGCCCCTCCCGGGGCGGACGCAGCCAACGGTGAACGCATGGCTGGCTTGCGACTTATCGTCGGTCTGGGCAACCCCGGCACCGAACACGCCCGGACCCGGCACAATGCCGGGTTTCATTTCGTTGAGGCCCTGGCCGAGCGCGCGGGCGCGCGCTGGACGCTGGAAAGCAAGCTGTTCGGCGAGGTGGCCAAGGTCGACGTCGGCGGCCAGCCGGTGTGGCTGCTGAAGCCGGCCACCTTCATGAACCTGTCCGGCAAGTCGGTCACCGCCGCGCAGCGGTTCTGGAAGATCGAGCCGGAACAGACCCTGTTGGCGCACGACGAACTGGACCTGCCGCCGGGCACGGCGCGGCTCAAGTTCGACGGCGGCCACGGCGGCCAGAACGGCCTGCGCGACACCATCCGCCTGCTCGGTCACGGCAGGTTCCACCGCCTGCGCATCGGCATCGGCCACCCCGGGCACAAGGACCGCGTGGTGCCGTGGGTGCTGGGGCGCGCGTCGAAGGACGACGAGGTGCTGGTTGCCCGCGCCATCGACGCGGCCATCGACGTGCTGCCGCTGGCGGTGGCCGGCGATTTCAACGAGGCCATGAAGCGCCTGCATACGCCAAGGTAGCGCCGGCCGGCAACCGCGATCCACCCGAACCCGAGATGGATTGGCCAAACGACGCGCGCGCCGTTTCGCCAATCACTTTCACCCCGGAGGTTGTCAAACATGGGCATCAAATGCGGCATCGTCGGCCTGCCCAACGTCGGCAAGTCGACCCTGTTCAACGCGCTGACCAAGGCGGGCATCGCCGCGGCCAACTTCCCGTTCTGCACCATCGAGCCGAATACCGGCATCGTGCCGGTGCCCGACCCGCGGCTGGATGCGCTGGCCGCGATCGTCAAGCCGGAGCGGGTGATCCCGACCACGATGGAGTTCGTCGACATCGCCGGCCTGGTCGCCGGCGCGTCCAAGGGCGAGGGCCTGGGCAACAAGTTCCTCGCCCACATCCGCGAAACCGACGCCATCGCCCACGTCGTGCGCTGCTTCGAGGACGGCAACGTCATCCACGTTTCCAACAAGGTCGACCCGATCGCCGACATCGAGACCATCGACACCGAGCTGGCGCTGGCCGATCTCGAATCGGTGCTGAAGGCGCTGGACCGCGCCAACCGCGCGGCCAAGGCCAACGACAAGGACGCGCTGGCGCGCAAGCCGGTGCTGGAGAAGCTGGCGGCCACGCTCGACCAGGGCCGCTCGGCGCGTTCGGCCGGCCTCGACGCGGACGAGAAGGCACTGGTCCGCGACATGTTCCTGATCACGCTCAAGCCGCTGATGTACATCGCCAACGTCGCCGAGGACGGCTTCGCGGACAACCCGCACCTGGACGCGGTGCGCGCCCGCGCCGAGGCCGAGGGCGCCGAGGTGGTGCCGGTGTGCGCGGCGATCGAGGAAGAACTGTCGCAGTTGGAAGACGCCGACCGCGACGAGTTCCTCAAGGACCTCGGGCTGGACGAGCCGGGCCTGAACCGGGTGATCCGTGCCGGCTACAAGCTGCTGGGCCTGCAGACCTACTTCACCGCGGGCGTGAAGGAAGTCCGCGCGTGGCAGCTGCGCGCCGGTTCCACCGCGCCGCGGGCGGCGGGCGTGATCCACACCGACTTCGAGCGCGGCTTCATCCGCGCCGAGACCATCGGTTACGACGACTTCATCAACCTCAAGGGCGAGCAGGGCGCCAAGGAAGCCGGCCGCCTGCGCCTGGAAGGCAAGGATTACATCGTCAAGGAAGGCGACGTGCTGCATTTCCGCTTCAACGTCTGAAGTCTGCCACGGCCGGGGCATGCCGGCGTGGCGATGACGATGCGAAAACCCGCCCGTGTGGCGGGTTTTTCGTTCTGCCGGACAACCACGCTGTTCCTTCTTGTTGGACTTGTAGGAGCGACGCGAGTCGCGACGAGGCTTTCCCGGCAAAGCCCCATCGCGACTCGCGTCGCTCCTGCAGGTATTGCTGCGGACGATGGCGCGAAAAACCCGCCTTTCGGCGGGTTTTCGTTTCCCGGCCCGTGGACAACGGGGCTTACAGCGGCGTGCCGCCCAGCTTCCAGGTGAGCTGCACGTAATAGCTGCGGCCCACGCTGTCGAACCACGCGGTGTCGTAGTACGGGTAGTTCGCCCAGGTCGCGTCCTTCGGCGGCATCTTGTCGAACAGGTTGTTGACCGACAGCGAGACGCGCAGGTGGTCGTTGACGTCGTAGCGCGCGCCGGCGTTGAAGCGCCAGGTGGCGCGGGTCCAGGCATCGTCGTCGTAGTTGGGGACGCGGCCGAGGTAGTTGCCGAACAGGCTGGCACCCCAGGCGCCCTTGTCCCAGCTCACGCCCAGGTTGGACTTGAGGCGCGGCAGCGCCGGGCTGTAGCTGCTGTAGTGCAGCATGTCCTCGGACGCATCGCCCGGGTAGCGCTGGAAGGTGTGGCGGTGCACCCAGGTGTGGTTGGCGTTGAAGCGGAAATCGCCGGCGCGGGCGGTCTGCAATCGGTAGTTGGCGGCCACGTCGATGCCCGAGGTTTCCTCCTTGGCGATGTTGATCGGGCCGAAGTGCACGCTGGTGATGTAGCCGTCCTCGTTGCGGATGACGCGGGCGATGGCGTCCTGGCAGGTGGGCGAGTTGATGTCCACCGTCACGCCGCCGTCGGTGGCGCCGAGGCGGCAGTCGGCCTCGGTGATGCGCAGCCGCTCGCGGTCCTGGGTCTGCACCTGGTTCATCACCTGGATCTTGTAGTAGTCCACTGCCAGGTCGAAGCCATCCAGCGGCGACCAGACGAAACCGGCGGAGAACGACTTGCTGGTTTCCACCTGCAGATCCATGTTGCCGGCATAGACGTCGAAGGTGCTCACGTCATAGCTGCCGTCGTCGTAGCAGTAGCCGTTGCCGGCGCCGGGTTCGGCGGTGCGGCAGTCGTAGTAGTCGGTGGCGTAGCGGGTGCGGTAGTAGTCGTTGCCGGCGAACAGGTAGTGCATGTCCGGGGCGCGGAAGCCGGTGCCGTAGGAGCCGCGCACCAGCAGCGTATCCAGCGGGCGCCATTCCAGGCCGGCGCTCCAGGTGAACTTGCCGGGGTTCTGGTTGCCGTAGCTGTAGCGGTCGTAGCGGCCGGCGAGGCTGGCCTGCAGGGTCGAGGCCAGCGGCAGGCGCAGTTCGCCGGCCGCGCTCCAGCGGTCGCGGCTGCCGTGGCCGTCGCCGTAGCGCGGGCCGTAGTAGGCGTCTTCGGTCAGCGCCAGCGGGTCGGGGTTGATGCGGTAGGACTGCTCGCCGTATTCGAGGGCGCCGGCAAAACCGACGTCGCCGGCCGGCAGCGAGAACAGCGCCGGGGTGTCCACGGTGAAGCTGAGGTTGTCGTTCTCGGCCTTGGGATGGAAGGTGGACATGGCCGCGATGGAGGCGAACTCGGCCGGCGTCAGCGGGGTGAACAGGCGCTGCGGGTCGGGCGCGTAGATTGCGTAGCCGCGGCTGTCATAGCCCAGCCGCTCGCCCAGGAACAGGCGGTTGGCGGCCTCGGCCTTGATGCGCGGCATGGCCACGTCGGCCTTGTACTGGGAGTGGTTCCAGGCCGCTTCCCAGTTCCAGTCCTCGCCGAACACGCCCTTCAGGCCGGTGGTCAGCGCCAGCGTCTTCTGCGTGGTGGTGTTCATGCGGTTGCGCAGGCCGCCCACTTCCTCGGGGGTGAACTGTCGCGACCAGATCTCGCGCTGGCCGGTGGTGGCGTTGTAGAACACCTTGTCGCGGTAGTTGTTGGTCGAGTCCGGGTCGTGGAATTCCCAGCCCATGTGGTCGCTGGCCACGTCGTTGCCGCCGGTGCCGGTCAGCAGCCGCACCTTCTGGCGGCCCAGTTGCACGTCGGCGAACCACGACAGCGTGTCGGAGAAGCGGTACTCGAACGAACCGTAGGCGTTGGCGCCCTTGCGCTCGTTCTCGATGGTGCGATAGGCGATGGCGCGCTCGCTGCCGCAATAGGGTTCGCCGTAGTGGTCGTAGGCCAGTCCGGTGGTGCCCTGGTTCAGGCCGGACAGGGCCGCGCAGTCGTCGGCCGGGGCAATGTTGACGTCGTCCTCCCAGTTGAGGATCTGCGCGGTCAGGCGCGGCAACTGACGGCGTGCGGTGGGCGCGTCGAGGGTGGAATCCTGGATGCCGCGCTGGTAGCCCCACAGCGGGCGCTTGTCCAGCAGTTCCACGCCGACGATGCCGCTGAAGTCGCCCTGCTCGAAGCCGCTGGTCAGGGTGAGCCGGTGCGACTGCCCGCCGCCGCGCACGGTGTCGCCGTAGCGATAGTCGATGAGGGTGCCGTCGGTGGATTTCTTCAGGATGAAGTTGATCACGCCGGCCATCGCGTCGGAGCCATAGACGGCCGAGGCGCTGCCGGTCAGCACCTCGACCCGGTCGATCATCCCCAGCGGGATGTTGCCGATGTCGGTGAAATTGCTGCGGCCATTGAGCGGCAGCGGGAAGTCGGCGATGCGGCGGCCGTTGATCAGCACCAGCGTGTGGTTGGGGCCGAGGCCGCGCAGATCGACCGCCTGCGCGCCGGGGGTGGACTGCGCACCGGTGGTGTTCTGCTGCCCCTGCACGGTGCCGCTGTTCTGGCTGAGCGAGCGCAGCACGTCGGGCACCGAGGTGAAGCCGGCGGCCTGGATCTGCTCGGCGGTGACCACCGTCACCGGCGCCGGCCCTTCCACCTGTGCCCGCGGGATGCGCGAGCCGGTGACCCGCACGGTTTCGATTTCGGCGATCGGCTGCTCGGCCGTGGGCGTGGGCGCGGTCTGGGGCGCTGGCGCCGGCCTGGCCGCCGCTTCCACTTGCGTGACCAACAGCGCGCCGGAGGTGTCGCGGCTGGCAACCAGGCCGCTGTCGGCCAGCAGCCGGTCCAGCGCCTGCGCCAGGGTGTACTTGCCGCGGGCGCCGGCGGTGCGCAGGTTGCGCACCTGCTCGGGGCGATAGATCAGTTCGGCCCCGGACTGGCGCGACAGGGCGTCCAGGGCGGAACCCAGGTCGCCGGCGGGAATGTCCACCGTGGCGGCGGCCTGCGCCTGTGCGGACAGGGCGGTGGAACAGGCCAGACTCAACAGCAGTATGCGGAACGGACGCATCGTCTTCCCCGTGGCAGGCGCTCGGGACGGCGCCTTCTCATTGACTTGGACGAACGAGCCGCGCGAATCCCGCCTCGCTAACGGCTATGGAGCACGATGCGTTCGCCGTCGGCCTCGGCGCGCAGCGGGAAGCCCCGCTCCAACAGCCGCGCGAACGCTTCCACATTGTTCCAGCGGAAACTGCCGCCGATCCGCAGCGCCGCCGCGTCGGGATCGGCGACGACCAGCTTGCGCGCGCTGTAGCGGTTGAATTCCGCCGTGGCCTCGGCCAGCGGGGTGTCGCTGAAGTTCAGGTAGCCGCTGCGCCAGTCCAGCTCGCGTTCGGCGTTCTCGACCCCGGCGCTGCGCACCAGCACGCCGCCGGCGCCGGCCACGGCGATGCTGCCGGCCGGCAGCAGCGTGCCGGGTTGCGCCGGCTGCCCGCCGGTGGCGTCCGCGTCCAGCCGCACCGTGCCCTCGGCGACCACCACGCGCAGGCCGGCGGCTTCGCGCCGTACCGCGTAGCGGGTGCCCACCGCGGTCGCGCGGCGCTGGTCGACGGCGACCACGAACGGGCGCGCCGCGTCCTTGGCCACTTCGAAGAATGCCTCGCCGCGCTGCAGTTCGATGTGACGGCGGACGCGCGAGAAGGCGACCGCGATGCGGCTGTCGCTGCTCAGCGTGACCTGCGAGCCGTCGCCCAGCGCGATCGTGCGCAGTTCGCCCAGCGCGGCGGCGTACACGGCCTGTTCGGTCGGCGCATGGCGGAACCCGGCCCAGCCCAGTGCGCCGGCCAGCGCAAGCACGGCGGCGAATCCGGCCGCCCGCAGGCGACCGCGCGCGGCCCGCGGCCGCGGCGCGAACCGCAACGCCGACAGGTCGCCGAGCGCGGGCCCGGAACCCGGCGGCGGCGCAACGCCGGGCCGGACCGACCATTGCCCGCGCGGCGGCACCGTGCCCGGCGCGATGCCGGCGCCCAGCGCCTTCAGGCGCCCGGCTTCGCGCCAGGCCGATTCCAGCCGCAGCCACGCCACCCGGTGCGCGGTCGCGGCCGCCAGCCAGGCCTCGAACCGGGCCTGGTCGCGCTCGTTCCACGCGCCCCCGTCGCGGCGGGCCAGCCATTCGGCCGCGGCCTGCTCAATCGCGTCGTTGTCCACCGGCGCCTTCCTCGTCGCCCGTGGCGGCGGACGCGGGCGACCGCTGTGCGGCCGCCCCGTGGAAATATTCGGCGATCAGGCGCGCGCCCTTGGCGACGTGTTTTTCCACGGTCTTCTCGCTGATGCCCAGGCGCATGGCCACCTCCCTTTGCGGCAGTTCCTCGACCCGCCGCAGCCAGACCACTTCCCGGCAACGCCCGGGCAGGCGGTCGAAGGCCTCGGCCAGCCGCTTCAACACCTGCTGGCCTCCCAGCCAGTGTTCCGGCGACTCCTCATCCACCAAGACGTTCAAGGCCTCCAAATCACCCACTGCCTCGATCGACACCACCCGGCTGCGGCGCAGGCGGTCGGTCATCAGGTGCCGTGCGGTGGCGAACAGGAAGGCCTTCGGCGCGGTCGGCCGGGTGCGCGCCGCCGCCTCGTAGATCCGCGCGTAGACCTCCTGGCGCAGGTCGTGCAGTTCGTGGCGATGCGGCCAGCTGCGCTGCAGGAACAGCGTCAGCGCCCGCTCGTGGGCGAGGATCTCGCGGACGAACCAGTCGTCGAACTCGGTCGGCATGACGACACTCTAGCGGAACGCCACGCCCGCCCGCATGGGGGAAGGCGGGCGCGGCTTCGTCTATAAGTACCTGTCGGCGCGCGGCATCCCGCCTCGTGCCAGCAACGGAGATGACGGCATGGCGACGGGTTCTGGCGGATACCGGTGGTGGCTGGGAGTGACGCTGGCCTTCGCGCTGGCGCTGCCGGCGCAGGCGGCGGACTACGGCCATTACCTGCTCGGCGACGCCGCGGCGAAGACCCCGGGCAAGGTGCGGCCCGGCCTGCTGCTGATGGGCGGCGGCGACCGCAACCACGGGGCGCTGCGCTGGCTCATGCAGCGCGCCGGCAACGGCCACATCGTCGTGCTGCGCGCGTCGCAGGCCGGCGAGATCGGCGAGGAGTTCTTCAACGAAATCGGCGGCATCCGCTCGGTCGAGACCTTCGTGTTCAAGGACCGCGAGGCATCCACCGATCCGAAGATTCTGGCCGCGCTGGAGCACGCCGATGGCATTTTCATCGCTGGCGGCGACCAGTCGCGCTACGTGCGCTACTGGCACGGCACGCCGGTGGCTGCGGCGCTGGACGCGCACGTGCGCGCCGGCAAGCCGCTGGGCGGTACCAGCGCCGGGCTGGCGATGCTGGGCGAATACCTGTACGGCGCGATGGCCGGCGGCAGCCAGATCAGCCCGCGCGCGCTGGCCGACCCGCTGGGCGAGGAGAACACCATCGAGACGGACTTCCTGCATCTCGACCTGCTCAAGGGCCTGGTCACCGATACCCATTTCAGCGAGCGCAACCGGCTGGGCCGGCTGATCGCCTTCGTCGCCAAGGCCGAATCCGTGGCCGGCCATCCGCTGATCGGGCTGGGCGTCGACGAGGACGCCGCGGTCGCTGTGGAAGGCGACGGTACTGCGCGGGTGTACGCCACCACGCCGCTGGCGGGCGCCACGGTGGTGAAGGGCGGCTTCGCCAGGCAGACCGAAGACGAGGCGATGAACGCGGACCGCGTCGATACCGTCGGGGTCGGCGTCGGTTCCGTGCTGCACCTGCCGGACGGGCGCGTGGACAAGCCGGTGTTCGAGCGCCGCTACGCCGTGCGCGACGGCGTGCTGACTGCGCTGGACGCGCCGCTGCTGGTGATCCACGGCGGCGCCGGCGTCGAACCGGGCGACCTGACCGGGGAGGAGGACGCGGCGGCCCGCAAGGCGCTGGAAGCCGCGCTGCGCGCCGGCCATGCCAGGCTCAAGGCCGGCGGTTCGTCGGTGGACGCCGTGGTCG
>Ga0182740_1001857_pt1 | contig 13649 bp, 15 predicted proteins | sample eDN5th37CKraftBY_FD_128872 | JGI IMG/M metagenome (GOLD analysis project Ga0182740, IMG submission 128872) | Enriched backyard soil microbial communities from Emeryville, California, USA - eDNA 5th pass 37_C Kraft BY (version 2) (version 2) | ecosystem: Environmental > Terrestrial > Soil >...
GTGTAACCATCGGTTTCGCCAAACAGCCCCAACGGACCGGTCGCCGGAGAGATATAGCCCATGCGGATCTTGCCCGCAGTCTGCGCCCGCAGCACCGTCGGCATGGCCAGAGTGCTCGCGGCAACGGACGCGCCGAGGCCCTTCAGAACAGTTCGCCGGTTGGGGCGGACCCATTTATTGATGAATGCCATTTTCGTTTCTCCTCTCCAAAGTCTGTCGATGCGCTCTGCGATCGGCGCAGGTTCAAGCCCGAAATTCCGTCAGGTCATGCGGATCAGCGAGCCGCCATCGATGACCACGAGCGACCCGGTCATGTAGGAACCGGCGGGTGACGCCAGCAGCAAGGCCAGCCCCTTAATGTCCTCCACATCGCCGATGCGGCCAATGAGCGATTGCGCCTCGAATGCCGCGCGATCATCCTTGTTGCGCAGGCGTCCGCCGGCGATGTTGGTGATGAAGGGACCAGGCAGGATCGCGTTGACGCGAATACCGTAGGCGCCAAGTTCCATCGCCATGTGGCGGACGAAATGGTTCACCGCCGCCTTGGCGGGCATGTAGGAGGTGCCGACGATGCTCTCGTTGATCTCCGAGGCGATGGAGGAGGTCACGATGATGCGGCCTTCCCCCTGCGGCTTCATATGGCGAACCGAATTCTTCACGGTCGTGTAGACCGAAGACAGGTTGATCTCGATGCCGCGATCCCACTGCTCGTCGGGAATGTTTTCGATGGCGCCATCCGGATTGCGCTCGCCGAGCGGGGTCATTAAACCAGGCCCCGGATCGATGCCGGCATTGGCAAAGACGGTATCGATCCGGCCGTGCCTGTGGGCAACCTCGTCGAAACCGGCCGCCATGGCCGCCCGATCGGCCACATCGATCTTCAGCCCCCAGATGTCGCCACCCTTCGCCTTGATCTCGGCACAAGTCCGGTCGATTCCGTCGGCGTCGATGTCGAATATGCAGACCCGGGCGCCCTGGGCCGCCATGATCTCTGCATAGGCGCGGCCAATGCCACTGGCACCACCGGTCACGATCACGGACTGTCCGCTGACATCGAACATCTGTTCCAGGTTGGCCATGGCCTCTCCTCCCTTTCTCAAGCACACGACAAGTCCTCCACCCGCGACGCGGGTTTTGGCACCGGCTCAGCAAAGCGCCACCGGCTGATCGACTTGTCTTGAATGCCCTGCCTTTCTCCTCAGAAGGCAGGACCGCTTCCTCGACCGAAATAACGCGGCCTCAAACCGCACAAGTCAAATGCGTAAAGCACCGAATAATATGCCAGGAAGGCATATTGTTTTTTGCACATGCCCGGAGGGATGTCCGCCGGTCATTTTCACATCGGGCAACAAACTCACCACTCACAAAAGCTTGATAAGAATACGATTTCTCCTGGAAAGGCTTTCGCCGTTCCATCAAAATCCATCCCTTCGAAGCTCTGGCAACGGGTGCCGGCATCCGCAGTCACCGGGTGCCGGCTGGACTGCTGTCAGGTCAGCGCTTCCATCTTTCCGCCGGTCGGAATTTCCGGTGCGGCGCCGTTTTCCACGATCACAAGATCGTAGCCGCCGCCATCCTTCATCCGCCACTGACCGCCGGTCAACGGTGTCTTGCAAACGTTCTTTGCGGCGAATTCGGGCACGTCTGCGCCGTTCCATGCAACCCTGCCGACGACTGTCTCCATCTGCGTGGCAGCAACCGCCTCGGCGACGAGATCGCCATCCGTCGGATCCTCCACGCGGCCCATCACGTTCGCCGCCACCTCGAACAGCGAATGGACGAAGCCGATCGGCTGCGTCCACGGGCGGCCCGTCTTGGCGGTAAAGTCTGCCGCCAGTTCTGCCGAGCTCTGCCCGGTCAGCGATGACTTGAACGGATGCGAGGGCGTCCACCACACTTCCGACGACAGGTTGTGGCCGGCAGCGCCGAGCGTTTCGACCGACTGCGGGAACAGCAATGCCTTCGCCACCGTGACGGCCTTGGGTGTGATTCCCTGCTGGCGCAGCTGGTTCCAGAAGGTGGTGAAGTCCGGCGGAATGAGAACGCCGGTGATGATGTCGGTATTGGCGGCCTTGAAGGCATTGATCTGGGCCGAGAAATCGTCGGAAAGGTTCTGGAAGCTTCCCGGATTGGTCAGTGCATAGCCGTGCTCCGCGAGACCCGGCTTGAGACCGGTGTTGGGATCGCCCCATGCATTGCCGTCCGCGTCATTGGGGAAGAGACCACCGACCGCTTTGTCGGTTTCGAGTTGGTCCCACATGGCGGTGAAGACGCGGATGATGTCTTCCATGCCCCAGAAATAATGATAGGCGTAGTCGAAGGGACGCCAGCTCTTGGGATCGGTTGGATTGCTCTGCTGCCCGATGAACCAGGGCTGCCACGGCGCCACGGTCGAAACAACCGGAACGCCCTCGGATTCGCAGACGCCGGCAACCGGATTGGTCGTTTCCGGGGTCGAGGCAACCAGCATCAGATTCACTTCGTCGCTGAGGATCAGCTCCTTCGCAACATCGGCGGCGCGGTTCGGATTCGACTGGCTATCCTTGACGACGACCTCGAAATCCTTGCCCAACTGTGAGGCGAGGAACGCCTGAATGTTGTAGCCATCGCTCTCGGCGAAGCCTGCAAGAGGCCCGGTTTGCGGTGAAACATAACCAAGCTTGATCTTCTTGCCCTGAGCGAGGGCAGGCGCGGAAAGGCCGGGCATGGCAAGAGCCAGGCCCGTAGCCGCGGTATTTCCTAGAAACTTGCGTCTGTTTAGCATTTCTCTCTCCCTTGATGTATCTTGTGCCCTCCGCCAGCGGCCGCCGGCAGGGGGCGAAGGAACCACGGCTAGCGCGCGGCTCCCATGCTGATCGGCATACCGGTCGCCAACTCCTCCAGCATTGATTGCAGCATCTCCACTTCGGCATCCAGGACTTCGTGTCCGCGCCCGGGAAACACATCCGCGCGCAGCCGTGCCCTGCCCGCCCCAAGGTCCTTCACCGCCTCGCTGAAGGCACCCACGGGAATCCAGGGATCCGCATCCGAGCCGGTCAGATAAACCGGCAGTTCGGCGGCAAGCCTCTGCGGCCGATCATCTTCCGGCACGCCGACACGACAGCCGGTAAATGCCACCAGCGCCTGCGGCGCCGGACGCCCTGAAAAGACGTATTCGAGGGAAAGGCAGGCGCCTTGCGAAAAGCCGGCGAGCAGAAGCGGCAGACCTTCGCCATGGGCCGCGCGGGCTGCGGCAATATCCTCGGCAAGATGGTCCAGCGAGGCGCCGAGCGCAGCGCGGGCTTCCGCGGTCAGCGGGTCGACGGCCCGAACCGCATACCAGGTCCCGCCCGGAGCCCGTGGCAAGACGAAGCTCACATCCTCGACATCGAGCCGAGCCAGAATGTGAGACTGCATCTCCTCAGGCGACTGACCACGCCCGTGAACCAGGACACAAAGTGCCCTGGCTTTTCGCTTGGCGGGTAGATGCAATGCATCCGTCGCCATCAGACGAACTCGGCCTCTTCCAGCCCTTGGCGCAACTCGTCCTCGCGGTCCTTGAACCATGGCGGGAAAACGAGCGTCTTGCCGATCTGGCCGGGCGGCTCGTCACGCGCCCATCCTTCAGGCGTGGTCCATGCCAGCTCGAACAGCGCCCCACCCGGCGAGCGGACATAGCAGGACTTGAAATAATTGCGGTCCTTCTGTTCGGAAATGTCGGTAAAGCCCAGCCCTTCGATATGGGCACGCAGCTTCATCTGGCTTTCCTCGTCGCCGGTGTTCAGCGCCAGGTGATGGATCGTGCCGCCGGACAGTGTCCATGTGCCCTGCGGGCTTTCACGGTCGGTAATCACTTCGACGCGCTGGATGACACCGTTCGCATCAGGCACGCGATAGACGGTCCCCTCATGCGAGTCCGCCTCCTTTTCGAGCGGCAACGCGATGGTCATGAAGTCGTCCATCGATGTCCGGTCGAAGCAGGCAACCACGGCACCGTAAATACCCTTGATGCCGTGGGCGGCACTCACGCCTTGCGCCTCATTGGCGATCGGCGTGCGAGGGTCACTATCGCTCTCGACGAGTTCATGCGGGATGCCGCACGGATGGGCAAAGACGACGCGGTCCGCACCAAAGCGGGCGATCTTTTCAGCCTTGATGCCACGGCCGTTCAGGCGATCGACCCAGAAGTCGCTGGCCCCCTTGGGGATCGCCTGCATGATGGTGCGGGACTGATTGGTGCCCCGCCGTCCGTATACGCCCGGCTTCCGGAAGGGAAATGTCGTGATGATGGTCGAAGCATCACCGTTGGGAGAGCCGTAATAAAGGTGATAAACTGGAAGGACACCGTCAAACAATACGGTGCGCTTGACCGAATGTAGCCCTAGGGTTTTCGTGTAAAAGTCAAAATCCTCCTGCGCGCCGTCCGTAGAAAGCGTCAGGTGGTGGTATCCGCTGATCTGCGCCAAGACATTCTCCTCCTCTAAAGCAACCCTGGAATACAAAACGACATTCACCGCAAGCGCTGTTGGGCACTCCACGGCATTCGCCACTCAAGGGTCTAAAGCCCATCCATCGGCACACGCTCCTCAACGCGGGACCGCCGATCGACATATGTCTTCCGAAGAAAGCCGGTTATCGTCGCATCACTCCTCAAGTGACCGCTGCGACACACCGTTTTGCCCACAGGCCGCAACTCCTCGCGACCATTGGCGCGCAGACTGACGCCGCCGCGGGGCATCATCCATACGCTCTTCCTCCCTCAATTTAAGGTAGCGCATGGGAAGGTTATTTTTTATGCGATGTTCGGCGAGTTGTATTGCGTTTTGTTATGTAGCGACATTCGCCTCATATCCACTACAGACCGCTGCAAGATCAGCTCGAGCTGAACGGTTCAACGCGGAGTCTGGTTGTCTCCGCGACGGCTCAAGTGTCCGACTTGCACTGCAGACCAAAGCCACAACGTCATCTCTCACGATCATTGCAAGTTCCGTTCAATGGCGTTGGACGCATCCTCAGAGCTCGCCCTATCGTGATCAGTTGACCCACTCGACGCGATTGCCAGACCCATCGGCACTTGGGAGCCACCATGCTCTTCGCGCAGCTTTGGTTGCAGGTTGGCCATTGTCATATGACCGTCACCTATCCATGCAATACAGTGGAAACGTTTCCAAAGGATCATTCATGCCTGCTCGCATAACAATTCGTGACGTTGCGCGCCTTGCCGACTGCGGTGTGGCCACGGTCAGCCGGGTGCTCAACGGCTCAGGGCCTGCGAGCGAAACGGTGCGTGAAAAGGTATTCGCAGCGGCAGCAGAGCTCGGATTTGAGTTCTCCGAGGTTGGACGTTCCCTGCAAAGCCGTCGCTCTCATACCATTGCCATTGTCGTTCCATCACTGCGCAACGATGTCTTCGCCTCGGCGATCGAGGGTGCGCAGCAGGCGGCTTCCGAGGCCGGGTACCAGGTGCTTCTATCTTGCGTGAACTATGAGCCGAAGGTCGAGGCCGAGGCGCTGCGGACACTTGTTGCCAAGGGCATCGAAGGGGCCGTGCTGACAGTTACCAATCCTTCTGACAGTCGTGGCCTCGCCTACCTCGAACAGCACGGCATTCCGTATTGCATGATGTTCAATCAGTCGGACTCGGCGCGTCCAAGTGTCAGCGTCGACAATGTCGAGGCTGCCCGCGTCGTGGCGAAGCAGTTGATGGCAAACGGCCATGAAGAGATTGGCTTCGTCGCCCTCAGATTCCTGAGTTCGGAGCGTTCGCGCCTGCGTTTCGATGGTTTTGCGGAGGAATTGCGGCAAAACGGGCATACCGCAATTCATTTGCTGGAGGCCCCGCCAGAACGCGAAAGACTGGATGCCGAATTCACCGCCTTCCTCGACGAGCACCCCCGCATGAGCGCGATTTTCGCCTCGAACGACCTTCTGGCTTTGTCTTGCATAAGGCTGTTGCGGCGCTTGGGCCGGAAGGTGCCGGACGATATCAGCGTCGTCGGCTTCGATGGGATCGATGCAGGCGAACTGATGAATCCCAGCCTCGCGACCATTGTCACCCCCAGTGCCGAAATGGGCCGGCTGGCAGCTCAGCGGGTGCTTGACGCCATCGCTCATGGCCGAGACGTCACTCCGGACAATCAGTTTTTGCCTTTCGATTTCCGCGCCGGGAGCAGCCTCGGGCCCTGCCGGTTGCAGAATGCCGATGGACGAGCGGCAACTCGCCCATCGGTCAGCCTTACTCCTTAAACCAACCAGGATCAGGAAGAAGACATCATGAAACATATCCTCTCCACCGTCGCCGCTGCAAGTCTGGCGTTGACGGCCTACACCGCTCCCGTCTTTGCGCCGCTCGCTCATGCCGAAGACAACACGGCAATCTGCTACAACTGCCCGCCGCAATGGGCCGATTGGGGCACCATGCTGAAAAAGATCAAGGAAAAGACAGGCATTGAAATCCCGCAGGATAACAAGAATTCCGGCCAGAGCCTGTCGCAGATCATCGCCGAGAAGGACGCGCCCCTCGCCGACATCGTCTATTATGGCGTGACCTTCGGCATCAAGGCCGCGGCCCAGAATCTCGTCACACCCTACAAGCCGAAGGGTTTCGAAGACATTCCGGAGGGTCTGAAGGCGCAGGACGGATCGTGGTTTGCAGTGCACTACGGATCGATCGGTTTCTTCGTCAACAAGGATGCGCTTGGCGACAAGCCGGTTCCGCGGTGCTGGGCAGATCTGGAAAAGCCTGAGTATGAAGGCATGGTCGGCTATCTCGATCCATCGAGCGCCTTTGTAGGCTACGCCAGCGCCGTCGCTGTCAACCGGGCGCTGGGCGGCAGCCTCGATAATTTCGATCCCGCGATCGACTACTTCAAGAAGCTCTCGGCCAATGGCGCCATCGTGCCCAAACAGACGGCCTATGCCCGCGTCGTGTCCGGCGAAATCCCGATCCTCTTCGATTACGACTTCAACGCCTACCGCGCCAAATACGACGAAGACGGCAATTACGAATTCGTCATTCCCTGTGAAGGTTCGCTCTCGGTACCTTACGTCATGAGCCAGGTCGCCAACGATCCGCATCCGGAAAATGCGCACAACGCGCTCGACTACATCCTCTCAGATGAAGGCCAGGCGGTCTGGGCGAATGCCTACCTCAAGCCGTCTCGCCCGGTCGTATTGCCGGCCGAAATCGCCAGCCGCTTCCTGCTGGACAGCGATTATGCGCGCGTTCAGCCGGAAGACTACGCCAAGATGGAAGCGGCTCAGGACGGCTTCGGCAAGCGATATCTGGAAGAAGTCAACTAAGCTTCTGTTTTCATATCAACAATCGACGCGAGGCAAGGGCGGTATTCCGGCCCTTGCCTTCGGAGCAAAGACATGTCGGGCAAAAGAGTCCTTTTTCTATGGCTTGCGCCATTGGCGCTGTTTTCAGGCCTGTTTCTCGCACTTCCGCTTGTACGCCTCGTTGCCTCCTCGGCGTCAGGCGATCAGGGCTTCGGAATCTATGCGACGGTGCTCTCCAGCCCGCGCTATCTCCAAACCCTGTTGAATACACTTTGGATTTCGGCTCTGGTCACTGTCTTCGCACTTCTCATTGCTTCAACTGCCGGTCTCTTTCTGGCCCGGCAACGCTTTTTGGGACGCAGCCTGCTGATTTCGATGCTGACCTTCCCGCTCGCCTTTCCCGGCGTCGTGATCGGCTTCCTGATCATCCTGCTTGGCGGACGCCAGGGGCTGGTCAACGATATTTCCAAGGACCTCTTCGGGACGACAGCGGTCTTCGCCTATTCATCCTTCGGTCTCTTCCTGGGCTACCTCTACTTCTCGATCCCGCGGGTACTGCTCACCGTCATGGCCGCCGCCGAAAAGCTGGATCGTGATCTGGAGGATGCTGCGCGATCGCTTGGGGCCTCGCCTTTCAGGGTCACGGTCGATGTCATCCTGCCAGGATTGGCGCCCGCCTTGATTGCCTCCGGTGCGATCGTCTTTGCAACGGCCATGGGCGCCTTCGGCACGGCCTTTACGCTTGCCACCAAGATCGATGTGTTGCCGATGGCGATTTATACCGAGTTCACCCTGGCGGCAAATGTCGCCATGGCCAGTGCATTGTCGGTGCTGCTTGGCATCGTAACCTGGGCAACGCTTCTCGTTGCCCGCTATTTCGCCGGCAATACTGCCGCAGCTGCAGGGTGATCCAAATGTTCGCAAGAAGGCTGTCCCTCGCGCTGCAGATCATTGTCACGCTTCTCGCCTGCGCCTTCATGCTGGTGCCGGCTGTGCAGTCGGTGCTCGCGGGCATCACCGTCAATTATTTCCGCGGTCTTTCCTCGGGGGTCACGCTGAAGTGGCTGGAAAAGGTGTGGGAGCTTTACGCCGCAAGCATCTACCTCTCTCTGGGAATTGCATTGGCCTGCCTCGTGGCCACGCTGGTTATCGGCGCCCCTGCCGCCTATGCATTTGCCCGCTGGCGCGGATGGGGTGCCCGGGTGCTCGAGGAGTTCGTGGCGTTGCCTCTTGCCGTTCCAGGCTTAGCTATCGCGCTCGCCTTGCTGCAGCTCTATGGCTCCATGCGTGGCTTCAGGGCCTCCTGGCTGTTCATTCTCGTGGGGCATGTGCTCTATACGCTCCCCTTCATGATCCGCTCGGTCATGGCCGTGCTGTCCTCCATCGATCTGAAGTCGCTGGAAGAGGGAGCGGCCTCGCTTGGAGCCGGACCCTGGCGCCGCTTTCTTGATGTGGTGCTGCCCAATGCCGTTCCGGGAATCCTCGCCGGCTCGCTCAGCGTGGTGACCTTGTCGATCGGCGAGTTCAACCTCACCTGGATGTTGCAAACGCCCTATACCAAGACTCTACCGGTCGGCCTTGCTGACAGCTATGCATCCATGCGCCTCGAGATTGCCTCGGCCTATACCCTCATCTTCTTCATCATCATCGTCCCATTGCTGAGCCTGATGCAGTGGGTGGCGACGCGCAGCCAGAGAATCGAGATATCGAAATGAACCATCCCAACCCCGTCGCCGGTACGCGCGTCTGCCTCAGACGGTGTGCCAAGACATTCGCCGATGGCACGCGCGCGCTCAAACCCGTGGAGCTCGAAATTCGTCCCGGCGAAATCATGGCGCTGCTCGGACCATCCGGATGCGGCAAGACCACGTTGCTACGTATTATCTCCGGTCTGGAGCGCTCTGATACAGGAGGCCAGGTTCTTTTCGGTGAGGACGACGTGTCCGACCTGCCCATCGAGCATCGCTCAGTGGGCATGGTCTTCCAGTCCTATGCGCTTTTTCCCAATATGTCCGTGCGAGAGAATGTCGCTTACGGCCTGAAGATCCGGAAGGTCCCGGCTAAGGAAATCCGCGAGAAGGTTGATAGCCTGATCGCGCTTTGTCATCTTGAACCTTACGCAGACAGGCACATATCGCAACTCTCCGGCGGCCAGCGCCAGCGCGTAGCGCTGGCACGAGCGGTAGCACCGCAGCCAAGGGTTCTTCTTCTCGACGAACCGCTTTCAGCCCTTGATGCAGCGTTGAGAGACAGGTTGCGTGACGAACTCGCGGTATTGCTGCGGCAGTTTTCCATTACCGCGGTCTTCGTCACCCATGACCAGGGCGAAGCCATGGCAATTGCCGACCGGATCGCGGTCATGTGCAATGGCGAGATCCTGCAGACGGCCAGTCCTGCCGAGGTCTACCAGGCGCCCAAGACCGGCTTCGTCGCCAGTTTCGTGGGGGCTGCGAACCGCCTTTGGGGAATCGCACAAGGGCAGGACATGCGTTTGCCAGGCGGTCTCTTGTCTCTCCCGAGACCCCTTGCTCCGGGTGAGAAGGCCTATGTTCGTCCCCAACATATCCGCATCGGCCCTGCCGAAAACGCTGCGCTTGCCGGACGGGTTGGCGCGCTCGTTTTCCAGGGCAACCATTCGCTGGCAACTGTCGAAGGGGCCGGTGAAGGCGCGCTGCAGGTTTATCTCTCGGAAGGCAGTCAGCTCAATGTCGGTGAGAGCGTGGGTCTGACAATCTCCCCTGACGACATTCACCTCCTTCGCGATTGAAAGACCCCCAATGAGCAATATCATCCAACTCACCGATACCCATATCGTCGAACGCGGCGTGCGCGCATATGGTGTTGTCGATACCGCATCGGCGTTGATGAAGGCGGTCTCAACGATCAATCGGCTTCCCGAATTTGTCGGGCCGATCGACGCAGTGATCGTCACCGGTGACCTGACCGACTTCGGAACCGAGGCGGAATACCAGGTGTTTCGCGAAATCACTGCGAGTCTCAAAACGCCGCTGGCGGTGCTACCGGGCAACCATGATCGCCGCGAGCCACTGCGTCGCGCATTTGCAGACCTGTCGAGCATGCCGGAGCAAGGACCCATGAACTGGTGCCTCAGCTTTGATGACATGAGTATCATCGGCCTGGATTGCCTGGTGGAAGGCGCCCCTCATGGAGAACTGACTGAACAAACATTGGCATGGCTGGCTGAGACCCTTGATCGCCTCCCGGACAAGCCGGTGCTCGTGGCGACCCACCATCATCCATTCGAAAGCAAGATCGTCCACATGGACAAGCAGGGCCTTCGCAACGCTGATCAGATGATTGATATCCTGGTACAGAGCTCAAGAACCGTGAGCTTCGTCTGCGGTCATGTGCACCGCCTCATCGCCACGGTCCATCGCGGCATCCCAATGACGATCGGGCCGTCACCATCACACGCCGTTGCCCTCGATCACCGCGTCGACGGACCGGCCAATCTGATGCTCGAACCTGGCGGCTTTCTGCTTCATAGCACCTCCTCCAAACCGGGCGGGCTTACCTCAATCGTCAGTGAGTATGTGCCGAGCGGCGTCTTCGATGGGCCCTATCCGTTTTTCGGATGATTTGCAGGGAAGCTGGATCCAGTCCCGTCTACGTCTTGTCCCGCTCACCGAGGCCAACAGCCTGCGTGTCGGCTTGCAAAAACGTGAGCATTCGTTTGATTGCAGGATGATCGGCTTGCGCCGCGATATCGCGCGTCCCCCCTGCCTTGGTGCAAACATTAGGCAGGGTGAAACGTTCGGCTTCGCGACGGTTGCCAGCACAAGACCCGGCCACCGACCAACATCCCCTTGAGTGGCGATCCTTCAGACACCAACGCGATCGGCCGACTCAATGTAACGTGAGCAGATAACGGCGTTGCTCGCCCCAGTGCGGTATCCGGATCAATCGACGATCTATGTGTGGCAACTTTAGCGATGAAAGCGGCTGCTAGAGCCGCTTCTCCGTGACCGTCGCGAGCGGGGCGGCTTCGCTCTCGAGTGCCTGGCATGCTCTCAGCCAAGCCTCCTTGTCCGCGGCGAGCGTCGTTTGAAACCAGGCGAGCGTCAGGCGTCTGGTCGCTTCCAGCACGTCTGGCGCTTCAGTCTCCGTTTCCTTCGCGTCCAGACCTGCGATCCCGCCGAGGCCATGCCCCACGTCGTGCATCATCAGCATGGCGACGGCGCCCGGCGCGTCATGAAACGCATCCGCATGCCAGTCGGGGCCACGGGACGTGAAATGTGGATTATCCATGTCGCCGCAAACGACCAGGCTGCGCGTCGACAGCGTCGAAAAGTCGACATCGAAGAACGGAAACCGTTCGGCATTTTCGCGCGTCATGTCCTTGCCGCCGCGTCCCGGCGTTGTCAGGAGAACGCCCGCCGAGATGCGAGGGTCGGAAAAATTCTCGCCATCCAGCTGCGCGCCGAGCAGGAGCCCGACCGTGTGGCCGCCAAAGGAATGGCCCACCGCACCGATGCGGGCATGATCCATGCGGCCCGCGACAGCCGGTGTCTGTCGCTCGATCTCCGGCATTTGGTCCAGGATTGCCCTGATCTCCTCGACACGCTCGCGCCAGAAGAACGGAGCGCCGGGTGAGTCCGAAGGCAGGCCGCCGACCCGCGAACTCGCATGTGTCGGCTGGATGACGACGAAACCTCTCTCCGCCCAGAACTGGGCAATCGGAGCGTAGCCATCCTTCGACGGAATATAGTTGGATGGACCAAAACCATGCGACAGGATCACGATGGGCAGATCGTCGCCAGTGGCTGGCGCCGTCAGCCGCAGTTCCAGAGGCTGGCGCCCGGCCATCGGAAGCCGGACCGGCGTATAGGCCACGGTAAGCGTGGCGTCAGGGGTCGGGATATGCTTGGCAAGATTGATGAGATTGTTCATGGTCGAGGCCCTCTTGGATGTCGTTGCTGGTGCCAGCTTCTCAGGCGTTTGCGCGCGCCTGCTTGCGGAACAAAATTTCCGCGTCGGCTCCGGCGGGGATCTTCATCGGTGCGTCGATCTCTGTCACAGAAAGCCAGACAGCCTCTGCGACGTCCTCCGCCGTCGTCACGTCCGTGCTGGAACGCAGCTTCGTCAGATAGTCGTGGACGAAGACTTCATACGGCTCTGGAATTTCCATCCCCATGCGCGAGACGGCGTTCTTGCCGAAGCCAGTCGTGGGCGCCGAGCCTGGCAAAACGAGTTTGGCGCGGACGCCGAACAGAGCCGCTTCGATCGCGAGACTCTCCGTAAATGCGTTAAGCGCCGCCTTGCTGGCACTGTAGATCGAGAGCGCGGGCAGCGGCGCCAACGTGACACTGGAGCTGACGTTGACGATGACGCCTGAGCGACGGACCCGCATCTGCGGAAGCACGGCTTTGGTCATCGCCATCGCTCCGAAGACGTTCGTTTCGAACAGTTCGCGGATCTTCGACATCTGCGAACCTTCCAGCACATTGAGCATGCCGACGCCGGCATTGTTGATCAAAGCATCGATCGTGCCCGCGGTTTCGACAGCGATTGCAATGCTTTCCGGGCTCGTGACATCGAGCGGCAGGATTTCGAGACTGTCGCTTGGAGGAAGGATGTCGTGTCGCGGCGTACGCATTGTCGCTACCACGTCCCACCCGGCGTTCACGAATTTCTGCGCAATCGCCAGGCCGAAGCCGGACGAGCAACCGGTGATGAGGATCTTTGGCATATTCTGTCTCCTGACTTTTGACTTGCCGGAAGATGGACCTCTCGGTTCGGACTTGCTATATTTCAATGTCCGATAGATTTTAGCATAAGTCCGAAAACATGACCGATCCCGTCGCCGAAGTTGTTTCCCTACTCAAGCCAAGTCCGTCGATCTCGAAGCTGGTAACGGGCGGTGGTCGGTGGCTTGTCGAGCGGACGGAGCTTGGAAGTCCCTTCTACTGCGCTGTCGTGGAAGGACGTTGCCTGATGACGATCGCCGGTCGCGAACCGGTTGTGCTGACCGCCGGTGATTTCGTCCTGGTTCCGAAGATCTTCTCGTTCACGATGAGCAGCATGGAGCCGCCATCACGCGGCGCGCTAGCTCAACGACTGGAAACCAGCCCCGGTGTCTTTCGCCTGGGCGACCCGGAAGCACCCGCAGAAATCAAGGCACTGGTGGGGCACTGCGCTTTCAGCTCGGATGACAGGGCTCTTCTCGTATCGCTGCTGCCGGAGGTCATCCATGTCCGCGGTGAAGATCGGCTGATGGCTCTGGTCCAGATGATAAATGAGGAGACGAGGGCTGACCGTGCCGCGCGCGAAATGGTGCTTCACCGCTTGCTCGAGGTTCTGTTCATCGACGCATTGCGATCGGCTGCAAGTGCCGAGGTGCCACCGGGTCTCCTGCGTGGTATGGCCGA
>Ga0182740_1001858_pt1 | contig 13646 bp, 11 predicted proteins | sample eDN5th37CKraftBY_FD_128872 | JGI IMG/M metagenome (GOLD analysis project Ga0182740, IMG submission 128872) | Enriched backyard soil microbial communities from Emeryville, California, USA - eDNA 5th pass 37_C Kraft BY (version 2) (version 2) | ecosystem: Environmental > Terrestrial > Soil >...
ACGCTTGGGCGGAACGATCTTGCCCACGCGATTCATCGTATAAACGTACTGTGCCATACGGCTTACCCAGTGAAATGACTGTGTTGGAGGGGGATGGCGCAGTGTAGCAAACCGGGGGGCGGCGGGCGGATGGGGTGGCCGATGCGCTGGCCCATGCACGGGTCCATGCACTGCTCCTGGACCGGCCCATGCACTGCCCGCTGGCCGACACGGCGACCGCTGCGCGGGCCCACGCGCCGGCCGGCGTACCGGCCGATGTACCGACCGGAGCGCTGGCCGAGGCGCCGCCCGCGGGCGCGGTATCATCGGGCCCTTCGCCTTCGGGCAAATTCCTGCTGATCGAGTCCCCCATGAGCCCCAAACCCGCCCGCACGCTGACCTTCAAGTGCAAGAAGTGCAACAAGCCCGTGACCCTGTACCTGCAGAAGGTATCGGCCTGCTCGCATATCACGCCATACCAGGGCTTCTGCAAGTGCGGCGAGATGATGCGCCACGCCACCGGAGACAAGGACGCGGTGGCGTCGTTCGTGGAGTCGAACGATATCCATTGGGCGCATCACCATCATCACCATCATTGAGCGATGGCGTGTTCAAGTCGCGATGCGGGCGGAGACCTTGCGCGTCGTGGACTGAATGAACCGGCCGAGGCGATCCGCGAGATCGCGCGCGCCATGCGGCAACGACGGCAAGGTCTGCTCCACCGCCCGCGCTACCGCGCCCGGGATCCGTTGCGCCAGTTCCGCCGCTTGGCCCAACACGAAGCGTGGCTGCATGCCAAGGGTTTCGGCCATCGCCACCACGTGCCGGCGCGCAATCTCGCCCGGCCGGTTTTCTCCCCCGATCGAAAACGCGAACTCCCCTGACAGCCCGGCATACAAGCGGGTGCACATCAGATCGTAGAAGGGGGTCAGCCTCACGCCCTGCCCAGGCAGCACGTACAACGACAGGTTCTTCGCGTGGCTGTCGTTGTTGCCGACGTAGAGGTTGAAGAAGATCCAGTTCAGGAAGTGGCGCAGATCTACCGCAGGCTGAACGCTGCGTTGCCGGATCAGAGCGGCGCAGGCCGCGATGCCGGGACCGCCCTCCTTTTCGTACTTGCGGTCGGACACGGTGCCGGCCAACTGGCACAGGTCGTACTGGACCAATCGTCCCAACGTTCCATCCGGCCGCTGGTATCTGTCGAAGCGCCGCGCGACGCATGCTCGCGTCATCGGTTCATAGAACACTTCGGCGGCAGGCAATCCACACTCCGCGGCAACGCGCATCACGATGGTTTCGTTCGCGGCCGACTGCCATACCTTGGCGAGGCGCTTGATGTCCGGCTTCAGGATATGCGTCGACGGCGCGACGCCGCGAGGAAGACGCGGGATGCCATCCTCGAAGATCGCCAGGCTGGTCTTGTCCTGTGCCCCTGCGAGCGAGATCCGCGCGCGGGCGCCCTTCAGGTCGACGGCCGCCGCAGACGGCTTGCTCAGCGCCGCGCCCAGCGCCTGCCAAGAGGTCGCCTGGTACGTGGGAGCCTTCGGCGTTTCGCCTTCGGGCACGATGACGAAGGCGCCCGCCGTGTCCCCCGCCACCTCCAGGAGCATCGAAAACAAGGTGGACGCCTTCTTCTGCTGCGCGAGATAGTCGCGCAATTCCCCCTCGGGCAGCAGGTTCTCGAAGAAGGCCTGCACGACCTCGGCGTCCTGCTGCCCTGGCAGCAGCGGAATGGCGGCGACCGGGAAGCGGTCCTCCCTGGCAAGCCACGCTGGCGAATAGGCGAAGGCCAATGGCGCGGTATCGTGGATGGTGCCGACCACTGCATCGTCCCACAGGACGCTGAGCCGTTCGGGCCGGGCCATCACAAGCCTCCGCTGGTCTTCGGCTTCACGACCACTTCAAGCCCCAGCAAGTCCATGATGTCGAGAACCTTCTGTAGCTGGACCGTCGGCTTGCCCCGCTCCAGTTCGATGACAAAGCGGTTGCCGGTACCGCCGAGACCGGCGAGATCGGTTTGCTTCAGTTCGAGCTGCTCGCGGCGCTGGCGAATGGCGGCGCCGAGTTCGGCCGAGCTGTGAACCACGATGCCGCTGGCGGCCAAGTTACCGCTCGGGAAGTTTTGCTTCTCCGCTGCCATCTTGCGCCCCTGATATTACCGCTCGGTAATTTTATCTTGGAACCGCGGATCGTCAAGGAAAAAAATTACCGCTCGGTAATACCACTGGTCGCAGGCCTGGTGCGGTGCTGTAATTTCGGGAACGAATGGGTCGACGACCTGGGAGGGCATCACCCCGCCGTTCTACCGATTCAATCGAACGCCTGCACCGCGAGCAGCAAAATCACCGCCAGATAGCCCAGATGCATGCGCGTGCGCTGCCGCTTGTAGCGCCGCACCACGTCGGGCAGGAACAGTTGGCGTGCCGTCTTGAAGCTGGAAATCGGATCGGCCACGACGTCGGAATAGGCCTCGGTGTTGTTGCGATAGATCGTCGCCAACGACTCGCGCTCATGCCCGCCCGCCAGCTGCTGCGTCGTTCGTGAACGCTTGCTGATGCGGTAGTAGAACAGCGGCGCATCGATCCGATGCACCTTTGCATCGGGCTCCAGCAGACGGATATAGAACTCCCAATCCTCGAAGCCGTGCTTCATCGCTTCGGAATAGCCCGAGGTACGGTCGTACAGCGCACGCGGATAGACCGCGCAGTTGTGGATCATGTTTTCGAACAGCAGCCGCTGATAGCTGTATTCGGGCAGCCGCCATTTGCCCTTCTTCGCGCCGAATCGTTTGACCTGGCAGTAGACCAGCGCGGTGTCCGGATGCTTGCGAAAATGCCCGATCGCGCGGCGCAGGTAGTCGGGATGGATCTTGTCGTCGCCATCCAGCGGCACGATGTACTCGCCGCCGGTCAGCCGGATACCGAGATTGCGCGCCGAGGCCACGCCGCCGTTCTGCTTGCGGATATAGGTGAAGCGGCGGTCCTTCTGCACGAAGGCCTGCACGCGCTGCGCGGTATCGTCGGTGGAGCCGTCGTCGACCACGATGCAGCGCCAGTGCCGGTAGGTCTGGCGCCGCACCGATTTCAGCGTGTCGGCGATCACGCCCGCCTGGTTGTAGCAGGGGACGATGATGGCGACTTCTGGCGCTGGATCGGTTTGCGAACGGCGGAATCTGGAAAGAGACTTCAACAGCATTAATGGGGAAAGCGGGTTCTGCGGTTGCGGCCAATGATCGCATACCGACCGTGACGGCCCTGGAAAACCTGGCCATCGCGGCTCGGCGCGGCCGGTTTCGGTCGTGCCGCTGTTCCGCCTAACCCTCGTCAGTTCAGCTTGATATCGAGCTGCTGCACGGTCCGTCTTTCGACCTCGAACTGCTCGGCGGCGGGCTTCGCATATTGCTCACTGCTCAGGTAGACGGTTCGAGGTCGATGGCCTCCAACGACCTCAGGTATGTCGGATCCCGCGTCGCGCTTCTGAAGGCGTCGTGCAGGGTCTTGACGATATTCGGTCCATGCCGCTCGGGCCGACGATGCCGACCAGCGAGCTGGCGGTCAAGCGGCGGCGACCCGCCTGGCTCGTCAATGCTTCAGCGCTGCCAGATGGATTACATTTCCGGGAGCAAGACTGAGGATGGGACCACTCCAATTTCAACGATCCGGGAATCTCATGCACAACGACAAATTCGACCTGATCCAATTTTCCTCCGCGGTCCGCGATCTATTGGACAGCGAGCTTCAGGTATCGGTCGGCAATATGGAAGTGGTGCCCTTTGCCGAGAAGCTGTACAAGCTGGTACGGTCGCATGCCTACAACGAGGGCGTGCTCGACGCGAAGCGCGTGATGGAACGCAAGCTGGCGGATGTTTCGGAGCAGCTGGATATCTTGCTGCAGTATGAATAGCAAGTATTCGCTGACGCAGGTCAGGGAGGTCTGGGTCAATGCCCGCTTGAACGCGGAAGTGGACTGGCTCGACTATCTGGAGGCGCCTACGTTCTTCTTGAAGACGAATGGCGAACTGGTTTCCAAAGCCAATCAGATTGCCTACCTCGAACGCAGCCGGAAGAAGTTTCCGAACAAGCGGGCCGGCGAGGCAGAGTTCAAGGAAACCGGCATCGAGATCCAGCAGCACAAGAGTTGGGCGACGGTAGCGGGATCGGCATGCTTGAAGCGGGATGGCAAGATTGTCCACCAGTTCGAATTTCTCGAGCTATGGGTGATCGTGGGCGGCCGGTGGCAGATTGCGTCCCTGTGTATCGAGGATATCGAGCACGCGGGAGCGGCATGACCTTGACTGCCGCCGGCATGACGGCAAGGCGCTGTCGCTAACGCCAAGGCGGACGCTGGCCGCCGCTGATGCTTCCGCGCGAGTGCCACCGACGGACGGCGCTTACGGCGCCCAGCCATTCAAAACAACGTGGCTTCCATTCCCGATGCCCCCTCTCGCTCGGTCCGCGGCAAGTCCAGCCGCAGCGTAGCGCCCCCGGGCAGTTCCCGTTCGTCGCAGTTGTTCCCGGGACCGCCGCGGTCCACGACGATGAACCGCGCCACGCCTTCCGTCACGATCAGCGAGTGGTGCCACACGCCCTTCCGATAGTTGACGCCTTGCCGGCCGTTGGTGACGAAGGCCCGCACCGCATGCGGCTCGATGGTGTCGCCAGGCGGCGCCACCACGACGAGGAACGGCACATCCCCCAGCGAAATGAACGCCTGGCTGCCGAGCGGGTGCCGCTCGAACGAGGTCAGTAGCATCGGCAGCGCATAGGGCTGCGACTCGAACAGATTGATCAGCGGCCGTCCATCGTTCGAAGACACGTCCACTTCGGCGAGGTCGTGAAAACGATGACACATGCCGCGATTGATGGCGATGGGGGTGCGGCCATCGCTCTCGATGACGTCGCCGAACGGCGCGAAGGCATCGGCGGTCAGCGGTTGTGCAATCAGGGACAGCGGTCCGGTCGGAATAGGCATGGCTGGGCAGAATCAGGTTCGCATACTGGTCTTACCAGTATTACGATATGGCGTATCCGTGTCAATGCCGGAAACCGGCGGGTAAACGCTGATTTGTGGGGCGCATGCAGGGCGTTATTGTTGCGCCCTGATGTAAAAATCATACTGGTCATACCAGTTGCAATCCCACCCGGCGACACAACAGACACGAGGAGACCTGCCATGACACCCTACCAAGCCGGCCCGGCGATTACGCCGGCGTCCGCGGCCGACATCCCGGCCATCGCGCAAGAGAACGCGCTCTACCGCAAGGTGGCCTGGCGACTGCTGCCCTTCCTGATGCTGTGCTACGTCGTCGCCTACCTCGATCGCGTGAACGTCGGCTTCGCCAAGCTGCACATGCTCGCCGACCTGCAGTTCAGCGAAGCGATGTACGGCCTGGGTGCGGGTCTCTTCTTCATCGGCTACTTCTTCTTCGAGGTGCCCAGCAACATGCTGATGCACAGGATCGGCGCCAAGGCGACTATCTCCCGCATCATGATCACCTGGGCGCTGATCTCGGCGGCGATGATGTTCGTCACCACGCCGACGCAGTTCTACGTGCTGCGCCTGCTGCTCGGCGCCGCGGAGGCCGGCTTCTATCCCGGCATGATCCTGTACCTGACCTACTGGTTTCCGTCGCACCGCCGCGCCAAGATGGTGGCGCTGTTCATGTGTGCGATCCCGGTCTCGGGCATCTTCGGCGGACCGCTGTCGGGCTGGATCATGGAATCGATGCAGGGCGTATCGGGACTGCGCGGCTGGCAATGGATGTTCCTGCTCGAGGCCATCCCCTCGCTGCTGGTCGGCGTGGCGGTGATGTTCTACCTCGACAACAACATCCGCGCCGCCAAGTGGCTGACCGAATCGGAGAAGGCCCTGCTTGAACGCAATATCGCCAACGAACGCCAGACCAAGGACGCGCACCCGACGCTGCGCGCGCTGTTCGCCGATACGCGCATCGTCAAGATGGCCTTCATCTGCTTCTGCACGGTGATGGGCCAGTACGGGCTGACGTTCTGGCTGCCGACGCTGATCAAGCAGTCCGGCGTATCGGGTGCGCTGCATATCGGCCTGCTGACTGCCGTGCCGTTCTCGGTCGCGGTCTGCTCGATGATTCTCGTCAGCCGCAGCTCCGACCGGATGCGCGAGCGCCGCTGGCACTTGATCGTGCCCTTCTGCTGCGGCGCCACCGGCCTGATGCTGAGCGCCGTGTTCAGCGACAACGTGGCGTGGTCTCTCGCCGCCCTGGCGCTCGCGGCCGGCGGCAGCCTCGCGACTTCGCCGCTGTTCTGGAGTCTGCCGACCGCGATCCTGTCGGGCGCCGGCGCGGCCGCGGGCATCGCGATGATCAACTCCTTCGCCAACCTCGCCGGCTTCCTGAGCCCCTACATGATCGGACTCATCAAGGACGCGACGCAAAGCACCAACCTCGCGATGTTCGTGCTGGCCGGCGTGCTGCTGATGGGCGCCCTGCTGACGTACACGGTGCCCGCCAAGCTGGTCAACAAGTAGGCGCCGCGGCGCGAGGGGCGCGCCGACGCTCGGGTACAATCGTCTGCCTGAGCGGCGCCCCTCCGCTGCGACGCGCGGCAGTTCGCTTGCTGCTGCCTCGGCGCTGTTCCTCGTTCAGACATCAGGCATGTTCAACTCGACCGCAGTCGCCGCCAATGCCGCCCGGCTGATCCAGCAATGGATCACCGACGGCACCTACCCCGCAGGCTCGCTGCTGCCCTCCCAGCGCGAGCTCTCCGAGCGCCTCGGCATCAGCCGGACCTCGCTGCGGGAGGCGTTCTCGACCTTGCAGGGGCTGGGTCTGATCGTGGCGCGCCCCGGCAAGGGCGTGTACGTCGCGGAAGGCCCCGCGTCTTCCACCCAGCCCTGGCGCTTCGCCGATTCGCATTCGCTGACCGATATCTACCAACTGCGCTTCGCGCTGGAAAATTTCACCGCGCGGCTCGCTGCGCTGGTGGTGGAGCCGGCCGATATCGACGCGCTACGTGCCAACGCGGAAGCGATGCAGGCTTGCATCGAAGCGTCGGACTTCACCCAGGCCGCGCAGCTCGATTTCGATTTCCACATGCAGATCATCGCGATCTCCGGCAACCGGGCGATTGCAGAGATTCTGCGCAACAGCGCGGAAATCATTCAGGAAAGCCAGCGCCTGCCGTTCTACAAGCGCGGTGCGCGGCGGGCTACGTTCAACGAGCACATGGCGATTATCGATGCGCTGGCGGCGGGGGATCCTTCACTGGCGCAGCGGGCGATGGCGGACCATATCGTGCAGGCGGCGCAGCGGGCGGGGGTGCATTTTCCGACGAGTTTAGATGGTGGTGAGCGAGGACCTACGGTTGAGCTGCGCCTGTAGCACCGGACTATCTGCTCCTGGATCGTTTTTCTAAACGTTCGAGCAACGTTTTACGATAGTCGGCTCCATACCGTCCGGCCGACGATGCCGACCCGCGACCTCGCCGGGTGTCGTAATATGCGTCACTCGGTTCCCTCGCCGCACGATCTGTATCATTGCGAATGATCGCAGGTACCGACACCACTCTAAAAATGATGTGCCGCGAGGCCTAGTTTAATGCGATTACCTGCAAGTCATTGTTTCGTATGATGAAAGTCTCGACACGCGATCCAAAGATCTTCATGACTGCATATGAGCAGCTATGCCAATATGCATCCAATGAAGCTGCTCCGCGGACGCAGAACTTCGCCGTTGCCGTCGCCGTGCTCATGTATCGAGACACGAAAAAAGAAAAATTGCTTCCACCACTAATACGCTCCCCTGAAGGGAAGCCTATATCGACTGTGGATTTACAACGGAAAGTTTGCGACGCCCTCTATCAAAAAGAGCCCGAATTTTTGCCTACTTTCGCGGAAGGGCGCATTTACAAGCCGCTCACTAAGAGCTTTAAACCTTCTTCGGACACCCAAAACAACTGGCGAAACTCCTTTGACATCCAGATGGGGCTCAGCTGTGATGCCCCCTACAATGAGGACTTTCTTAAGTCGCCAGTGTTCTTAGCCGAGCCGCGAGTCAAGTGTATACATCGAGATCCAGACACTGGGCAATGCACTTCTCCGAACGTTTTTCGGAATAGCACCCGGACCTGCTTCAATCCGGCAAAGAAGCAGCATGCGCCAGGTCCAACGACCACGGCACAGATGACACCGAAGCTCTTACATCGGGGTGAGAGGAGTGGCATCAGGGGTTATTGGATCATTGAACCAACCACTGAAGTATTGATTGATCTTTTAGAAGATCCTGCCGCGCGGGTGCCACTGTACCCGTTTATGGCAGCCTTGTACGGCGGCTCAACTGCGCTGATGGATAAGCGAGCGCACATCTCTCCTGAGTTATTTCAGGAAGATATTGCGCTAGACGATGATCGGTTCACTGCGCTGTTCGACCCAAATCCATCAAACACCTATAACGCATTGTTCCTGACGTCCATTTCAGACACGAGCATATCATCTCAGCATACCGGGGGTCATACTTCTAAGGAGAAGCCAGCGATCGTTTTTGTTTCTACCCGAGACGTATCACTCAAGGGGTTTGGAGTTCCGCCCCGTAAATCAACGCCGTACGTAGCTGGCAAGAATTTGAAGCAGTTTAAGGAACGCGCTCAAATGGCAGCCGATCCTACGGAACGGTTGAGACTGACAGAAAAGGCAACTAGAGGACACGCTTATACGTTGGACGCCCTCTATCGGCAGCTATCTAGCCAAGGTTTCCAATGCCTCGAGCAAGACGGGGGCTTCGATCTACTGATCCCTGGCCCATCTACTGCGCACATATTTGAAGTAAAGACATGGCGCCCGGAAAACCTTATACCTCAAATCCGAAGCGGAATTGCGCAGCTTTACGAATATAGATGGAAAAATCGGTCTTCATTACCGGCACAAACACTGCTTTATCTAGTACTCGATCGCCGACCACCGCAAAGAATAGAAAAAGATATTGCAGAATATCTTCATGTGGACCGCGGAATACTCTTATGCTGGATGGACGGCATGTCTTTAAGAACACTGGACTGCTACCAGCATATCTTGAAGTTGCTCTCCATGGAATAGACTCAGCACTTCATTAACTTTTCAACACACCGCAGTGGCAGTGATCAATGATGTAATCGGAGTTTTCGCTTCCAACATTCCAGCCTGTCGCATACAAAATCGAGCGGCGAATACGGCGATAGACAACAACGCATTTCGCTTTTTTTTAAGTGGCAGGCCGGGCGCCCGCAGGATAGCGGGCGCCTACCCTATTAATGGCGCTATCTTCTATCTGCAGTGAATTATCGATAGTGTGCCATGTTGATCCATTGAAGCCATTGCTCATTATCGATGGACTTCGTCAGGCTAAGCTCCGACAAGGCCTCCGAAACTGTAACAGGTGGAGGCAGCACAGAACTACTGGCCACTGCGTTTAAATTCTTACGGCGCCCCAGGCAGCGCAAATGTGTCGGAGATGGCGGCTCGACCCTTACGTCTTTATTTAAAGTTGCCACAACGAATACCCGCCGCCGCATTTGAGGCACACCATACTCCTCCGCAGAAAGCCGCCATACCGGCTTTGACACATAATACCCAAGATCCTCCAGGGTCTCTATTATTTCTCTTATTACTTGCCCCCTTTTAAACGTAATTAGACCTTCCACATTCTCAAGAAGAAAGATTTTTGGCTTTAAGACCTCAGTCATTCGGAGATACACGGCCGCCAGATCATTCCTCTTATCAGACAAATGCCTGAAGCCAGCATGCGAAAATCCTTGACACGGGGGGCCTCCGACCAGCAAATCGAGATCTCTCTTACCTAGTGAAAGCCTTATGTTAGTTATGGACGCGTCAATTGCCGATTCTTCATGAAGGTCGAACTTAAGTAGCGTGGTACCTTCGCGCGTACCGCTATCCGGCGAAGTGCAAGGCCTATTGAAACCATACGTTTGAAGCGCGGCAGCGTCGTTGTCGACTGCAGCAACTACATTCCATCCGGCTCGCTCTAATCCGAGACTAAGGCCCCCGGCCCCGCAAAAAACGTCAACGCACGTAAGCTCCCTTGAAGCAAAAGTTGACAATCTGGAGCCAATCGCGTACGCCAACAATGGCGGCACAGCATTTCCGATCTGGGTTCTCACAGCGGCGGGCGAGCCTAGAAAAAGATACGAATCAGGGAAGCTCTGCAGCCGCGCGGCCTCCCGGGACGTCAATGTCCGGTCGAGTACAGGATGGATATGTGTGCCGTTTCCGGGTCTGTCAAAATAAGTTGATATTGTATAGGCCGGCTGATCGCGACGAAGTCTCCCATAGTAGGTAGTGCGGACGACGCCCCTTTCGGCGCTCATTTCGCGAATTTGTTGTAAGCGCTTCGAAGGGATGGTCAGCGGTATTTGCTGCCAGTTCCCTCCCTCCGGCACCGATCGAATCATATCCATGTCCAGGGCCGAGAGGCTCGGGGGCTCGTGGTTGAATGCAGTTCCGCTTATAGGAATTCTTGGAAGATTGCCTAGCGATATTGATCGAACATAATTCCTTAGGATTGCCAACCTTCTTTCATCATAATCGGCGTGAATCAACGCTAAACTTGATGAATCAAGTTCAAATGCCGCCGCTACGAAAGCGTCCTGTAGCACCTCCACCCACTCTGCTCTCGTTACATCGGCATGTTGGTGGCATTCACAAAGGATCTTCGCTAGGGAAGCAATCTGTGTCGCATACTCTCTACCACGAGGCGGTACAGGAAGCTTTGCTAGCTCATAGTTCCCGACATGATTATTGCTATTTAAAATTCTAAAATACCAATCCAGTACAGAGCTATTTAGGACCCCGAGAAGAAAAAAAAGATTATCAGACGGCTCGCCCGCGTCCTCATCGGCAAACGTAATATAGTTGCATGAGTTCCCGACAACATGTCCGGGCGGTACAATGGCAAAATATAATCGCCGCCGTTGGCTCATGTAGGAACATTGCCGACCGACAATTCGATGCAAGCGTAGATGAGCCGCCTTTGGCTTATTTCCTAAGGCGCGCGCGTACCGCACCGGGTCCAGAAAACCTGGCTTACTTTCTGACGACTGATGCAAGAAGCAATATCGTGTTATATGCTCACCCCTTACAAGAGGCAACGTTGATATGTCACCGATATAGAGATTCTTGTGAACCGTCTGATCGAGTTCACCACGAGCATTAATTAATTTTTGTGTAAGTCCGAGACTTGGTAGGACGCTGAGCCTGCGATAGACCTCCAGCGCTTTTCCTGAAATACGGGGAATCAAATTACGGCCACCTGACAGGGCCTTCAAGTCCTCAAAACTCACTTCAATTGATTGTGAGCCCTCGTTTCCCATATGCACTATTTCAAGCGATTGTTCCACTCCAGGAGCAATCAATGCGACCGCTGTTGGCTGATTAACCGTCGCAAAGAGTTTTGCGTTTTCGGGATACAAATATAGTTTCTTTAGCGCACGCCTTTCTATAAGCCGCCCACGCAGATCCCCGGCGTCGATAGATGACAGCCAAGAATCCGGCGATATTATTACAATTTTCGAACCTTCTTCGGCCCTTTTTGCGCACATCCTAAAAAATATTTGCGACCACTCGAGCATGCCTGTAGGCATCAAGCCATTGAGCGCTGTTCGCAAGGTGTGCCGTAGCCGAACATAGTGGTCCTCAAATTCCATTGAGTGCTGCTCGAGGTCTTCGGGCAAACCGTGTATGCGCGTTTCATTATTTGTTATTCTATTTCTCTGAAAACGAATTCTTCCGTATGGAGGGTTAATTATAATATCGTGATCACCATATTTTCCGGTATCAGCAAACACATCAAGTGCATCGCCATTTACGACTTCTACATTGCCGGTTGCGCCCAATTGACTATGCAGATGCTTCAGTATTCTTGACGCCCAGTAACTGGTCTTTCCATCCAGCTCCACTCCCACAGCGGAACGAAGAGATACGCCTCGCTCTGCAGCCACGATCATCACCTCTGCTAGCAGCACACCGCTTCCGCAGCAGGGGTCGATAACTGCACTCCGATGAGATCCCGTCAGGAGCTGCTCAGCCATCAATCGAGCTACTGAGGGAGGGGTAAAAAAGGTACCGTAGTGTTTTGCAACACTCAAATTGGTGTGATGTTTTTCCGGACGATTGGGATCTATAAAAATATAGAATCGCTGTTCGACTAACTTTGCAGCTAGATAAACATAATGCTCAACAGATGTCGCAATATCCTTTGCTGCCTCCAGCGCGCGCTCGGTTATGAAATCGCCAAATGCAATCGTTCTTGCGACATCCGAGAACGGCAACTTGTTCTTGAACAACTCAAAATGACCGTTATTCCGGTCGTGAAGCCCTGAATCCGAAAATTCAGGCCCGAATTCTCGCGCCACGGATTTTCGTAAGCTCAGTGCGACCCGATTTAGCGCGCCGACATCAAAGGGTTGACGATATTTCTCGTAAATCATGCGAAAAAATTATCCCATTCAGTGAAACGCAAAGCATGCCTGGGGCTGGAGCAAATATATTATGCTACCATAGCCCTACCGCAGATACCCGCGATTCCCTTTATCCCTGGACGGCTCGCCCCTTGCCACACTTAATCGAACCGGGTCAGTAATTCGTAGTAGTCTGGGGTGACACAGCGGTTTGTGGAGACCCATACGGTTGAAACCAGAGCCAAAAGAGCGACATTGCCAACGCCACCCTTGCCTGCGCTGCGCGCTTGTCGCCTACGTTCGCCGTGGCAACATCTTGATCGGTGCAGTGCTTCCAGGACTCTGGCAATGTCCTTGGCGTGTGTCCGTTGCCTTCCGGTATGCGGCGTCAACGGAAAAGGACCGGCAGCTTGTGGCGTAGGAGATGCTGCCTTGTTGCAAGTGGCAAAGCGAGGGCGTTATCCTCAGGTCTCTTGCATGAAGAACCATCGGATAGCTCGAACGCCTCTTGGAAATACTTGTCCTTTCGACCATCGCTGCTATTCACGTATTTCGCGGACAGCAATCTCGGTCCCCCAATGGACTGGATCGGAGCAGCGTTGCAAGCCAGAAGCGACGGTGGCAATGGCGGACCTGGATTGGACAAGGCTACGTTGTCACTGAGCTAAAGCGGGAAACGAAGGTGGTAACACGTGCCCCGACACATCGGCCTTGAAAACTTTTATGTCCTAAGGGGATGTCTGTCGAGGTGCGGAAGAACCTTGGTGCCGGCTGCAGGACTCGAACCCGCCACCTGATGATTACAAATCAACTGCTCTACCTGATGAGCTAAGCCGGCATGAATGCAGACCGCGATTCTACTGCATGCGGCCTGCCTTGGCGATGGTTGACCGGTCAGAACTGACCCGTCGAAGGGGCTTACTTGACGACCTTCAGCGAAGGCTTGCGCGTACCGATCCGCGGTACCGGGGGCGGATTCGGATCGTCGTCGTCGGAGGCGTCGGTACCGTCGGCTTGCGTGGCGCCGTCGCTTTCCACCGGAGCCAGTTTCGGCGGCGGATTCAGTTCGCGTTCGGTTGCGGCCTGGGATTCCGGCACGCTGCGCTCGACCGGGAACGCCATGCCCTGGCCATTTTCCCGCGCGTAGATCGCCAGCACGTTATCGACCGGCACGTCCAGCTTGCGCGAGACGCCGCCGAAGCGGGCGCTGAAGCTGATCCACTCGTTGCCCATTTCCAGACCGCT
>Ga0182740_1001859_pt1 | contig 13644 bp, 23 predicted proteins | sample eDN5th37CKraftBY_FD_128872 | JGI IMG/M metagenome (GOLD analysis project Ga0182740, IMG submission 128872) | Enriched backyard soil microbial communities from Emeryville, California, USA - eDNA 5th pass 37_C Kraft BY (version 2) (version 2) | ecosystem: Environmental > Terrestrial > Soil >...
CTGCTGGCGGACCAGCAGCAGGCGCGACTGGAGCACGCGCAGCGCGGCGGCGCGGTTCTGGATCTGCGACTTCTCGTTCTGCATCGACACGACGATGCCCGTCGGGATGTGGGTCATCCGGACCGCGGAGTCCGTCGTGTTGACCGACTGGCCGCCGGGGCCCGAGGACCGGAACACGTCGACCTTGATCTCGGACTCGGGGATCTCGATGCTGTCCGTCTGCTCGATGAGCGGGATGACCTCGACCGCCGCGAACGACGTCTGGCGCCGGCCCTGGTTGTCGAACGGCGAGATCCGCACGAGGCGGTGCGTGCCCGCCTCGACCGACAGGTTCCCGTAGGCGTAGGGCGCCTTGACCTCGAAGGTCGCCGACTTGAGGCCGGCCTCCTCGGCGTAGGAGGTGTCGAGGACCTGGGTCGCGTAACCGTGGCGCTCGGCCCAGCGCAGGTACATCCGCAGGAGCATCTCGGCGAAGTCCGCGGCGTCCACGCCGCCGGCTCCCGCGCGGATCGTCACGACGGCCTCGCGCGCGTCGTACTCGCCGTTGAGCAGGGTGCGCACCTCGAGCTGGTCGAGGTCCTTGCGAATGCCCGCGAGCTCGCCCTCCGCCTCGGCGAGCGTCTCGGGGTCTCCCCCGTCCTCGGTGCCCATCTCGACGAGCGTCTCGAGGTCGTCGATCCGGCTCGCCATGGTGGTCACCCGGTCGAGCTCGGCCTGCGTCTGCGACAGGGCCGTCGTCACCTTCTGGGCGGCCTCGGGGTCGTCCCACAGGTCAGGAGCGGCGGCCTGCTCGGACAGCTCGGCGACCTTCTGCTCCAGGGCCGCCGGGTCGCTCACCGACTCGATCGACTCGAGGGTGGTGCGCAGGGCCTTGATCTCAGTCGGGAAGTCGATGGTCGCCACGAGGTTCTAGCCTACGCGACGCGGACGGGCCGCCTCCCCCGAAGGAGAGGCGGCCCGTGCGGGTCAGGCTCGGCCGAGCCGTGCGGTCGACGACGCGACGTCAGTTGCTGGGCGCGATCGACACGATGCGCCACTGGGCGCCGCCCTTGCCGTCGGGCGTCACGTTGACGAGCCAGTTGTCGTAGGTGACCGACGACGGGTCGTTCCCCGCGTCGTCGATCTGCTTCTTCGCCGCGGCGGTCATGCCGGTCTCGCTCTGGACGAGCGCCACCACGTCGTCCTGCCCCTTGGCGACCGTCAGGCTGACCTGGCCGTGGTACGGCGTCGCCTTGGCGTCGGGGAACTTCTCGTTGATGGTGTCGGCGAGCTTCTGCGCGGCGACGTCCGCCGGGCGCTGGGTCGCGGCCTCGGTCGACGTGGCGGCGGAGGTCGTCGTGGTGGACGACGACGAGTCGTCGTCCGAGCTGCACGCCGCGGCGCCGAACCCGATCAGGGCGGCGACGGGCAGGGCGATCAGGGCAGTCTTCTTCATGGGAACGGGCTCCTTCGTCAGTTGCGTATGTGATCTCGTCAACGTCACCGCGTGCATCCGACGCCGTCAGGGACCGCAGGGCACGACGCAGTCGCACCACGCGGCGTCAGCTCTGGGACCAGCTCTGGAGACGAGGTGCGGGCTGCGCGACGATGCGACCTTCCGGCGCGGTGCGGCGGCACTGGCCCCGGTGAACAGCCGGGCCAACGTCGTCGGAACGCCGGCGACGGGCCGCACCCACGAACGGGATGCCAAAAACAAGTTAACACCGCTGCCGTACATCGCTCGCACGCTTTATTCAGAGGGCGCCAGGGGCAGAACGTGACACCTCGGGCGCCGGTCGGCGGAGCTCGGCGTCAGTCGGCGCGGGCTCGCGCGTCGGCCGTCACCACGACCCCGCCCGAGAAGCCCGCGGTCGCCCAGGTCAGGAGCGCCGGTCGGACCCGCGCCCGGAGGACGACCTCGGCGGTGCGCCCGTCGGGCGTCGACGCGCCCACCACCTGCACCTCCTGGTAGCCGGCGAGCAGCTCCGGGGAGTCCGTGAGGACCGCGGTCACCGCGTCCCGGACCTGGTCGTCGGAGAGCAGGATCGTCGGGGCCACGCCCGCGTCCTGGCTCCGGAAGTACAGGTCCTGGTCGAGGCGGTCGGCGGCGTCGAGGGCGATCTGGTCGGCCGCGTCGTAGAGGCGCTTGCGCTCGAGGTGCACCGACGACGCCGACGCCACCGCGAGCACGAGCCCGAGCGCGAGCACCACGACGCCGATCGTGAGCAGCATGATCTGACCGGACTCCCGGTCGCCCGCGCCCCTCATCCCCATCCCGCCAGGTCGACGTACCGCGGGAACGTGCCGTGGGCGGTCGCCTCGACGGGCACGCTGAGCGGGACGTGCGCGCGCACGAACGCCGGGACCATCGGCAGTGCGACCTCGACGTGGACGCGTGCCACGACCGCCGTGCCCGCGGCCCCGCACGAGCCGGTCAGGCACGCCAGCGAGACCGCGCCGGACGCGTCCTCGAGCGGGACGTGCTGGTCGTCGAACGCGAGCCGGGTCGCGTCCACGGCGAGCGCCGTCCCCGACGCCTCGTCCGGCGCCATGACGAACACGCGAGCCGCGCCGCTCGCGGCCGACTCCGCGGCGAACGACGCCGCCTGGACCCGGCCGACCGTGAGCACGAGGTACACGAGGGGCACGAGCAGCACGAGGCTCGCCCCGAGGAACTCGACGAGCGCGCTCCCGTCCTCGCGCGCGCCCCTCACCGGGGCTCCCGCACCGCGTGCCCGACGACGTCGATCACGCCGCCCGGGCCCAGCAGTCCGACGACCGGCAGCGGCGCCTCGACCGACACCTCGACGACGTCGACACCATCCCGCGTCGTGTACCGCGCCGTCACGTCGCGCGCGTACCGCGACGACAGGTCGGCGCTGATGAGGTCGCGGGTGCGCCGGACGGCGTCGTCGGGTCCACGGTCGGCGCGTGCCCCGTAGCGCGCGCCCTCCGCCGCGCTGTCGACGAGCATCGACCGGACGTGCTGCGCCAGGGCGACCTGGATCACGCCGAGGAACAGCACCAGCAGCAGGACGGACACGAGGACGAAGTCGACGACCGCCGAGCCCCGCTCGGCGGAACCGCCGTCGCGTGCGCCGTCGCGCGCGCCGTCGTCGGTGGACGGGAGCGGCGCGCGTCGCCCGTCGGGCGGCGTCGCGCGCCGGGTCACGGGCCCTTGACGCTGCTGATCGCGTTGCTGAACGTCGAGGTCAGCGCCGGCCCGGCGATCGCCCAGAGCGCGATCACCAGCCCCGCCGTCATGAGCGTGACCAGGACCCAGCCCGGCACGTCCCCGCGCTCGGCGTCGTCGTCGGTGCGGCGTGCCAGGCCGTCGCGCACGCGCGCGGCGGCGGCACCCGCCCACGTGTGCGCGCGACCGCTCGCGAGCTCGATCAGGGACTTCTTCACTGCTACCTCCGGTGGAACAGGTGATGGTCGGGCGCGCGGAGCGGCCGGGGTTCGGGGGGACGCGAGCTCACAGGCCGATCCGTAGCGTGACGAGGCTCGGGAACACCGCGAAGACGACGGTCACCGGCAGCACGAGGAAGACGACAGGAATCATCATCGCGACCTCCTTCTTGCCGCCGGTCTCCATGAGCGCACGGCGTCCGGCCTCACGGACGTCCTGCGCCTGCGCGCGGAGCACCTCCGCGAGCGGGGTGCCGCGCTCGACCGAGCGCGTGCCTTAGACACGAAGAGGCCCGGCGACGCTGCAACGTCCCGGGCCGTGGCCGAACTGAGAAGGAGTTCGACAAATGGCACTCTACTGCCCGACCCCGACGGACGTCGCGATGATCGCCGACGCCGACCGTGCCGCCACTGGCGACGTCATCGCCCGTGACGAAGTGCTCGTCGCCGACCTGCTGGCCGCCACGCTGGCCGCCGAGTGGGACGAAGCCGACCGAGCGCTCACGGTGCTCGTCGGCGACCTTTGCCGGTCCCTCTGGTACCTCGCCGACGTCGTCGCGGTGCTCGATCGGGACGCGGCGCTCGACTTGCTGGGCTCGGCGGCCGCTGACCGCGTCGACGTCGACGAGTGGGACTTCGCACCTGTGATTGAGCGGCTCTTCGAGGCCCTCGTCGCTCAGGCGGACTGAGCCCTCAGACTCCCCCGCTCGGCTCCCGGCGTTCGCGTCGGGCGCCGGGCGAGGGAGCCCGACGGCTCCCCTCCGGTGCGCTCCTCGTCCCCACCGGGCCGCCCTCGTCGGCGGCGAACCGGGACGGCCACGATCGCTCTCGTGACGGCCGAGAGACGCCCCGTACGGCGCACGTGCGGCCTCCGCGCTCCGTGAGGTTCACGGGCGGCAGCGACGACCGCGAGTGTGCACGCGACCGGTCGACGTTCCGGGAAGGCTCGCGCCGAGCACGGCGCGGGTCTGCTCGGCGTGGAACGACTAGCGCGGCGGCTCGGTGTCGGGGATCAGCCGGGGACGGCCCTGCCGGGGGCCAAAGCAAGACCAGGAGTCCGCCCGAAGGGCGGTCCTATCCCAGGCGCCGCAGGCGCCCCGTCCCGCTAGGGTCCCGCTTGGACGAGGAGGAGCACCGTGCCGCACTACGAGGTCATCGTCACCCGAGGCGCCGACTGTCCCGTCCTCGTCGACGTCGAGCTCGGCGTCGTTTTCTCCGAGCAAGCCCGTATCGAGGTCGCCGACGGAGCCGGGGGCGCGCGCTGGTCCGGACCGGTCTACGCCGCCGCCGACGGCCTACCGCCTGGCGCGTGGCCGGCCACGCTGCTGTACGAGTAGGCGCCTCACACAGCCGTAGGATTCGAACATGCGTTCGAAGATCGAGAGCGTCCCGATGCACGAGCACGCTGCGCAGGCGCCAGCCGAGGCGCGACAGAGCGCGAGGCGCGTCGAGCCCGAGACGCCCGTACGGGTCGCCGCCTGGATCACGACGGGACGCGGGAAGGTCTTCCGAGCGACTGAGGCCGAGGCGCTCGCCTGGACGACGGGCGATCATCCACAGGTCTGGGTCCGCTACATCGATCCCGGCGGCCGTGAGGGCTTCGGGTGGCTCTGGGCGTCGGCCGTGCGGCGCGTGGACGTGCCCCAGCACCCGCGAGATGCTCGCAGGAGCGCGTGAGGACGGACGAGAAGGCGGCGCTTCGCGCGGTGCCTCTGGCAGTGTCGGCGCTATGTTGCACGAATGAACCGCTATCCCAGCCCCGAGGAGGAGACGCGCGATACCCTGGGCCGCCGCATTGCGGAGCTGGTCGCCACGGCCGGGATTGGCGCAATCATTTCTGTGGGCCTCGCCGGGGGCTCGGTCTGGCTCCTGTGGTCCTGGGTCGCGTGGGCAGCAACTCTTGTCGGAGCGGTCTTCATCGCGTTAGACGAGCGTCGGTTGTGGCGCCTCGGCGCCCGAGCGTGGGAGACCTCTCAATGGGAACTGCTCCGCAAACGCGAGTACCGACGGCGAGAAGGCATCTTCCTCGACTACACCCTCGGACCGCCCGAGCTCGATCACGGCGACGACGACCGTCCATGGCAGTCCGTCACGATTCGGTTGGTTCAACACGGAAGCGGGCCACTGAACGAAGGCTCCATCAGGGAGGTGGAGTACTACTTCGGCAAGAAGTTCGAAGAGGGCAAAACCACACGACAGAACGCCGTGGACGGCTTCTGTTACAAGACCGAGTTGTATGGGTCCGCGCTAGTGTTGGGGCGTGTGATCTTCAAGAACTGGTATGAGCGCCCGTTGTTCGTGGAGCAGTACATCTCTCTGCCTGGCTTGGGGCCGGACGTGGAGCACGCACAGGGGTAGAACGACGCAAGGCCCCCGGCCGCTACGGTCGGGGGCCTATTGCGCGCCTACTTCGGCTTGCGCGGGATGAGGAGCTGGGCCGTCTCGCGGCCATCCGGGTTGGCTGGGTCGGGCTGCCAGCCGACCACGAGGTTGGAGTGAGGCGTGGCATCACTCCGTGCCCACAGGAAGGTCACCGACGCGCCGGGGCCGATCTCGTCCCAGGAGAGGGGACCACGGACATGCGAGTGGGGAGGAAGCGCTACCTCGACCGCAACAGCTCGCTCTGTTGTCGTGTTCGTCAGCGAGTAGGTGTCGCCGCTGTAATGGACGAGGTTCCAGCGCGGGGCCGCCTTGCGGGCCGCGACTTCTTCGGCCCTGCGCTCCTCGTCAAGCCGGGTTTGGGTCTGGGCCGCCTCAGCCTGTTGCTTTGAGTAGCCGGCCTGCTGCTTCGTGTAGAACGCGGCGGCACCCGACGCGAAGAGGGCCAGGATGGACACGACGAGCGCGGCGACGACCATGCCCCGGAGCATAAGGCTGCTTCGTGGAGGGCAGCCAGTGCCCTCACACCGTCTTCGGCTTCTTGGAACTGCGAAGTAACATCCGCTTGTGAGCGACGAGGAGGGCGGCATGGATCCGGTCACCATCACGGCCGTCGGCAAGGCTGCGGCAAGCGCGTCAGAGGCCGTCGCGGACACTGGCAAGAATCTCGCCGTCCGCCTGTTCGGCCCCCTTGCTGATCATTGGGGCGCCGAACTGGTCGAGCGCTCCAAGGCGAGGAGTGCTCGAAAGACGCAAGCACTCCTCGATCGCGCCGCCGAGAAGCGCCCCGAAGGCGCTGGACCCGTGCCTCCCCGAGTTGCCTACCGCGCGGTCGAAGAGGCCGTGCTCACGGATGATGAACTGGTCGTGGACTACCTGAGCGGCGTTCTAGCGGGCAGCCGATCACCGACCGGCCGCGATGACCGGGGTGTCGTCTGGACGGAACTGATCGCCCGTATGAGTGCGCTCCAGCTGCGCTGCCACTTCATGATTTACCGGAGCTTCGTCGAAGCCCTGCACGGCACGGACGTTAACCTCGGAGTTGACCGCACCAAGGTGCGCGCCGTCTTCAATCTGGAGGAATTCGTCCCGATCCTGCTCGAGAATGACGCCGACATGGACCTCGAGAGCGCCTGGAACCACGTAATTTGGGGACTCAACCGCCTTGACCTCATTGCGTTTCAGGCCTTCGGTCGAGTCGAGACACTGGATATTAGCGACTCGATCCCGTACAAGACCGTGCTCATCGTTGAACCGACCGCAGCGGGAGTCGAACTCTACGGTTGGGGTGCCATGGGGACTTCCAAACTCACCCTTAGCAACTTCGGAACGGATGCAATTGCAGTCGAGCCCCCGACACCGGTGGCTCCGCTCGAGCATGTCTTCTTTCCCGGTCTAGCCGAGGTCTCGGATACCCCAACTCAGCCCGCGCCCAGCGGCTCGGTCGTGGAACTGCCCGGGCTCTAGCCCATGCCGACCGCATCGCCTCCACGACTCTGGAACCCACGCGCACAGGGAGGCGCTATGTCGTAACGGGAGAGCGGCAGCCCCCGGGGGGAGGGTCCCCCGCCAGGTCCGACCATTCCAACGCCTTCGACGGCGTTGCCGCCCACGACACCTACCGGATCCGGTCGAGCCTCGGCGCGAACACCGCTACCCAGAGCGCCCCGGCACCGGCCACCCCGACGACTAGCGCCCAGAACCCGTGTCGCACGGCGGGCCAGGGTGTCGTCCGGGTCGCGTACACAGCGGGCTGGGCTGGCTTGAGCACGCTCTTGTAGATCGCGTTGCCCCCGACGACTCCGCCGTGATGCGAGCACGCGCCCCTATGGCCGATCGAATGGCTCGGCCAACCGTCGGCGCATCGGTAGGGCGTCACCCCGACGAGCTCCTTCGCGTAATACGCGGGTACTTCCGGGCTCGTCTGATAGCGCTCGTGGTCGCTCGTCAGGACGACCGCGGCGCACACGATCCCGAGGACGGCGAGCCACAAAGGAATGGCTACCTTGAGCCGGTACCTGCGACGTCGACGCGCTACGTCCTGCTCATGCGCAACGAACGCTGCGACGTCGGCGTCAGAGACCGCAGCCCGGCGAGCGGCGTGGGGCTCGAACGCGAGGTGACCACGGGCCGTAGTGCATGGCTGCCCGGGCCGAGCGCCACAGTAGGGACAGCGATGTTCCCGTGCGAGCTGTGCCCGAGGCGCCGTCTTAAGCGTCGCCATTGTGGAGAGGATCCTACGAGCCGTCGACGCGGCGAGTAAGGATGAACTCGGCACGCGGCACCGGACCTACCGTCCCGAACGGGACGTCCTACCGGGACGCCGGGACGGACGCCACGAGAGCGTCCCATGCGACGCGGTCCGCGTCGGCGTACCCCGTGGCGAGCGCAGCGCCGACCGACGGGCAGAGCTCCGCGAGGGCTGCGGCGGCGAGCGTCTCGGCCGTCGCCCTCGGGATGAGGTAGTCGGCCGATCGCGCGAGCGCGGCTTCGAGCCGGTCGCGCGCGGCCGCCTCGGTGAACCCGTACCCGAGCCGTAGGAGCAGGTCGTCGGGCGAGGCCGCCAGGCCCGGCTCCTCGGCCCTCACGAGCTCGAGGTAGCGCACCTCGCGGCGGGCCTTGGCGCGGGCGCGGCGGCGGTGCTCGAGGGTGGTGCGGATCATCGGGTCTCCTCGGGGACGGGACGGGGCGGGACGGGAAACGGGACGCGGGACGGTGGGACGGGCAGCCCGGGACGCCGGCGAGACGCGCGCGTCCTGTGGGACGCCGCGAACTCGCGGGCGTGGGCGGACTGGCGGGCCTTGCGGGCGTTGCTCATGCGACCTGCTCCTCGGCCGCCTCGCGCGCGGCGATAGCCGCGTGGATCGCGCGGCGCCGCGCTACCTTCTCGGCGCGCGCGGCGATACGGCTGCGGACCCACCGCTCGTCTGCCGAGCCCTCGCGGACAAGAACGCAGACGAAGACTCCGAGCTCCGACAGGTGCCGGAGCTCGAGGTAGCCGGGCGGGATCCGGCGGGCAGGAAGTGCCGAGGGGAACGACTCGACTCGGTAGTCATCGGGGCGCGTCATGACAGATGCCTCCACTCGTCGGCGGCGAGCGCGAAGGCATCGCGCTCGCCCTGGGTGGTCGTGAGCTCCTCGAGGCGCCGGCTGATCTCGTCGACGGTCCGGGCGTTGTTGAGGTCGACGAGCGCCAGGCGCTGGGCGAGCGCGCCCACGGCATCCGCGCGGCGAGCCTGGAGGAGGAGATAAGCGCGGAATGTCACGAGACCCACTCCAGCCGTCGGGCTTCGCCAGCGAGGCGCGCGAGTTCGGCACGATCCGCGCGCCGTTCGACGGCGGCCGTGAATCGCGCGAGGAGGTCGACGCGGGCGGCGTCTCGCTCGCGACGCAGGCGCCGGGCGCGTCGGGACTTGCAGACGCCAGAGCACAGGGTCTGGCGGGTGTCGGCGAAGGCGGGCAGCGGTGCGCCGCACTCCTCGCAGCTCGGGCCGGTGATCGGTGGCATGGGGCTCCTTCGGGGTCGCCTCCGGTCGGGACAAGAAAAAGCCGGCCTCTCGCGTGGAGGCGGCGCGAGAGGCCGGCGGTCGTGCGGTCCGGCGTCAGCCGGTGGCGCGCTTGAGGACGGCGCTGGTGTAGGCGATCGACGCGCCCCGATGGGCGGCGGGCTCGCCGTCGACCTGGAAGCGGACGCCGTCGACGTCGACGCGGTCAGCAGCGGTGAGGTCGACGAGGCCGCGCGCGTAGAGGACGCGGGTCGTCACGATGCGCACCCGGCCGTCCCCGGCGGTCTCGACCGAGTCCCGCGCCTGCACGGTCGCGCCGGGAAGGCGCGTGCGCGTCGGGTGGGTCCAGTCCTCGAACGGATCGCCGTAGGAGTCCACGCCGGTCGTCGGACGGACGACCTCGACGAGCTGAGGCGCGATCACGAGCACTCCCCCGCGTCCGTGTACGCGCTGGGCGTGCGGATCGTGCCGACGAAGCCGCCGGTCCGCCCGGTGGCCGCCTTGCGGACCATCGCGACCTCGCGAGCTGTGAGGTAGACGCCGGAGGAGTCGCTGGTCGAGTAGCCGGCCTCGCCGAGGTTCTCGGTCGTCAGGCCGCGCGGGTTCTCGAACTCCCGGCGTGCCGCCTTGAGGACGACGAGCACGACGACGGGCGGCGCGTCGGCCGCCCAGCGCGCCGCGACGGAGGCGGGCGCCTCGGCGAGGGCCAGGACGGCCGCGTCGTCGAGGGCGGCTTGCGCTCGAGCACGGTCCGCGCCCTGGAGCTCGCCCGGCTCGTAGCCCAGACGAGACTCCAGAGCGACGACGAGCGGCGGAAGGCTCACGCGGCCGACGTGTCCACAGACACCAGCGCGCCGCCCGTGACCTTCTCGTGGGCAACGGTCCCCGCCGTGTAGTCGCGCGTGATCTTGTAGAGCGGAGCCAGGCCGGCGCCGAGGAAGGTGGAGACGACCGAGCGGTCCCGGGTGTGGTCCGCGTCGTAGTCCGAGATCCACCGGAGCTCGACGCTGTCCTCGTTCGAGATCCCGCCCTTGGCCGACTGAGGCAGCTCCGGCGCGCGGGTCGCGAGGTAGACGCCCTCCCTCACGAAGAAGTGGAGAGCGTCGTCGTCGACGCGGCCGCTTTCGACGATCTCGAAGCCGCGAACCGACCCCGGCGTGCCGTTGCGCAGCGCGTCCGCCGAGCCGGTCTTGTCGAAGTCGAGGACGCCGGAGTCGAGGAGCGCGTCGGCGACGTTGCCGCCCGCGACGCACACGAGGTTCGCGGCGGCGACGTCGACGCCGCGTCGGCGCAGCTCCGCGCGGGCCGCCGAGAAGGTCTTGAGGGGCGCGTCCGGGTTCCAGCTAATCGGCGAGACGCTGGCGCCGTTCAGAACCCGCGCGACGGCCTCCTCGGCGCGGTCGACGACCGCGTCGGACTGCGGCATCAGCACCTGGTTGCTGAAGTTCTGGAGGTCCAGGCTGAGCTCACCCTCGCTGAGCCCCGTCACCGAAATTGCGTGCGTCTCCAGCGAGATCGGCTCGGACTTCTCATTGAGCTGGTCGACGACGACGGCGGCCGTGACCTCGTCGAGGTCGCGGTCGCGCGCGATGAGCGCCGAGTGGACGGGCAGGTAGGCGGTGCGGCCCCGACCGGAGAGGAAGGTCTTCGAGTCGTAGCGCTGCACGAGGGTACCGAGTCGCAGGCCCTTGACGGTGAGCTTGCCGAGGAGGTCGGCAACGTCCTGCGGAGGGAGAACGTTGAGGATGTTGGTAGGCATGGGAGGTTTGCTCCTGAGTGGACGCGCGCGAGGGCGCGGACGGGTGAGGGTGGGCCGCGTCTCGCGGTCGGGCTCACCCGGCGACTACGTCGGGGAGCAAGAGGGCGGCAGGCCGCTCGAGCGCGTCGCGACTACGCGACGCGGCGGCGCCGCACTGGAGACGACGAACGCCCCGAGGGCGCCAATGACCTCGGGGCGTCGTCTCCCCTGGGCCGGCGAGGTATGGCCTCGTCGGCAGCCCGCTCCGGGACGTCGACCGGGCGGGAAACTTGGTGGTCTAGCTGAGCGCGGAGCGCGCAAACGCGACGAGGTCGGCGCGGCGCTGGGCCGTCTTGCGGTTCCGGCAGCGCCGCGAGCACGCTCGAGCGTCCCGGCGCATCGTGGCCGGGATCGGGTCGCCGCAGACCGCACACGCTCGGTTCAGGTGGGTCATGGGGCGGCTCTCCTCGGTCTCGCTATGTGCAGGCGCTGCCAGCGTCTCTAGGTAGAGACCGGCGGGCGTATAGCTCACGCCGAAGGGCGGCCGGGACGCCGCGAGGGCCGGAGAGGGCCGTTAGGGCGGGAAGAGACGCCCTCTCTAGTTCTCTCTCTAGGCTCTCTCTCCTTGAGCACCAACTAGAGAAGACGTCTCTTCCCGCCCTACGAGCACTCTCCGGCCCTCGAGGGCTCCCCTCCGGCGCCTCGGCGCGTGTAAACGCGCCGCCTACCGCCAGTGCAAGGCGAGGCGCTGCACCGGATCGAACACCGGGCCGCGTCCGTTGCCGCCGTGGGCGGAGCCCTTGCGCACGTCGACACGCTCGAGGAAGACGCCGAGGAACTCGCGGCGCTCCGCCAGGTCCCAGGCCGCCCATGGGGAGCCCGGGCCGATCGGGTCGGCCTCCGGATCGTCCAGCGCCGAGACGACGTCAAGGAGCGGGCCGAGATCGACGGTGGGCTCGGGGAGCGACTCTAGCGCCCGGCGCGCGTCCTCGTAGTGGGCCGTGAGCTGCGCAACCTGGCGCCGGTAGCGCTCGGTGCCGAGCGCGCCGTCGAAGGCGCCAGCCTCGCGGTCGTCGTCGAGCCGCTCGAGCGAGGCACGTGCGCTCTCGGCCGCTGCCTCGAGCGCGGCGCGCTCCGCCGCGAGGGCGGCGCCTGCCGAACGCGAGGCCGTGAAGCGGTCGGCGGCCTTCGTCAGTTGCGCGAGGTCGTCCGAGTCGGCCGGGTCAAGGGTGCCCGCGTGCTTGAACACCGCCCTCACGAGGAAGTCTTCGACGCTCGTCATGTTGACGGCGACGCCGGGGCACGTCGCGCTCGTCTTCCCCGAGCGGTGCCACGCGCACCGGTACGAGCTCGGGTCGCTCCCGTCCGGCCGCGCGGGCCGCCGGTCGGCGACCATCGGGCCGCCGCACTCGGCGCACCGCAGGAGCCCGGCGCCGCCGAGGAGAGACGGCTCCCGCGACGTGCCGCGCGAGCGTGGGCGGGTGTCCAGAACGTCCTGGAGCCGCTCCCAATCGGCCGGCGACACGAGGGGCTCCCACGGCCGGAGCGGCTTCCCGTGTCCGTCGCGCGCGAGCATGACGCGCCCGCGCGAGTCGCGGGGCGCCGGGGCGCTCCGGCCGTCGCGGTGCTCCGGGACGTAGCCCGCGAGCGTCGGCGACCGGAGGAGGCGCCCGAGCTTGCCGGTCGTCCATGTCGCGCCCTGACGAGTCGTGATCCCGCGCGCGTTGAGCTCGCGCGCAAGCGAGTTCACGCTCTCGCCGCCCAGCACGCGCCGGACGAGCTCGACGACGACCGGCGCCTCTGTCGGCTCGGCGACGAGGTCGCGAACCGTCAAGCCGCCGCGCGCGACCATGACCGCCGTGTGCCCGAAAGGCGGCCGTCCGCTCATGTGGGATCCGACCTCGCGGAGCACGGCCTTCGCGGCGCGCGTGCGCGTCGAGATGTTCTCGCTCTCCTGGGCGGCCATGGCGGAGAGGATCGCGAAGAAGCCCGAGCCGACCGGCGTCGAGAGGTCGAACTCGGGCTCTGTCGCCGAGACGAGGACGGCGCCGGCCGCCTGGATCCGTTCGACGAGCCGGACGGCCTCGACGACACCCCGGCGCGTGAGGCGGTCGAGGCGATACACGACGAGTGCGTCGGCTCGGCCCGCCTCGAGCTCGGCGAGCGCGGCGGCCAGTCCTGGCCGGTCGACCTTGGGGTCCCAGCCGGACCGTCCCCGGTCCTCGTAGTGGTCGACGAACGTCCAGCCACGATCCTCGATCGCGCGAAGGGTCTTCGTACGCTGGGCCTCCGGCGACGCGGCGCTCTTGTCGTCCCGCTCCCGCGACTGGCGCCCGTACGAGACGGCGCGGCGGTGTGAGCGATCTTCGATTCCGTGTGCCATGATGTGACTACGGTACGCGCTCGACGGCGACGGACACGCCGTCGGCGAAACGGGTCACGGCCGGCAGCGCGACACGGTCGGCGAGCTGCTCGAGCGCCCGCACGAGCGTGGTGCCGGACCGCACGGCCGCCAGCGCGAGGCCGAGCTCCTCGGCGAGCGCGCCGTGCGCCGTCCGCCGCACCCGGTCCAGGGCGCCGACCGGCGACTCGCCCGCCGTGACCGCGAGGGCGAGCAGCTCGGCGACCGTC
>Ga0182740_1001860_pt1 | contig 13638 bp, 9 predicted proteins | sample eDN5th37CKraftBY_FD_128872 | JGI IMG/M metagenome (GOLD analysis project Ga0182740, IMG submission 128872) | Enriched backyard soil microbial communities from Emeryville, California, USA - eDNA 5th pass 37_C Kraft BY (version 2) (version 2) | ecosystem: Environmental > Terrestrial > Soil >...
ACCGATCGCAGAAGTCCCAGGGGATCATCGCCGGCGAAGAAGCAATCGGCCCGCGGGGTATAACGGATGGCGATCAGCGGAGCGTCATCCGCCTTCGGGTCCTCACCGTTGGACAATGTGGCCAACAGATCCTCGATCCAGCCCATGTCGGCTTCCGGAATCGTGTCAGCGGACGCCCAGGTCTCCTGGTCCAGCCGGGAACGCAGTATGCCTGCGAGGCGCTGTCCGTGTTCTCCGGCATCGGACGGGAGCCGGCCGCTCGATTCGATCTGCCCGACCCAGCGCTCCGTTTGTCCGATACATTCGAGGAGGATGTCGATCCCATCGCTGTCGAGCCTCGCCTGCCCGCTCCTGAGAGCGCTCAGAAGGTCCTCGGCGGCATGGAGCGCCAGACCCATGGGGGCGAAATCGAACAGTCCGACGGACCCCTTGAGGGTATGGATCGCCCGAAAGGCGCTGTCCAGATGGACGGCGCCTGCTGGGGCATGTTCCAGGGCAAGAAGATCGTCGGTTGCCTGCTGAACCAGCTCGCGGGCTTCGACGATGAAGTGCTGCAGAAGGTCGTCCGTCATGGATCCTCCCCCAGCCGTTGATAGACGATGGCGTCCTCGAACCGGCGAAGCCTGAACCTTTTCGAGATCCGGCTCATGGACTCGGTATGGCCGAGACAAATGTAACCGCCCGGGTTCAAGGCGTCGTGGAGGTTGTCGGCGGCCAGAAGACGCGAGGCGTCGTCGAAATAGATCAGGACATTGCGGCAGAAGACGATGTCGAACCGCCCCTGGGATGCAACGGACGCCCGATCCACGAGATTGACCGGTGTAAACGTCACCGATTCCCGCAGGTCCTGGATGATCGTGCGCCAGCCCTCATGGGGCCGCTCGAAGTAACGCTCGATCACATCGGCCGGAAGGCGCGATAGCGCGCGCTCGCCATATCTCCCGACTTCAGCCTCCAGCAGAACGCGCGTGTCGATATCGGAGCCTACGATCTCGATATGGTAGGCATCGACCATCTTCCAGTTCTCGAGGAGCCATATGGCGATCGAATACGGTTCTTCCCCGGTGGAGCACGGCACTGACCAGATGCGCACGAGGTCGCCGGGCTTCTTGTCACGTACGATGTCGGGCAGCAATGATCGCCCAAGGCATTGGAGCTGGTTCTCTTCACGGTAAAAGTAGGTCTCGTTGACCGTGAAGATGTTGATCAGGTGTTCGATCTCGCTCTCGCTTGCCTGAACGTGCGAAAAAAACGCCGGGAAGGTGCGCATTCCCGTTGCCGCCATCCGGTCGGCAACGCGCCTTTCGATGTAGTATCTCTTGCTCTCTCCGAAGATCATGCCGGTGCGGCGGTAGAGAAAGTCGCAGAGGCGACGAATCTCGTCCGCGCTGAGCGGCGTTGCTCCGGATCCCTTCTTCCCATGTCCGCCGGGCGAGTGGTGCCTGCTCATGGGCGGCTCGCCATGTCGATGATCCGATCGGCGATCTTCTCCAGCGGCGTGACGAAGTCCGCGCCCCCGCGCCGGACGAGTTCCCCGGGCATGCCCCAGACCACGGCACTCTCTTCCGATTCGGCGATCGTGCGCCCTCCCCGCTCTCGAAGCCGGGTCATCGCCTCCGCACCGTCGCTGCCCATTCCGGTCATCAGCACGCCGATCAATCCGGCAGGCGCGAAGTGCTGCATGGCGCTGTCCACGAGGCGGTCGACGCTTGGATGCCAACGATGCTCCGGAAGCGACGGCGCTGCCAGAACGACGGGGCCGTCCGGACGCATGCTGACGATCACATCCGCGTCGCCCTTGCCGATATAGACGTTTCCGGGTTCGAGGGGTGTCGGGTGGGTGACCTCCAGGACGTTCAGCGCGCACAGCTTGTCCAGACGGCGGGCAAGCGGCCCCGTGAAAGATCCCGGCATGTGCTGCGCCACCACCACGGGCCAGGGAAAATCCTGAGGAAGTCGCGAAAGCAATGCATCCAGGGCGGGAGGACCGCCCGTCGAGGTGCCGACGAGAACGAGCCCTTGAGCGGGAGGCTCCGTCCACCTGATCTTGCGTACCGTCGACAACGAGCGGGCAGGTTTTCGAGGAGCCGATACCGGCTTAGGGTCAAGCCCGCTCCGCAAGCGCACCCGATCCGCAAGCCTGAGAGTCCCTGGCAGGCGCGCACGCGACGCGGCGCGGACTTTCTCGACGAGCAGAGGAGCAAGCGTCTCGATCTCCAGTGAAACCGCCCTCTTCGGCTTGGTGATGAAGTCTATGGCGCCCAGCTCAAGAGCCTTGAGTGTGGCATCAGCCCCATCCATGGTCAGGGACGAGACCATGACGACCGGGCAAGGATGCTCCAGCATGATGCGGTCGAGACAGGCCAAGCCATCCATCTCGGGCATCTGGATATCCAGCGTGATCACATCCGGCTTGAACGTGGCAAGCTGTTCCAGGGCTTCCATGCCATTGCGCGCGAAGGCAAGCTCGAAATCTCCCTCGGCGGTGAAGACATTGCCGAGCAGACGCCGCATCAGGGGAGAATCGTCGACGACCAGGAGCCGGATCACGAAGCGGACCGATCCGGATCATCGCCACTCATGGCGGCAAGCAGATCCTTCTCCGCGCGGTCCAGGAGTTCGCGCGGATTGAGCAGCAGGATCATCCGCCCTTCGACGTCGATATTCGCGATGCGGTCGATGACCTGGCTTCCATCCATGGCCAGATCGGGTGTCGGCCGAAGCTGGCTTCGGGAAATCTTCAGCACTTCGGAAACGTGGTCGACGATGAAGCCCGCCTGCATCCGGTCGATCGTGACGACGACGACGCGCTCCCGTCTCCGCTGTCCTTTTCCCGTGACCTTGAAGCGCCGCCGCTGATCGATCACAGGAACGACACGGCCTCGCAGGTTCATGACGCCTTCGATGAAGGCCGGGGCCTTCGGAAGACGTGACAGGGCGTCCGGAACGCGCACGACCTCATCCACGGATGCAATCGGCAATCCGTATTCCTCATCTCCCAACTGGAACACGATGAACTGCTCGGCGTCCGAAGAATTATCGATGCTGCTCATCGGTGAACTCTTCTCAATATGCGGTGCGATATGCTCGGCCCAGACCCGGTCGCGAAACAGGCTGTCCGTCGAGAGAACCGAAACCAACCGTCGGCCGCCTTCAAGACGACAGATCCCCTGGATCGTGGCCTCTGCCGCACCGCGTGTCAGAATGGCCGGAACAGGATCGATCTCATTGGAGGGAACGCGGAGGATCTCTTTCATGCCGTCCGCGACGAGGCCCACCAGAGCCTCGCCTATACGAACGACCATGACCCGGGCTCTGGCGCTTCCATGTCCCGCAGCCTGAAGCCCGAGAAGCCCACGGAGGGAGACAAGCGGAAGCAGACGTCCCCGCAAAGCCATCACGCCGAGCATGACGCCTTCCATCTGCGGAACCGGCGCAACATCGGAAGGAAGCCTCACGACCTCGTCAACGGAGCTCAGGGGCAGCGCAAAATCCTGGCCTGCCACCAAGAAGCAGACGAGATGCACATTGTCTTCTTCCGTCTCTTCCGCGGATTGAGGTTCCGAATTTTCCGAGACGCGGCCGTGACGGGCCCGCTTCTGGAAATGACCGAAGCTGCGAGACAGCAGCGCCTCAAGATCGATCAACCGCTCGGGGCGCTGCTCGTCATCCGCAACACCCGATGCATCGGTACCGCCATCCTGCTCCAGGGACGCCACCCTGTCGATGACGAGGCCGATCGGAGTGGCGCGATTGAGAACAACGACCCGTGTATTCGCACCGGGATTCGGCTCGCTGCCGAAAAGACGGTGCAGCGAGACCATCGGCATCACGGCGCCGCGCAGATTGGCGACGCCAAGCAGACTGGGCGGGCCGAGCGGAACCCGGGTCACGGCCGGCGGGCGGATCACCTCGGCGACATCCGAAGCCGGCAGGGAGAACCGCTCACGCCCCACTTCCACTGTCAGGAGCAACTGGGAGGTCGCGGCAAGGGCCGTTTCGGCCATAATGTTACGACTCCGCGATCTGAAGTTCATCTGCCAGGGAGGCAATTTCCTCGATGGCGGCCGCCAGATCCTCGGCCCCGCGCGCCTGCTGTCGGGCCGCGGTCGCGGCCTGAGCGGCAGCGCTTCCCGCCTGCTCGGCCACCACCGCGATCTGCTGCGTGCCCGCTCGAACCTCACGCACGGCGGTCAGGATCGTCTCCGCTCCCGACAGAATGGCGGCGCTACCCTGGTGGATTGCTGTGACCTCGGTTTCGAGGGAACCCAACCGCTCGGCCATCAGGCCATTCTTCGTGACCTCCGCCTCCGAGATGGCGGCGCTCTGCGCCAGATCCCGCCTGACGAGGGTGATCTGGTCGCGGATCTGCCGGATCACGTCCTTGATGCGGTCGGCATTCTCGGAAGCATCCCGCGCCAGGGCCCGGATATCCCCGGACACGATCGCAAAGCCGCGCCCGGCTTCCCCGGTCCGAGCGGCCTCGATGGAGCCGCTGACGGCCAGCATGTTCGTCTGGACGGCAACGAGCGCAATACCATCGACGATCTTCTCGATGCGGCGGCTGGACTCATCCAGGCCGTCCATGAGGCCGATGATCGCCCTGGTCTCCTTCAGACCATGCTCCACACCCCTGGTCATCTTCAGTGTCGCGGAACGGTTCTCCCGGAGAAGAGAGGCCAGTTCGTCGATCCGCTGGACGGATGTTCCGGCAATGCTCCGCGTAGCATCGGTGGCTCGCTCGATCTGTTCCATCGCGGCATTGGCCTGCTGGGTCGCAGCGGCCTGCATCTGGGCGCCCCGGCTGATCTGGTCGACGGCCGTCATGATCTCCCCGGCGGCTCCCGACAGCTCCTGAATGGCCGCCGACAGCTCCTCCGCGGCCGATCCGACCTGCTCCGCATTGGATGAACCCGCCGTGTTCGTCTGAAGTTCGTCGGCCAAGGCCGCGAGCGCGTGCGCGGTCTGCTGACTTTGATCGAGGGAGACACTTTGCTGTTGGACAGCCCGCTGCGCCTCGGCAGCGGCAGCAGCCTGCTCCTCGGCGGCGCTGGCCACCTGTTCCGCTCCACGCTGCGCTTCGCGGACCGCCGCTTCGGCTTCGATGGCAGCCACAAGGATCGCCTGGCTTCCCTCGGCGAGATGCGTCATGTCGGACCGGATCTTATCGAGGGCCGTCACGATGGCGCGCCCCTCCTGGGCCTCGCCCGCCCCGGTTTCCGCCGTGACCCTGATCCTCTCAGCGATGGAGCGGACCTCGGTGACGATTCCTTCCGCGAGACCTTGGATGTCTTGCGCACTCTTCTCCGACGTGCTGGCGAGGGCGCGCACCTCATCGGCCACGACGGCAAAGCCTCTGCCATTGTCGCCCGCCCGGGCAGCCTCGATGGCCGCATTCAGGGCCAGAAGGTTGGTCTGGTCGGAAATGTCGCCGACCGTGTGAGTGATGTCGCCGATCGCGACAGCCTGCTTCTCGAGGAGGGCAACCACCTCGACCATGGCGTTCTGGCGTACGGCATTGGTTGCGACGGCCGCAACCGAAGCATCAATCTGGGCTCCCGTTTCGATCAGGAGCGTCTGAAGGCCGGCGATCTTGGTACGAGCGGCCTCCGCATGCTGCCGCGAATCGGAAAATGCATTGCCGAGGCTTACGATAGCAGCCAGGGATTCCTGAGAGGCCCCCGCCGCCTCCTCGGCACCACTGGCGATTTGCTCCATGGCACGGCGCAGTTCTTCCGCAGCGGACGAAGCCTCGGTCACGCCACTGGCCAACTCCTCGCTGGCCGCGCCGATCCGCTCGGCCGCTTTCTGGTGCCGTGCCCGAATACGCTCGTAGGCGCGGCGCTGCGAGTTCCCAGGCTTAGCGGCTGCTGGTGCCGCCGGAACTGCGCCATCGCCGTTCGCCTGACGAGGGGCGCCCTTGCCCGGAAGTTCGGATGTCTTGACCAGTGCCATTGATGGCCCTTGAGTTTTGCGGATAGCGTGTGAGAGCCCAACCCAACCTTGTGATCTAGGATCGACCGGCCAGATCGCAGCTAAGCGGAGCCAGCACTTTTATAGGTTCCGGCTGTCCCGTAGCAAGGCGCACACCCGGGCATTTCGACAATAAAAACAATGTGGTGCAATATTCCCGCATCGCCGTTCAGCAGCGGAAGGTCGCGCGATGGAGCGGGCAGCAGGAGCTCGGCCGACAGGGTTCTTCGGAAAGCTGCGGCTCACGGATGTGACAGTGCCCTTTTCGGCTCCGGGGCCCGCGTCAAAGCGGATGTTGTAAAGGGGCACCCGGTGTTGTAAAGGCACATCGCGTCTTAAGTCGCGCGGTCCTGATATCCTGGAACGCCTGCGCGAGACGCTGGATCGATCCAGGCGACATCGCCGGCAGGTCTCACGTGCAATCCTGCCGGACCGTGCCGAGTGTTCCTGCCCTCGATCGACAGGTTTCCCGTCGCGGATCAGTCACGACGCGCCCCTACGGGCGGGTGCCTCGCGGATGTCAGTTTCGATTAGATAAGTGGAATTTTGCGGATGAATGCTCCCGCGCCGAAAGTCTCGTTCGTATCCCTGGGCTGCCCGAAGGCCCTGGTCGATTCCGAGCGCATCATCACCCAGCTTCGCGCCCAAGGTTACCAGCTGACCAAGGAGCATGACGGGGCCGACGTGGTGATCGTCAACACCTGCGGCTTCCTCGACAGCGCCAAGGCCGAGTCCCTGGAAGCTATCGGCGAGGCCATGGCCGAGAACGGCAAGGTCATCGTCACCGGCTGCATGGGCGCCGAGCCCGAGCAGATCCGCGACCAGTTCCCCAATGTCCTGGCGATCACGGGACCACAGGCCTACGAATCCGTGGTCTCGGCCGTGCATCAGGCCGTGCCGCCGGCCCATGACCCCTTCGTGGACCTCGTCCCGCCCCAGGGCGTGAAGCTGACGCCGCGCCACTATGCCTATCTGAAGATTTCCGAGGGCTGCAACAACCGCTGCTCGTTCTGCATCATCCCGAAGCTGCGCGGCGACCTCGTCAGCCGCCCCATCGCGGACGTGCTCCGCGAGGCCGAAAAGCTCGCCAGGGCCGGCGTCAAGGAACTCCTGGTCATTTCCCAGGACACCAGCGCCTACGGCCTCGACATCAAGTACCAGCCGAGCCTGTGGAAGGACCGGGAAGTCCGCACCCGGTTCTTCGAGCTCGCCCGGGAACTCGGCGAACTCGGCATGTGGGTGCGCATGCACTACGTCTATCCCTACCCGCACGTGGACGAGGTCATCCCGCTGATGGCCGAGGGCAGGATCCTTCCCTATCTCGACATCCCGTTCCAGCACGCCTCCCCGCGGGTCCTGAAATCCATGCGCCGCCCCGGCAACCAGGAAAAGACCCTGGAGCGCATCCACAAGTGGCGCGAGATCTGCCCCGATCTCGCCATCCGCTCGACCTTCATCGTCGGCTTCCCCGGCGAGACGGAAGAGGATGTGGATTTCCTGATGCAATGGCTGAAGGACGCCAGGATCGACCGCGCCGGCTGCTTCCAGTACGAACCGGTCCAGGGCGCGCCCGCCAACGACATCGAAGGCGCCGTGCCGCCGGAGGTGAAGGAAGAGCGCTGGCATCGCTTCATGCAGACCCAGCAGATGGTCAGCGCCGGGATCCTGAAGGCCAAGGTCGGCAGGACCCTTCCCGTGATTATCGACGAGCAGGGCGCCACAGTCGCGACCGGCCGCACCAAGTATGACGCCCCTGAGATCGACGGCATCGTCTACGTGGCCTCGAAGACGCCGCTGAAGCCGGGCGAGATCGTCAACGTGAAGATCGAAAGCTCGGACGAGTACGACCTCCACGGGACGGTGGTTTAACCTCCCCTTCTGCTCCACACCCATCGTCATGACCGGCACAAGCCCGGCCATGACGGCAACGAAAAAGGCAGCCGGTCGCCCGGCTGCCTTTTCCTGTTTCAGGTCTGGTGCCGCTTATTGCGGGATCTTGTCCTCGATGCCCTTCACGTAGAAGTTCATGCCGAGCACCTGCTCGTCGGAGAGCGCGCCGTTGCCCTTGCACTCGATCTCCTTGCCGTCCTGGCCGATGACCGGGCACTTGAAGGGATTGAGCTTGCCGGACTTGATGGCGGCCTCGGTCTCCTCGGCCATCTTCTTCACGTCGTCGGGCATGTTCTTGTAGGGCGTCATCACGACCATGTGGGCGTCGATGCCGCCCCAGGTGTCCTCGGACTTCCAGGTGCCGTCGAGGACCGCCTTGGCGCGAGCGACATAGTAGTCGGACCAGTTGTCGGTGATCGCGGTGAGCTGCGCCTTCGGGGCGAAGCGCTCCATGTCGGACGCCTGGCCGAAACCGAACTTGCCCCGGGCCTCGGCGGCCTGGATCGGCGCCGGGCTGTCCGTGTGCTGAGCCAGGACGTCGACACCCTGGTCGAGGAGCGCCTTGGCGGCATCGCCTTCCTTCGCCGGATCGAACCAGGTGTTGGCGAACACGATCTTGATCTTGACGTCCGGGTTCACCGATTGCGCGCCGAGATAGTAGGCGTTGATGCCGGCGATCACTTCCGGAATCGGGAAGGCGCCCACATAGCCGATGGTGTTCGACTTGGTCATCTTGCCGGCGATCACGCCGGTGATGTAGCGGCCTTCGTGGAATTTCGCCGCATAGGTCGAGAGGTTCGGGGCGCGCTTGAAGCCGGTGGCGTGCTCGAACTTGATGTTCGGGTACTTCTTGGCGACCTTCACGGTCGGCTCCATGAAGCCGAACGACGTCGTGAAGATCAGGTCGTGGCCGGTGCGGGCGAGCTGCTCGATGGCGCGCTCGGAATCGGCCTCAGGCACGCTTTCGACGAAGGTCGTCGTCACCTTTCCCGGAAAGGCCTTTTCGATGGCCTGGCGACCCTGATCGTGCTGGTAGCTCCAACCAAAATCACCCACGGGGCCCACATAGATGAAGCCGACCTTGATCTTGTCCTTCGCCTGCGCGAATGCGCCGGTGGCGGACAGAGCCAGGACCGCTGCCCCCGCAACGGCTCCGAAGACTTTCCCTGAAAACATGCTCGTTCCCTCGAGGTTGAATTTCACACTTTCCGTCGCAGGTCTGAGGGCTTCTGGCAAGAATTCCTCTGCCTACGCTTTGATCAGATTAACACCAGTTTGCTCATCGGTCAGGCACGAACGGCACCCCCAGGGATCCCGGCGCGCCGATGGCGCGGCCCCGGCGCAGCGACAGGAGCAGCAGGGCCAGGATCGTCGCAACATAGGGAACCGCCGACAGTGCCTGGGCCGGAATCCCGAACTGGGCCGCCTGCGCATGCAGCTGAAGCACGGTGGCGGCACCGAAGATATAGGCTCCGATCAGAAGCCACCCCGGACGCCAGGCCGCGAAAACCACGAGCGCGAGCGCGATCCATCCTCGACCGGAGATCATCCCGGGCGACCAGAAGCGGGTATAGACGAGGGCGAGATAGGCCCCGGCAAGTCCGGCACAGGCGCCGCCGAACAGGATGGCCCAGAAGCGCACCCGCCAGACGGGAAGGCCCAGCGCGTTGGCGGATGTATGGTTTTCGCCGATGGACCGCAGGGTCAGGCCGGAGCGCGTCCGGGTGAGATAGACCGCCACCAGGATCGTGAGCGCGATGGACGCATAGACGAAAAGATCCTGCTCAAAAAACAGGCGCCCGATGATGGGGATATCGCTCAGCACCGGAATGTCGATATGGGCGATCGGATCGCGCCGCGCACCCACGAAGGGAGCGCCGATCAAGCCGGACAGGCCGAGACCCAGGATCGTGAGCGCCAGGCCCGAGCCGACCTGGTTCGCGGCGAAGCCCAGCACCACGACGGCGAACAGGGCGGCCATCAGGGCGCCTGCCAGCATCCCGGCGGCGACGCCGAGCAGGGTCGAATCGAAGGTCACGGCGGCGGCGAAGCTGCAGGCGGCGCCCATCGCCATCATCCCCTCGACGCCGAGGTTGAGCACGCCGGAGCGCTCGGTCACCAGCTCGCCCAAGGCCGCGATCAGGAGTGGCGTGGACGCGGTGACGATGGTGAGCAGAATGGCCTCGAAAGTGGTCACTTGCCCCCTCCCCGGGTCACGAAACGAATGCGGTAGCTCACGAGCGCGTCGGCGGCCAGCACGCAGAGCAGAAGGATACCCTGGAAGGCCTGTGTGAGATCGAGCGGCAGCTTCAGCATGATCTGCGCGCTCTCGCCGCCGATGAAGGTTAGGGCGACCACGAGGGCTGCGATCAGGATGCCGATGGGGTTGAGGCGCCCCAGGAACGCCACCGTGATGGCCGTGAAGCCGTAACCGGGGGAGATCGACGGCTGCAATTGGCCGATCTGACCCGACACCTCCGAAATGCCCGCCAGCCCGGCGAGGCCGCCCGAGATGGCGAAGACCGCCAGGGTGGTCGCCTTCGAGCTGAAGCCGGCGAACCGCGCCGCGCGGGGGGCGTCGCCGGTCAGCTTCAGCCGGTAGCCGAACAGGGTCCGCCCGAGGATCACGGCGGTGAGCAGAACGGCAACCACCGCGAACACGGCGCCGAAATGGACACGGCCGCCTTCCAGGATGGGATGCAGCGTCGCCGACGGGTCGAAGGTCACCGATTGCGGGAAGTTGAAGCCCTTGGGATCGCGCCACGGGCCGCGCACCAGATAATCGAGGATCAGCTGCGCCACATAGACCAGCATGAGGCTGGTCAGGATTTCGTTGACGCCGAACCGGGTCTTCAGGAAGGCCGGGATCAACCCGTAGAGCGCCCCGCCGATGATGCCGAGGAGCAGCATGAGCGGCAGCACCCAGGCCCCGGCTTCGGTGCCGTGGGTCTTGAGAGCGAGCCAGCTGCCGAGCACGGCGCCGATCACGTACTGACCTTCGGCGCCGATGTTCCAGAGATTGGCGCGGAAGCAATAGGACAGGCCGATGGCGATGAGCGCCATCGGCGTCGCCTTGACGAGAAGCTCCTGCAGGGACCACGAGTCGCTCAGAGGCTGGAGCACGTACACGTCGAACGCTGCGACGGGGGAACGCCCCATCAGCCAGATGACGAAACCCGCGATGAGGAAGGCCGTTACGAAAGCCGCCACCGGGGCAAGCGCCCGCATGACGGGGGACACGTTGGGACGGGGCGTCAGCTCAAAGCGCATGAGCGCCCCCTTGGGCCTGTGCAACACCGAGCATTTCCAAGCCGATGGCTTCCTTTGTCCATTCGCCGACCGGTTTCAGCGGGCTTAGTCGCCCCTGGTGGATGACGGCCATGCGGTCGGCCACCTCGAACAGCTCGTCGAGGTCCTGGCTGATGACCACCACGGCGCTGCCCGCGCGGGCGAGATCGACGAGCGACTGACGGATGAGCCGCGCCGCCCCGGCATCGACGCCCCAGGTGGGCTGGTCGACGACGATGAGCTTCGGCTTGCGGATGATTTCGCGACCGATCACGAATTTCTGAAGGTTGCCGCCCGAGAGCTTGCGCGCCTGCGGATCGCCCTCGGGCGTGCGCACGTCGAAGCTCTGGATGATGGAGCGGGCGAGCCGCTTGGCGGCATTGAGAAGGATGAAGCCGGAGCGGCTCACTTCCGCCGCCGCATGGGAGATCAGGGTGTTCTCGCTCAGGCGATGGGTCGGAGCCGCCGCATGGCCCAGGCGCTCCTCGGGCACGAAGGCCGCGCCGAGACGGCGGCGGGCGTCGATTCCCATGGTTCCCGACGGCTTTCCGGCGATCACGACGGCGTCCGGCCGGTCGGCCAGGCGCTCGCCCGACAGCGCGGCGAAGAATTCGCTCTGCCCATTGCCCGCGACACCCGCAATCCCCACGACCTCGCCCGCCCGCGCCTCGAGGTCGATGTCGCGAAGCGCCTGCCCGTGCAGACCCGCCGGCGGCATGGACAGGCGCGAGACCCTGAGCATCTCGCCCAGGACGTGGTGCGGGGCGTCGGTGCGAACCTCGCCGACTTCGTTGCCGACCATCAAGGCGGCGATCTCACGGGCGCTCCTGGCCCGAGGGTCGATGGTGGCGACCACCCGCCCGGCCCGCAGAATCGTGGCGCTGCGACAGAGGCGGCGCACTTCTTCCAGCTTGTGGGAAATGTAGAGAATGGAGCAGCCCTCGGCCGAGAGCCGGTCGAGGGTGGTGAAGAGATGCTCGGCCTCCTGCGGCGTCAGAACCGAGGTCGGCTCGTCCAGAATCAGAAGCCTCGGATTCTGGAGCAGGCAGCGGACGATCTCGATGCGCTGGCGCTCGCCGGCCGACAGGGTCCAGACCGCCCGGTCGGCATCGAGGGCAAGCCCGTAGGTCCGGCTGATGTCGCCGAGCTTGCTGCGGACGGTGGACAGACTCCAGTCGCCCGACAGGGCCACGGCGATGTTCTCGGCGACGGTCAGCTCGTCGAACAGCGAGAAATGCTGGAATACCATGCCGAGGCCGAGATTGCGCGCCTCGACCGGGGAGCCGATGGTGACCGGCCGGCCCTCCCACCGGATCTCGCCGGCGCTCGGCTCGATGACGCCGTAGAGGATCTTGACCAGCGTCGACTTGCCCGCGCCGTTCTCGCCCAGAAGGGCGTGGACCTCGCCCGGCTGGATGGCCAGATTGATCCCGTCATTGGCGAGAAGGTCGCCATAGCGCTTGCTGATCCCTTGAAGTTCGACGAGGGGCGGCCCCGATGGTGATACGTCTGCCTTCACACAAGCGACTCTGATTTCAAGGGTTGCAGCGAGTTAGGATTTTGCACATGGATGACCGCCCGCGCGGCTCTTGGCAAGGGCCGTCCGGGTGAGGACTTCCGTTATGGAATAATCATAGGGAAGCGGCGCGCCGGTCGGCAATGCCGAATCCGTGGTTTATTGTGAGTCCGCGAACCGTCCACAACCTGATGGTGAGAGTAGCCGTGACCGAGAACACCTATGACATCGCCATCGTGGGCGCCGGAGCCGTGGGCCTGAGCGCCGCCTTGGCCTTCGCCCGCGATGGCTACGAGACCGTTCTCATCGGTGGCCTCGACGTGCGCCGGGACGGGCGCACCGTCGCCCTCCTCAACGGTTCTGTCCGCTTCCTGGAAGCGCTCGGCGTCTGGCCTGCAGTGGCCTCCGTCGCGGCTCCGCTGGAAACCATGCGCATCATCGACGATACGGGCAGCCTGTTCCGCCCGCCTCCGGCCTCGTTCCGGGCCGGAGAGATCGGCCTCGACGCCTTCGGCTGGAACATCGAGAACGTCGCCCTCGTCGAAACCCTTGCCGAGGCGGCCCGGAATGCCGGGCACCTGACCCTCGCTCCGGAATTCGCCACGGGCTTCGCGACGGACGATCAGGGCGCGGCCGTCACCCTGGCCGGCGGCACGACGATCCGCGCCGGCCTTGTCGTCGCGGCCGATGGGCGGAACTCCAAGCTGCGCCAGATCGCGGGGATCGATGCGAAGACGTGGTCCTACCCGCAATCCGCCGTGACGGTCATCCTGGCCCACGACCGGGAGCATCGCGACACCTCGACGGAGTTCCACACCCGCCACGGACCTTTCACCCTGGTTCCCCTGCCCGGCCGCCGTTCGAGCCTGGTCTGGGTCACCAGCAAGGAGGAGGCGGAGCGCCTCTCCAGCCTCGACGACGAGGCCCTTGCCCTTGCCATCGAGCGCCAGGCGCAATCCCATCTCGGCGCC
>Ga0182740_1001861_pt1 | contig 13626 bp, 11 predicted proteins | sample eDN5th37CKraftBY_FD_128872 | JGI IMG/M metagenome (GOLD analysis project Ga0182740, IMG submission 128872) | Enriched backyard soil microbial communities from Emeryville, California, USA - eDNA 5th pass 37_C Kraft BY (version 2) (version 2) | ecosystem: Environmental > Terrestrial > Soil >...
CGAATGATGGATCGTGGAAGAGCACGTTGAGCACGGCGCGCATCGACTCGATCGAGCAGTCGTAGTCCAGCAGCGTCCGCCGGTGCTCGTTCTCGGGCGCCAGGCCGCCGGCGGAGATGACGACAACCGCCTCGGCCTCCCACAGCGGCGGCGTCGCGGAGACCGCCTTGGCCAGGAGCAGGCCGCCCATCGAGTTGCCGACGTAGGCAGCTGGCCCGACGCCGACGTGCTCGATGAAGCGGGTCATGTGGCTGAGCCGCCTCTGCGTGCCGGACACGAAGTCATGGAGCTTGTCGGTGTGGCCGAATCCGAGCCAGTCGGGTGCGATCACGCGGTAGTGCTCGGCCAGCGCCGGGATCGTGTGCTCCCAGCTGAACTCAGCCGCGCCACCGAACTCCCCGGCGTGCAGCAGCACGACCGGCCGCCCCTCGCCTGCCTCCAGGTAATGCGTGCGAATGCCGTCGACGGTGACGTACTCGTCGCGCCAGCTCATGCCGCGGACTCGATCAGGTGACCGAGCTTCTCGGCCTTGGTCTGCAGGTAGGCCCGACTCTCGTCGGCCGCCTCGGCGATCAGCGGGACGCGCTGCGTCACGGTCAGTCCGAACCCCTCCAGCCCCGCCCGCTTGGCCGGGTTGTTCGTGAGCAGCCGGATGCGCTGGACGCCCAGGTCCTGCAGGATCTGCATGCCGATGCCATAGTCGCGGCGGTCCGCGGCATACCCCAACTCCAGGTTGGCCTCGACGGTGTCCAGTCCGCCGTCCTGGAGCCGGTAGGCGTGGATCTTGTCGGCCAGACCGATGCCGCGGCCTTCATGCCCGCGGAGATACACGACGATCCCCCGGCCCTCCGCCGCGATCATCCCCAGCGCCAGGTCCAGTTGGCGGCCGCAGTCGCAGCGCCGCGACCCGAAGACATCACCCGTGAGGCACTCCGAGTGGACGCGCACGAGCACGTCGACTCCGGAGTCCACGTCGCCGAGCACCATCGCGACATGCTCGTTGCCATCGATCGAGTCGCGGTAGCTGACGGCGCGGAACTCGCCCTGCGCCAGTGGCATGCGCGCCTCGCTGACCCGCGCGATCAGCCGCTCCGTCCGCCGGCGATGCGCGATCAGATCGGTGATCGCGACCGTGACCAGCCCGTGCTCGTAGGCGAACCGCAGGAGGGCGGGCAGGCGGGCCATCTCCCCGTCCGGCGCCGCGATCTCGCAGATCACCGCGGCCGGCGAGCAGCCGGCCATCATCGCCAGGTCCACTGCGGCCTCGGTGTGACCGGCCCGCCGCAGGACGCCACCGGCGCGGTAGGCCAGCGGGAACACGTGCCCGGGCTGGCGGAAGTCGGCCGCGACTGAGGCCGCCGAGCCGAGGGCGCGGATCGTCGCCGCCCGATCCCGGGCCGAGATCCCCGTGCTCGTGTGATTCCAGAGGTCGACGCCGACGTGGAACGCGGTGCCGTGCGGATCCGTATTGCGGGCCGCCATCGGCGGGATACCGAGGCGGGCCAGGCGCTCCTCGAGCATGGGGACGCAGATCAGGCCCCGGCCCTGCGTCGCCATGAAGTTCACCGCAGCGGGGGTGACGTGATCGGCCGCCATCACCAGGTCGCCCTCGTTCTCCCGGTCGGGCGAGTCGACCACGACGATCATCTCGCCGCGGCGCAGGGCGGCGACCGCATCGTCGATCGTGCCCAGCCCGGCGGGCCCCACCACTCCAGCCACGTGCATCGCTAGAGCGAGGTCGCGGCGACGGGAAGCGCCGTCCCCACCGGCGGCGTGCAGTACTCGAAGAACGAGTCAGTGACCGTGCCGTACACGGCCTTGGCCCAGTCGATCTGGCTCTCGCGCCACTGCAGCGGCTCCCAGGCCGGGTCCTGGATCAGGTAGCCGGTGTCGCCATACAGCTCCACGCGGTTGCCGCCGGGCTCGATCGCGTACACGTAGATGCCCTGAGCGAGGCCGTGCTTGCCCGGACCGCATTCGATCGTGTAACCGTGCTCGCGCAGCAGCTCGGCGGCGTCGGCGCAGTGCTGTGGAATGCCGTACCAGTAGCAGATGTGGTGGAAGCGACCCGACAGCTGCTGGGGGTCGGCGACCATCGCCAGCTCGTGCACCATCTGGCTGATGCTCATCCACGCGCCGATGGTCACGGCGCCGTCGTCGGTGGTGATGAACTCCCGGGTCCGGAAGCCCAGCACGTCCTCGAAGAACGCCCGGTTGGCCGAGACGTCGGGCGCGGTGATGCCGACGTGATCGATGCGCCGCACGGGGATGCCGCGGGCCGGACGACGCTGCGGTCGGTTCAGCAGCCCCGACTTCTGGTCGGTGGGGACGTCGAAGTAATCCACGTCCCAGAACAGCTCCAGCTCCTGGGCCGAGGGCAGCGCGAACCGGTAGGCCGCGCCGTGGCCCCGCTCGTCGTCCAGCCAGGCGCCGGCGACGCCGGCCTGGTCGAGCGCGTCGATGCGCCGCGCCAGCGCTTCGGGAGAGCGCGTGCGCCAGCCGATGTGCCCGACCCCCGGCTCCGGCGCCTCGGTGATCTTGAGGCTGTGGTGGTACCACTCCTCGTAGGCACGCAGGTAGCTCGACTGGCCGCGGCGCTCGGACACCGACATCCCGAGGAACTCGGTGAAGAAGCGCTCGGTCCCCTCGGGGTCGGGGCTCATCAGCTCGATGTGCGCGAGTTGCGCGACGTCGAACGTGTGGTCGTACGGGGATGATCCTCTAGGGGAAGCCACGTGTCTCTCCTGGATGCTTCCGGCGCCCGTCAGCGGCCCGGGTTGAACGCCATGCCCATGCTCTGCGCACCGGATTCGGGCCAGCGCGCGGTCACGATCTTCTGGTGGGTGTAGAAACGGAACGCCTCGGGCCCGAGCAGGCCGTGGGCGCCGAACACCGAGGCCTTCCAGCCGCCGGTCGAGAAGCTGTTGACCGGCACCGGGATCGGCACGTTGACGCCGACCATGCCCGCGGCCGCCTCCCGCTGGAAGCGCCGGGCGGCCGGTCCGCTCGCGGTGAAGATCGACGCGCCGTTGCCGAACGGGTTGGTGGCGATCAGCGCCAGCGCGTCGTCCAGCGTGGCCACCCGGACGATGCCGAGGACCGGGCCGAAGATCTCGATGTCGTAGACCGCCATGCCGGGCTGGACCCCGTCCAGCAGCGTCGGGCCGACGAAGAACCCGTCCCGCTCGTCGGCCAGGCTCCGGCCGTCGACCACCAGCTCGGCGCCGTCCCGGACGCCGCGGTCGATGAGCTCGATCACGCGGCGCTGGGACTCACGGGAGATGACCGGACCCATCTCGCTCTCCGGGTCGGTCCCCGGACCCACGCGAAGCGACGGGATCCGCTGCGCGATCGCGGCGCGCAGCGGATCCGCGACGTCGCCGACGGCCACCGCGAGGGTGGCGGCCATGCAGCGCTGGCCCGTGGACCCGAAGGCCCCGGAGACCAGGCTGTCGGCAGTGAAGTCAAGGTCGCAGTCGGGCATGACCACGATGTGGTTCTTGGCGCCGCCCAGCGCCTGCACGCGCTTGCCGGCTGCGCAGCCCCGGGTGTACACATGCTTCGCCACGGGGGTCGAGCCGACGAAGCTGGCCGCGGCGATGCCTTCGTGGTCCAGCAGCGCGTTGACCGTGTCGGCCTCGCCCTGCACGACGTTGTAGACCCCCTCGGGCACACCGGCCTGTTCGATCAGCTCCGCCAGCAGCAACGCCGCGGACGGCACGCGCGGCGACGGCTTGTGGATCACGGCGTTGCCGCACACGAGCGCCGCGGCCGCATCCCACAGTGGGATCATCACCGGGAAGTTGAACGGGGTGATCGTGGCGACGACGCCCAGCGGATGCGGCAGGGAGTAGCTGTCGATGCCGCGCGCGACCTGCTCCCCGTAGGCGCCCTGCAGCGACACCGGTGCCGAGAAGACCGAGTCCAGTCCGTCGAGCGTCCGGTTGAGCTCGCCCTGCGCGTCCGGGCGCGCCTTGCCGCCCTCGGAGACGATCAGGTCGACGAACGCGTCGCGCTCCTGCACGATCAGCTCGCGTAGCCGCATGAGGATCGCGAACCGGCGGTTCATCGCCACGTCGCGCCAGACCCGAGCGGCCTCGGCGGCCACCGCGACGGCGCGATCGACGGTCGCCGAGTCCGCGTGGGCCACGAGCTTCGTGATGTGGCCTGTCGCAGGGTCGAACACCTCGCTGACCGGCGCCTGGTCATCGATCACGATCGAGCCGTCGATGCGCGAGCCGACCCGGGGCAGGTCCGTCCTCCGCGCGTCGGCCGAATCAAGAAGCTGTACTTCCGGCATGGGTCTCCCTCTCCCTAGACGGTCGCTGCCGCCTGGCCGAGCGTCGACCGGGCGCTCGGTGCCGACACGATCGTGTTGCGCAGGACCCCGAGGCCCGCGACCTCGACCTCGATGACATCGCCGGGCTGCATGAAGACCGGCGGCTTGCGCCCGACCCCGACCCCGGCGGGCGTGCCGGTCGCGATGACGTCGCCAGGCTCGAGCGTGATGTAGGTGCTGATGAACTCGATCAGTCGCGCAACGGGGAAGATCATCTGCGCCGTGGACCCGTCCTGCATGACCGCGCCGTTGAGCCGCGCGATGACGCGCAGGTCCTGCGGATCAGGAACCTCGTCGGCGGTGACGAGCACCGGGCCGAACGGCCCGGACGTGTCAAACGCCTTGCCGGTCGTCCACTGTGGGGTCGCCAACTGCAGGTCACGAGCGCTCACGTCGTTGAACGGCGCGTACCCCCCGACGTGGTCCAGAGCGTCCTCGAGGGCGACCTGGCTCGCCCGGCGGCCGATCACGACCGCCAGCTCCGCTTCCCAGTCCATCCGCTCGCTGCCGTGCGGGATGACGACGTCGGCCTCGTGCCCGACCAGGGACGTCTGGAACTTCGGGAACAGGATCGGCACCGCCGAGGCTTCGTCGGGCGCCCCCTTGACGTTCTTGGCCTCGTCCACGTGCGACGCGTAGTTCAGGCCGATGCAGATGACCTTGCTCGGGTCGGGGACGGGCGGCCCGAGCCTCACAGAGGCCAGCAGCGGCGCGTCCGCGGCCAGCGGCTGCGCCGCCTGGGCCAGCCGGTCGCGGGTCACCTGGTCCTGTTGGATCACGCCGGCGACGGTCGTGACCCAGCTGCCGGCCCCGATGACGTCGGCGGCGCGCAACGTGTCGACGACGCGGTCGTCGACGACGATCCCCGCGCGTTGGTCCTCCTCGACGTAATACGTAACGAGCCGCAAATTCGTCCTCCGATCCCTGTTGGGACAGTGCCGCAGCACACTTCGAAAGTTCTAGAAGCCTAACTTAGTCGTAGTGATGTCGGTCGTCAAGACGGTGTCCCGAGGCCTCGACTTCCGAGGACACTTCTGGCAAATTAGAACTATCGCATGACTGTGAACGCCCCGAAAAGCTCCGTCTCGAGCCGCAACGGCCAGCGCGGCCGCCCACGTGATGAGGCGTTCGACGACCGCATCCTCGCCGCCGGCTTCGACGAGCTCGCCCGCGGCGGGATCTCGCACTTCTCGGTGTCGGCCGTGGCGCGCCGAGCCGGCGTCGCGAAGGGAACGATCTATTTGCGCTGGCCGACCCGCGAGCAACTGATCCTCGACTCGTCCGCGCTGATCCTCAACGAGATCCGTCCGCCCGCGCCGGGCGACCTGCGCCAGCAGCTGACGGACTTGGCCGACTCCTGGATCGCCGTCTTCTCGCAGCCGCAGGCCGTCGAGCTCCTGCTCCGCGTCGACGCCGACCGCAGCAAGCATCCGGAGCTCTTCCGGACGATCTTCCAGCGACTCCAAGGCGCCGGCAACCGCATCGTCGAGCAGGCAATCCGCGACGCTCAGCGACGCGGCGAGGCCGATCCCAGCTGCGACCCCACGCTGCTTACGCGCATGTTCGTCGGCTCGCTGTTCGTCGAAGCCCTCGCGCACACCCCGGCGGGTCAGATCAGCAGCTCGTTCCGTGATGAGATGATCGACGTCCTGATCCGCGCAATCCGGATGTCGCCAGCGCCTGTCCCAGCTGACGGATGAGCCGCAGCTTGTCGTCGCCGAGCGCGACGAACAGCAGCCGCTCGACGCCACGCCTCTGCAGCTCAGCGATCCTCGCCGCCGGGTCCACGGGGCCGACCAACCCGCCGCCTCGGTCGACCAGGTAGTCCAGACAGTCCGTCGCGCGAGCCACCTCAAGCGTGCGCCGGTTCGCCCTGCCGTGACGGTCCAGCGTCCAGGTCGCTCCGACGGCCCGCACCGCCTCGTGCAGATGCTCGGGGACGAGCTTGCCCTGCAGCCCGCTCCGGGCCAGCACCGCGGCGCCCGCCCCGTTGGCGTGCAGGAAGCCGTCGTCCACCGTCTCGGCCGGGCAGTAGTAGGCGACGTGCCAGATCTCGATCGCGTCCGGGTCCCGGCCCGCCTCGCTCGCGCTCCGCCGCACAATCGCTTCCGCGTGTGCGATGGTCTCGGGCAGCAAGCCGAAGCCGCAGATCACCCCGTCGGCGACGCGTCCGGCGACAGCCAGGGCCCGCGGCCCGTGGGCCGCCAGGTACAGCCTCGGCGCGATCGGGTCGAAACCGTGCCAGGCCGGCGTGAGTTGGCGGCCTTCGTAGACGGCGGTCTCCCCTTGCAGCATCGCTCGCACGGCGCCGATGTACTCGGCCATGTGGGCCAGCCGGGCGGTGCCCAGCCCGGTGCCGTGGGTCGAGCTATCTCCCGAGCCGAACGCCAGGAAGACCCGATCACCGGCCAGATCGCGCAGGCCGAGGTAGGCGCTCGCGGTCACCGTGGGGTCCCGTGTGAGGGTGTTCATGACACACGGGAAGATCCGCGCCCGCGACGTGTCGGCGGCCAAGGCGGCGAGCGAGACGAACGCCTCGCGCATGAGGAGCGGAGAGTCGACGACGCCGATCGCGTCGAAGCCCGCCCGCTCTGCCGCACGCCAGACCTCGCGCCCCTCGTCGAGCGTGCGGTCGTGCGCCGTGAAGACGGCGAACTCCATCCCGCTCATAGCGCGATGTCGCCGCCGTCGACCAGCAACGTGGCGCCAGTCATGTACGCCGACAGATCGCTGGCGCAGAACAGGGCGACGCGGGCGATGTCGTCGGGGACCGCGACACGGCCGAGCTGGACCCGCTGAATCATCATCTCCACGAAATCGCGATCCAGCAGGCCGGCGAAGGCCGCCTCGAGCTCGCGCATGCCCTCCGTCATGACCGTAGCCGGCGCGATCGCCAGGGCCCGGATGCCGTGCCCGCCGAACTCGACCGCGAGACTCTTCGTGAGGCCCGCGACCGCGTGCTTGGACGCCACGTACGCGGCGCCGCCCGGACTGCTCGCGCGAAAGCTCGTGATCGACGCCATGTTGATGATCACGCCGCGCCGGCCGCCGGCGATCATCTGCCGCGCCGCCTCCCGGCCGCCGACCATCGACCCACGCAGGTTGATGTCCAGCACCCGGTCCCAGAATGCGTCGTCCATGTCGAGGATGCCCTGGACCGGGTAGATCCCGGCGGCGTTGACCCAGATGTCGATGCCACCGGCGAGCTCGACTGCGCGCTCGGCCAGCCGGACCACGGACGCGCTGTCGGCCACGTCGACCTCGACGCCCCAGGCGTCGTTGCCATGGATGGCCGCGACCTCGGCGGCCGCCGTACCGGCGGCGTCGGCGTCGAGGTCCGCGACGACCACGTTTGCCCCGGCCTCGGCCAGGCGCGCGGCGATTGCCCGGCCGATGCCCCGGCCCGCCCCGGTCACCACGGCGACCCGCCCCTCGAGCGAGATCAGGGCCGCCAGCGGCTGGTCGCTCACATCGGGGGTGACGATGACGGACGTCTCGCTGCTCATGCGCTCTGCCTCTCGGTTGCCGCGGTCAGGTAGGAGTCTTCGATCTCTTCGATGCGCGCCCGCGCCTGAGCGGCATCGAGCGAGAGCATCAGCCGCCCGCGCTGCATCAGCAGCACGCGGTCGGCGTAGTGCAGGACCTTGCGGACGTGCTGCTCGACCAGCAGCACGGCGGTTCCCCGCTGCGTCGCGCTGTCGCGCACTGCGGTCAGCAGCCGCTCCACGACGAGCGGCGCCAGCCCCAACGACAACTCGTCGGCGAGTAGCACGCGAGGTTCACGCGCCAGCGCGCGACCCAGCGTGAGCATCTGCTGCTCGCCGCCGGACAGCAACCCGCCGCTGACCCGCAAGCGCTTGGTCAACTCGGGAAACAGCGCCAGCGCGTTCTGCGGGTCGCAGCGCCCGGCGCGCAGATTGTCCTCCGTCGTCAGCTCCGTGAACACCGACCGTTCCTCGGTGACCAACGACAGGCCCTTGCGCGCCCGCCGGTGGAGCGGAGCCCGAGTCGGGCGTCCGTCGACGAGCACCGCCCCCGCGAGCGTGGGCAGCTCACCGCTGAGCGCCAGGAGCGTGGTCGTCTTGCCCGCCCCGTTGGCGCCGAGCAGCGCCACGACCTCGCCGGCGTGCACCTCGAGATCGATGTCGTGGATCACGGGCACAGATCCATAGCCGGCGCTCAGTCCGGCAGCGGCGATTCGCACATCCCCGGTGGTCATGCCGGCTCCTGCGAGACCAGCTGTTGGCGGTCCATCTCCAGCTCCTCCTCCGTCTCCCCGAGGTAGGCGGCGATGACCGCGGGATCGGCGCGCACGTGCGCCGGTGGTCCGGCGGCGATCTCTCGCCCGAAGTCCAGCACGACGATCTCGTCGCAGACGCTCATGACGAAGCCCATGTGGTGCTCGACCAGCAGGACCCCGATCCCCCACTCGTCGGGCAGCCGGCGCACCACGCGCGCGAGCTCGGCGGACTCGCGGTCGCTCAGCCCGGCCGCGGGCTCGTCCAGCAGCAGGACGCTCGGGTGCCGGGCGACGGCGCGCGCGATCGCCACGAGGCGGCGTTGCCCATAGGGCAGGTCCTTGACGAGGCTGTCGAGGGAGTCCTCGAGTCCGAACGCCCGGACCGCCGTGATGGCATCAGAGCCGAGCGGGCGGTCGGCGGGCTTGACGAGGTCGACGATCGCCGTGCGCACATCGTGGGGCTCAGCAGCGGCGCGCAGGTTGTCCAGCACGGTCAGGTCCTCGAACAGCTCCAGCGACTGGAACGACCTGCTGACGCCTGCGCGGGCACGCGCCGCGGCGCTGGTCGCCGAGAGATCGCGGCCGTCGAGAAGGACCGAGCCGCCCGAGACGGGGGCGAAGCCGGTGATCGCGTCGATCGCGCTGGTCTTGCCGGCGCCGTTGGGGCCGATCAGACCCACGATGCGGCCCGGCTCAACGGTGAGCGACAGGTCGCAGACCGCGGTCACGCCGCCGTAGCGCACGACCAGGTCGCGTACCTCGAGCGTGCGCGGGGTGACCCGTTGCGGCTCGACGCTGTCCGACAGCGTGATCCGCGAGGGTGCTGGCGGCCGGCGGCGGATCCGCGCGAGGAGACCTCGCACCTGCGCTGCCTGGGCGTGCGCGACGCCGTCCTGGTAGCCGAGCACGGTGATCAGGACGGTGATGCCGCCGATCAGCGGGATGTACTTGGAGATCTCGCTCAGCCACTGGTCGCTCGCCGCGGTGCCCAGCGCACCCGGCGCCAGCGTCGATCCGAACAGCGGGCCGAGCACGTAGCCGACGCCTCCGACCACGGCCAGGCCGACCGACGTGATCGACTCGAAGCTCGAGAACGTCGTGTAGACGATCGAGTCGCTGCGGAAGGCGAGCATGATGCCGCCCAGCGCGGCGATGCCCGACGAGACGGCGAAGGCGTACAGCTTCGTGCCGGTCACCCCGATCCCCAGGGCGGCCGCCGCGCGCTCGTTCGTGCGTACCGCCAGCAGGCGCCGGCCGGTGCCGCCGCGCCGAAGGTTGGCGACCACCAGAGCCGCGATCACGAACATGCTCAGGCAGAGGAAGGCGAACCGCTCCGGATGATCCGCCGCGTTCATGTCCAGTCCGAACAGGGTCAGGGAGTCGATGCTGGTGCCCGAGTAGCCCCCCGTCAGGTCGCCGTTGTTGAACACCATGAGCTCCAATGCGCTGCCCAGTCCCAGCGTCACCACCGCCAGGGTGATCCCGCGGGTGCGGACGGCCGGGAGCGCGAATAACACGCCGATCGGGATGGTCCCCACTACGCCCGCCAGTAGGGCCAACTCGAACGGCCAGTGCTGTGTGGCCACCAGCCGGCCGGCGATGTAGGCGCCCATCCCGGCGAAGGCGAACTGCGCCAACGAAATCTGGCCCGTGTACCCGGTCAGAACGACGATCGAGAGCAGGACCAGCGACGTACCCAGCGTCACGGTGATCGCGTCCACCCACGCGACCGGGACGGCGGCGATGATCGCGACCATCGCGACAAGACCGACGAGCACGGGGATCCACGGGATCCGTCCGCTGCCGACGGCGGGCAGGCGCTGGAGGAAGTAGCCGCGCACGGGGAGCGCCTGACCGCGGAAGATCAGCACTGCCACGATCACGGCGAACGGCAGCGACGACGCGAGGCCCGGCGTGTCGACGTAGCGCTGCAGGATCGTCTGGGCAACGCCGATGGCCAGGCCCGCGGCGAATGCGATCGGGAATGAGCGGAAGCCGGCCACGAGGGCGGCCGACATCGCGGCGAGGGTGAGACCGGTCATCGTCGCGACCTGTAGCTGGACGATCGGGGCGATCAGGATCGCGGCGATGCCGGCGAGCGCGGACCCGAGCGTCCAGTTGACCGTGGCGATCCACTCCGGCGACCAGCCCAGCGCGGCGGCCGAGCGCTGGCTCTCGGCGACTGCCGTCGTGCCGATGCCGAAGCGGGTGTAGCGGTAGGTGGCCCAGAGCACCATCGTCAGTGCCGCGGCGATGCCGACGAGGATCAGGCGGTCGGCGGTGATCGCCACGTCGCCGAACAGCGTGAGCTTGTCCGTCGGCAGGTCCGGCAACACGACCTCGGTGTTGGTCCCGTACCGCAGCACGACCAGGGCTTGAAGGACGATGAGCACGCCGAGCGTGCCGACGAGCTTGGCCAATGGGGAGGCGTGCCGCAACCGGCGCATCACGAGCAACTGCACGAGCGCGCCGAGCGCCGCCGAGGCGAGCACGCCGCAGACGACGGCGACCGCGAACGAGTGACCGTGCTCGTAGCGCAGGTCCCACCAGATGAACGCGCCGACGGTCCCGATCGCCCCGTGGGCGAAGTTCAGGACGCCCGAGCCCCGGTAGACCAGCACCAGTCCCTGCGACGCCAGCGAGTACAGCGCTCCGACGCCCAGCCCCAAAAGGGCGAAGCGCAATACCTCTTCCATCTCCGTGCCCTCTCTCCGAGTCGCTCCCCAGTGCCGCCGGCGCGCGTGCCCCGGGGGATCACCCCCGGGACACGCGGTCGCCTACTTGCCCGCTGCCGCGGCGAACGCCTCCGCCCCGACCTTGGTGAGGTCGCGGAAGCCGCCGTCCTGCACCTGCTCGCCGTCCTCGATCTTCGTGTAGACCATGTTGCGGTTGAAGATCCGCTTCTGGAACGGCACGCCCTTCCACTCGTTGGCCTTGGTGAAGTTCAGCGGCGGGGTCAGCCCGCCGGTGTCCACGTTGGTGGCCTTGTTGAGCGCCGCGAGGAACGTCTCGTTGTTGATGTCGTCGCCGAGCGTCTCGGCGATCTCCTTGAACACGTTCACGGACACGTACGCGTTGGTCGCGTTGTAGTGCGTGAAGTCGACGTCCTTGGTCTCCGCGTACTTGTCCATCGTCTCGCGGAAATCCGCCTTCGCATCGCTGTTGTAGGGCGGGAAGTAGTCCGGCACGACCGTGCCCTCGAGCATCGAGCTGAGCTTCTTGGCCACCTCCGCGCTGACCGAGTTGTTCGAGGCGATGATCGGCTGGTCGCTCACCTGGCGGAACGCCGGGATGAACGACAGCGCGGTCCCCGGGACGGTGAACATGACGACGCAGTCGCCCTGGTCGGCCGCCTGGTTGGCCTGGCTGGAGTAGTCCTGCGACGTCGGCGACAGCGCGATGTTGTAGGCCGGCTGCTTGCCGCCAACCAAGATGCCGCCGAACACGCCCGCGGTGATCAGGTCCTTCGCCGTGCTGTCGATCTGCACGAGGCCCGGCTTCTTGCAGTCCGGGCGCTCGGCCGCGGCCTGCCCGATGGCCACCAGGACCGCCGAACCCGCGTTGACCGGGAACGACATGTCCGACGTGCCGTCCGGCGGGGTCACCGGGATGTCACCGAGGTTGGCGATCTTCGCCTTCTCGAGGATCGGATAGGCCTTGTCGCTGAACTGCGAGTAGGTCGCCACCAAGGCGACGACCTTCTCCTCGACCGCCTTGCGGGCGCATGCCGCAGCGGCGTTGGGATCACTGTGCTCGTCGCAGATGATCAGATCGATCGGCCGGCCGTTGATGCCGCCTTCCGCGTTGATCTTGTTGACCGTCGCCTGCGATGCGGCAGCGGTCTCCGGTGACAGGATCGAGGTGCCCGAGGACGCCTCGATGGGCGCCATCGTCATGATCTTGATCGGGTCGCCCGTGGGCTTGGCCGCGGTCGCCGCGGCGGACGCGGTCGTGCCGTTGGAGCCGGTCGAGCCGGTCGATGACGTGTCGCTGCTGCCGCAGCCGGTGGCGACGGCCGTGGCCGCGCACAATCCGGCAAGGGTGAGCAGCACCCTGGGGGTGCCGCGTCGGATCTGCATCTCTCTCCTCCTGTGAACGTCTGTTGTTCAGCTCGACAACCAGGGCGGGCGAAACGGTGCGTCCCTGGCCTCCTTGAAGACCTCCCATCCCTCACTGAGGAGGTCGGAGAAGCGACGGCCGTCTGCGGCCTTCGCCTCTCGCCCGACGCCGTTGGCCACGGCGTTGAGTGCCAGCGCGTGTTCCTTCTGTGCGGTCCAGCCCATGTGCTCCATGGCGCCATTGACCACCCGCCGGTTGGACGCCACGGCGGCCTGCGGCATCGCGGCCACCCGGCGCCCGAGGTCGCCGACCTTCTCGGCGAAGTTCGCATCAGGCACAACGGCGACGACCAAGCCGATCCGCTGAGCGGTCGGCGCATCGATCAGCTCACCCGTCGTGCACAGGAACTTCGCCCACTGAAACCCGACGTGGTAGGCGAGCACGTCGACCCCGGTCCCGCCGTAGCGGGTCTCGATCAGGCCGAAGCGCGCGCGGTCGGAGGCGACGAGGAAGTCGAAGTGCACCGCCATGATCAGCCCGGCCCCGAAGCAGAGCCCGTTGATCGCGCCGATCACCGGCTTGCGCAACCGGCGGATGCGCTCGTTGTCGACGTCCTCCTGGTGCAGGAACCAGTACCAATCGGTCGAGCTGAGCAGGTCCTCAGCGGCGCCCAGCTCGCCGCCGGACGAGAACGCCCGACCCGCGCCGGTCACGATCATGCACCGCACGTCCGGATCGGCGTCCGCGCGCTCGAGCGTCTCCACCAGCTCGCGCTGGAGACTGCCCGGACCGTGGTCGATCGCGTTCAGGCGGGCCGGACGGTTCAGCGTCAGTGTGGCGACGCCGTCTTGGACGGCGTAGAGCAGGCGCGGCTCAGTGGACGCCGGCGCGCTCACTTCGCGCCCTGCCCTGCCTCTGAGGCGTTGACCAGGACGACGGTGTTACCCGGCGGCAGCGTGCCCTCGGCCATCGCCGCGTGGACCGCACC
>Ga0182740_1001862_pt1 | contig 13623 bp, 11 predicted proteins | sample eDN5th37CKraftBY_FD_128872 | JGI IMG/M metagenome (GOLD analysis project Ga0182740, IMG submission 128872) | Enriched backyard soil microbial communities from Emeryville, California, USA - eDNA 5th pass 37_C Kraft BY (version 2) (version 2) | ecosystem: Environmental > Terrestrial > Soil >...
CTTCGGCTGGCGAGGCTGGGGCCACGGCTGCGGGCGAGAGGCCGAAGGGATCGAGGTAAGTGGTTTCCGGATACGGACTGAGCTGCGCGACGATTCGCGCATGCGCGGCGCGGCCCATGGCGGGCCAGCGCGGAAAATCCCGCAGCGCCGCCGCGACCGACTGCGCAATGATCGGTGCGTCCGGGGCGGGGCAGATGTAGCCGGTTTCCTCGGGCGCGACCCAGGCGCGACTTCCGCCATAGGGCGTGCGCAACACCGGGCGGCCGCAGGCCATCGCTTCGAGCATCGCCACCCCGAGGCCCTCGTAACGCGAAACCAACACCAGCAGATGCGAGCGCGCCCAGATCGCGCGGATATCCTCGGTTCGCGGGTGAAACCGCACGCGTTCCCCGAGTTCGAGAAACTGCGCCAGGTCGCGCAGGTAGGATTCGTCGGGACCGCTGCCGTGGATGTCGAGCGTCCACGCGGGCAGATCGGCCGGGAGCTGCGCAAGCGCTTCTAGCAGGACGTCGAGGCCCTTGTGGTAGCAATCGATGCGGCTGACGGAGGCGAGTCGGATGACGTCATCCGCCGGCCACGGGAGCGGTTTCTGATGCTCGAAGCGGACGTAGTGGGTGAAGCATGACGCGTTATCGAGGCGGTGGGCGAGCTGCGTTTCCGTAACTTCGCGCGTCCATTCGGAGTTGAACAGCGTCCGGCGGGCGGCACCGAGGAAGCGGCGCGCGCGCTGACGCTGCTCGAGCGAGAGCGGGGAGAAGTAGCTGTTGGATCGAAACAGCACGTCATACGACGCTTCACCCTCGACGATCAGTTCCTCGAGGACCGGATCGTCGAGAAAATCGAAAGCCCCGCTCTGGTCGATGAGCAGGTGCGGCGCCCGGAGCGAACGCAGGGCGCGACGCAGCGGCTGGGTGGAGCTCACGAGGTTGAGCCAGGCGGCGCGAAGTTCGGAAAGGAGACCCCGGCGGTAGACGAGCGGAGGCTGGGGGAACAGCTTCACGCCACGGCCCACCAGGTCGCGCATTTCCGGATGATCCCATACCTGCGCCCGCTGGACCGCCAGGACCGGAATCCCGCTTTCGCGCAAGCGCCGCGCGGCGCGCGGCCAGACATAGTCCGGTGCGCCCCAGGACCAGTGGCGCATCGTCGAATAGAATACGGCCGCACCGGGCGGCATCGGTCGAGCCGGATTCATCGGCGGTAGGCGGTCGTATCGGCGCCGTGAGTCACGCAGTCATAACCGAGGTCGTGAAGATGACGCAGAAAGGTCCACCAATCGCCGGCCGGCGCGCATGCGTGTTCGAAGTGAAGGAGTGTTGGCCGGCATCCCGCGTCCAGGAGCGCCCGGGCCAGGAAAAGGTCGTGACCTTCCGTGTCGATGGCGACAATGTCCGGACCGGGAGCGGGAAACCGGCGGAGCAGATCGGCCGCCGTAATCGTCTCCACGGGCTGCGAGACAAGCTCCTGCGACGTCAGGCCAAGGGCGGCCGTCGCTTCCCGCGCTCGATCGAAGTCGAGCGTTGCGACGCCGGCGGCCCAGTCGGGCAGCCCCTGGAGTTGCGGGTTGATACGATACAGCGTCGTTGAGCCGGACTCTGCGGCGATGGCGCGTTCGAGCACCTCGATCTGAGGCTGGCCGGAATAAAGCGTGCGCAGCTTGCGGGCAAAGTCCGGCATCGGTTCGACCATGATGCCGCTCCACCCGTGATCACCAATCCAGCGATACAGCGGATCGTTGCGAATCCCGTCGTGCGCTCCGATCTGCAGAAACCGGATGCCGCCCAACTCTGGAAAACGCGAAAGGATCAGATAATCCAAAGGCGTCCCGGGGACTTGGTCGACGTAACGCAGTCCCGGATGCGTCGCTTTGAGCAGTCGCAACCCCCGGTGGGAGAGAAGGCGGAGCAACGTGGTTTTCAAGAAGCTCATCGTGCGGATCAGAGTGCGATCCAGGTGGACGGAATGGCGCTGCGCCACTCGTCGGGAGAATCCTGGCGCCATTGTTTGGGGGCGATGACGGTCTTGGTCGGGGAAGGGTTCAGCCAGGCGCCCCACCATGCGAATGTGCTATTGGAGATGATGGCATGATCGCAGAGACTCATGAGTCTGATCTTGTCGAACGAGTGCCAAGGTTGCGTCGCGCGGACGAAAACATGCGATCCGGGAGGACGGAACTCGCGTTCGATCGCGTCGATGTCGTCCGAAAAAATATAGAGCGTGACGTCGGGATGCCGCTCCCGCAGCCGCGCGATCGCGGTCCGGTAGTAATCGAGCGGCAGCACCCCGAGCTCCCGGCTGAACGTGGCATTGCGGACGTAGTCGCCGCGCCGAAAGTGCACGGCAGCGGAGGGGCCTCCCGCCCGGATCCGGGCCGCCATCGCTTCGACGGCAGGTTGCGGCGGATAGCGGAAGCTGAAATGCAGGCGGACGAGATGGGCGATCGGGGCGAAGAAGAGTTCCGACTGCCACATGCCCTCGAGCGTGGTGTTGTCGGGCTGATCGAAAAAGGCGGGATAAAACGCCGTGCCTAGCGCGCGGTGGAGGTTGGCGGGTGCGGCGTGGCGGTTGGCGTAACGATAAAAACGCAGCCGGCGTGCGACAGCGATCGACCAGCGCTCCGTGCGCGTCAGAGCGACGCCGCGCACGCGGTCGATCTCCTCCTGCGTCGCGAACTGTTCCGTGACGTTGAAGCAGGAAAGCGCGTAGCGGTTGTGCGCCTCGTATTCGGCGTATTCGCGGAACCACGACACGTCGAGTTTCAGCACGGTGCGACGCCGCTCCGCGAGCGCGAGGCCCGCGGCGTATTGAAACATCTGGTTGCCGAGACCTCCGAGGAGTCGGGTGATGATCATGCGAGGAGACGGGATTTGAGCCGGCCGCCGGCCTGGCGAACTTGCGCGACCGCGCCTCGAAAACGGTTGGCTGCGAGGTAAGGCCAGCTGCGGAGGCAGCGGCGGTTCACATAAAACTGATCGCCCTCGATCTCGCGCCGCACTTCGAACCCTAACGCGAAACCCTGCCGGCGCAGGAACTCTTCGATTTCGCGGCGCAGCTTCTGGTCGCGGTAGAGTTCGCGATCCGAGACCTCGAGCCACAACGACGCGATCCGGGGCAGCATCTTCGCCCCTCCCGCCAGCACGAGATGCTCGGCGCCTTGCACATCCATGTGAAGGAAATCGATCCGGCCGATGCCGCGTTCCGCACACACGCGATCGAGCGTTTCGGTGGTGACGGTGACGGTCTCCTTGAATTCGATCCAGCCATACATCGGCGCGGAGTTCGCCGGCGCGAGCAGCGAGCTGGATTTGTTGCCGTAGTTCCAGTCGCCGCCCGCAAACTCGCGCGGCGGCCGACCCGACGAAACGTGAAACGTCGCTTCGCCGGAACGATCGGACAACGCCAGCGGAACGAGTTCGGCGGTATGGACCCGATAGCGCTCGAAGTTGGCGCGGACGAGGGCCTGGTTGCCCGGCAGCGGCTCGAACGCCAGGATGCGCGCGCGGGGAAACAGTCGGAAATAGCGCACGGACTCTTCGCCTTCGCAGGCGCCGACATCGAAGATCACAAGCGGCGCATCAGCCCGAAAAAGCCGGCGCAGCTCGGCCTCGATGGGCGAGGGGCGGGACAGGTAGGTGCTGAGGTCGGGTGGGTTCACGACGATGGGCGGCGCCTGCGGTTTTCACCCCCCGGGAAGCCGAGGAGGTTCCTTCCGATTGCCGCGGGAGGTTCAGGAGCCGCCGTCATGCGATGCGTTCGACCGAGGTGCCCATCGAATTCAGGACCGCGCCGACTCCGGCGGTCATCGGGAAATAGCCGCGGGCGCCTTCGCTGACGATTTCAATGCGCGCCGCCTCGAATTGCTGGAACGTGCGGCCTTCGGAAGAGAGCCCCACGCGCAGAAGATAAGTGCCCGTCTCGATCGCCACGCGATCCTGCGTGAACACCGCCTCGTAGTCTCCAGGTGCGAGGTCGCGCGGCGGCGCCCACGCGGTTTGCACCGCGATGCCATCGATCGCTTTCACGCCGACGGCGGCCACGAATGCCTTTTGCGGACTGACGATTCGGAACCGCACCCGGACACGCCAGGGTTCGCCGAGCGGCAGCACCGACCGGGGTTCGCCCTGTAATGTTTCCACCGATACGGCGGTGGTGAACGCCCGGTCCACCTGGTCCGCGTTCGGTTTTGGCACGGAGGCGGAAGGTTCGTCCGCGAGGCCGAGTTGGTAGGCTTCGATCACCCGCGGCGTAGGCCCGATCAGTTGCACCGCGCCGGACGAGAGCAGGACCGCCCGGCTGCAGAGCTGGCGGATCGACGCGAGATTATGGCTGACGAACAGCACCGTGCGTCCCTCCTGGCTCGAGACGCTCTGCATCTTCCCGAGGCATTTTCTTTGGAACGCGAGGTCGCCGACGGCGAGCACCTCGTCGACGATCAGGATCTCGGGCTCGAGGTGCGCGGCGACCGCGAAGGCGAGGCGGACATACATGCCGCTCGAGTAGCGTTTCACCGGCGTGTCGAGAAAACGCTCCACCTCCGCGAAGGCGACGATCTCGTCGAACTTTCGGCGGATCTCGCGGCGGCTCATGCCGAGGATCGCGCCGTTGAGATACACGTTTTCCCTGCCTGACAACTCCGGGTGAAAACCGGTGCCGACCTCGAGCAGCGAAGCGACGCGGCCGCGCAGACGAACCCGACCGATCGTCGGTTCGGTGATGCGGGACAGCACTTTCAACAGCGTGGATTTACCCGCGCCGTTGCGGCCGACAATGCCGACGACCTCGCCAGGTTGGACGGCAAAGGAAACATCGCGCAGCGCCCAGAATTCCTCGCGGGCGAAGCCCGTTCCCCAGCGCAGGCGGCGCCAGAACTTCCGCGCGGTGTGATGCAGCTGATCGCTCAACCGATCGGGCCGCGCCTCATGCTCGATCACGTAGCGCTTGCCGAGTCCGCTGACTTCGATGGAAGGCGCGCTCATGCTAGATGACGTCCGCAAACTGACGTTCCGTGCGGCGAAAATACCACAGCCCCGACGCCATGAGGACGGCGGCGAACGCGATCGAGTATCCCAGGTTGAGCGGATCGATATTCTGGTTGCCGTCGAGCAGGCACCAACGAAAGCCGTCGATAACGCCGGTGAGGGGATTGAGGCCCAGCAAGGCGCGCCAGTTAGGATAGTAATCCGTGCGAAAACCCACCGGCGAAACGAACACGCCGACCTGTAGCATGAACGGAACGATGAAGCGGAAATCGCGAAACCGGACCGTGAGGCTCGTGAGCCACAACCCGGCGCCGAGTGCGAGGAGGAGCGCAAGCGCGATGTAGAAGGGCAGCACCAGAAATTGCCAGCCGGGTGGATACGCGAACCAGAACGACATCGCCAGAAAGAGCGCGAGCACGATCGCGAAATCGATCGCCGCCACGCCGAGTGAGGCGATGGGGATGACGAGCCGCGGGAAATAGACTTTCGAAATCAGGTGGGAATTGCCGACCACGCTGTTGCTGGCGCCGCCCAACGCCGTCGAGAAAAGCTGCCATGGCAAAAGTCCGGCGAGCACGAGGAGCGGATACGGCACGCCGCCGCTCGGCATTTTGGCGAGTCGTCCGAAGACGAACGTGAAGATCGCCATCGTGATCAGCGGCTGGAAAAGAGCCCAGGCTGCGCCGAGGGCCGCCTGCTTGTAGCGAACCTTGACGTCGCGCCACGCGAGAAAACCGAGCAGTTCGCGATAACGCCACAGGTCCTTCCAGTAGTGCGTTTCGGAGCGGCCGGCTTCGAGGACCGTTTCCGTCGCGGGTGAGGCGGAGTCCGTCATGAGGGCGAGAGGGCGTGCGATGCCGGCGGCGTCTCGACGACGGGTTCGCCGGCAGAGGAAGGCTCGACATCGCCGAGCAGGACCGCCAGCCGCATTTTGAAACGCTCGAACGAAAACTGCTGGGCACGCGCGAGAATCGCGTCTTCGTCCCAGGTGCGGCGGAGCGCGGCGATGCAACCGTCGGCGATCGCCGGAACGTTGCCGAATTCAACGAGCACGCCAGTTGCGTCGGTGATCAATTCGGGAATCGCACCCGCGCGCGCGCCGAGGCAGGGGCGCCCGTTGGCCATCGCCTCGAGCAGCACCAGACCGAAACCTTCCTTTTCGCTGGGCAACGCGAACAGCGCGCACGCCCGCAGTTCGGCCGCGAGCCGCGCGTCGTCGACGCGGCCGAGAAACTCCACCGCGCGGCCGAGACCGAGTCGTGCGCGCAAGGCTTGCAGCCGCGGCAGGTCGTCGCCGCGGCCGATCACGCGCAGCACCGCATTCGGAATCTGGGCGCGCACGGCCGGCATCGCCTCGATGAGATGATCGACGCCTTTGTAGCGGTCGGCCGTGGTGAGCCGGGTCACGGCCAGAATCACCGGTGAGTCGGTCGCAGAGCGCGGCAGTCCCGGCGCAATCGTGAAAAATGGATCGAGCGTGTTGGGCAGCACCGCCGCCTGCTCTGGCAGCAGCACACCGCGCTCCACCATACGATCGCTCGTGTAGCGGCTGACGCAGAACACCCGTTTCGCCCGGCGCAATGCGCTCCGCTCCAGCCGGGAGAACGGTCGCCACACCTCGATGCCATGAGCGACGAGGTAGTATTCAAGAGCTGGATTCAAGGCTCGGGCCGCCAGCGCCACCGGCAGCTGGCCGATGTGCCCGCAGACGATCCGGTCAGCGTTTCGACTGAGCGCCAGCGCATCGCGCACGAACCGGCTCTTCCGGCCGGCGCACACGCGCCATTCGGTCAATCGTGTAGTCGCGGCACGCTCCAGATCGGTCGTGTCGATCTGATTGTCGTTCAACGCGAGCAGCTTCACCTGGTCGTCCGGCCCCGCGAGTTCGCAGAGCGCCTTGAGATAGCCCTGCAGGATGCGCGGAATGCCGCCCTCGGACGTGAAGATCTCCGGTGCCCATAGCACGGTGCGGCGAGGCTGCGGACGTGTGGCGCCGCGCCCGCGTCCGGGCGTATTCGACGTGGCAGGACGGCCTTCGGACGCCACCGTGATCGACGGCGGCGTTTCCAGGCTGCGGACGGCGAGCGACGGACCGCGGCGATTCGCGAAATCGACAAGGATGGCGAGGCTCCACAGACGCGACCACTGGCGGTCGTCGCTGGTTTGGAGAAAGCTGCGCCACGTCGCGCCGACGGCATCGTGGGAGAACAGGCCGGAGCGGCTGACGCTGGCTGCGCTGAATGTTTCGTCGAGGAACGGACGCAGTTCGCGGCGCATCCAGCGGGCAAACGGAAACGAGAAACCCTGCTTGCGCCGGCTGAGCAGATCGGGCGGCAACAGATCGCGCATCGCGCTCGCGAGGGCCGCTTTCGGCGCGATGCCGGCTTTCCAACGCGCGGGCTGCGTCCACAGCCACTCGATCACGGTGCGGTCGATGAACGGCACGCGCAACTCGAGCGAGTGGCGCATGCTCATGACATCGCTGTCCCGCAGGAGGACGTCGGCCATGTAGCTCCGCAGTTCCCACGCGCTGAGTTTCTCGAACGCACCGGCATCGCGGAGATCGGCCGCGAGTCCGGCGAGGGCGGGGTGATGCGCGGGACGGGCCTCCAGCAGGTTGCGCGCGTCGGCTGACAGCAGGCGGGTCTGGCTGGACGCACTGAAGACGCGCCGCTGCAGCGAGCACAATTCGTCGAAAGTGCGGGCGTGTCTCAGCATGTCGGCTACTTTGCGGTAACGCGCTCCGCGCCGTTCGAAACGACGCAAAATCGGCTCGCGCGCGGCAGCCGGCAGCATCCGCCACCACGGCAGCCAGCGATGCAGCCGTGGAACGTCCTGAAACGATGGATACCCGCCGAACAGCTCGTCGCCGCCGAGGCCGGAGAGCGCGACCGTGACGCCGCCGGCGTGCGCCGTCTCGCTCGCGAAGTAGGTGTTGATGCCGTCGCCCGTCGGCTGGTCGAGGGCGGAGAGGATGAACGGAAGTTGTTTCGCCACCTCCGCGCCGGTCACGATCCGCGTTTGATGATCGGTGCCGAAGTGCAGCGCGGTGGCTTCGGCGGCGCGGGATTCGTCGAGCGATTTCTCCTCGAAGCCGATCGTGAACGTCTTCAGCCGGCCCGCGATCCGCGTCATGAGCCCGACGATCACCGCGGAGTCGAGGCCGCCGGAGAGGAAGGCCCCGACCGGCACGTCGGCCGCCAGATGGGCGCGGATCGAATCCTCGAGCTTGGCCCGCAAGCCGGCTTCGAACTCCTCGCGCGACGGCGCGGCTGGAGCAGGCGCGATCGATTGGAAATTCCAGTAGGTGCGGCGGACGAGTTGACCGCGGTGAAAGGTCGCGCATTCGCCGGGCTGGAGGCAGACGACGTCGCGGTAGATCGTGCGCGGCGCGGGCACGGCCAGCCACGCGAGGTAGTCGGCCGCGGAGAGCGGATCGATCTCGGCGCGGAAAATCCCTGAAGCGACCAGCGCGTTCAGTTCGGAGGCGAACAGCAGGCGCGATCCGCTTTGATGAAGATAGAGCGGTTTGATGCCGAAAGGATCGCGGGCGAGAAAGAGCCGTTCCTCCCGGGCATCCCAGATGGCGAAGGCAAACATGCCGCGCAGCCGACCGACGCAGGCTTCGCCCCATTGCGCAAACGCGGCCAGCAGCACCTCGGTGTCGCACTGCGTTGCGAACGAGTGTCCGAGCCCGGCGAGCTCCGTGGCGAGCGCGCGGAAGTTGTAGATCGCCCCGTTGAAGACGAGGTGGAACCGCCGATCGGCTGACGCCATCGGTTGACGGCCATTTACGGGATCGAACACCGCGAGCCGGCGCATGCCTAACGAGGCTGCGCCGACGGAGATCGCGCCGGCGTCGTCCGGCCCCCGATGAACCATCGCCGAGCACATGCGCGCAACGGCGGTATCCCGATTTTCGATCGGGAGCGATGGGTCAACGACACCGGCGATACCGCACATGTCAGGACGTCTCGGTCAAACGCGGCCCGGCATCGTCGCCATCGGCCAACGGCTAAGGTTCGGGTGCGAGGGCACAGTCAATGGGAACATTGACGTAAATTGCTGTTCTATCACTAAATAGAAACAAAACGCGGCGCCGGGAAAGCAGGCTTTGCCCCGTCGCTTCTGGCAAAAAAGCAACTTCGGTCGGTCGCAAGAAAGCTGGACCATTATTTCGAAGAGCTAGGGGTTAAACCCTATTCCGATGGCGTCAATCCAAAGGACGCCGCCGCCGCGCTCTCGCCGCGGAAATCGAGGCTCACGCGCAGATGGCGGCCAGCACCTCGCGTGCTTTGTCGATGGATACGAGTCTTTCGACCAGCGCAGCACCGAAGTCGAGGGCAGTGCCCGCACCACGGGAAGTGATGATGTTTCCGTCGATCACCACGCGTTCCTCGGCGAGCCGGTGGGGCAGTTCGGCAGCGACGGAAAAATGAGCGGTATGGCGCCGGCCTCCGAGCACGCCGGCGTCGAGCAGCACGGTGGGCGCGGCGCAAATCGCGGCCAGCCAGCGGCCGGCGGCGTGGTGCCGCTGGACTAGCGCACGAACACGTGGATCGGCGCGGAGGAGTTTGGTGCCGGGACCGCCCGGAAGAAAGACGCAGTCGAAATCCCGGCCGTCCACAGCGCTCAGGGGCGTGTCGGCATGGACGGTGATGCCACTGCGGCCGGTGACGTGGATGCCTTCCGGCAATGCGGCGAGCGTCACCTCGACTCCGGCGCGTCGCAGCAGATCGACCGGCGTGAAAGCTTCGATTTCTTCAAATCCGTCCGCGAGGAGCGTGAGAACGGTGGGCATGGCCGGACGAAACCACTCCCTCACGGGGAGCACACCTCTTTTTTGATCCCTTTTCCGGAACAGGTCTGCATGAGTAATTTCGAGAATGGATTTTTCCTCGAAACGGTTGGTCGTGTTTGGCGCCGGCTATGTGGGCGGCGAAGTGGCGCGGCAGGCGAGGGAGCGCGGGTGGCAGGTGACGGCGCTCACGCGTAATCCGGAGAAGGCGGCTGCGCTCGCCGCGCACGACATTCAGGTAATCGTGGCCGATCTGGCGACGGGGAACTGGCACGCGCAGATCCCGGGCGGCGCGGATTTCGTGTTGAACGCGGTGAGTTCCGGCGGCGGGGGCGTCGACGGGTATCGCCACAGTTATGTCGACGGCATGAGCTCGATCCTGCGATGGTCGGCGTCGACGGGCGGCATCGGCACACTGGTCTACACCAGCAGCACCTCCGTTTATCCGCAGGATGGCGGTATCGACGTCGACGAAACCGCCGGTCACGAAGGCGTCGGCGAACGCGGGGAGATTCTGTTGGCGGCGGAAAATGTTTTGCGAAACGGCGCGGCGGACGCGGGCTGCCGGCGCTGGTTTGTCCTGCGGCTGGCGGGACTTTACGGGCCCGGGCGCCACCACCTGCTCGAACAAGTGCGCAGCGGCACGGTGTCCGGGCGGGGCGAGCATCGGTTGAACCTGGTGCATCGCGACGACGTATGCGCGGCGATTTGGGCGGCGTTTGCTGCGCCGGCGATGGTGGGAAACGACGTCTTCAACCTCGCGGACGATCACCCTGCGCGCAAGGCGGACGTCATCGCGTGGTTGGCGGAACGGCTCGGCGTGGCGATGCCGGCTTTCAGCGGACAGCCCGCGGGCGGTCGACGCGCGGTGACGCCGGACCGCGCCATCCTGAACACCAAAGCGCGCGACGTGCTGGGCTGGCGCCCGCGGTTTGCGAGTTTCCGCGAAGGCTATGCGGAAATCCTTTCTTCGAGTCCGGCCCAAAAGTGAACACGTCCATGAAAGGGGCTTGGCTCGCTTTCACTTTCGGCCCACTCATTCTCACGCTCTTGCATCCCTGAACTGTTTTCGCCCGTTTCATTTTCACCCTTAACTTCACTTTAACTTTCTCCCCTCATGGCCGGCGTAGGCAAACTCCTCAAACAAGCTCAGAAAATGCAGCGTGGCATCGAAGCGCTCCAGGCGCAGCTCGAAGCCAAGGAGATCGATGTCACGAGCGGCGGCGGCGCCGTGAAGATCAAGATCAACGGCGCGGGCAAATTCCTCGCGCTGTCACTCGATCCCGAATTTTTGAAGGAAGACACGAAGGTCGTGTCCGATGCGGTGCTCGCGGCGGTGCAGGACGCGGCCAAGCAGGCGAAGGATTACAACGATGCGGAGATGCAGAAGGTGACCTCGGCGTTCCAGATGCCGGGATTCATGTGAGCGGCGATGGCCGAGCCGCGGCCGCTCACGAGCTTGGAGCGAAAAGCCCCAAAGTCGGACACCTGAATGTCTGCTTTCGATAAACTGCAGCAGCAGTTGAAACAATTGCCCGGGCTGGGCTTTCGCTCGGCCGAGCGGGTCGCTTTGCACCTGCTGGTCGAAAAGCCGGAGCGGCTGCCGCTGCTGGTGGAGGCCTTGCAGGAAGCCGCGCGACGCGTGCGGCGCTGCACCCGGTGCGGCAATCTCGCCGAGGCGGAATTGTGTCCGATATGTGCCGACGAGCGGCGCGAGCAGTCGCTGGTGTGCATCGTCGAGCAGGTGCCGGATCTCGTCGCACTCGAGCGCAGCGGCGCCTACCGCGGCGTTTACCACGTGTTGCACGGGAAACTCTCGCCGCTGCATGGCGTTGCTCCCGAAGACCTGAATCTTGCTTCACTCCTCGCCCGGGTGGAGAGCGGAGCGGTGGCGGAATTGATCCTCGCGCTCTCCAATGACGTGGAAGGGGAGGCGACGTGCCACTATCTCACCGAGCAATTGGCGGCGTCGGACCGCGAGGTGAAAGTGACGCGCATCGGTTTCGGCCTGCCGAGCGGCGGCGGGGTGCTCTATGCGGATTCGGTGACGTTGAAGAGCGCGCTGGAAGCGCGCCGCACGTATTCTTGATTGCAGTCGAACCTGCGGTCGCTTTGCTTCCGCGCATCCCTTGCGGGCGTAGTATATCGGCTATTATGTGGGCTTCCCAAGCCTGAGAGGCGGGTTCGATTCCCGCCGCCCGCACCAATCCCTTTCAGCCCAACTCCCCACCGCGAAAGCGGCAACCACCACTGAAAGTCGTATCCCATGAAAGTCGTAAAATCCCTCGCGGCCATCCTGGCCCTTTCCTTCCTGACCGCCGGCTTTGCGTTCGCCAACGACCAAGCCTCGACCGATGCCAAACTCGCGAAGTGCTGCGCGAAGGCTGCGAAAGACGGCAAGGAGTGCACGCACGCCTGCTGCGTCGAGGCCATGAACGCCGGCAAGAACTGCGAAAAGTGCGGCGGCAGCGGCGCGGCCGAAAAGAAAAAGTAAACCGCCCGTTTCGTTCTTACACCCAGCCGCCCGCGCCGATCGCGCCGGCGGCTTTTTGCTGCGCGCAACTCACACGTCGGCCGCGACGTGTTCGGCGCTGAGATGCCGCCAGCGGTCGACGACGCGGCGATACATGTCCTCGAACGACAGCCCGTGCGCGGCCCGCAATGTTTCGACGCTGCTGCCGTGCTCCACAAATTTGTCCGGCCAGCCGATCCGCTCCACGGCCGCCGGGCAATTCGCCTCCTGCAGCGCCTCGAGCACGGCACTGCCGAAGCCGCCGGTGACGACATGGTCCTCGAGTGTAACCAGCAAAGGGATACAAGCCGCGTGGCTGAGCAGCAGCGTGCGGTCGAGCGGTTTGACGAAGCGGGCGTTGACGACGCCCACGGAGAGGTTCTCCTCCGCCTCGAGCCGGGCGGCGAGCTTCAGCGCGTCCTGCACCATCGGACCGAGCGCCCACAGCATGATGTTGGAGCCCTGCCGCAGCACCTCCGCCTGGCCGATCGGCAGTAGGGCAGGCTCGGGCTTCAGCGGGACGCCCACGCCGGACCCGCGCGGATAACGGACGAAAGCCGGCGCGCCGAGCTGCAGGCTCGTGTGGAGCATGTCGACGAGTTCGTCCTCGTCCTTCGGCTGCATCACGGTGACGTTCGGCACGCAGCGCAGGTAGGCGAGATCGAACAGGCCGTGATGCGTGGGACCGTCGTTCGGGGAAAGCCCTGCGCGGTCCAGGCAGAACGTCACCGGCAGATTCTGCAGCGCGACGTCGTGAATGATCTGGTCGTAGGCGCGTTGAAGGAACGTCGAGTAAATCGCGCACACCGGCTTGATACCCTTAGTGGCGAGGCCGGCGGCAAAGAGCACCGCGTGCTCCTCGGCGATGCCGACGTCGAAGAACTGCCGCGGCAGCGCGGTGGCCAGATGCGACAGACCGGTGCCGCTGGGCATCGCGCCGGTGATCCCGACGATCATCGGATCGGCGTGGGCGAAGCGCGTCAGCGCCTGCCCGAAGACGTCCTGATAGTTTGGCGCGGAGGCGGCCGATTTCGTGTTCTCGCCGGTGACGGGATCGAACGGACTGGCGCCATGGAAACGCTCGGGAAAGTTGATCGCGGCGTTGAGCCCCTTGCCCTTCTTCGTGAGCACGTGCACGAGCACGGGCACGTCGCAGTTTTTGGCAAACTCGAGGTTCTTCGCGAGGGCGTCGAGGTCATGGCCGTCGACCGGGCCAAGGTAGCGCAGACCGAATTTTTCGAAGAGCGACGACTCGACGAAGAAGTCCTTCGTCTCGCGCTTCCACTTTTGATACATCCGGTTCATCTCCACGCCGCGCTGGAAGCTCGTGAAGA
>Ga0182740_1001864_pt1 | contig 13613 bp, 10 predicted proteins | sample eDN5th37CKraftBY_FD_128872 | JGI IMG/M metagenome (GOLD analysis project Ga0182740, IMG submission 128872) | Enriched backyard soil microbial communities from Emeryville, California, USA - eDNA 5th pass 37_C Kraft BY (version 2) (version 2) | ecosystem: Environmental > Terrestrial > Soil >...
CCGACCGCAAGGACATCGACCCGGCCAACTGGTCGCCCTCGCATCTCAAGGTCATTCGCGCGGCGGCGGAAGACCCGGTCGTCGAGCGCATTTTCGTCAACGCCGCGATCAAGAAGGCGCTGTGCCGCGAAGCGGGCAACGATCGCGCATGGCTGCATAAAGTGCGGCCCTACTGGGGCCACGACTATCACATGCATATTCGCATCCGTTGCCCGGCGGGCAGCACGGACTGCGAAAAGCAGCCGCCGGCCGGGGCCGGCGACGGCTGCGGGCACGAGCTTGATTGGTGGTTCACGCCGGGGCGGCTGCATCCGGTGCCGCCGCTCATCCCGCCGAAGCCGAAACCGCCGCTCCTGATGAAAGACCTGCCGGCGGCCTGCAAGCAGGTGCTGCTCGCGCCCTGACGCCGCGATCGGCGCTAACGCCTCGCATCCTCCAGCACCATCGCTGCGCCCTTCTCGGCGATCATGATGGTCGGCGAATTGGTGTTGCCCGAAGTGATCGTCGGCATGATCGAGGCGTCGATGACGCGCAGGCCTTCGAGCCCGATGAAGCGCAAGCGCTCATCGACGACCGCCATCGGGTCGGACGGCAGGCCCATCTTGGCGGTGCCGACCGGGTGGAAGATCGTCGTGCCGATGTCGCCCGCGGCGCGCACCAGCGCCGCTTCGTCGTCATCCTTCACCGCCGGTCCCGGCAGAATTTCCTCGGGACGGAATTTCTGCATCTTCGGCGCGCGCACGATGTCGCGCGCGACGCGAATGGAATCGGCCGCGACTTTTTTGTCTTCGTCGGTCGAAAGATAGTTCGGCCGGATTTCCGGCGCCTCGCCCGGCTTGTTGCTTTTCAGCCGAATGGTGCCGCGGCTCGTCGGCTGCAGATTGCATACGCTCATGGTGAAGGCGGGGAATTTGTGCAGCGGGTCGCCGAACTTGTCGAGCGACAGGGGCTGCACATGAAATTCGAGATTCGCCCGCTCGCGCGATTTATCGGAGCGCGTGAAGATGCCCATTTGCGAGGGCGGCATGGTGAGCGGCCCGGTACGCAGCAGCGCATATTGCAAACCCATTTTCGCGCGGCCGATCAGCGAGTGATATTGCTCATTCAAGGTGCCGATGCCGTGGACCTTGTAGATCAGGCGAAGCTGCAAATGATCCTGCAGATTGCCGCCGACGCCCGGCTTGTCGAGCACGATGCCGATGCCTTTCTCCCGCAAATGCGCGGCGGGGCCGACACCGGAAAGCATCAATAGCTGCGGCGAGCCGATGGCACCGGCGGCGAGGATGACCTCGCGCCTCGCTTTCGCGGTTTTCGTAACGCCGTTCTGGCGATAGCTCACGCCGGCGGCGCGCTTGCCGTCAAACAGCACGCGCTCGGCCAAGACGTTCATTTCCAGCTTCAGATTCTGCCGGTGCAGCACCGGCTTGAGAAAACCGCGCGCCGAACTCCAGCGCCGCCCGCGCTTCTGGTTGACGTGAAAGTTGCAGCTTCCCTCGTTGTCGCCGCGATTGAAGTCCTCGATCTTCGGAATGCCGCGCTCCTCGGCGGCATCGCGCACCGCTTCGAGGATGTCGAACTTGACGCGCGGGCGTTCGACGCGCCACTCGCCGCTCGTCGAATGGTGCTCGCTGTCACCCAGGAAGTGATTGCTCTGCTTCCTGAAGACCGGCAGCACATCGTCCCAGCCCCAGCCGGAAAGACCGAGCTGGCGCCAGTGGTCGTAGTCGGCGGCCTGGCCGCGCATATAGACCATGGCGTTGATCGCCGAGCAGCCGCCGATGACCTTGCCGCGCGGATAATGCAGCGAACGGCCGTTCAGCCCCGGCTCGTCCTCGGTGCGGAACATCCAGTCGGAGCGCGGATTGCCGATGGCGAAGAGATAGCCGACCGGGATATGAAACCAGATCCAGTTGTCCTTGCCGCCGGCTTCGAGCAGGAGCACGCGATTGTTCGGATCGGCCGAGAGGCGGTTCGCCAGCACGCAACCGGCCGAACCCGCGCCGACAACGATGTAATCGAAGGTTTCGGAATTTTCGGACATGACTTCACACTCGCTGCGGCAAGCTTGTCCGATCGGCCGGGCGGCGACAAGCGGGCGCAGGCATAGTAATTTTACCTAGAGTCCTTTTTTGAGTTGTCGCGTTTTCTTTACGCGAACCGGTACCCACCTCGCCCGAAAACACTCCATGCGAAATTTTCCGCCGCAGCGCATCGTCTGCCTGACCGAAGAAACGGTCGAGACACTTTATATATTGGGAGAAGACGCGCGCATCGCCGGCGTCTCCGGCTATGCGGTGCGGCCGCCGCAGGTGCGGCGCGAAAAACCGCGCGTTTCGGCGTTCATCTCGGCGGATATCGGCAAAATTCTCGCGCTGCGCCCCGATCTCGTGCTGACCTTCTCCGACCTGCAGGCCGAGATCGCCGCCGAACTCGTGCGGCAGGGCGTCGCCGTGCATGCCTTCAACCAGCGCGATGTCGCGGGCATCTTCGCGATGATCGAAACGCTTGCGGCGCTGGTCGGCGCGGCCGGCAAAGGCGCGCGGCTTTGCAACGAACTGAGGGCGCGGATTGATGCCGTGAAAGCGCGCCAGCAGCAAGGGCCGCGGCCGCGCGTCTATTTCGAGGAGTGGGACGAGCCGATGATTTCCGGCATCGGCTGGGTATCGGAGCTTGTTCAAATCGCCGGCGGCGACGACGTCTTTCCCGAACTCGCGGGCCGCAAATCGGCGAAGGAGCGTTTCGTCAGCGCCGGGCAAGTGATCGCGGCCAAGCCCGACATCGTGATCGGTTCGTGGTGCGGCAAGAAATTCCGCGCCGACAAATTCGCGGCCCGGCCCGGCTTCGCCACCCTGCCCGCTGTACAGAACGGTTTTCTGCGCGAAGTGAAATCGGCGATCATCCTGCAGCCGGGCCCGGCGGCGCTCACCGATGGACTGGATGCGATCGCCGCGATCATCGACGAGTGGCGCGCGGCGCGGAAGATAACAGCAAGCGGGTAATTTAACCCGCCTTCGCCTGTTTCTGCGACGGCGCGATCTCGGCCTGCAATTCGGCGAGCAGCGACATGAAGCGCTCGCCCTGCACGACGACATGCTCGCGCAGCCGCCTTCCCGCCTCGATGCCGTCGCCTCTGAGCAGCGCTTCGGCCACCGCGCTGTGCTCGTCGAACGACTTGGCGAGCCGGCCATGCACGCGCAATTGCAAACGGCGATAAGGCTGCAGCCGCCGCTGCTGGCTATGCGCGACGGCGGCGAGCATGCGGTTGTGCGAGCCGTCATAGATCGCGGAATGAAAATCGGCGTTGGCGTGATAGTAGGCGTCGCGGTCGCCCTTCTCGCAAGCCTTGCGGCAACGCTTGAAGGCGGCGTTGAACGTGGTGCGCTCCTGCGCCGTCATGCGATGCGCGGCAAAACGCGCGCAGGCCGCTTCAAGCTCGCCCATATATTCGAATGTCTCGAGCAGTTCGCGCGGGCCCAGCAGCGTGACATGCGCGCCGCGGCGCGGGCGCAATTCGATCATGCCGGAGCCGGCGAGCTGAATCAGCGCTTCGCGGATCGGCGTGCGCGAGACGCCGAAGCGTTCGGCGAGTTCCGTTTCGTCGAGCCGCTCGCCGAGGCGGAAGCGGCCTTCGACGATGTCGTTTTCTAGCGCTTCGCGCAGATTGAGGACTGTCTTACCCGACATTTTTCACGGGCCTCCATCTGCGATTGGGCCAAAAGCCGCCGATTCTGGCAAGGGCTTTCGCATACGCAGCATAAATTCTTGTATACAAGAATGTTGACAGAAAATACAGGGGCCCATAGCGTTTTGCCCTATGATCGAGCCTGCAAGCGAGAAAACCAGCGTTACCGCGAGGCCAGCCGTGACCGCCAACCGGAGCTTCCTCGGCGATCTTCTGCAAAGCATTTCCGAGCGGGGCCGCGAGCTGCTGGCCAAGACACGGGCACGCCGCCCGCTCGGCGAGGAGCGCGCCGAGAACATCGTCGAGCTTTGCGAGCATCTTCTCTCGGGCCGGGGCGAAGCCTCGGGCGTCGCGCTCGCCGCCGAAATTCTCGATACTTACCGGGGGCTGAAAACCGGCGAGCGGATCGCCTTCTTCGAGGCGCTGGCGCATTCGTTCGGGCCGGACAAGGCGCGGCTTGAGCTTGCCTGCAAGGCTTACGCCGAAAACCCCACCGACAAGAACGCCGATGAAGTGCTGCAAGCCGCCGAGCCGCGTCGCCAGGGCTTGATCCGGCGGCTCAATCTCGCACCGGCCGCGACGCGCGATCTCGTGCAGATGCGCGAGCACCTCCTGGATGCGATGACGCGGCGCTCCGACCTCGGCCCGGTCGATCGCGATTTCGTCCACCTCTTCGGCTCGTGGTTCAACCGCGGCTTTCTGGTGCTGCGCCGGATCGACTGGTCGACGCCCGCCATCATTCTCGAGAAGATCATTCGTTACGAAGCCGTGCACGAGATCGACTCGTGGGAAGATTTGCGCGCGCGCATCGATCCGCCCGACCGGCGCTGCTACGCCTTCTTCCATCCGGCGCTCCTCGACGAGCCGCTGATCTTCGTCGAGGTCGCGCTCTCGCAGGACATCCCCGATGCCATCGCGCCGATCCTCGCGCAGCCGAGGACGCCGCTCAACCCGCGCGAAGCGACGACGGCGACATTCTATTCGATCTCGAACACGCAACGCGGCCTCGGCGGCGTGTCGTTCGGCAGCTTCCTCATCAAGCAGGTCGCCGAAGAAATTTCGCGCGAATTCCCGAAGCTCTCGACCTTCGTCACGCTCTCGCCGGTGCCGGGCTTCCGCGAATGGCTGACGCGCGAGCGCAAGAGCGAGCATTCCGATGCGCTCAAGCCTTCCGACGCCAATACGCTCGCGCGGCTCGACGATCCGCAGTGGTGCAAGGACAAGGATGCCGTTGCGGCGGCGAAAGCCTTGCTGCCGGTGCTCGCGGCGTATTATTTTCTCATTGCGCGCAACAAACGCGGCCGCCCGCTCGACCCCGTCGCGCGTTTTCATCTCGGCAACGGCGCGCGGCTCGAGCGCATCAATCCGATGTCGGATCTTTCGGAGAAAGGAATCGCCCAGTCCTACGGCGTCATGGTGAATTATCGCTACGTGCTCGACGAAATCGAGCAGAACCATGAAGCCTATGCCGACGCCGGCGAAATCGTCACGAGCTCCGCGGTGCGCAAATTGCTGCGGGCCGACGCCAAACAAACTGCACTGGTAACTGTATCATGAGCAATCACCTTTACGACGCGATCACCAAGGCCATTCCGAGCCGCGACAAAACGCTACTCGAGCTTGCCGACGGCAAAACGATTTCCTACGGCGAGATGTTCGCGCTGGTCGAAAAACTCGCCGGCCACCTCGTCCGTTCCGGCGTCGCGCCGGGCGATCGCGTCGCCGTGCAGGCCGACAAGTCCTGGCAGGGGCTCGCGCTTTATCTTGCGACGGTGCGCGCGGGCGCGGCCTATCTGCCGCTCAACACCGCCTATACGCTCGCCGAACTCGAATATTTCCTGAGCGACGCCGAGCCCTCGTTCGTTGTCGTGCAGCCCGCCAATGAGGAGAAAGTCGCGACGCTCTGCGCCAAGATGGGCAGGGCGGCCGTGCAGAGCCTTGGCGGAAACGGCGAAGGCTCGCTGCTTCCGGCCGCGGCGAACGCGCCGGCAGCGCCGGTCGCCGCGCGCGGCGCCGATGACCTTGCCGCCATCCTCTACACTTCGGGCACGACGGGGCGCTCGAAAGGCGCGATGCTGACACACGAGAACCTGCTCTCGAACGCCATCGTGCTGCGCGACTGCTGGCGCTTCACCGAGCGCGACGTGCTCTTGCACGCGCTGCCGATTTTCCACACGCACGGCTTGTTCGTCGCCTGCAACGTCATTCTGCTCGCCGGCGCCTCGATGATTTATCTCGCGAAATTCGACAACGACACCGTGGTCCGCCTGCTGCCGAAGGCGACGTCGATGATGGCGGTGCCGACCTTCTATGTGCGGCTGCTGGACGACCCGCGCTTCGACCGGGAGCTTACGAAAAATATCCGCCTGTTCACCTCGGGCTCGGCGCCGCTCTTGGCCGAGACGCATCGCGCCTTCTCCGAGCGCACCGGCCACGCCATCCTCGAGCGCTACGGCATGACCGAAACCGGCATGAATACGTCGAACCCCTATGACGGCGACCGCATTCCCGGCACCGTGGGCTTTCCGCTGCCGGGCGTCGAGGCGCGCGTCGCCGACCCCGAAAGCGGCCGCATCCTGCCCCCCGGCGAGGTCGGCGTTCTCGAAGTGCGCGGGCCCAATGTGTTCCGCGGCTATTGGCGGATGCCGGAAAAGACCAAGGCGGAATTCCGCGCCGACGGCTTCTTCATCACCGGCGACATCTCCAAGATCGACGAGCGCGGCTACATCCACATCGTCGGCCGCGCCAAGGATCTCGTCATCACCGGCGGCTACAACGTCTATCCGAAGGAAGTCGAAAGCGCGATCGACGACATCAAGGGCGTCGTCGAATCCGCGGTGATCGGCTGCCCGCATCCCGATTTCGGCGAAGGCGTCACCGCCGTCGTCGTGCGCGAAAAGAACTCCACCTTGAGCGAAAGCGACATCACTGCCGCGCTCGAGCAGAAGCTCGCCAAATTCAAACAGCCCAAGCGCGTGTTCTTTGTCGATGAGCTGCCGCGCAACACCATGGGCAAGGTGCAGAAAAACGTGCTGCGCGAAACCTATGCCCGCGCCTACGTTCGCGGCGCAGCATAGACATTCTTTGTTGCAATCCGGCTCCGCACATGCGGAAAAGACCTGAGGTTTCGATCAATATGCAGGGGGTAGCTTGAGCGTCGACATCACCATCGAACGGCCGCGGAAGGAGCAATCGAACGAAGCGCCTGTTTTGCTCGATGTGCAGAACCTGCATGTGCATTTCGAGACGTCGCGCGGCCGCGTGCGCGCGGTCGAGGACCTGAGCTTCAACGTCAGGCGCGGCGAAATCGTCGCGGTCGTCGGCGAATCCGGCTCGGGCAAGTCCGTTTCCGCGCTGTCGATCATGCGGCTTCTGCCGAAGCTCACCGGCCGTATTCCCAAGGGCCGTATCGAGTTCGATGGCCGCAATCTGCTGGATTTCTCGGACGAGCAGATGCGCGAGGTGCGCGGCCGCGACATCTCGATGATCTTCCAGGAGCCGATGACCTCGCTCAATCCGATCCTGACGATCGGCTTGCAGATCAAGGAGCCGCTGACGATCCATCTCGGCATGAGCGACGAGCAGGCGACGGCGCGGGCGATCGAGCTGTTAACGCTCGTCGGCATCCCCGATCCGGCGCGGCGGCTCGAACAATATCCGCATCAGTTCTCGGGCGGCATGCGCCAGCGCGTGATGATCGCGATCGGGCTTGCCTGCAATCCCAAGCTCATCATCGCCGACGAGCCGACGACCGCGCTCGACGTCACCATCCAGGCGCAAATCCTGGAATTGATGAAAGACCTTTCGCGCAAGCTCAACATCGCGCTCATCGTCATCACGCACAATCTCGGCGTCGTCGCGCGTTACGCCGACCGCGTCATCGTGATGTATGCCGGGCAGCTCGTCGAGGAAGGCGAAGCCGACGACGTTTTCCATCGTCCGCGCCATCCCTATACGATGGGCCTCCTGCGCTCGGTGCCGCGCCTCGACCGGCCGCGCGGCGCCAAGCTCGAGACCATCGAAGGGCTGCCGCCCAATCTCGCACACCTGCCCTCGGGCTGCCGCTTCGCGCCGCGCTGCCCGTTCAAGATCGACATCTGCGATACCCTGCCGCCGCTTTCGCCGGACGATCTTGGCGGCGTCACGCGCTGCCACCGGCACCACGAAATCGCCGCGGGCAAGATCGCCTGGGGCGTGGCCGGCAGCGCGACCCAGCACACCGACAGCAAGAGCGGCGCGCCGATCCTCGCGGTGCGCAACCTCACCAAGCACTTCGCCGTCGGCAGCGCGCTGCGCGGCGTGACCGGCGTCGTGCGCGCGGTGCAGAACGTCAATTTCGATATCTTCGCCGGCGAAACGCTCGGCCTTGTCGGCGAGTCGGGTTGCGGCAAGACCACCGTCGGCCGGCTCATCCTGCGGCTCGAGGATCCCACCGAGGGCGAGATTCGCTTCGAAGGCGCGGATCTTGCGAGCGCCGATGCCGCGGCGATGAAGGCGATCCGCCGCAAGATCCAGGTCATCTTCCAGGATCCCTATTCGTCGCTCAATCCGCGCATGACGGTCGGCCAGATCATCAGCGAGCCGCTCAAGGTCTATAACCTTGCCGGCGGCAAGCGCGGCGCGCCGGCGCGCGTCGCCGAACTCCTCGAACAGGTCGGCCTCAGGCCGGAAATGGCGGCGCGCTATCCGCACCAGCTTTCGGGCGGCCAGCGCCAGCGCGTCGGCATCGCCCGCGCGCTCGCGATGGAGCCTTCCTTCATCGTCTGCGACGAAGCGGTGTCGGCGCTCGACGTTTCGATTCAGGGACAGATCATCAACCTGCTCGAAGACCTGCAGCGCCGGCTCGGCCTTGCCTATCTGTTCATCGCCCACGACCTTGCCGTCGTCCGGCACATCTCGATGCGCGTCATCGTGATGTATTTCGGCCGCGTCATGGAGATCACGGATCGCGATGCGCTCTATAACGAACCGCTGCATCCTTATACCAAAGTCCTGCTCGACGCAGCGCCAGTGCCCGATCCGACGATCGAGAAGAGCCGCGAGCCGCGGCTGATCAAAGGAGAATTGCCGAGCCATCTGGCGCCGCCGACCGGATGCGTCTTTAATACGCGTTGCCCGATGGCCAGCGAAGAGTGCCGGCAAACCGTTCCGCCGCTCGAGGAAAAGCGCCCGGGACACTTCGCCGCCTGCATCAAGATTTGACGGCAAGCGGCGAGGAACGAGCTTTCTGCAACGACAAGAAACGACACAACGAAAGACCAGACTGAGGAGGAATATGATGAAGTTACGTCTAGGGACTTTGATCCTGGGACTTGCCGCGTTCGCCCTGACGACGGGCGGCGTGGACGCCCAGACGCCGAAGAAGGGCGGCATATTGAAATTTGCCGTCGGCGCCGAACCGCCGAGCTACGACTGCCACCGCGAGACGTCGTTCGCCTTCATTCATCCGGTGCGGCCGCACTACAACACGCTGCTCAAGTTCGACGAAGCCAACTATCCGAAAGTGGTCGGCGATCTCGCGCAGTCATGGACGGTCTCTCCGGACGGCCTGACCTATACTTTCAAGCTGCATCCGAACGTCAAATTCCACGACGGCTCGGCCTTCAGCTCGGCCGACGTCAAGGCGACCTACGAGCGCATCGCCCACCCGCCGCAGGGCGTGGTATCGATCCGCAAGGCGGCCTACGAGGACATCGCCTCGATCGAGACGCCCGATCCGCTGACCGTCGTATTCAAGCTCAAGGCGCCCAACGCCTCGATGCTCACCAACTTCGCGTCGCCGTGGGACTGCATCTACAGCGCCGCCAAGCTGAAAGAGGATCCGCGGTACCCTGAAAAGAACGTCATGGGCACCGGCCCCTTCAAGTTCGTCGAGCATGCCGCCGGCTCGCACTGGGTCGGCGAGCGCTTCAAGGACTATTTCGTGAAGGACCGTCCCTATCTCGACGGCTTCCGCGCGATCTTCATCACCAACACCTCGGCCCGCGTCAATGCATTGCAGGCCGGCGAAGTGCTGGCTGAGTTCCGCGGCCAGTCGCCCGCCGACGAGAAGAAGCTCAAGGACGCGCTCGGCGACAAGATCAACGTCGCGGAGTCGCCCTGGGTGTGCAGCCTCGTGGTGACGTTCAACGTGAAGAGAAAGCCGTTCGACGACGTTCGCGTCCGCCGCGCGCTGTCGCTCGCCATCGATCGCTGGAAGGGCGCGGAAGCGCTGTCCAAGATCGCGGTCGTGCGTCATGTCGGCGGCGTGTTGCGTCCGGGCTATGAGCTCGCCGCATCCAATGCCGAACTCGAGACCTATCCGGGCTTCGGCCGGGACATCAATAAGGCGCGCGCCGAGGCGAAGAAGCTGCTCGCCGAAGCAGGCGTCAAGGATCTCAAGTTCAAGTTCCTGAACCGCAACGTGCCGATGCCCTATACGCCGGTCGGCGTGTTCGTGATCGACCAGTGGCGCCAGATCGGCGTCACGGCCGAGCACGAGCAGCCGGAAACCAAGGCCTATATCGGCAATCTGCGCAGCGGCAATTACGACGTCGGCCTCGACTTCAACTGCGACGCCGTCGACGATCCGAACCTCCAGCTGCTGAAATATCTCTCGTCCGACAAGTCGACGATCAACTACGGTCACAACATCGACCGCAAGGTCGACGAACTCTACGAGAAGCAGAAGCGCGAGCTCGACCCCAAGAAGCGGGCGGCGATCCTGCGCGAGCTGGAGAAGCACATCCTCACCGAAGCCAATACGGTTCCGGTCGTGTGGTGGCACCGCATCATCGTGACCTGGAAGCAGATGCATGGCTGGCACATGTCGCCGAGCCACTACATCAACCAGGACCTGCAGAACGTCTGGCTCGACCAGTAATCCGCAACTTCCGCCGGGCGGCGTAGCCGCGCCGCCCGGCTTCTATTTTCGCCCTCGAGCGCAGGACGACCCATGCTCCGCTACACGATCCGTCGTTTCTTCCTGATGATCCCGACGCTGCTCGGCGTCGCCGTGCTGGTGTTTCTTCTGCTGCGCGCCATGCCCGGCGACATCGTCGAAGTGCGTATGCTGATGGACGGCGGCCAGGTCAGCCCCGAAGCGCTTGCGCTCGAGCGCGCGCGGCTCGGCCTCGATCAACCCTTGATCTATCAATTCTATCACTGGATCACCGGCATCATGGTCGGCGACTTCGGCACGTCGATGTGGACCGGCCGCCCGGTGATCGAGGAAATCGGCAATCGCCTCGGCCTCTCGCTCCAGGTCGCGATCATGGCGACGATTCTGGCGGTGATGATTTCGATCCCGCTCGGCACGATCTCGGCGATCTACAACAACACCTGGATCGACCATGTCATCCGCGCATTCGCCATCGCGGGCCTTGCCGTGCCGTCGTTCTGGCTCGGCATGCTGATCATTCTGGGCCTGCTGCTCACCTTCAACTGGATTCCGCCCCTCACCTATACGCCGATATGGGAGGACCCCATTCGGAATCTGTCCCAACTGATATGGCCCGCGATCGCCGTCGGTTATCGCTATTCGGCGGTCGCGACCCGCATGACACGCTCGACGCTGCTCGAGGTGCTGCAGGAGGACTATATCCGCACCGCGCGCGCCAAGGGCGTCTATGAACGGCTGGTGCTGTCGCGCCACGCCATTCGCAACGCCATGCTACCGGTGGTGACGGTGATCGGGCTCGAATTCGCCTTCCTGATCGGCGGTCTGGTCGTGACCGAGCAGGTGTTCAACTTGAACGGCATCGGCAAGCTGTTCGTCGAAACCGTCACCCGCGCCGACTACACCATGGTGCAGGCGCTGGTCATGCTGGTCGCCGCCTTCTTCATCATCATCAATTTCGTGGTCGACCTGCTCTACGCCGTGCTCGACCCGCGTATCCGGTATTCGTAACATGACGACAACGACCTCTTCCGAAATCGACTTCCGCGAGCGCAAGGCGCAGCACCCGATCATTGCGTTCGCGCGCACGCAGCCGACCGGCATGGCCGGGCTGGTGTTCATTATCGTGCTGTTCATCGCCGGCGTGTTCGCCGAATTCGTCGCGCCCTACGACCCGCTGCAACTCGACTACGGCGCGATGCTGGCGCCGCCGTCGTGGGAGCACTGGATGGGCACCGACGCCTTCGGCCGCGACGTCTTCTCGCGCATCATCTACGGCGCGCGCACGGCGCTCGCCGTCGGCTTCCTCTCGTCGATGCTGGGCTCGGGCATCGGCGCGATCATCGGCATGGTTTCCGCTTATTACGGCGGCCGCATCGACATGACGATCGAGCGGTTCATGGACGTGCTGCTCGCCTTCCCGATCATCGTGCTGGCGCTCGCGGTCGTCGCGGTGCTCGGCAAATTCCCGGTCGGCGGACTCGATCTCAACCTCATCATCGCCATTGCCATTCCGATGATCCCGAAAATCGCGCGCGTCGTGCGCTCGGCGACGCTCGCCATTCGCGGCCTGCCCTATATCGACGCCGCGCGCGCCGCCGGGTACAGCAGCACGCGCATCATCTTCCGGCACATCGCGCCGAACGTGGTCGCGCCGTTCCTCATCATGTTCACCGCCTTCATCGCGCAGGCGATCCTGCTCGAGGCCTCGCTCTCGTTCCTCGGCCTCGGCGTCACCGAGCCGACGGCGGCCTGGGGCTTGATGCTGTCGGGCACCTCGCAGGAATTCTACAGCCAGGCGCCCTGGATGATCCTGTTTCCGGGCATCGCGATCAGCCTTGCGGTCTTCGCCTTCAATCTGTTCGGTGACTCGCTGCGCGATTATCTCGACCCGCGCTTCAAGATCTGACCGGGTACTCCACGCAACCCATGCCACCGGCGCCCGCCAAAAGCGGGCGCCGATCGCTTTTGACGGTTCGCGGTCTGCGCCGTCATGCTAGATTTTCGGGCATGTCGTCTCATCCTGCCACGTTTGGTCTTGTACTGGCCGGCGGCCTCGCACGCCGCATGGGCGGCGGCGACAAGCCGCTCGTCGAAATCAACGGCGAGACGATCTTGGCGCGGGCGCTCGCGCGCCTCGCGCCGCAATGCGCGGGGCTTGTCATCAACGCGAATGGTGATCCGGCGCGCTTTTCGCCGTTCGGCTATCCGGTCGCCGCCGACAGCGTGCCGGATTTCGCGGGACCACTCGCCGGCATTCTCGCCGGGCTCGACTGGGCGGCGAAGAATGCGCCCGGCATCGAATGGATCGCGACGGTGCCGGGCGATTGCCCGTTTTTGCCGCGCGATCTTGTCGCAAAACTCCACGCCGCTCGAGACGCCGCGAACGCGCCGCTTGCCTGCGCTCGAACCGGCGGGCGAATGCATCCGGTCGCCGGGATTTTTCCGCTGGCGCTGCGCGAGGATCTGCGCGCGGCGCTCGTTACGGAAAAGCTGCACAAGGTCGGCGTCTGGGTCGGGCGGCATAATGCGGCCACGGCCGAGTGGCCGGACACGCCGGTCGATCCGTTCTTCAATGTGAATACGCCGGAAGACCGCGCGTCGGCTGAAGCGCTGGCGCGGCAGTATCCCGATCTCTAAACCGCAAGCGCGGCGTAGGAAATAAAGCCGATCATCTCGCCGGTTTTTACCGCCGTCACCGTCTCCGGCAATTCGGCGAAGCCGTCGGTTTCGGTCAGCGAAGTAATGACGCCCGCGCCTTCCTGCGGATGCTTGTGGGCCTCGAACACGCCGTCGGGCGCGCGCTTCAGCGCAACGCGGACATATTCGCGGCGGTCCTTCTTCTTGCGGTAGTCGAAGGCGGCGCGCACCGGGAGCGCCGTAAGCGGCTCCAGCTTCGCGCCCATCAGGCGCAGCAGCAGCGGCCGCACAATATGCGCGAAGGTCACGAACGCCGCCGCCGGATTGCCCGGCAGCCCGGCGAAGGCCGCGCCGGAAATGACGCCCATCGCGACCGGCCGGCCCGGCTTGATGGCGATGCGCCACAGCACGAGC
>Ga0182740_1001867_pt1 | contig 13599 bp, 12 predicted proteins | sample eDN5th37CKraftBY_FD_128872 | JGI IMG/M metagenome (GOLD analysis project Ga0182740, IMG submission 128872) | Enriched backyard soil microbial communities from Emeryville, California, USA - eDNA 5th pass 37_C Kraft BY (version 2) (version 2) | ecosystem: Environmental > Terrestrial > Soil >...
GCCGGCTGGCGTTACCCGGAACGCCACTGCCTGAACGACGGTCGCCGATCTCGTAGATGCAGCCCTCGCTGTTGCGAGCGGTGGCAGCCTGCATCTCATGCGATCACCATGTCAGCAAGCGGGTATTGCGGGAGTCGAGGGCAGCCACAAGGGCCGCATCTACGGGGATGCAGAGGTCGTTTGCTGCAAGCACGCCCGCTACTCAGGCATTCCCGGTCAGGTCCGCGACCAGCGCATCCGATGCGTTCGCGCCGGTGACGACCGTGCCGACCCGTCCGGCCCGCAACCGGGGATTGGCCAGCAACGCCACGAGCCCGACCACGGCGGAGGGCTCCAGCAGCATCCCGGCGGCATCCCGCGCCAGCACCAGCCCCTCCCGGATCGCCACCTCGGAAACCGTCACGATGTCATCCACGAGTTCCCGCGTCAGGGCGACGGCGGAGGCCACCGGAATCCGCACCCCGATCCCGTCCGCCATCGTCGCGGCGGTCTCCGTCACGGTCGGCACGCCGGTCCGCCAGCTGATCTCCATAGAGGGCGCGGCCTCCGCGACCACCCCGACGATCCGCATCTCCGGCGCGTGCGCCTTCGTCCAGGTCGCGATGCCGTTGATCAACGCCCCGTTGCCAAGCGGCACGAGCAGCACATCCGGACGGCGCGATGCCGGCAACGATGCGAGTTCCAGCCCGATCGTGCCCGCGCCGATCACGGTCTCCAGGTCAGCGGCATCCTCGACGAATCGCACCCCGGCACTGGACGCGGCGAACGTCCGCGCGGCCTCCTTGGCAGCGTCGAAGTCGTGCCCTTCCTGCACCACCTCCGCCCCCAGCGCCCGGATGCGGGCGAGTTTTCGCGCGTTCGCAGTGGTCGCGGCGAAGATCGTGACCGGGATGCCCCGCTCCCGTCCGGCCCAGGCGATCGCCTGCCCGAAGTTGCCCGCCGATGCTCCGACGACGCGCATGCCCGGCTCGACGGACGCCATGTAGACGCAGGCGCCGCGCCCCTTGAAGCAACGGATCGGGTTCAGCGTCTCGACCTTGAGCAGCACCTCGCAGCCCAACGCCTCGCTGAGGCCGGGATCGACGTACTGCGGCGTCCGCAGGAAGACGGGATCGATGACCTCCATCGCCCGCGCGATGGCATCGAGGGCAATAGATGGCGTCGGCATCATGCGACCACTCCCTCTGCGAGCACGGCGTCGATCGCGGCGCGCATCTTTGCCGCGTACGGTACCCGTTCATCGGCGGTCGTCGGCCGGCCCGAGGTCCGGAAGATCTGATCGTCGTCGTACCGAGGGTAGACGTGTGTATGCAAGTGCCACACATCCTGATTGCCAGCCGGCTCGTTGCTCTGGCGCGTGGTGATCCCATCGCATCCATAGGCGATCTTCATCGCGATCGCCGCGAGCCTGGTCGCCTCCAGCATCGGCGTACCCAGCGAACTCGGGATATCGTAGAGATTTTCGTAGTGCGCCTCCGGAATCACCAGAACGTGTCCCGGGTTGTTGGGCCACCACGTCGACGCGACAAAAACGACGACCCCATCTCCCCGGTAGACGATGTCATCCTGCGTTGTCCCCAGCGGACCAAGGTCCGAGCCCTGCACAATGGCACAGAACGGGCACACGTAATCAGCAGGGGCATGGCTCACAACGGTCACTGAGCATTCTCCATCCGCGGATGATCGGCGTCCCACGCCTTGCGCACGCGGACCGGCGCCTGGATACGCCAGGCGTCCTCCACGAGGTCAGCGAGGTGATCGCGGTCGATCAGGTCCAGCCGGATCAGGATGGCCGGGTAGCCGTCGTAGTGCGGCTCCGTGCCGAAGGTGGAATCGCCGGTCTGGAGCAGGAAGTCCTTCTGCTCGGCGTCGCAACGCAGCATCAGCTGGTAGGGCGATGCCTTCTCCGTCCGCAACCGCGCGATGAGCTTCTTCCGCACCTTCAGCGACGGCGTCCCGAACGAGGTCGATTCCTCGACCTCCGGGAACGCTGTCGCGATCGCCACCACATCCTCCCAGGACACCGCCATCGTCGTGCCTCCCGCCTCATCATCTCCGCGTCGCACCGCGTTCTGCCGCTGCCAGCATAAACGGATCGAACGCCTCCGAGGTACGCCCCAAGCACACCCTGGCCTCAGGCGCCGGTGGTCGCTGCCGGCGAACGCTTCGGCCCCTTCCTCCGCTCGGTCCGCATCTCGCTCAGGCAGGTGACGCTCACCGTCAGCTCACCGCCCCGCGCCGCCAGGCCCAGTCGCTCCAGGTCCTCCAGCGCCTTCAGTTCGCCGATCACCGGCGCCTCCGCATCGCAGGCGTCGGCGGATTCGCCCTCTACATCGAGCTGATACCGGAACGCGAAGAAGGCCAGCGCCCGGTCGTAGGTGAGCGTGCCTCCCTCGGTGAACTGCGCCTTCAGCGCGTCGTGCGCTGGGGCATCTGCCAGCAACGCCGCCTTCCGCTCCTCCGTCAACGCGCCAAAGCGGCCCCGGACGATGATGCGATAACGTCGGGTTTCCACGAAGAACTCCTTCCGGTCCGGCGGGCATCCAGCCAGCGCCCCATCACGACACGATTCGGACACAATCACGCAAACACCTCGTCGCGACAAGGCCCTACGATTGAAATGAGCCGGCCAGCACAACCGGCGGTGACGCCTTTCCGGACGTTCCCTCGACGAGGTCGCCGATGTCCACTCCCAGCAATCCCCCGCCCACCGCCCCAGGCGCGATCCCGGGCAAGCGCCGCCTACGCCGCTCCCGCCGCCGCCGGGTCCTGGCCGGAGCCCTCGCGATCCTGGCGGTCATCGCCCTCGGGGCCGCGATCCTGTACGTCCGGGAGGGACGGCAGGAAAAGGCCGACGCCGCGAACACCCCGCGCGTCGGCGAGACAATAACGGTCGATGGCCGGAGCTGGAACCTGCACTGCACCGGGACGGCGAGCGGGCGCAGCCATCCCACCGTCGTCCTCGAGGCCGGGCTGACCGAATCGAGCCTCACCTGGGCCGATCTCCAGCCCCTGCTCGCCGGGCACGTCCGTGTCTGCTCCTACGACCGCGCGGGGTACGGCTGGAGCGATCCCGCCACCGGTGCGCGCACGGCGGAGACGATCGCCGCCGAGCTGCACGCCCTGCTGGCCGCCGGGGGCGAGCGCGGCCCCTACCTGCTGGTCGGGCACTCGCTGGGCGGGCTCTACGTCCGCGCCTTCGCCGCGATCTACCCCGACGAGACCGCCGGCCTCGTCCTGATCGACCCGACGAACGACGACGATGTCATTCGGGCGGGCACCCCCTGGCCCGCGATCCTCATGATGCGCGGCCAGCAGGCGATCGTCCGGCTCGGGCTGACGCGAACCGTCGCCAGTGGCGTGCTGGAAGATGCCATCGAGCCGAACGCGCCGGAGGCCATCCGCAGCCGCATCCACTTCCTCTACCGGCCGCAGGCGATCGGCACCGCGATCGACGAACTCGACGCCTCGGTGGGAAGCGCCCGCTTCGTCCAAGATCATCCCGTGCGGGCGAACCTCCCGATCGTCGTCCTGCTGGCCGACGACTCCTGGGACCGGGACCACGACCATTTCGCCGGCCTCTCGTCCGACACGACCGTGACCCGCATGGCCGGAGGGCATTACCTCTACTACGACCATCCGCAGGAGGTCGCGAACGTCATCCTCGCGGCGGCGGGCGTGACGACCGGGACCGCATCGCCCGCCACCACGCCCGCGCCATGACCTCACGGGACCGGGGGCAGAGAAGTGTCAGCCGGCCACCGGCATCAGCGGCAGAACGATGTGCGAGGCCCGCTCGGCAGCGTGATAGATGCGGTTCTTCGCCACCACGAACTCGTCGTCCAGGAAGTTGTTGGCCGCGCCGCTGTTCGTGTTGCGGTCGTATTCCGGGAACCAGCTGCTGGTGATCTCCACCCGGATGCGGTGCCCCGGCTGGAAGCGCACGCCCACCGCATCCAGGCCGAACTCGAAGCGGTAGACCTCGTCCGGTTCCAGGAAGTGCGGCTCCTCGAACGTCTCGCGGAAGCGGGCGCGCAACATGCCGTGGGCCAGGAACCGCGCCGCCCCGTCCGGGTGGACGTCGCAGAGGCGGACGTGCCAATCGGTGTCCTTCGCGCTCGACGAGGCATAGAGCACCACGAACGCCCGTCCGATCGCCTCCACCGGTTCCGCCAGCACCTCGCTGGTGTAGCAGAGCACGTCGTCGCGGATGCTGGAGAGGCGGTCGTCCACCGGGCCGTCGGCGATCTTCCAGACGTTCGTCACCGGATCGGCCGGATCGTAGTCGTAGGCATCGGACGGTTCGTCGCCGGGCACGGCGAGCGAGAGGCCGCCATCCCCGAGCAGGGTGTTCGCCGCGCCCGCCGAATGCAGGTAGAACGGGGTCGGCACGCTTCCCGGCACCGGCCAGTCCTCATAGGTGCGCCACTCGTTCGCGCCGAGCACGAAGACCGTCAGGCGCGGATCGGCCTCCACCCCGTTCCCGACCCCCTTCAGCCAGTGGTCGAACCAGCGTGTCACGAAGGCATCGAGGTTCACCAGCGTCTCGTCCCCGAAGTCGAGGCCGTTCACGCCGCGATGCTGGTTCACCAGGTGCGACCACGGCCCGATCAGCAACCGCTGCCGGTCGCGGACCTCCGCAGTCGGCCCCTGCGTGCGCATCCCCTCGTAGTTGAGCCACGAGCCGGGGAAGTTCATGTCCCACCAGCCGGTGATATTCAGGGCCGGCACCGCGATCTGCGGCCACGCCTCCTGGTAGGAACAGCTCCGCCAGAAGTCATCCCAGTTCGGATGCTGCATCATCTCCTGCCACCACGGATAGGCGTTCCCGGCGCGCTGCGGCAGGTTGGCGATCGGCACGGCGTTGAAGATGTCGTTCATCTCGGTGAAGGGCGCTCCCTCGCCGTCCGCCATCGCGAACTGCCGCCGCCCCATCCAGGTCATCCACTCCCCCATCGGCAGCAGGAAGCAGCCGTTGCAGATCGGCTCGTTCAGGAAGGCGTCCGGCGGCGAGACCACCGGCACGATCGTCTTCAGGCCGGGGGGCATGTCGGCGGCGGCGAACCACTGCGTCTGCCCGACGTAGGAGCCGCCATACATCCCGATGTTGCCGTCGCACCACGGTTGCGCGTTCACCCAGGCAACGGTGTCGTAGCCGTCGGCGCGATCGTCGCGATAGGGGAAGAACTCGCCATCGGAGTTGGAGCGTCCGCGCACATCCTGGATGGCGACGATATAGCCACGTTCGGCGAGCTCGCGCAGGAACGGCGAACGCGCCCCCACCTTGTCGTAGGGCGTACGCACCAGCACGACGGGATAGGCTCCCTCCGCGACCGGGCGAAGGAGGTCCATCGCCAGCATCACGCCGTCGCGCATGGGCGTCAGCAGGTCGTGGACGATGCGCGTGGCATGGACGCGCGGCGAGAGGTCGTTCTCGGGCAGGACCGTAGCGAAGGCCGGGGCGACGGGCGCGGGCATGGAGCAACCTTTCACTGGTGGGAAGCGGCGCACACCGCCGTTGGCGGCATCGTACGGCCCGGCGCCGACGCCGCCAACCTGCCGGTCACATTCGCCCGGCCCCTCCCTGCCGGGGCAGTGAGATGACGAACGTCGTACCCAGGCCCGGGGTCGACTGCACGGAGATCGTTCCGCCATGCGCCTCCACGATGGACCGCGCGATCGAAAGGCCGAGCCCCGCCCCGCCACTGCGGCCCTGTCCTCGGGCGCGCTCCCGCGACCGCGAGCCACGCCAGAAGCGGTCGAAGACGTGCCGCGCGGATTCCGCATCCAGTCCCGGCCCCTTGTCTGCCACCGTGACCAACGTCCGCTCGCCATCGTGCGCGGCGGTGAGGGTGACATCCGCGCGCTCCGGCGTGTGAGCGAGCGCGTTCGCCACGAGGATGCCGACGCACTGGACCAGCAGCGAGCCGTCGCCGACCACCACCGGCCCTCGTTCCGGCGCCACGGCCACGATCGGGCGCGCAGGTTGTACGGCGCCGGCGTCCTGGGCTGCGTCGCGCAGGATCTGTCCGAGATCGACCACATCCCGATGCAGGGGACGGCCCTCGTCCAGGCTCGCCAGCACCAGGAGATCCTCTACCAGCCCATACATCCGTGTCGTCTCGGAGGACATCCGGCGCACGGCGTCATCCATCTCGCCGGACTCCCGGAACGCCCCCTCCCGGTAGAGCTCCAGGTACCCTCGCACCGACGTGAGCGGCGTCCGCAACTCATGCGACGCATCGGCGACAAACTGCCGGAACCGCACGTCGGACTGATCCCGTTCGTCCAGCATCAGGTTGAAGGCGTGGGCGAGCCGGCCCGCCTCGGTACGCGTGTCCTCGCCGGAGAGGCGATAGGAGCGATCGCCCGCCGCGATCGCCTCGGCAGCCGCCGTCACGCGCGCGATCGGCCGCAATCCCAGCCGCTGCACCCAGAAGACGATGGCCCCGAGCACTGCCGCCAGCACGATTCCGGCCAGTACCAGCGTCCGGATCAACCGCGCCACCGCTGCATCGACCTCGGCCAGCGACTGCGTGATCACGATCCACCCGCCAGCTGCCGATTCGGGCAGCACCAGCGCCCGGAATCGCTCGTCCCCGCTCTCCGCGTGGACCGTCACCGTGCCGCGCTCGCCACGGGTGGCGCTCACGGCTGCCACAAGATCGGGGACGCTATCGAGAATCGTTCCCGCCACCAGGGGCGTCACGGAGGAGCGGTCTGCGGCGACGAATCCCATATAGAAATCGGAGAAGGGGGTCTCGAGTTGCACCGTCGCGTCAGTGGGGGTCGTCGCTCCTGGCGCGGTATTGGACCCGGCGACGGGGGTCGCCCCAACCTGTGCCTCCTGAACGGGGGGGCGAGCGGCGGAGTCGCCGAAGGGCATCGTCATCACTGGAGCCTCGTGCAGCCGCTTGTCCGTCTGGGCGAGCAAGAGGGATCGCTGCGACGATACGATGACGAACGCCAGCGCAACGTAGGCGATGGCCAGGATCGCAACGACGGCTAGCAGGCGTGCGCGGAGGCTATTCATCGACCCGCAACGTGAAGCCGATGCCACGCACCGTATGGATCAGCTTCGGGGACACGTGATCGATCTTCCGACGAAGGTAGCTGATGTAGGTATCCACCACGGCCGGATCGCCATCGTAGTCGTAGGACCAGACGCGATCGAGAATCTGCGCCCGCGACAACACCCGCCCGGTATTCACCATCAGGAAGTGGAGCAGGTGATATTCGGTCGGTGAGAGATGCACCACCTCCCCTGCCCGCACCACCTCGTGCCGCTCGGTATCCATCTCGAGGTCGGCGCAGCGCAACCGCCGGTTCGTGGGACCTTCCGGCAGGCCCCGCAGGCGAAGCCTTACCCGCGCCACCAGCTCCGCGACCTCGAACGGCTTCACGAGGTAGTCGTCTCCGCCGTCGCTCAGGCCACGCACTCGGTCCGCCGTCGTGTCGCGGGCAGTAAGGAAGACCACTGGCGTGCGCTGGCCGCGATCCCGGATGCGCTGGAGCACCGCGAACCCGTCGAGGTCGGGCAACATGACATCGAGCACAATGGCATCGGGACGCCATTCGTACGCGAGAGCGAGCGCTTCCTGCCCGGTTCCGGCCACCGCCGTCTCCATCCCGCCGAGTTGCAAGGCCCGCGAGACGAGGAACGTGATGTTGTCCTCGTCGTCGACGACGAGGACACGGGGCCGCGGGGCAGGGAGCGAGCCGGTCATGATGACGCCGTGAAGAAGGAGGCGATTGAGTCCGCCTCCGACGCGATCGTGTCCGTCTCGACCAGTCCGGTCGCGCCCGTCTCCAGGACGGACACCCACCCGGTCAGGAGCTTCGCCCCGACGCCACTGGTGAAGAGGGTCGCCTCCAGCGAGGCTTGCTGGTCGCTCACCATCGCCGCGAAGTCAGCGTTCGCATCGAACCGTTGCACCAAAGGATTGGAGCGCCCACCGAATCCGCCCGGCATGCCGCCCCCATTGCCGCCGGGCCCGCGCTGGTTGGTGGGACCCGTCGTGGTGGTCGCGCCGTCACCAGCGACGGGAGTACCCGTCAGGTCACCGACATTCGGGAAGGCGATCGGTGTCCCGTCAGCATTCGTCGGCACCGTGAAGCCGCCCGGTGCCGATCCACTGCCTCCCGGCTGGCGCTGCATCCCGCCGCCAAACCCACCACTCGCAAAGGCAAGGTTCATGTCCCATGGGACCACCGTCATCTGCTCCGTCTCGGGATCGACGTAGAGATAGGAATTGTTGCCCGGACCATCGATATCGTCACTGTTCTGGATCAGATCCATCATCGCCAGGTAGATCGCGAACCGCTCCACGTCCAGCCGGTCCGGCAGGTCGCTGGCGAAGGTATCGTCGTTGCTGTTGTTGATGAAGTCGAGGAAGCTGGTGAGCGGAGCGAAGTTCTTCTCGTCGCTGCCCCAATCGCCCGCCTCCAGGTCGAAGACATCGGTGTAGGAGGCGGGGTCGTCTCCCCGGTACGACCAGTCGCCTTCCGCCTCGCTCTTGAAGAGCAGGCCGTCGCCGGAGAAGTGCGCCTTCATCCACTTCGTCTTCGGGTTCTCGATCGCCAGGCGCAGCGCCGGATCAGACCCATTGACGCTGAACGATGCATAGGCAGCCAGCTGGGAGGCCAGTCCCGCCTCCATCAGGAGGCCAAGGGCAACCGCCTCGTTCAACGATGTCTGCGAGTTGTTGGCCCGGATCACGAACTGCGACAGCCCCTGATACTCCTGATCCTGCACGAACTCGTCCAGCTTCACCAGCCAAGGCAATCCCTGTGGCTCGTCCGCGGAGAGGCTGGTCATGCCTCCGCCACCGATCGCGCCGACGCCACCCGGCGTCTGGCCGCCCCCGGCGGTGGCGGTGGCGGCCGCTGTCGTCGCCCCCTGTGACGCAATGGGGGTGCCGGAATCCGTCGTCTGGATGGTGTCCTGCGGCGCGGCGCCCTGGTTTCCGAAGCCGCCCTGCCCCCCCTGGCGCAGCCCCATCAACGATGAATTCCCCTTCAGGCGCATGCCGGCCCGCTCGAAGGTCTCGCCGTTGATGACGACCGTCGCCTCCAGCCAGGCCTTCTCGCCAGTGGAGGAATAGGTGTCGATCATCGCGTCGTAGGCGTCCTGGTCGATCGTGACGACGATCTCATGCACCACCGAAGGATCGAGGAACGTGCCGTTATCGGAGGTGACCGTGCCGACGGTCCCGGTAGAGGCCGTCGTCGCCTCAGGCGTAGCCGACTGCGCGAACACCCGCTGCGCGAGCACTGGAGCCGCCACCATGGCAGGAACGGACACGCCTGCGATTGCCAGGAACCGGCGGCGGCTGGTGACGGTGGACGCGACGCGGTCCAGGTGAAGGGGGGCATCAGAACGGGACATTGGAACTCCTCGAAGGTGCGCCCGGGATGGGTCGGAACCGGAAGGTGCCGGGCGTGGCGACCTGACTGCCGAGGAGTCTCCCAGACACGATTGTGAACTCTCTGTGAATGGGCTGGTGAAGCCCCGCAGACCGCGCGGGAACCCGTCTGCCGGGAAACCTGTGACCCCGATCACAAGGAACTCACAAAGTCCGGCCTTAAAACATCGTTAGCAATCGACGTTCGGTCCTGGGAGGAAATCTTCGTGTTCCATCTCGTCACCATCGCCGCCAACATCGTGGCGATCACCATTCTGGTGTTCGGCATCTACTTCCCCCGTCATCGCAACCGCGACATGGTGGTCGCCTATCTCTCGATCAACGCCGGGGTGGTGGCGATCGCGGCGGCACTCTCGACGGTGGATGCATCGGTGAGCCTCGGGATCGGCCTCTTTGGCGTCCTCTCGATCATCCGTCTCCGCTCCGATGAACTCAGCCAGCGACAGGTCGGCTACTACTTCGGCTCTCTCGCGCTCGGCCTGCTCGGCGGGACGAAGGTCGCCCAGCCGCTCGTCTCGGTCGGACTCATGGCGTTGCTGGTCTTCGTGCTCTGGTTCGCCGATCACCCCCGCCTGCTCGGGCGGTATCGCGTGCAACTGATCTCGGTCGATCGCGCGTTCGTCGATGAGCGCGAGCTGATCGACTATCTCGGCACGCGCCTCGGCTGCGAGATTCGCGGCGTCACCATCCGCCGCGCCGACTTCGTGAACGACACCACGCTGGTTGATGTGCGCTACGAGGTCCCGCTGGTGCTGGAACAGACCGGGGCTGCCCGCAAGGCTCCGCCGATGAACGCAAGTGAGGTGGTCTACCCATGATGACGCCGGTTCCGGGCTCTATCCTTCCCCTCGCCCATCTCGACGCAATCTCCCTTGCCGAGTTGCAGGAGGAAGCTGCCTTCCTCACCCGCGCCGACCAGAAGTACATCGTGCCAGTCTCCGCGGCGGCCTCGGTCATCGCCGCCGTGGAGCACGGCACACGCCTGCTGGAAATCGATGGGCGCAACGAGTTCACCTACATCTCGCCCTATTTCGACGATGAGCACGGAACCGCCTATCTCTCCGCCGCCCGTCGTCGCACCGCCCGCTTCAAGGTCCGCACCCGGCTTTATTGCGATAGCGGCCTGTGCATGCTCGAACTGAAGGTCCGCGATGGCCGGGGCCGCACCGTGAAGCACCGCACCGCCCACGATGGGGATGCGCTCGAATCCCTGCTCGATGCCGATCGTGCCTGGCTCCGCGACTTTCCGCAGGTCGCACCCTACGCCGATGACCTCCGCCACTGCATGACCACACGCTACGTGCGAACGACGCTGGCCCTGCCCAATGGCCTGGGGCGCGTGACCATCGACCGCGACCTGGCGTTCACGACCCCAGCCGGCGATCGCCGATCGTTGCCGGACCTCGCGATCATCGAGACGAAGGGCACGGGCAAGCCGACCTCGTTCGACCGGTTACTCTGGCGCCATGGCATCCGTCCGCAGGCGATGAGCAAGTTCAACGTCGGACTCTCGCTGCTCGTGCCGGAGCTGCCCGCGAACCGCTGGCATCGTGTCCGCACCCGGCTCGACACCCTCGCCGACCGCATCCCCGCCCCGGTCCCGCCAGAAGCTCTTGCCGCAGACTGATGCCGAACTCGTCAGGGCCACAGTGGCGGCGATTGGGGCAACGGCCCCGCTAGTTCACTCGCTCCGCCACCCGCAACCCGACGCGGACCTTCGAGAAGGCCCCCGTCTCCGGATCGGGCATGAAATCGGCCCGGATGCCCTTGAACGGCCCCTCCGTCGCCAGGAAATCGCGCGCGCCCACCGGGCGCAGGCGAATGGGCGGCGGCGTCTCCTCCGGCACCGGCCCATACGACTCCGTGAACGCCAGGTCCAGCCCATCCGCCGCGACGCTGAACGCGAACGCCGCATCCGGCTGCCGGAACTCCCCCACGAACGCCGCCAGCGCCCCCGCATCGAGCGCCACCGGTTCGGGATCGGCGACATCCAGGCCGAGGTCGTGCGCCAGCAGCCACTGCTCGATCTCGGCGTTGGCCATGCCGCCACGCGCGCTGTTCGTCAGGATCGCGACCGCCCACCCCCGCTCCGGCACCAGCGTCAGTTGCGTCTGGAACCCGCCGTACGAGCCGCCGTGCCCGATCACGACCGTCCCGTCGTTCGCGGGCATCAGGTTCCAGCCGATCCCCCACGCCTCGGCGTCCGCCTCCCGGAGGCGAACGAACGGGTCGCGCATGGCATCGCGCAACTCCGGCGACAGGTGGATGCCGGTGCGCGCATTGCCCACGCCGGTACCCATATGCCAGCCCGCGAACCGCAGCAGATCCACCACGGTCGAGATCACGCCGCCGGATGGCCGCCGCGCCCGCGGATAGGCGTAGGAACGGATCAGCTCGTGCTCGCTCCCGGCCAGCGAGGTCGGGCGATGCCCGAGCGCGACCGGATAGACGATCGCCTCCTCCGCCGTGTAGACCGTGCGCTCCAGGTCGAGCGGCGCGAAGACGCGCTCCCGCATGGCGTCCTCGAAACTCGACCCGAGGATCGTCGCCACGACGTGCCCGGCCAGCCAGAACCCCGTGTTGCCGTAGGACATGATCGCCCCCGGCGCGCCCCACTGATGCAGCGCGCCGTACCCTGCGATCGCCTTCGCCAGCGCGTCGTCTCCCATCGCATCCGTGTCCAGCGCCACTTCACAGTGGATGCCGGCGGTGTGGCTCATCAGGTGGCGCATGGTGATCGCCCGTTGCCAGTCCGCCGGGCCGTCGCTCAGGGCGACGCCGGGCAGGTACTCGGCTATCGGCGTGTCGAGGTCCAGCAGGCCGTCATTGACGAGCGTCATCACGAGGGTCGCCGTGAACGGCTTGGAAATGGATGCGACCCGGAAGAGCGTCTCCGGGGTGACGGGCTGCCGCGTCTCCAGGCTGGCGACTCCAAAGGAGGCGAACGCTGCCTCGCCGTCGTGCAGGATGCCGATCGCCGCGCCGGGCACGCCCCAGCGGGTGAAGACCTCCTGCGCGAACGCCTGCGTCGCCGCGGGCAAGGGAGCGCCAACAAGGGTGGGAGGGGTTGTCATGGGGTTCCTTTCCAGGCCCGGAGGCGGAGGGGAGATCGGGTCCGGAGCAGACCCGGTGGATTGCCTGCGCGCACGGTAGCGCCGATCGCGCCACCGGGAAAGTGCTTGACAAGCGACGACAACCGGACCAAGGTGCATCCCGACATGGGTCCGCCTTCCTCCAGGAGTCCGCAAATGAACCAGTCCTCCCCCCTCACGTCCCCGTCTCCGGATCGCCTTGCCCGGCTGGAAGCCTTCGCCGAGCGCGTCTTCGCCCGCCCGGCCCTCACCATGCCGGCCTTCCTCGACGCCGATCACCTCGCCTTCCTCGACAACCGCTCCGGCGTGCCCCAGGTCGCCCGCCTGACCCTCTCCACCGGCGAGATCGTCGCCCTCACCGAGGGGTCCGAGCGGGTGATGACCCTCCAGGCCAGCGCCGCAACGAACACGCTCGTCTACGGCCAGGACCTGCACGGCAACGAGCACCAGCAGCTCTGGCGCATCGCCCACGCCGCCACCGACCCCCAGGCGCCGGTCCGCTTCACGCAGGACGACGGCGCGATGTTCGACCAGGGCGCCATCTCGAAGTCCGGGCAGTACGTCTACGCTCGCGTCAACTCGCGCGACAAGGCGATCTTCGATGTGGAGCGGATCGAGGTCGCCACCGGCGCGCGCCAGACGCTGATCGAGAACTCCTGGGAGACCGGATCGCCGTCCGTCATCGCCGTCCGGGCCGACGACGGGCAGGCGATGGTCGCCAGCCTGAACGGCAACATCGACGCCGATCTCCTGCGCGTCGATATCGGGCCGGAGGGCGATGTCACCGTCGCCAACATCCTCCCCCACGAGGGGACCTCCGAAGCGTGGATTCCGGCAATGGCCTACTCCCCGAACGGCGATGTGCTCTGGCTGGCCACGAACCTCGGCCGCGAATTCCCGGCGCTCTACCGCGTGGACCCCGCGACCGGGGAACGCACGCTCTTCCTGGAGGACGCCTGGGGCATCGAGACGGTCTCCCCGTCGCCGGACGGCAAGTGGCTGGCGATCGAGATCAACACCGATGGCGCCTCCCGCCTCCTGCTCGTGGACAGTGAAGACGCCGCGCATCGCGTCGAGATCGC
>Ga0182740_1001869_pt1 | contig 13593 bp, 12 predicted proteins | sample eDN5th37CKraftBY_FD_128872 | JGI IMG/M metagenome (GOLD analysis project Ga0182740, IMG submission 128872) | Enriched backyard soil microbial communities from Emeryville, California, USA - eDNA 5th pass 37_C Kraft BY (version 2) (version 2) | ecosystem: Environmental > Terrestrial > Soil >...
CGAAAACCCCGCCGCTCGCGACCTGCCGCGCCTGAAGGACAATCCCAAGTTCGGCTTCGTGGCCACCCCGTCGACCCGCCTGGTGTTCTTCCAGCCGGACGTGGGCCGCAACCCGAGCCCGTTCGTCAAGAGCGCCGACGGCAAGAACCCGCTGCAGGACCTGCGCGTGCGCCGCGCGATTTCGATGGCCATCGACCGCAAGACCATCACCGCCCGCATCATGGACGGCATGGCTACCCCGGCCTACCAATACATGCCCGACGGCATGTTCGGTGCGCTGCCCAAGGCCCCGGAAATCAAGTTCGACCCGGAAGGCGCCAAGAAGCTGCTGGCCGAAGCCGGCTACCCGAACGGCTTTGAGCTGACGTTGTCGTCCACCAATGACCGCTATGTGAACGACGGCCAGGTGGCGCAAGCCGTGGCCCAGTATCTGGCCCGCGTCGGCATCAAGACCAACGTGGACGCCATGACGGCTTCCATCTACTTCCCCAAGCGCGCCAAGCGTGAATTCAGCTTCTCCATGGGCGGCTGGCCGGCGGAAACGGGTGAAGCCTCGGCGCTGTTCCAGCTGTGGGTGGCGTCCCTGGACTCCCCCAAGAGCCTGGGCACCAGCAACTACGGCGGCTTCAGCAATGCTGACTTCGACAAGGTCTACAAGGAAGCCATTGTGACGGTGGACGCGCCCAAGCGCGAAAAGCTGCTGCAGGAATCCACCCAGATCGCGCTGGACAACGTGCCGCTGATCCCGCTGCATTTCGAAAGCAGCATCTGGGCCTTCCGCAAGGGCATCACCTACGAAGGCCGCCGCGACCAGTACACGCTGGCCACCTCGGTTACGCCGGAAAAGCAGTAATCAGGTCCGCCTGAAATGAAAAGCGGCTGCCTCGCGCAGCCGCTTTTTTTTGTCCCCCGGGGCTCCGTTTCACGCACTAGGCAGCCGCCTTGCCTTGCAACGCGCTATCCAGTTCGCTTACCAGCATTTCAGCGAACGCTTCCGCCGCGGGCGGCAGCACCCGGCCCGGCATGACCTGGATCTGCAACGTGCGCGACTGCAGTTCCGCATTGGAAATCGGCACGGCGATGAGCTCGTCGCGCCGCAGGCTCCAGGCCACGGAAATGTAGCCGCTGAGCATGATGGCATCCGAACCGAAGACAAAGCCATGCAGCGGCGAGGAGTCATTGCAGGTCAACGCCGGTTCCAGCTGCACCGACTCCAGCGCGCAGCCCATCTCGAAGAGCTGCCGCGTGGTGGTGCCGGGTCCGGTGAGGGCAAGAGGATATTGGCTCAGGTCCTGCAGGCTGACACTGGCCCGGCCCGCCAGGGGATGGTCGGCTGCCATCACCGCATGCACCGGCGCGCGGCGCGAATAGCGCGGACTGACCCCGCCGATGCGCTCGGCAATGAACACCATGCCCAGCTCGACGCTGCCTTCCGCCACGCGGCGGCTGACTTCGGCGGGAGACCCCACAAACAGATCGAAGCGGATATTGGGCCAATCGCGGCGAAAGCGCGCCATCACCGAGGGCAGGAAAATCCGCGCCACGCCCTCCACCGAAGCCACCCGGATCTCGTTGCGCGCGGTGCCCTTCATGGCGGCAATTTCCTGCAGCACCGAATCGGCTTCGAGCATGGTGCGCCGGGCGTGCGCCAGCAAAAGCTGGCCCGCTTCGCTCAGGACCATGCCCCGCGCGGCGCGCTCGAATAGCGGCGCTCCCGCCTCCTCTTCCAACTTGGCGATCTGCCGGCTGATGGCCGACACCGCCACGTGCAGACGCTCGGAGGCGCCGCTCAGGCTGCCCGCCTGGGCAACCTCCAGAAAGTACTTCAACGCTATGCCGTGCACGTGGCCCCCAATGAGCTGCAAGCTTGGATGTCGCAAGCTTTGCTTTTTCTGCAAAGCTTTAGATAAATATTCTAATTGTAGAGAAAGCAGCCAAGCTCCTAGAATTCGCCCAATACACGAAGGCGGCGCGTGCCTGACGCGCCCCATATATAAGGGAAAACCCGTGCTAGCAGCCCTTTTCAGCGCCCGCCGCGCCGCGACGCGCGCCCTTGCCGGCTCCTAGCCGCCACCCCAACGCCATCGCCTATACAATCCCGTCGCCTCATCGGAGTTCCCATGCCTACGCCCGCCCCCGCGTCCCTACCGCGCCCGTTTCTTCTTGCCTGTCCGGACTTGTCCGCGGAGCGAGCGGGCAACACGGACACGCCGGGGGTCTGGCATTTCGATTCGGGCGTGCCGGGCAAGAGCGTCATGTTGAGCGCGCTGATCCACGGCAATGAACTCTGCGGCGCCTGGGCGCTGAAGGAGGCTCTGGCAGCGGGCCTGCGGCCGCGCCGCGGTTCGTTGACGCTGGCCTTTTGCAATCTGGCCGCATTCGACCGCTTCGACCCCGCCAACTACGCGCCGGCGCGCTTCGTGGACGAAGACATGAACCGCGTCTGGAGCGACGACAAGCTCAGCGCCCCCACCAGCCAGGAACGCCGCCGGGCGGCCGAACTCCGCCCCTGGGTGGAACAAGCCGACTGGCTGCTCGACTTCCATTCGATGAGCAATTCCGACGTGCCGCTGCAGCTGACCGGCATGGAACAGCGCAATATCGACCTGGCGCTGGCGCTGGGCAACCCCGCCACCATCATTGCGGATGCCGGGCATGCTGCCGGCGTGCGCATGCGCGACTTCGGCCGCTTCGGCGAAGCCGGCGACAACGGCACCCGGTCGCTGCTGATCGAATGCGGCTTCCATGGCGCGCCCGAGGCGCGCGGCGTCGCCGTGGACCAGATGGCGCGCTTCCTGATCGAGGCGGGCTCCGTGGATCGCGGCGACCTGCCCGAAGCCTGGTTCGCCCCCGCAGCCTCGACGCAGCGCGCACTGCGCGTGACGCACGCCATCGCCGCCAGGAGCGCCGATTTTCGCTTCGCCCAGCCCTGGAAAGGCCTGGAAACGCTGGAAGCCGCCGGCACCCTGATCGGCTGGTCCGAGGGCGAGCCTATCGTCACTCCCTACGACGATTGCGTCCTGATCATGCCGTCCACCGCCAACCTGCGGCCGGGCGTTACCGTGGTGCGGCTGGCGCAGCCCATCGCCTGAAAGCCCTGGCGGCGCGCCGCCACGCAATACAAGACCAATACAAGAAAGGGACAAATCCGTGTCTGCCCAGACGTTCTATCGCAGCATACTCACGGCCTGTGCAATGGCCGCCTGTACGACCGCGGCCATCGCGCAGGATGCCGCCGGCACACTGAAAATCGGCCTGTCGTCCGAGCCGACATCCATGGATCCGCACTACCACCAGGCGACGCCGAACGACGCGATGACCTCGCACATGTTCGAGACGCTGGTTGGTCAGGACGCCAGGATGAACCTGATCCCCCGCCTGGCGAAGGCCTGGAAGCCGGTGGACGACACGACCTGGGAATTCACGCTGCGCGACGGCGTCAAGTTCTCCAACGGCCAGCCCTTCACCGCCCAGGACGTGCTGTTTACGTTCTGCCGCGTGGTCAACAACGAACAATCCATCAGCAGCTCGTACCCGTCCATCGTCCAGAAGTTCGCCGACGTGCAGGTGCGCGACGGCAACACGTTGGTGATCAAGACGCGCCAGCCCTATCCGCTGTTGCCCAATGACCTGACCCGCATGGGCATGCTGTGGAACGGCATCGCCGAACACGGCCCGATCAGCTTCGACCTGAAGAACAAGTGCGGCGTCACCGGCGCCTGGCCCACCGTGGCCGACTTCAACACCGGCCGCTCGGTGATCGGCACCGGGCCATACACCTTGAAGAGCTACGTCAAAGGCACCGCCATCGAGCTGGCGCGCAATGACGCCTACTGGGGCGACAAGCCGGCCTGGGCGAACGTCAAGCTGGTGCCCGTGCCGGCTGCCGGCCCGCGCCTGACGGGCCTGCTGGCAGGCGACTTCGACCTGATCGAAAATCCCGCCGCGCGCGACGTGAAGCGCATTTCGGAAACGCCGGGTTTTGGCCACGTCATCACGCCGTCGGTGCGCGTGGTGTACTTCCAGCCCGACGTGGGCCGCAACCCCAGCCCCCTAGTGAAAGCCGCGGACGGCAAGAATCCGTTGCGGGACGCGCGGGTGCGCCGCGCGATTTCGCTGGCCATCGACCGCAAGACCATCGCCGCGCGCATCATGGACGGCGCCGCCACCCCGGCCAACCAGTTCCTGCCCGACGGCATGTTCGGCACCCTGCCCAACCCGCCTGAACTCAAGTACGACCCCGCCGCCGCCAAGAAGCTGCTGGCCGAGGCGGGCTACCCGGACGGCTTCGAGCTCACCGTGTCGTCCACCAACGACCGCTACATCAACGACGCGCAGATTTCGCAGGCCGTGGCGCAATACCTGTCCCGCGTGGGCATCAAGACCACCGTCGACACCATGACGCGCTCGGTGTACTTCCCCAAGCGCGCCAAGCGCGAGTTCAGCTTCGCCATGGGCGGCTGGTCGTCCGAAACGGGAGAGGCCTCGTCCTTCCTGCAGTATTGGGTCAGCGCGTTCGACAAGGAGCACGGCCTGGGCACCAGCAACTATGGCGGCTATGACAACCCCGAGTTCGACCGCGTGTTCAAGCGCGCCCTGGTCACCGTAGACCCCGCCGCGCGGGAAAAGCTGCTGCAGGAATCGCTGACGCTTGCACTGGCCGACCTGCCCAGCATCCCCCTGCATTTCGAAAGCAGCATCTGGGCGTTCCGCAAGGGACTGACCTACGAAGGCCGCGCCGACCAGTACACCCTGGCCATGTCGGCCAAGCCCGCCAAGTAAGTCGATACGCGGCGCCCGCAAACCCTGAGCCCACCAAGGAAATAATCTCGTGGCCTTGTTCATCCTACGCAGACTGATACAGAGTCTGTTCGTGCTGCTGGCCGTATCGGTCGTGGTCTTCTTCGCGGTCTATGCCGTGGGCGACCCGATAGAACTGCTGGTCAGCCCCGAAGCCAGCCAGGCCGCCCGCGAGGCGATGATCGCCCGCCTGGGCCTGGACCTGCCGGTATGGCAGCAATACACAGGATTCCTGTGGCGCGCCCTGCACGGCGACCTGGGCACCTCCTTCGTCCACGGCATTCCCGCGATCGAACTGATCGTGCAGCGCATCCCGGCTACGTTCGAGCTGGTGGTCGTGGCCATCATGCTGACCTGTGTGTTCGGCATTCCGCTGGGACTGATCGCGGGCCTGTACCGCGACCAGCCGCTGGGCCGCGGCATCATGGCTTCCTCGGTGCTGGGCTTTTCCCTGCCGAACTTCTGGCAGGGCATGATGCTGATCCTGCTGTTCGCGGTATGGCTGGGCTGGCTGCCGGCCACGGGCCGCGGCGATACGGTCACCGTGCTGGGAGTGCGCCTGTCGATCCTGACGGCCGATGGCTGGTCGCACCTGATCATGCCCGCCATCAACCTGGCGCTGGCCAACATCGCGCTGGTGCTGCGCCTGACCGCGTCCGGCGTAGTCGAGGCACGCAGCCAGGACTACGTGAAGTTCGCGCGCGCCAAGGGCGTGAAACCCGGCCGCATCGTGCGCCGCCACATCCTGCGCAATATCCTTATCCCCGTGGTCACCGTGATCGGCATGGAGTTCGGCACCCTCATCGCCTACTCCACCATCACCGAAACCGTGTTCGCGTGGCCAGGCATGGGCAAGCTGCTCATCGACAGCGTCTACCAGCTGGACCGTCCTGTCGTCGTGGCCTACGTGATGCTGGTCACCCTGATCTTCGTGATCATCAACCTGGTTGTGGACATCCTGTACGCCACGCTCGACCCGCGCGTGCAGCTCGTGACTCCCGCTCAATAATCCGCCATGGCTCAATCTCCCAATCCCGGCCGCACCCGCACCGTCCAGCCCCTGGCTGACACGCCCCAGCGCGCCTCCATCCTGAAGAAACTGCACGCGCGCCCCACGGTGCGCGGCTCCGTCATCGCGCTGGCCATCCTGATCATCCTGGTGGTCTTCGCGCCCTACTTCGCGCCGCAGAACCCTTACGACCTGGCCAATCTCTCGCTCATGGACGGCCGCCTGGCGCCGCGCCAGGCCCTGATGGATGGCAGCATCGCCTGGCTGGGCACCGATGACCAGGGCCGCGACATGCTCAGCGCCATCCTGTATGGCCTGCGCATCAGCCTGATGGTGGGCCTGTCCGCCGTGGTGCTGGCCACCGCAGTGGGCGGCGCAATCGGCCTGGTGGCCGCCTATATCGGCGGCGTGGTCGATACCGTGCTCATGCGCATCGTCGACTTCATCCTGGGCTTTCCGACCATCCTGGTGGCGCTGGTGCTGCTGGTGGTGCTGGGGCGCGGGGTCGACAAGGTGATCCTGGCCCTGGTGCTGGTGCAATGGGGCCACTATGCGCGCATCATGCGCAGCCGAGCCCTGCAGGAACGCCGCAAGGAATACGTGGAAGCCGCCGCCAACCTGGGCTTCCCGGCCTGGCGCATCATGCTCTTTCACCTGCTGCCCAACTGCCTGGGTCCGGTCATGGTGTTCGCGACCATCCAGATCGCGACCGCGATCGCCCTGGAAGCCACGCTGTCCTTCCTGGGCGTGGGCGTGCCCATCACCGAGCCTTCGCTGGGCCTGCTGATTTCCAATGGCTTCCAGTACCTGCTGTCGGGCGACTACTGGATCAGCCTGTTCCCGGGCATCGCCCTGCTGCTGCTGATCCTTTCCATCAACATCGTGGGCGACCGCCTGCGCGAAAGCCTGGACCCGAAGAGATGAGGCCCACCCCCGGAGCGCTGCGCGCTTCCCCCTCAAGGGGGCATGCCTGCGGACCGGCAGAGCCGGCTCCGCGGCATCCCGACCGGGTGACACCTGCCGCACGCGCAGCGGATGGGCTTGCCTCTGTGGACAACTGATATGAGCGAAAACATTCTTGAAGTGCGCGGCCTGCGCACCGCATTCCATACCGAAGCTGGCGCCTGGCTGGCGGTCGATGGCGTCGACCTTAGCGTGCGCCGCGGCGAGATCGTCGGCCTGGTCGGCGAATCGGGCTCCGGCAAATCCGTTACCGGCTTCTCGCTGCTGGGCTTGATCGACCCGCCCGGAGAAGTCGTGGACGGCGAGGTGAAGTTCAAGGGCACGGACCTGCGCAAGCTCAGCGAAGAGCAGATGCGCCAGCTGCGCGGCAACCGCATCGCGATGATCTTCCAGGATCCCCTGATGACGCTGAATCCGGTGCTGCGCATCGGCGAGCAGATGATGGAGGCCATCCTCACCCATGAAGACGTGCCGCGCGCCGAAGCCGAAGAGCGTTGCCGCGATGCGCTGGCCATGGTCGGCATTCCCTCGCCCGAAAAACGCCTGAAGAGCTATCCGCACGAATTCTCCGGCGGCATGCGCCAGCGCGTGGCGATTGCGATCGCCATGTTGAACAAGCCCGACCTGATCATCTGCGACGAGCCGACCACCGCGCTGGACGTCACCATCCAGGGCCAGATCCTGTACCGCATGCAGGAGATCTGCCGCGAACACAACACGGCGCTGATCTGGATCACCCATGATCTGGGCGTGGTGGCCGAACTGGCCGACCGCGTGGCCGTGATGTACGCCGGCCGCATCGTCGAAAGCGGCCCGGTCGAACAGGTGCTGGATTCACCCCGCCACCCCTACACCAAGGGCCTGCTGGATTCGATGCCCGGCGCCACCCAGCCGGGTGCGCGCCTGCACCAGATCAACGGCATGGCGCCCAGCCTCGCCGGCCGTCCCTCGGGCTGTCCGTTCCGTCCGCGCTGCAGCAGCGCTGTCACGCGCTGCACGGAGCAGGCGCCCACCGTCACCACCGAAGGTTCGCGCAGCTATCGCTGCTACGTGCCGATTACCCGCGAGGCCCAGTCGGTATGAGTACCGCCGATACCCCTGTCATCGAGCTCAAGAACGTCCACAAACGCTTTGAGCAGCGGCCCGACCTGGCCCAACGCATCCTGGCCCTGACGGGCCGCCCCATTGACCGCCGCACGGTGTACGCCGTCAATGGCGTGGACCTGTCCATTCAGCGCGGCGAAGTCGTGGGCCTGGTGGGCGAGTCCGGCTGCGGCAAGTCCACGCTGGGCCGCGTCGTCGCCGGCCTGCATGGCCAGACTGAGGGCGAACTGCTGTACCAGGGCCAGGAAGCCCGCCGCCTGCGCGGTGCCGACAAGCTGGCCTATACGCTGGGCGTGCAGATGATCTTCCAGGATCCGCAGGCCTCGTTGAACCCCCGCCAGCGCCTGCGCCAGATCCTGGGCGAAGCGCTCAAGGTCCACAAGCTGGCGCCTGCGGCCGAGATCCCCGCGCGCATCGACCAGGCGCTGAAGGAAGTGGGCCTGGACCCCGAATACCGCGACCGCTTCCCGCACCAGATCTCGGGTGGCCAACGCCAGCGCATCGGCATCGCCCGCGCGCTGATGGTGGCGCCGAAGTTCCTGGTCTGCGATGAGCCCGTGGCCGCGCTGGACGTTTCCATCCAGGCGCAGGTGATCAACCTGTTCATGGACCTGCGCGAACAGCATGGCTTCACCTATCTGTTCATCAGCCACGACCTGGGCGTGGTCAAACACATCTCCGATCGAGTGGCGATCATGTATCTGGGCAAGATTGTGGAAATCTCCACGTCGGCCGAGATCTTCGCGCATGCCAACCACCCCTACACCCAGGCCCTGATGGCGGAAGTGCCGGACGTGGCCCGCCGCGGCCGCAAGTTCACGCCGATCAAGGGCGAGATCCCGTCGCCGCTGAACCCGCCCCCGGGCTGCACCTTCAATCCCCGCTGCCCCCACGCCATGCCGCGTTGCCGCGAGCAGGCGCCGGTCCTGAAAGAAATCTCGGCAGGCCACTGGTCGGCCTGTCACCTGAATGAGGCGAACGCCTGATGAAACCCTCTGAGATGTCCAACGTCGACCGCATCGCCATCGAACTGGGGCATGCCGGCCGCAATGCCATCCTGTATGTGGACGAGGACCGCAATTCCGACCGTCCGTTCAAGCTCCAGACCTACCGTCCTTACGGCTACACGCCCGATTGCCCGGTCGTCATCGTGCAGCACGGCGTGCTGCGCAATGGCGATGAGTACCGAGACTTCTGGGTGGAAGCCGCCGACAAGCACAAGCTGCTGATCGTGGCGCTGACCTTCTCCAACGAGATCTGGCCCGGCGTGGAAAGCTATAACAACGGCCGCGTGTTCTCGGCTGGCGGCAATCCGCGCCATATCGATGGCTGGACCTACGCGTTGGTGGGCAACGTCATCAAGGACCTGATCGCCGCCGAGATCACCGACGGCCAGAACGTCTATCTGTTCGGGCACTCCGCTGGCGGCCAGTTCGTGCATCGCCTGATGAGCAGCCAGTCGCATGCTCCCTTCAAAGCGGTGGCCGCCGGCAATCCCGGTTGGTACACGCTGCCGACCTTCGACCATCCCTTCCCCGAAGGCATGGACGGCGTCGGCCTGACCGAAGACCACCTGGTGAAGCTGCTGGCCTACCCGATGACCATCCTTGCGGGCGACCAGGACATCGCCACCGACGATCCCAACCTGCCGTCCGAACCCGCCGCCATGCGCCAGGGTCCGCACCGTTATGCGCGCGCGCAGAACTACTTCGAGTTTGGCCGCAAGGAAGCCGAGCGCCGCGGCGTGCCATTTGGCTGGAAGCTGCAGGTCGTGCCCGGCATCGGCCACGACGGCCGCGCCATGTCCGCCGTATGCGCCAGCATCTGGTTCGACGGCAAGATGCCCGACGCCGCCGAACTGGCCCGCCTGGCCGGCCAGCAGGTCGCTTGAACGCCCCCATTTTTCCGCTGCAGAAATCCGCTATCGCCATGTCCAACATCCAGAGCACTGAACAGATCGTCGCCGGCATCAAGAGCTGGCTGCAATGCGAATCGCCTTCGAACTTCCCCGAAGGCATCGCCGCCATGGCGCGCATCATCGCCGACTACGCCGCAGCGGCCGGCCTGACGGTGGAGCTGTCGTCGCTGGGCCCGACCACGGGCCCGCTACTGTATGCGACCAACCGCGCCCCCGGCGACACCCGCCCCGGCATCCTGATCCTGGCGCACATGGACACGGTGCACCCAGTGGGCACGCTGCTGGAGAACCCGGTGCGCATCGAAGGCGACCGCCTCTATGGGCCGGGCGGCTACGACATGAAGGCCGGCATCTACCTGGCGCTGACCGCGCTGTCCGGCCTGGCACGCCCCGGCGCGACCCAGCTGCCGGTGGACTTCCTGGTGGTGCCCGACGAAGAAACCGGCAGCCACGCCTCGCGCGCGCATATCGAACGCTTCGCGGCCAATGCCAAATATGCGCTGGTCTGCGAGCCGGCCCGCCCCAATGGCGGCAAATGCGTCACCGCCCGCAAAGGCACCGGCATGCTGAACCTGAACGTCAAGGGCCGCCCGGCCCACGCCGGCATGCAGCATGAGAAGGGGCGCAGCGCCATCCGCGAAATGGCCCACCAAGTGCTGGCGCTCGAAGCCATGACCGACTATGAGCGCGGCATCACCGTCAGCGTCGGCACCATCGCCGGCGGCACCGTGACCAACACGGTGCCGGCGCTGTGCCGTTGCGTGGTCGACTTCCGCGTGCCCGACATGGGCGCCGCCGAAGACGTGCTGCGCCGCATGCGCGAACTGTGCGCCGTGGGCCCGGACGTCGAACTGGACATCGACGTGGAACTGAACCGCCCGCCCATGGTGAAAACCGAAGCCGCCGCCGAACTGCTGGCGCTGGTGCAGGGCTACGCCGAACGCGCGGGCTTCCTGCTGGAAGACGCGCCCATGACGGGCGGCGGCAGTGACGCCAACTTCACGTCCGCCATGGGCATTCCCACGCTGGACGGCCTGGGCGCCGATGGCGACGGGGCGCATACCCTGAACGAGTACATCCTGATTTCGACGCTGGAACAGCGCATGAAATTCTGGGAACTGCTGTTGAAAGAACTGGCGTAAGCAAGCCTTGCCGCCACCGATGGCCGTCCGCCGGCGGCTGCTGGCGCGGGCGTTCGCCACGCATGCCGCGATCGCGGCGGGCGCGGCGAACTCGCATGCCGGACAGACCGCGCCGGCCCCGGATCTGCTCGCCAACCGGCCCTCCAGCCCGGCGCCGGCCCAACCCGGTTGGATCGTCGCCGTCGACAACTGGCAGACGCTGGAAGGCGGCGCCAGCCTGGCCCGGATCAAGCAGCGCACCACCGGCATCTATGGCGGCGGCGAACTCGACGCGGGCGCCGGCTGGCTGGCGCGGGCCTGGAAGTCGCCGTATCCCGCTCAGCCGTCGTCGGCCTGGCCTACCGCGGCCAATATGGCGGCGGCAATCGCGAGCACACAGGCTCGCTGAGCCTGCGATGGGCCTTTGGCAGCCTCTGAAAACACCTGCCTGCGTTCCGTCCCTTTCGCCTTAGAATTACTCCCTCAGACTGCGCACTTCCCCTTTCATCATGGCCGACTCCCCCACGCCCCTCAGCGCCATCGCCTATGGCGTCGCCACGCTGGCCGCCGACGGCGCCATCCTGGACACCTGGTATCCGCGCCCCTCGTTGGCCGACAATTCGCCTGCCACCGGCACGCGCCACCTGTCGCCAGAGGAAGCCCGCGCCGCGCTGGGCGAACACGTTTCCACCGCCCTGATCCGCGATACACGCCGCAAGGTAGACATCGTCGCGGTGCGCACCGCGATCTCATCGCTGGACGAACCGCCAGTCGATGCCCACGACGCCTATCTGCGCCTGCACCTGCTCAGTCATCGTCTGATCCGTCCGCATGATGCCAACCTGGACGGGCTGTTCAATGTGCTGGCCAATGTGGCCTGGACCTCGGCCGGACCATGCGCGGTGGATCAGGTGGATGCGCTGCGCTGGCACCTGCGCGCCTCCGGCCAGATCCTGGAGATCCGCGGCGTCGACAAAATTCCCCGCATGACCGACTACGTCATGCCGGGCGGCGTACGCATCGCCGATACGGCGCGCGTGCGGCTGGGCGCGCATCTATCGCCCGGCACCACGGTGCTGCACGAGGGCTTCTGCAACTTCAATGCCGGCACGCTGGGCGCGTCGATGGTCGAGGGCCGCATCAGCGCGGGCGTCATCGTCGATGACGGCAGCGATATCGGCGGTGGCGCGTCCATCATGGGCACCATGTCTGGCGGCGGCAAGCAGGTGGTGTCGATCGGAAAGCGCTGCCTGCTGGGCGCCAATTCAGGCATCGGCATTTCGCTGGGCGACGATTGCGTGGTGGAGGCCGGCTGCTACATCACCGCGGGCACGCGCGTGCTGACGCCAGAGGGAGCCGTGGTGAAGGCAACCTCGCTGGCGGGCCAGCAAGGCCTGCTGTTCCGCCGCAATTCGCAGACCGGCGCCGTTGAATGCCTGGTACGCACCGCCGCCTGGGGCACCTTGAACCCGGACCTGCACACGGGACATTGACCCCGCGCTGCGGCGGCTACCCTGCTCAGGCGTATTCCGCCGTCCGCCCCAATTGGTCGTAGACCAGGTTCACGAACAGGTCCGAGCTGAGTACACGCACGGCAGGGCACGCAAAAACGGTCTTGCCGTCCTCGTCCTGCAGCCTGATCGTCTCGGTCCACTGGTTCAGGTCGATGCGCTTGAGCGATTCGTACGGCCAGGTGGCGCCGCCCATATGCAGGCCCTCGGCCGACAGGGAAATTTCCTGCGTATCCAGGTCCGGGAAGTGGCCGCTGCGGATATAGCGGAACGCGACTCGCGCGCCGCCCGCGATGGCCTCTTCCAGCACAGGCAAGCGCTGCGCGACATAGCGCGAGCGGAATGCGTCCATCAATTTGTTGAATTCGCCTACTTCGGCGGGCACGCGAGTCCAGCCATGCGCCGGATGGGTGCGGTAGGCAAAACTATTGATCAGGCCCGAGGCCGCATCCGGCCCGGAGGCGAACAGGCAAAGGTCCTGGATGTCCGCAAATGCGGCGTAAGTACGCGAGTCGCCTTGTCGGCAAACAACGCCATGCTCGTGCAACTCAAAGCAATCCGGGGTGCTCCCCGTATGGTTAAACACCGCCAGCGCGATAGAGGCCTGCGGGGTTTTGCTATCGGTCATGCAACTTCCTTACTGGAATTAGGGTGCTTTCGCGGCCCAGGACGTCGCAAAGTCATGCGATCCGTATTCTCCCTTATATGGGAGATACGCGCTTGATGACCCTATTTTCCCCGTCTTTCCGCCTTGCAGGGCAGACTCAGCCCCCTGGCGGCACCGGCGCGAACGGATAATGCGTGACCTGGCCATGCCCTGCGATGATGGCGGTGGCTTCGGGCACTTCCTCCCAGGCGCCAGGCATCTCGGTCAAGGGTTCCGACAACAACAGAAAGGCGTCGTCATCCAGCGCCGCGATCTGAGGATTGTCGGGATACAGCTGGCGCAAATGGCGCACGCAGGTATTGTGGAACAGCGTGCGCGAATCCGCCTCGCTCGAATAGCGCACCGCGATCAGGCGCTTGCCGTCCAGCGCGCAGACCGTCATGTTGATGGGCTGGGCCACGCCATGCCGCCTGCCCGTTTCTTCCACCGCGCCCACCATGCGGGCCAGCGCCCCGAGGGGGTCTTCCTCCAGGCCGAAACTCAACGCCAGTAGGAACATC
>Ga0182740_1001870_pt1 | contig 13593 bp, 14 predicted proteins | sample eDN5th37CKraftBY_FD_128872 | JGI IMG/M metagenome (GOLD analysis project Ga0182740, IMG submission 128872) | Enriched backyard soil microbial communities from Emeryville, California, USA - eDNA 5th pass 37_C Kraft BY (version 2) (version 2) | ecosystem: Environmental > Terrestrial > Soil >...
GGGTCAGACCCGTGAGGGTCACGTTGTCGGCAAGGCTGGCCGAGAGCAGCGAGCGGTTGGCGCGCGCGAGAACAAGCCGGCTCGCGCCGCGGATGCCGACGAGCTGCGCGCCGGACGGCAGCTTGAGGTCTGCGGCGCGATAGTCGCCGGGCGGCAGCGCCAGCGGCACACGGGCGGCGGCCGCCTGATCGATGGCTTTCTGCAACGCCGCGCTCTGGTCGTCCGGGCTGCCGGGCCGCACGCCGGCCTGAAGGGCGAGATCGAAGCCGGAGGCCGGCCGGGCCTGCGCCACTGCGGAAGTGGAGACACCGGCCGCCGTGGCGGTGATAAAACCGGCTCCGATCAGCCTGCGTCGGTCGAGATGAGCGAAAGCCATGGATGCCTCCGTGAGATGACGAGCATCCAACACGACAGCGATGCCGAAACCGTGTCTTTGGCAGGCGCGGCCGCGCGGCTTCTGCGCAAGCGGTTAACGGCGGCTTGCCGCGATCTGCGTCTCGCGCAGGAGGACCGCGCCTGCGCGCACCAGATCGTCCAGCGTGAAGCGATGACGATTGCGCGCGCGGGGCCGGCGCGGAACGTGATCCAGCTTCGGTACATGGACGAAAGCCGCGATGCGCGGCCCGCCGGGGGCGGCGGCGGCTTTCGCCGCGCACCAGCGCGGCGGTGGGGTTGAACGGCATCCGGGGAAACGGCCCGAAACCGGTGACGAGGATGGTCTGCCTCACGACATCCGCCCCCCTTGCACCGGCTGCACCCTGCCTGTTCCTGTTCGAGCTACTTTTTATCGCCGGTCGGCTCCGGCGGCACGTCGCCGCCGAACAGCGCGCGGCCCTCGTCGGAGAGATGATCGGCAAAGCCGCGCCACGGCACCGTGACGATATACGCGCCTTCCGCATAGGCCCCCACCGCATAGGGCTCATAATGGAAGGTGAGGCCGCCGCTCTTGTCTTTCTCGGTCGAGGGTGCAAGCGAGACCGGACCGATGCCGATCAGCTTTGCCCGCAGGGCCTTCACTTCGGCATTGTCGCCATCGTCCGTGCCGCGCTCCTTCTTTTCCCTGACGAGCGCGGCCTGCACCAGCCTGAGCAGCGCTTTCATGGTCGGGCCGTCGTCGCGGGTCTCCGTGAAGAAAGGCCGGATGCTGATGCGCTTCTGCGTGGACGTATCCCACAGGAGGGTGTCCATCGCGGTGTTGGGATGGGCGCCGCCGGTGAACACGAAATCCGTCCGCACGATGCTGAAATAGCGCGGTGTCGCGCCGCCCGGCGCATAGCTGCGCTCGTAGGTGTAGCGCGGGAACAGCTTGCGCATCTCGGCGGTGTCGTCGCGGCGCATCGCCGTCGCGTCCTTCTGCTGGCGTGCCGCCCATGCCTTGCCCTCCGCGATGAGGTTAGCGGCGAGGGCGGCATCGGCCTTCAGCTTCGCGTCGATCTCGACGGTGATTTCCGCATCGCGCGTCTTGACCGCCACATCGGCGGCATGGGCTGCAAGGCCCGGCATCGCGGTCAGAAGGGCCGCCGCAAGCAATGTCATCGCCTTCATGGGACCTCTCGTGCGGTCAGCCGCGCGGCGGCAGCTTCTCGATGCCGGCGGTATCCGCCGCCCCAAGCATAGCCGTCACGCTGCGCCCCGCAATGGTCAGGTCCGGCCGGATTTCGGCAAGCGGCATCAGCACGAAGGCCCGTTCGCCGAGCCGCGGATGTGGCAGGGTCAGTTCCTCGGTCTCCAGCACGGCGGAACCGAAGGCGATGATGTCGATGTCCAGCGTGCGCGGTCCCCAGCGAGTCTCAAGGCTGCGGTCGCGGCCGAAGGCGCGCTCCACCGCATGGATGCGTGTCAGCAGCGCCAGCGGCGCAAGGATTGTCTCCACGGCGATCATCGCGTTGATGAAAGGCGGCTGGTCGGTGATACCCCAGGGCGGCGTGCGGTAGTCCGACGAGCGGGCGGTGAGTTTGATATCGCCGTCCTCGCACAACAGCGCGATGGCATCGTCGAAGGTGGCGCGGACATCGCCGAGATTGCCGCCCAGCGCGAGCAGGGCCTCGGTCACGATGGCGACCCGGCGCGCCGCCGCAGGATGGAGACGCCGACATCGTCGAACGCGGCCGGGATCGGCGCATGAGGCTTGTGGATGGTCACGCGCACCGCCGCGATGCGCGTGAAGCGGGCCAGCAGCGCCTGCGCCACCGCGCCGGCCGCCGCCTCGATGAGACGATGGCGCTGCGCGACGAAAGCCTCGCAGGCGACGGCGACGACCTGATCGTAACCGACCGTGTCCACCAGCCGGTCCGACTGGGCCGCCTCGCCGAGATCGACGTCGAGATCGAGATCGATCCTGAACACCTGGCCGACTTCGGCCTCGTGCGGCATCACGCCATGGAAGGCGTGAACGGTGACGCCGCGCACGAAGATGCGGTCGCTGTCCGGCAGGGCGCTCATGAACGCATCTTCCTGATGGCTGCTGCGACGCGCAGGGCTTGAACCGTCTCGGCGACGTCATGGACGCGGACGATGGCCGCGCCGCTCTCGGCCGCGATGAGATGGCTGGCGATGGAGCCGCCGATGCGTTCCGTCGGCTCCGACGGCGTGACCGAGGCGATGAAACGCTTGCGCGAGGCGCCCACCAGCAGCGGCAGGCCGAAGCGGCTCAGGCGGTCCAGTTGGCCGAGTACCGTAAGGCTCTGCTCCGGCGTCTTGCCGAAGCCGATGCCGGGGTCGAGCACCAGTTGATCGCGGGCGATGCCGGCTGCGTCGGCGATGGCGATGGTGCGCGCGAAGAACGCCTCGATATCCGCCATGATGTCGATTGACGCATCGGCCTCGTCGCGGTTGTGCATGACGACCACCGGCAGCTTCCAGCGCGCGATGGTCTGCGCCATGGCGGGGTCGCGTTGCAGGCCCCAGACGTCGTTGCCGATCGCCGCGCCCTGCGCGAAGGCCCAGTCCGCCACCGCGGCTTTCATGGTGTCGATGGAGACCGGCGCGCCCAGCGCGGCGACGCGGCCGAGCACCGGCTCCAGCCGCGCGATCTCCTCCTCGGCGGTGACGGGCTTCATGCCGCCATAGGGCCGGGTGGATTCCGCGCCGATGTCGATGATGTCGGCGCCCGCCGCGATCATGCGCCGGGCCTGGTCCAGCGCCGCCTCGGGCGCGATGAAGCGGCCACCGTCCGAAAAGGAATCCGGCGTGATGTTGAGGATGCCCATGACGAGGGGGCGTCCCGCGCGCAGCAGCGCGGGCAGCGTCGCGGCCGCCGGCGGGGAACCGGAGGAGGGGGTGGATGATCGGGAAAGCGCCTGCGCCATGGCGTGGCTTTGCGCGGCGCGCGGAATGGAGTCAAGCGGTCGTTCGCCCGCTTCTGCCCACTCCCGAAAGTGCGGGAACCTCGACGCAGCGAGGCCGGCCCGTCAGTAGCTGATCTTGATGTTCAGGGTTTTGGCGGCGTCGACCCAGCGCTCGATGGCCTGTTCGGACGGCAGCACGCGCACGAGCTTGCGCTTGGCGTTCGCTTCCGCCATCGCCTTGGCGAGGCGCGCGGGGTTGCGGTATTTCAGTTCGCGGACGGTTTTCACGCCGGCCGCCTGCATGAGGCTGGCATATTCCTTCCCCATGCCGGGCAGGCGCATTCGATCCGCCATATTGGCGAAGGCGAGAAGCTGGGCAGGGTCGAGCCCCGTGCGTTCCGCCAGCGCCCTGCGGCCGTTCGCCGTGCCGGCGAGTGCCAGAAGCCGCTCCGTGGTACGGACACCGGCTTTCTTGAGACGGACGATCGCCTCGTCGTCGCAACCGTCGAGGTGGCTGATCGGATAGGACATCGTGCTGGCCGGGTCAGACGAACTGGCTGAGGCCGGGCACCGCGGCCACGATCTCGGCGACCTTGTCCTCGCCCGCCTTCTCCCGTGCGAAGCCAATCACTTCGCGCGTGACACCCTGCACGTCGCCCATGCCGAGGCCGAGGCCCATCAGCCGTGAGCCCGCCCCCATCACGCCGCCGAGGTTGAACATGCCGCCGCCGCCGGCGTCCGCACGGGCTTTCTCAAGCGCGGCCGCCGCGCCGGGAATGGCATCGACCAGCCCCTGAACCTTGTCGCTCGGGCCGTCTTTCATCAGGAAATCGAAGATGATGCCGATCGCTTTTTCGGCAACTGCCGGCTCAACGCCGACCGCAGCGACAATGCGCTGAATGAGTTCGTCCATCTGTGGCCTCGCCCCGTCGATCTTTGTTGCAGCCATCATGACGGGCCGCTCGCCGGAACACAAGTCTTCGTGCATGATCAGAATGATTGCAAACGGAGGTTGCCGCGGGACGCATCGCCATGGTGTCATGTGTCGCGTCATATATAGCGCCGCGCGCTTGCGACGATGACGTGATGTGGCACGCCGGCGAACGGCGGTGACGTTCGCAGCGGCCTTTGATATCCTGCGCGGGCGGTATGACGGCAGGCCGCATGGGCAGGTTTATGATCGGGGGACGTGAATGAGCGATGTCGATCAGGCCGGGACGATTTTCGTCGGCCGGGCCGAAGGTTCCGACGCCAAGGCCGAGGTGCTGGCGCTGCCGCTCGCGAACCGGCATGGCCTCGTTACCGGCGCGACCGGCACCGGCAAGACGGTGACGTTGCAGATTCTCGCGGAAGGTTTCTCGCGCGCCGGCGTGCCGGTGTTCGCGGCGGACATCAAGGGCGATCTTTCCGGCATCGCCATGGTCGGCGAGGCCAGGGAAGCTTTCGTCAAGCGCGCCGAAGGCATGGGCCTCGCCTATCAGCCCGATGAATTCCCGGTCGTGTTCTGGGATCTGTTCGGCGAACAGGGCCACCCGATCCGCGCCACGATATCGGAGGTCGGGCCGCTGCTGCTGTCGCGCCTGCTCGATCTCAACGACACGCAGGAAGGCGTGCTCAACATCGCCTTCCGCATCGCTGACGATTCCGGCCTGCTGCTGATGGATCTGAAGGACCTCCGCGCTATCCTGTCTCACATCGTGGATGACCCCGAGGCCGTGAAACTCGCGCGGCAGTATGGCAATGTCACCAAGCAGAGCGTCGGCGCGATCCAGCGCCAGCTTCTGGTTCTGGAGAATCAGGGCGCGGAGAAATTCTTCGGCGAGCCGGCGCTGTCGATCGCCGATTTCATGAAGACCGACCGCGACGGCCGCGGTGTCGTCAACATCATCGCCGCCGACAAGCTGATGTCCAACCCGCGGCTGTATGCCACCTTCCTGCTGTGGCTGCTGTCCGAGCTGTTCGAAGTGCTGCCCGAGGTCGGCGATCCGGAGAAGCCCAAGCTGGTATTCTTCTTCGACGAGGCGCATCTGCTGTTCGACGACGCGCCCAAGGCGCTGCTGGACAAGATCGAGCAGGTGGTGAGGCTGATCCGCTCCAAGGGCGTCGGCGTCTATTTCGTCACGCAGAATCCGCTGGACGTGCCGGACGCCGTGCTGGCGCAGCTCGGCAACCGCGTGCAGCACGCGCTGCGCGCCTTTACGCCGCGCGACCAGCGCGCCGTGCGCGCGGCGGCGGAGACCTTCCGCGCCAACCCCAAGGTGGACACCGCCAAGGCCATCACCGAACTTGCCACCGGCGAGGCGCTGGTCTCTTTCCTCGAAGGCAAGGGCACGCCCTCCATCGTCGAGCGCTGCCTGATCCGCCCGCCGTCCGCGCGGCTCGGCCCGGTGACGGAGGCGGAGCGCAAGGCGCTGATCGCCCGCTCGCCGCTCAAGGGCAAATACGACACCGCGGTGGATTCCGAATCCGCCTATGAGGTGCTGCAATCCCGGGTCGCAAAGACCGCGGCCGAGGCGGAAGCCGCGGCCAATGGCGGCGGTGGCCTGCTGGGTTCGGTCGGTGGCTTTCTCGGCGGGCTGTTCGGCACCAGCCGTCCGCGCGGAACGCGCCTGTCCACCACGCAGGTGATCGCCCGCGAGGTGACGCGCAGCGTCACCAACCGCGTGGCGGGGCAGGTGGCGGCCGATATCGGCAAATCCATCGGCGGGCGCACAGGTTCCACCATCGGCCGGGCCATCGTCCGTAGCACCCTGGGCGGCATCCTGCGCCGTTAGGAAAGCGCGGCAACGCATTGCGGCGGCGCGCCGCGCGGCGGATACTGCGACTCACGCCAGATGAGTCCGCAGGATTTGCCGCATGACCCCGAAAGAAGCTCTCCCCGCCGTGCTCGACCGGATCGACGCCGATCTCGACGAGAGCCTTGAACGGCTGTTCGCCTTCCTGCGCATCCAGTCGATCTCGACCGATCCGGCCTATGCCGAGGAATGCCGCAAGGGCGCGCAGTTCATCGCGGACGACCTCAAGAGCATCGGCTTCGATGCCGATATCCGCCCGACCGCCGGCCATCCCATCGTTGTCGCGAAGGGGCCGAACGGTCAGGCCAAGGACGCGCCGCGCGTGCTTTATTACGGGCATTATGACGTGCAGCCGGTGGACCCGCTGGAGCTGTGGGAGGCGCCGCCTTTCGAGCCGCGCCTCGCGACGCTGCCGGACGGGCGGAAGATCATCGTCGCGCGCGGCGCTTGCGACGACAAGGGCCAGGTGATGACTTTCGTGGAGGCGTGCCGCGCCTTCAAGGCCGTGACCGGCTCGCTGCCGCTGCCGATCACCGTGATGCTGGAAGGCGAGGAGGAATGCGGCTCCGCCCATCTGTTCGACTTCGTGAAGCAGAACGTCGCCGAGCTGAAGCAGGACCTCGCGCTGATCTGCGACACCAGCATGTGGGACCCGCAGACGCCGATGGTGACGACCTCGCTGCGCGGCCTCGTCTATGAGGAAGTGCGGCTCACCTGCGCCGACCGCGACCTGCATTCCGGCCTGTTCGGCGGCGCGGCGCAGAACCCGCTGCGTGTGCTCTCGCGCATCCTCGGCGCGCTGCATGACGACACCGGCCGCGTCACCATTCCCGGCTTCTACGACGGCGTTGCGGATCTGCCGGCGGATATCATGGCCGATCTCAAGGCGCTCAATCTCACGGCGGAGGAATTCCTCGGCGGCGTCGGCCTCAAGGTGCCGGCTGGCGAACAGGATCGCATGCTGATCGAGCAGATCGCGACGCGGCCGACGGCGGAGATCAACGGCATCGTCGGCGGCTATACCGGCGAGGGCGCCAAGACCGTGATCCCCGGCAAGGCCACCGCCAAAGTCTCGTTCCGTCTTGTCGGCGCGCAGGACCCGGCGAAGATCAGCGAAGCCTTCCGGGCCTTCGTTCGCGCGCGGCTGCCGGAAGACTGCACGGTGGAATTCGTGAATTACGGCCTCGCGCCGGCCATCGACCTGCCGTTCGACAATGCGGCGCTGGGCAAGACCCGCGCGGCGCTGGCGGACGAGTGGAACCGCAAGGCGGTGACGGTCGGCGAGGGCGGCTCGATTCCCATCGTCGGAGATTTCAAGCGTGTGCTCGGCATGGACACGATCATGGTCGGCTTCGCGCTGGACGACGACCGCGTGCATTCGCCGAACGAGAAGTTCGACCTCACCAGCTTCCACAAGGGCACGCGGAGCTGGGCGCGCATCCTGGCCGCGCTGGCAACGCCGGGCTGAACTGCTCCGTGCACCGTCGCCATTTTATGGCACGCGGCGCGCGGTGAACGTCAGGGCTTGCTGTCGTCTTCCTTGCCTTTGAGGCCGGGCATGGTCAGCAGCGTGTCCACATTCGCGCCTCGCAGGTCGTAGACCCGCGCGAGCGAGACGCCGTCGCGGGTGATGTCGGCGATCACCGGCGCATCGAGCCTTGCGCAATAGAACACGCCGAGGCTGACGGCGAAGCTCGCGTCCTTCGGGTCCCATGTCGTTTCGGCGCGATCCGGGCCGAGCGCCTCGCGCATCGCCACCTGCACCGGACGGTGCGGACCGCAGACGGCGACCTTGATCTTTTCGGGCGGCAGTTTCTGCGTTGTCATGAAGGCTGCCAGCGAGTCGGTGGCCTGCTTGAAGGACAGGCCCCAGTAGTCGAGCATGTAGCGCCCGTCCGCGCCCTTCACGCCGCCGGCGATGTGGTTGAAATGGATGTATTCGTAAGGATGCAGCCGCGCCATCGCGACGACCGGCGAGACGATGCCGATGGCGAGCAAGCTGGCCAGCGCCGTCCCGCGCCATGGCCGCTGCCCGTCCGCCAGCCTGCGCGCGAGAAAGTCCGCGGCGAGCCCGCCGAGCACGGCCAGCGGCGGCACGACGAAGACGAAATGGCGGATGCCGTTATACATCGCCGGCCGCGTCACCATCGTCACCAGCACCGGCAGCACGGCCGCCAGCGCCGTGAGCAGCAGCGCCGCGCGCAGGCGCGGCGGTAGCGGCCGCAGCGCCGCGACCAGCGCGCCGATGAGGCCGGCGAGGCCGAGGCCGAGCAGGATTTCCGGCAGCTTCAGCGCCAGCAGTTGCGGCAGATAGCGCGCCGGCATCTCCGGCACGAGGATCTGTTGGCCTTCGAACAGCTCGCGCCACGGCTCCTCGAAGAAGGTCGAGAAATAGCCGACGGCGCGGAGCGGGTTCAGCGGTTCGACCACCGCCCAGGGCCAGATCAGCCCGAGCACCGCATAGGCGAGCACGAAGGCCGGCAGCAGCCCCAGCAGAAAGCCGCCGAGCCGTTGCATGGCGGCGCGCAAGCCGTCGCCGCGCACATCCATGACAATCAGCAGGAGCAACGCCGCCGCCATGGCGATGGCGTCGAGGCCGGCGAGGATGCGCGAACCCAGCGCGAAGCCGAGGGCGAGGCCGAACAGGAGGCGCGTCGGCCATGACGGCTTTGGATATTCCAGCAACAGGCGGATCAGCGTCAGCAGCAGGAAGGCCATCGCCGTGGCGAAGGGCGCATCCTTCGGGTTCATCATCATATGGCCGATGAACAGCGGGCAGGTCGCGAGCAGCAGCAGCGCGATCGCGCCCGCGCGCGGCCGGCCCAGCCAGCGCGCCGCGCGCCATGTCGCGGCGAGGCCGGCGAGGCCGAACACCGCGCCCATCAGTCGCCGGGTCTCGAACAGGTCGAACGGCAGCGCCTTGGCGGCGAGCGTGGCAGCCAGGTCGAAGCCGCCGCCGTAGAGATAGAGATTGACGAAGGACAGCGCCCGCCTGTCCGCGAAGCCGGAGGTGTAGAAGGCGAGCAGCAGGTCGCCATATTCGGCGTGGGTATAGTCGTCCCAGCTTGGCCCGTAGTCGCGGAAGGTCAGTGCCGCGAACAGCGCGACGGCGGCGAGCATCGCCCAGGCAAGACTGTCCCAGAAGATGCCGTCCCGGACGCGGGATGCGGGCGCGGAGGGCGAGACGGAATCATGGCGCAGGGGCATGAGATGACCGGAATGGCGCGGAATGTTGCGGCGGCGACAGGAGCGATGGAAACCTTATCCTGCTCTGCGGCGGAAACGCGACGGATTCTCTCCCGTCGCTTCGGCCGGATGGAGCCTGCCAGGCTGTGCGGCGCGGATCGGAGACCGTTTGCAAAGCCCCCGGGGACATTCAGCCTAACCGGAGTTGGCCAGGAAAGAAGCTGTCATCACCGGGCTTTTCCCGGTGATCTCGACCATTAAGGCAGTGCGTTCTTGATCGGGATGGCCGGCAAAGGCGAGGGTAGCGACGCCGTTCTCCGAACGGCTTTGCCCGGCCATGTCCTCCTGCCGATACGAAAAAGCGGGGCCGCAGCCCCGCTCGTCCGTGTCGCCTGACGCGGCGTTACTTGGTCGCCTCGCCGTAGAGCTTCTCGACATATTCCCAGTTGATGAGGTTGTCGACGAAAGCCTTCAGATAGTCCGGGCGGCGGTTGCGATAGTCAATATAGTAGGAATGCTCCCACACATCGACGCCGAGGATCGGGGTCGCGCCCTGCACCAGCGGGTTTTCGCCGTTGGCGGTCTTGAGCACGGCCAGCTTGCCGTCCTTCACCGCGAGCCAGGCCCAGCCGGAGCCGAACTGCGTCACACCGGCCTGGATGAAGTCCTCCTTGAACTTCTCCACCGAGCCGAGGTCGGAGACGATCTGCTTCTCGATGACGCCGGGGATCTTGGCGCTGCCGCCGTTCGGCTTCATCCAGTTCCAGAAGTGGAGGTGGTTGTAATGCTGGCCGGCGTTGTTGAAGAGGCCGGCATTCTTGCCGTGCGAGCCCTTGACGATCTCTTCCAGCGACTTGCCTTCCCACTCGGTGCCCTTGAGCAGGTTGTTGCCGTTGTCGACATAGGCCTTGTGATGCTTGTCGTGATGAAATTCGAGGGTCTCGCGCGACATGTAAGGCGCAAGCGCGTCATAGCTATAGGGCAGCTCTGGCAGCGAAAAGGACATCGGAATCTCCTGAATTGATTTGGACCCAAACCTGTGGTCAGCCCGCCAACGGCGAGGGCGGGATTTGGTTCCCCGTCCGTGAGCCACGCTGGCCGTCCGCAATGTTTCAGCAGTCATACATGCCGCAATTGCACGCCGCTTGAAAGAGGCACGGTCGCATTCCGCGGTTGGCGGCGATCCCCTCGCGCGGCCTGCGGCGGCGCCGACAAGCCGCCCGGCGCAGTTAATGTTAAGCAAAAGTTGGAATTGTCATGTTAATGACACCATTTCCAGCAGCGGCCCGTGCGGGCTGCCGCTTTTCGCGCGATCGGATGTGGCGCGTGCGTTGACGTTCAGAACCCGGAGTATGCCGTCATGTCGTTTCTTCTGGTTTTGCTGGGTCTTGTGACAGCGGCGGCCGGCGCGGGCATGATTATCTTTGGAATCCCGATCAACGAATTCGGTCTGGGCAATACGCTGATCATGGCGGGTGTCGTTGCCGTGACGGGCGGCTTCGTCATTCTCGCGCTGGCGGCGGTGGTCAGCCAGGTCGCGCATCTGGGCGAAGACCTCGCCGATCTTGCCATGCGCCGCGTGCCGTCCGCCCCGGTCACGCCATCCGCGCCCGACATGGCGGCGGCTCCGCGTGGGCCGCGCCCGCGTCCCTATGTTCCGCCCGTGCCGTCCGCCGCGCCGGAGGCGGCCACGACGGTTGCCGAGCCATCCTCCCGCCCGTCCGGGGCCGTGGAGGAGGAGGCCAAGAGCGTCGTCTCTGCCGCGGCCATCGACCGCCTGCGCGCCTCGCTGCCGCGCGTCGAGCGCGCGCCGCTTCCGGATGCGCGCCCTGCGGAGCCGTCCGGAGGGGAAGAGGGCGAGCCGGCAAGAACAGGGAAGGACGAGGCGGAGGAGACGCCGGCGACCCCGGACGGCACGCCCGTTGCCGAGCCCGGGACCCCCGCCGTCGCCGGCGGCGCCGCTGATGACGATGTCTCCGTTGCGGCCGGCACGGAGCGGGAGGGAGCGGAGCCCCCCGCCGAGGCGGCAAAGTCCTCGCCCCCGTCGCTCCGCCCTGCTCCCACCGTGGAACGGCCTGCCGCGCCGGTGCGCACCGCGCAGTCGCGTTTCGATTTTCCGTGGCGCAGCACTCGGCCCCGGGCGGACGATGCGCCGGCCATGCCCGCAGCGCCGCCGCCGGCCGCGAAACCGGCTGCGCCTTCACCCGCGGCGTCGGCTGAAGCTGTGCCTGCCGCGCCTGCCGTTCTCAAATCGGGCGTCGTGGACGGTATGGCCTATACGCTGTTCACGGATGGTTCGATCGAGGCCAAGCTGCCGGAGGGCACGATGCGCTTCGCGACCATCGCGGAACTGCGGACCTATCTCGAAGGCCAGGACGGCCGGGGGAATGGCGGCGCATCCGCCTGACCGGCGGCGCGAACCGGGCGGCACCAGCAGGGCGTGGCCTTCTGCGGGCGCGCGTCGGCGGCAAAATGCCGCAGATACTCGCGCGGCATGCCGATACATCTGCGCCGGCCCAGGTTCCTTTTCGTAATCATTCAGGTCACGACAGTCCATCTGCGGCGCGATATTCGAGTAATCGGCTTTGCTGCGTGAAGATATTCTTGCAAACCGTGGTGCCGGGCGCATAGAACCGGAACAGCACTATGCTAATATTCCGGTTCGGCAGTTGTTTCATTTGGAGACGGGGAGGCGTCCCGCCGCCGGTCGTCTGATGAAGTTGACGGTCCGGCGCTGAATCCTGATGGAGCCCTGTCCATGACCGATACTGCCAGCCGGGATTTCATCCAGCTCACCGCCTCGATCGTGTCCGCCTATGTCGGCAACAATCCGCTGCCGCCGGGCGAAATTCCGTCATTGATCGATCAGGTTCACGCGGCGTTGACTCGCGTGGCGGGCGGCCGGCCCGGAGAGGTCCCGGCCGAGCCGTTGCGGCCGGCGGTGGCGGTCAAGCGGTCGATCCATCCGGACTATCTGATCTGTCTGGAGGACGGTAAGAAGTTCAAGTCGCTCAAGCGTCATCTGCGGACGCAATATGGCATGACGCCGGAGCAGTATCGCGAGAAGTGGGGCCTTCCCGCCGACTATCCCATGGTGGCGCCCAGTTACGCCGCCGCGCGGTCCCAGCTTGCCAAGAACATGGGGCTGGGCCAGCAGCGGAACCGTCGCAAATAGCCCCGCTTGCGTGTGGCGGGACGGAAGGTTCATCGCCGGACTTGACATATAGGAATATGGTCGGATTATATCCGACTTTAATCCTACATGAGGTCGGCCATGGCGCGTCGTGTTCGTCTGTCTCCATCTTCATCTTCCGCGCCCGTGACACCTTCTGCGTCTGCCGCGGCCGGGGACCGGTTCCGGGCCCAGCACGGCGATCTGACAGCCCGCGTCGCGGTCGTGGAAGGCGTGGCCGCCGAGGTGCTGATGGACGAGGCGGAGAGCCCGCTGCTCTGGCTCGCGCGTCGCAAGGGAAAAGATGGCCAACCGATGATCGCGCCCGCCCAGCTCATGGCCGGGGAGCGGCTGCGGGCGGACGTGACCCGCGCGCAGATGCTGCCGCGCGTCACCGCCAACTGGAGCATTGCGCTGCCGGCCGGGCAGCGCGGACAGGGTGCCGGCGCGGCGACCGATGCGGCGCTGGCTGCGCAGCAGTCTGTCCGCCGCGCGCTGGCTCAGGCCGGGCCGGAGTTTTCCGGCCTGCTGCTCGATGTGTGCTGCTTTCTCAAGCGGCTTGAGGATATCGAGCGTGAGCGCGGCTGGCCGGTGCGGTCGGCCAAGGTGGTGCTCCAGCTCGGACTCGACCGTCTGGCGCGCCATTACGGCTATGGCGAGGGCCAGCGCGGCGCGCCGAATCCGGAAATCGCGGCATGGTCGGCGGATCGGGGATAAAGCGCTGGCCCTTGCCTGGGGATATTTGAGTCTAGCGCGGGCGCTTGCCCCGCGCGGCGCGCGGCAACTGCATCGGCCAGCGCACGATGTAGTCCTCAAGCTGCTCGACCGGCACGTCCGTTTCGCTGGGGCCGAGCCGTCCGCGCACGGAGATGGCGGCCTGATGGACGGTTTCCGGATCGCCCGACACCAGCGGATGCCACCAGTAGAGGCTGCGGCCCTCCGCCAGCAGACGATAGCCGCAGGTCGGCGGCAGCCACGAAATCTCGCGGACATTGGCGGGCGTGAGCTGCACGCAATCCGGCACCTTCTCCTGCCGGTTCGGATAGTCCGCGCAGCCGCAGGAGGCCGGGTCGAGCAGGGCACAGGGGACATTGGTGAAATAGATGTCCCCGGTGTCCTCCTCCTCGATCTTGTTGAGGCAGCAGCGCCCGCA
>Ga0182740_1001871_pt1 | contig 13584 bp, 12 predicted proteins | sample eDN5th37CKraftBY_FD_128872 | JGI IMG/M metagenome (GOLD analysis project Ga0182740, IMG submission 128872) | Enriched backyard soil microbial communities from Emeryville, California, USA - eDNA 5th pass 37_C Kraft BY (version 2) (version 2) | ecosystem: Environmental > Terrestrial > Soil >...
CCCGCGCCGTTGTGCCGGAAATAATCGGTGCCTTGCTTGTATTTCACGCTCGACGTCCAGTTGAGGAAGTCCTCTTTTTCCTGCTTGGGCTTCTGCGTGAAGAGGTTGTAGGCCAGCCGCACCGTCATCTGGTTGTCGTCGGCCAGCTTCTGGATGACGGCATAGTCGTCCGGATAGTTCTGGAAGCCGCCGCCTGCGTCGATCACCCCCGTAACGCCAAGGCGATTCAGCTCTCGCATGAAATGGCGCGTGGAATTGACCTGGTAGTCGAAGGGCAGCTTGGGGCCCTTGGCTAGCGTAGCGTACAGAATGGTCGCGTTGGGCTTGGCCAGCAGCAACCCCGTGGGGTTGCCCTGGGCATCGCGCATGATCTCGCCACCGGGTGGATTGGGTGTGGTCTTGGTATAGCCCACCGCGCGCAGCGCGGCGCCGTTGAGCAGCGCGCGGTCGTACAGATGCAGAAGGAACACCGGCGTGTCGGGCGCGATGGCGTTGATCTCCTCGATGGTGGGCAAGCGCTTTTCGGCGAACTGATGCTCGGTGAAGCCGCCCACCACGCGCACCCATTGCGGCGCGGGCGTGATGGCGACTTGGCGCTTGAGCATGGCCATGGCGTCGGCCAGGGAACGCACGCCATCCCAGCGCAGCTCCATGTTGTAGTTCAGGCCGCCGCGCACTACATGGGTATGGTTGTCGAACAGGCCAGGCAGGGCCGCTCGGCGCTTCAGGTCGATGACCCGCGTGCCTGTGCCGGCCAGCGCCATGACTTCGGCATCGGTGCCGACGGCCCCGAACCTGCCGTCCTTGATCGCGACCGCGCTGGCCTGAGGCCTGGCGCGGTCCAGCGTGGTGATGCGGCCATTATGGAAGATGACATCCGGTGTTGCGTTGGACATGGCGGGAACTCCTTGGGAACTGGCGATGGCGTGGCGCCCCAACATGCCGTTGAGGGCCAGGGCGGAAGCTACACCGATAAGGTCGCGGCGGGTAGGCATACGAGGTCTCCTTGGGTGCAGGGACAGGTTCAGCTTTGTTCTTTATCCCGGGGCTGGCGGCCGGGCAGTTGCCCGAACACGTGGGCCACGGCTTTTTCCTTGTCGCAGGCGGCGACGAAAGGCGTTCCGTTGAGCAGCTGCCTGCCCACCGGAATGACCTGTTCGCCAACCAGGATGCCGAGCAAGCCGATCAGCGCCACGAGCGGCGGCGCGGGCGAACGGACTTGCAGCAAGCTGTAGACCACGCCGACCAGCAGTCCGGCGCCCAGGGAAAGCAGATAGATTTTCATGCGCGTCCTCGCGATATCAATAGGTGGTGAATGGAAGGGGTTCAGGCGTGCGTATCGGCCAGGAGGACCTCGGCGTCGTCCAGGGCCGTCAGGTGCAGGTCGATTTCGTCGCGGATGGCAGCGCCGTCGCCCAGGCCGATCTCCACGCCGTTGACTTCCAACCTGCCCTTGGAGGCAACCAGATAGCCGCGACGCCGGCCTCGCGCGAACCGATAGATGGCGGCTTCGCCCGCCTTCAACGCCAGGGTGAGTACCCGCGCATCGCTGCGGATGGGCAACGCGTCTTCGTCGCCGTCGATGCCGCTGGCCAGCGTAAGGAACCGCCCCCTGCTGGCTTCGCGGGTAAAGGACTTTCGGCCCCAGCTAGGCGGCGCGCCGCGACGGTCCGGCTCGATCCAGATCTGAAACACGTGCGCGGGTCTGCCTTCCATATTGAACTCGGCATGCGTAACCCCGCTGCCCGCGCTTATGACCTGCACCTCGCCAGCGTTCGTGCGCCCCCGGTTGCCCAGGTCGTCTTCATGAGTGAGCGCCCCTTCCCGCACGCAGGTAATGATTTCCATGTCCGCATGCAGCGAGGGAGGAAGGCCCGCGCCCGGCGCTATCGTTTCGTCGTTCCATGCGCGCAACGCGCCCCAGCGCATGCGGGCGGGATTCTGGTAATTGGCGAAGGAAAAATGATGCTTCACGTCTAGCCAGCCGCGGCGGGCATGGCCCAGGCTTGCAAGAGGGCGGCGCTCAATCATCGCGCGTCTCCCAGGCCGGGCAATGGCAAATCGTGGCGACATGGTTCGTGTGGTTCATGAGCTAGCTCCCGCCGCGGTCCGTCAGTGCTTGAGGGCCAGGAAGTGATGCACTTCGGGCTTGTCCGGACCTATGTGAAAGCGCAGCGCTTCGGCCTGCAGATCGGCGTCGGCGTGGGAAACCCGGTGATGCTGGCGCAGGTGTTCGGCCCAGGATTCCACGAAGAACCACTCGACCACCCGCTGCGGATCGCCGGTATGTTCCACGACTCCCCACGCGTATGCTCCGTCGCGCAACCGCTCTTGCGACAGACGCTTCATGGCGTCGAGAAAGGCTGGCCGATCCTCCTGGCGGATGCGGTACTCAACCTGCACCAACACCGGCCCACGGTCATTGGCGACGGGCTCGGCCACCAGCGGCTCGGGCCAGTGGTTCGAGGCTTGAAGGTCCGCTTCTCCAATGGGCAGGCGGGCACGGTGGAAAAGCAGCGCAACCACGACCAAGCCGGCGGCGCTTACCGCCAAGGCGTAAGGCACGCCGATCTCCCGCGCGACCAGGCCCCAGCCCAGGCTGCCGGCCGCCATCGCGCCGTTGAAGACCATCAGGTACACCGCCAATCCGCGGCCGCGCACCCAGTTTGGCAGTACGGCCTGGGCCACGCCGTTGAACGTGGTGAGCGCAGTGATCCAACCCATGCCCAAAAAGACTAGCATCAGCACGGCCAGCCATTGGGGCGGCGCAAACACCAGCACGGCCATGACCGCCGCGCTGGCCACGGACGCCGCCAGCACCAGGCCGTCGGCATTCAGACGGGCGCTGAGCTTGGGCATGACCAGCGCGCCGATGATCGCGCCCGCGCCTACCGCGCCCAGCAGCACGCCGTAGAAGCCCGACGAGCCTCCAAGCATCTGCCGTGCCACCAAGGGCAGCAATGCCCAGACGGCGCTGGCGAACAGGAAGAAGACGGCTGCGCGCAATAGCACGCGATGCAGTTCCTTGCTGGCCCGCGTGTAACGCAGCCCCGCGCGAAACGCCCCAAAGAAGTTCTCCGACAGCGCACTATCGACGGTCGCGGGGCGTTTCCACCACAGCAACGCCGCAATGACGAACACGTAGCTCAGTACGTCCATTCCATATGTGACCGCCGCGCCAAAGCTGGCCAGGATCAAGCCGCCAGCCGCCGGACCTATGGCCCGGGCGATATTGATGCCCAGCGAATTCAGCGCGACAGCCCCCTTGAGCTCTTCGCGCGGCACGAGTTCGGGGACGATGGATTGCCAGGTCGGTCCCATCAGGGCGGCGCCAATGCCGCCGACGAAGGTCAGCGCAATCAGGTAGTCGACGGTCAGGGCGCCAAAGTGCGACAGCAGCAGCAGCGTGCCGCTGACACAGGCAAGCAGGACCTGCACGAATATCAGGAAACGGCGGCGGTCCAGGATGTCGGAAAGCACGCCCGCCGGGATCGCCAGCAGGAATATCGGCAGCGTCGCAGCCGTCTGGATCAGCGCCACGGCAGTAGGGCTGGCCGACAGGTCCGTCACCAGCCAGGAGCTGGCCACGTCCCGCATGAAACTTCCAACGTTGCCCAGCACCGTCGCGGCCCACAGCACGGCGAACACGGACTGGCGCAAGGGCGCAAAGGTGCCTGGCGCTTTGGTCTTTATTTCTGGCATGGGACTCTCCTAGATCGCGCGAGGCTGCTCCGGACTAAAAGTCCCGCCGCCCGCCGTACTCAAAAGCAAAAGCCGGGCTGCGCCGAGCATTGGTCTCGGCGGCCCGGCACGCGGTTTACTGAGCGGGGTTGGGGCCAATGCGTTCGCCGTGCTTGACGCGCTCTTCGAGCTTGTGCACATGCGTCACCGCATAGTCGATGCCCATGCCGTACGCGCCGGAGTGTTCTTTGACGATGCCGGTAACGGCGTCATAGGTTTCCTTGCGCGCCCAGTCACGCTGCCATTCCAGCATCACTTGCTGCCAGGTCACCGGCACGGCGCCGGCCTGCACCATGCGGTCCATGGCGTACTTGTGCGCATCCACCGAGGTGCCGCCCGAGGCGTCAGCCACCATGTAGATTTCGTAATCGCCTTCGAGCATGGCGCAGAGCGCGAAAGTGGTATTGCAGACCTCGGTCCACAGTCCGGCAACGATGACCTTCTTGCGGCCGTTGGCAGCCAGCGCATCGCGCACGTTCTGATCGTCCCAGGAGTTCATGGAGGTGCGCTCCAGGATCTTGTGCTCGGGGAACACGGCCAGCAACTCAGGGTAGGTGTTGCCCGAGAAGCTGTCGGTTTCGACGGTGGTGATGGTGGTCGGGATGTTGAACGCGCGAGCGGCCTTGGCCAGGCCCACCACGTTGTTCTTCAGGGTCTGGCGATCGATGGATTGAACGCCAAACGCCATTTGCGGCTGCTGGTCGATGAAGATGATCTGGCTGTTCTGCGGGGTGAGGACTTCGAGGTACTTGTTGGCGGACATGGCAGGTCTCTCTTTCAGGAAAACTAGCGGGGAATAGGGTCGGCTAGGGCCGGTTCAGCGACCACCGGGAGTGCATCTGGAAGAATCCGGCACGCCCTGTTTGTCGGTGTGTTCATAGTAGGGAGAGGCCGTGGTCCTGAGAACCCGCAGCGCGGAATTCCATCCTTTCCATTTTTTGCATGATGCTGGCCGCGGACCGGATTTTGCTGCGCCGCGTTCACCACCGTTCTTGTCCATGCCATAGGCAACGGCTATCATCGGCGCGAGCATTTCCCGAGAGCAAGAGATGAACAAGCTGCCAGATCTGGAAGGTTGGGCGATATTCGCCAAGGTCGCCGAGACCGGATCGTTCGCCAAGGCGGCGGCCGAGTTTTCCCTGTCGCAAGCCACGGTTTCCAAGACCATCAGCCGTCTGGAAGCCCGCATGAAAGCCACCCTGTTCCATCGCACTTCCCGCAGCATGACGCTGACCGAGTCCGGGTACGCGGCGCTTGAACGCGCTGCCCGCATCCTTGAAGAAGGCGAAGCGGTCGAAAGCGAAGTACGAGAGAAATCAACCAGCCTGTGCGGCAAGATCAGGCTGTCCGCGCCCATGTCTTTCGGCGTCACGCATCTGGCGCCCATGCTGCCGCCATTCATGCAGGCCAATCCCGACGTGGCCCTGGAAATCGAATTCAGCGACAAGCAGGCCGACCTGGTCTCGGAACGCTTCGATCTGGCGCTGCGGATCTCCAACCTGGTGGACTCCACGTTGCTGGCGCGGCGCCTGTGTTCCGTGCGCATCCTGCTGGTAGGCGCGCCGAGCTATTTCAAGCGCGCGGGGCGTCCCAAGCATCCCAAAGACCTCGCGCAGCACACCGCGCTGCAATATATGTATGCGCGCAATGGATCCAGCTGGCGCTTTCGCCATGAGAAGCATGGCGAGTTCTCGCAGTCCATGCCCGTGCTTCTGAACGTGAACAACGCGGAAGCCCTGACACCGGCATTGCAGGCGGGCATGGGGCTGGCCCTGCAGCCGGAGTTCCTGGCCTGGCAGGACCTGCAATCGGGCGCGCTGGAAACCGTCATGGACGACTGGCAAGTCGACCCTATCGCCCTGCACATCGTCACTCCCCCCGGGCGCCGGCGCCCGGCCCGGGTACAAGCCTTCATCGAGTATCTGGCCGAGCGCCTGACGGCCGAGCCCTGGGCCAATGATGTGCAGGTGTAGGTGATGAGCGCTACGACATTTACCCTGCCGCTGGGATATACCGACGTCCCGGCAGGCCATATCGCAAGCGTGGTGACCGACCTGGAAATGCGCGCGCCACCGGCGCCTTCCCCGGACCGCCTGCCCGAGGGCCTGGTCTTGGCACCCATGGACCAAGCCGACCCAGGCGCCTTTCGCGCCTTGTTCCGCAAGATAGGCGCGGACTGGCTCTGGTATTCGCGCCTGCTGATGCCCGATGACGAGTTGGCCGCCATCCTTAACGACAGCCAGGTCGAGACTTTCGTCATTCGGCAAGAAGGCGAGGATATCGGCCTGCTCGAACTGGATTACCGGCAGCCGCACAGCTGCGAACTCACCTTCCTGGGATTTATCGCGGGACTTACCGGCAAAGGATATGGACGCGCCGTAATGAACGCCGCTGTCCGGATGGCTTGGTCGAAGGATATTCGCCGCATGTGGGTGCATACGTGCAGCTACGACCACCCGGCGGCGCTCGCCTTTTATATCCGATCCGGATTCCGCCCCTATGCGACTCGCATCGAGGTTCAGGTCGACCCCAGATTGACCGGCCACCTCCCGCGCAATGCCGCCGCGCATGTGCCCATCATTGAACCAAGACCAACCGCGGAATGAAAAAAAGGGCTGCCCTGGAGCAGCCCTTTTTAACCTCGGACGGGGTCTTGCCGATCAGGCGTCGATATTGCCCGCCGACAGCGCGTGCGTCTCGATGAAGTTGCGGCGCGGTTCGACGTCGTCGCCCATCAGCGTGGTGAAGACTTCGTCGGCCGCGATGGCGTCCTCGATCTGCACACGCAACAGGCGGCGCACCTTCGGATCCATCGTGGTTTCCCACAGCTGATCCGGATTCATTTCACCCAGGCCCTTATAGCGCTGCTTGGAAATGCCGCGTTCGGCTTCGCTGCGCAGCCACTGCATGGCTTCACGGAAATCCGACACGGTCTGTTCCTTGCGCTTCTCGCCTTCGCCGCGCGCAACCAGCGAGCGTGCGCCGACCTTGCCGGAGAAGCTCTTGGCAGCCTTGGACAGCACGGCATAGTCGGAGCCGTTCACGAAGTCCGCATCGATGATGCTCACGCGCACGTTGCCGTGGTGCATGCGCTGCACCGACAGGCGATGGCGTTCCGTTGTTTCGTCGAACTGCGGCACGACTTCCACGCCGTTGCCGCTGACGGGATCGCGCATGGCGTCGGCCAGGCGGCGGGCGGACTCGGCGGTGGATTCGGCCGTTTCCAGGTTGATTTCCACGCCTTCCGCCATGGCCGACAGCGCGGCCACGTCGAACACGCGCGACAGGCGCGCGATCACGCCGTCGGCGGCCACGTACTGGCGGGCCAGTTCGTTCAGTTCGTCGCCGCGGATGATGTTGCCGCCCGAGATGATCTCGGCGTCCTTCAGCGCCAGCGACAGCATGAACTGCGCTTCTTCCTGGTCGTCCTTCAGATAGCGTTCTTCACGGCCGACCTTGACCTTGTACAGCGGCGGCTGGGCGATATACACGTAGCCACGCTGCACCAGCTCGGGCATCTGGCGGTACAGCAGGGTCAGCAGCAGGGTGCGGATGTGCGCGCCGTCCACGTCCGCGTCGGTCATGATGATGAGGCGGTGATAGCGCAGCTTGTCCACGTTGAAATCGGGACCGATGCTGGTGCCCAGCGCGGTGATCAGCGTGGCGATCTGTTCGCTGGCGATCAGGCGGTCGAAACGCGCCTTCTCCACGTTCAGCACCTTGCCGCGCAGCGGCAGGATGGCCTGGAACTTGCGGTCGCGGCCTTGCTTGGCCGAACCGCCTGCGGAGTCACCCTCGACGATGTAGAGCTCGCACAGCGCGGGATCCTTTTCCTGGCAGTCGGCCAGCTTGCCGGGCAGGCCAGCGCCTTCCAACACGCTCTTGCGGCGGGTCATCTCGCGCGCCTTGCGCGCGGCTTCGCGCGCGCGGGCAGCTTCGACGATCTTGCCGCACAGCGCCTTGGCGTCGTTCGGATGCTCCAGCAGCCAGGTTTCCAGCGTGCGGGCCACCGCTTCTTCAACAGCCGGACGCACTTCGCTGGAAACCAGCTTGTCCTTGGTCTGGCTGCTGAACTTGGGCTCGGGCACCTTGACCGACAGCACGCAGGCCAGGCCTTCACGCATGTCGTCGCCGGAAGTCTCGACCTTGGCCTTCTTGGCCAGTTCGTTATCGGTGATGTACTTGTTGATGATGCGGGTCATCGCCGCGCGCAAGCCGGTCAGGTGCGAACCGCCGTCACGCTGCGGGATGTTGTTGGTGAAGCACAGCACGCTTTCGCTGTAGCTGTCGTTCCACTGCATCGCCACTTCCACGCCGACCGGCACGCCGCCCGCCGAGGACTCGGTGGTGACCGAGAACACGTTCGGGTGCAGCACGGTCTTGCTGCGGTTGATGTACTCGACAAAGCCCTTCACGCCGCCGGAGAACGCGAAGTTCTCTTCCTTGCCCTGACGCTGGTCGATCAGGCGGATCTTCACGCCATTGTTCAGGAACGACAGCTCGCGCAGGCGCTTCGAGAGAATCTCGTAGTGGTACTCGATGTTGGTGAAGATGATCGGGTCGGCCAGGAAGCGCACTTCGGTGCCGCGCTTGTCGGTCGTGCCGGTCACGGCCAGGGGCGCGACGCGCTCGCCCTGGCGGAATTCCATCTGGTGCACCTGGCCGTTGCGGCGGATGGTCAGCCGCAGCCATTCGGACAGCGCGTTCACGCAGGACACGCCCACGCCGTGCAGGCCGCCGGACACCTTGTAGGAGTTCTGGTCGAACTTGCCGCCGGCATGCAGCTCGGTCATGACGATTTCCGCCGCGCTGCGGTGGAATTCGTCGTCCTTGTGGATGTCGGTGGGAATACCCCGGCCGTTGTCGGTGACCGAGATGGAGTTGTCGGTGTGGATCGTGACGACGATATCGTCGCAGTAGCCGGCCAGGGCTTCGTCGATGGCGTTGTCGACGACCTCGAACACCATGTGGTGCAAGCCGGTACCGTCGGACGTGTCGCCGATGTACATGCCGGGGCGCTTGCGCACGGCCTCCAGCCCCTTGAGCATCTTGATCGAGTCAGCGCCGTAGCCGCTGTTCTCGGGAGTGGTGTTCTGCTGATCTGACATGTCTGTATCGATAACGCTTTAAAGAACGGCCTGGCGGCCGGACCGCCCACGAGCCCTCAGGCCCGCAAGCGGCACAAACCCACGATGGGTGCGGATCAAATCCGCATGGGCATGACGACGTACTTGAACTGGTCGTCTTCGGGCAGGGTGATGAGCGCCGACGCGTTGGCATCGGGCATGACCGACCACTGGATGCTGTCCACCTTGACGTTGGACAGCACGTCGAGCAGGTAGCCGACGTTGAAACCCACATCCAGCGGCTCATGGCCGTAGTCGATGTCGATTTCTTCCTGCGCCTCTTCCTGCTCGGCGTTGGAGGACGAGATCTTCATCTGGTTCTGCGCCAGTTGCAGGCGCACGCCCTTGAACTTGTCGGTGGTCAGGATGGCGGCACGCTGCAGGCTGCCCTGGAGCGCTTCGCGGCCAACCAGGAAGTGGCGCGTGTAGTTCGTCGGAATCACGCGCGTGAAGTCGGGGAATTTGCCTTCCACCAGCTTGGACACCAATTCCACGTCGCCGAAGCGGAAGCGGATCTGGCCCGGCGCCACGTCGATGGAAACCGGCTCGTCGGAGTCTTCCAGGAGGCGCTGCATTTCCAGCACGGTCTTGCGCGGCACGATCACTTCGTGGCGTTCGCTGATGCCATCGGCTTCAGTCGAGCAATGCGCCAGGCGGTGGCCGTCGGTGGCGACCGCGCGCACGCGGCCCGGTTCGAACACCAGCAGCATGCCGTTCAGGTAATAGCGGATGTCCTGTTGCGCCATGGCGAAGTGCACCATGTTGAACAGGTGGCGCAGCGTGCGCTGCGGCATGGTCAGCGACACGTCCCACTGCTCGGGCTGAGCAACGGTGGGGAATTCGCTGGCAGCCAGCGTCTGCAGCGCAAAGCGGCTCTTGGCCGACTGCACCGACAACTTGTTGCTGGCCAATGCCAGGCGCACGTCGCCCGTGTCCGGCAGGGCCTTCAGGATATCCAGCAGCTTGCGCGCCGCGACCGTGGTGGATTCGTTGTCTTGACCCACGCCGAAGTCGGCATGGGTGGTGATCTGTACTTCCAGGTCGGTCGCAATGAAAGCAACCTTGTTGCCTTCCTTGCGCATCAGGATGTTCGCCAGGATGGGCAGGGTATGGCGTCTTTCGACGATGCCCGCCACAGTCGACAGCGGTTTCAGCAATGCATCGCGTGTGGTTTGTACGAGTTGCATGTTCATCCTTTTAGAGTTTGTTCCAACACGTGCAGGGTATGGTTGAGCTCCGCTTGCTTGGCGCGGGCGTCGGAAATCTTGCGTACGGCATGCAGCACGGTGGTGTGATCACGGCCACCGAACAGATCGCCGATTTCCGGCAGGCTTTTCTGAGTCAGCTCCTTGGCCAGGTACATCGCCACCTGGCGCGGCAAAGCGATATTGGCGGGCCGGCGTTTCGAGTACATGTCGGCCACTTTGATCTTGTAGAAATCCGCCACCGTTTTCTGGATGTTCTCCACGGTGATCTGTCCGTTGGACACCGACAGCAGGTCCTTCAGCGCTTCCTTGCAGACATCCACCGTCAGCACGTCGCGGCCGTGGAAGCGGGCGTAGGCCAGCACCTTGCGCAGCGCGCCTTCAAGTTCGCGCACGTTGCTGCGCAGATGCTTGGCAATGAAGAAAGCCACTTCCTCGGGCATGGGCACGCCTTCGGATTCCGCCTTGCGCAGCAGAATCGCGACGCGCATTTCCAGTTCCGGCGGCTCGATGGCCACGGTCAGCCCGGAATCGAAGCGCGAGATCAGGCGGCTGTCGATGCCGGACAGCTCCTTCGGATAGGTGTCGCTGGTGATGATGATCTGCTTGCGCTGCGCCACCATCGCTTCGAACGCATAGAAGAATTCTTCCTGCGTGCGGTTCTTGCCGGAGAAGAACTGGATATCGTCGATCAGCAACAGATCGAGCGAGTGGTAGTAGCGCTTGAAATCGTCGAACGCCTTGCGCTGGTACGCCTTCACCACGTCGGACACGTATTGGTCGGCATGCACATAGCGCACGCGCACACCCGTGCCGGCAGCCACCATCGCGTTGCCGATGGCATGGATCAGGTGGGTCTTGCCCAGGCCCACGCCGCCATACAGGAACAACGGGTTGTAGGACGTGCCCGGGTTCTCGGCCACCTGCAGCGCGGCCGCGCGTGCCAACTGGTTGGCCTTACCCGTCACGAAGTTCTCGAACGTCAGATCCGTGTTCAGGCGCGAGCGCTCGTACACGATGCTGGCTGCATCGGCATTCACCGCCTGCGCGGCCGCCGTCGTCGCGGGCGCGGCTACAGGCGGAGCGGACACTGCCGCAGGCGCTGGTGGCGGCGCTCCGCCTGAGGGCGAAGCAGCGGACGGATGCGTGGGCACGGCGGGCGCGGCGCGTACCGGGGCGACCGGCATGCGCGGCGCGGCGCCTTGCGTGGGCAACTCGAACAGCACCTGCACCGGACGCTCGAACCACTCCGCGGCCAACGCTTCGATCTGGTGGGAAAAGTTCTTGCGCACCCAATCCAGCTTGAACCGGTTGGGAGCGGCAACGCGCAGCACCGCCTGCGTTTCGTCGTACGCAAGCGGGACCAGCGGTCGTATCCACGCGCTGATTTGTTGGGGGGGGAGTTCCTGCTCAAGACGACTGACGCAGGTCTGCCAGAATTCTTTCATGTCGCTCTTATTCAAACCTCGATTCTACCTTGCCTGGGCTGGGGTTATCCACAGGGTAGGGCATAAGAGTCCACGCCCCCCGGTCTTAACTGTTTGACAAGACAGGGAAAACTTGCTGAAATGGTGGGCTTTTCCGAATTCTGTCTGTCAGAAGGTTCCAGAAAGAGCTTAGCCGCGCTTTGTTGGCAGTGGTTTGTAATGACTCCGCCGCCCACGCAACTGCCTCGTCTTAGCTTCTATAGGTCGCCCGGGATTTCCCCGGTCAGAGCCCCGTCTACGAGCTGATTTTTTGCACCTGTTGCAAAAATGCTCATTAGATACCCGCTTCCTGAATACGCGACCAGGAACCCTCCGGGCAGGTCCCTTCTGACTTTTGTTCTTTTTGTGGATCGTCCATGAAACGTACCTACCAACCTTCCGTTACCCGCCGCAAGCGCACCCATGGCTTTCGCGTGCGCATGAAAACCCGCGCTGGCCGCGCCATCCTGAACGCCCGCCGCGCCAAGGGCCGCAAGCGTCTGGCCGTCTAAGTCCTGGTTTTCCGGCTCGTCCGGAAACCTGACGCCTGATTTGCAGTCCATGCCGCGCTCCACGCTTCCGCCGGAGGCGCGGCTGCATCGCCCCTCCGAGTTCGCCGCTGCCCTCAAAGGCAGGCGTCTTGCCCGAGGGGCGTTCTTCATTGTGAGCGCGGCTCCCAATGATCTGCCTCCGGGCCAGGATGCCTGTGCGCGCCTGGGCCTGGTGATCGCCAAGCGGTTCGCCGCCCACGCCAGTACGCGTAACGCCATCAAGCGGGTCATCCGCGAGGCGTTCCGCCATCGGCGTCTGGGGTTGCCGGCAAAAGATTATGTCGTGCGCCTGCATAGCAAGGTTGCGCCCGCCACGCTCACCGCGCTGAAACGCGCGGCCAGAGCCGAAGTGGACGCTCACTTTGAGCGGATCGCGCGATGATCAAGGCTTTACTCATTGCCCCGATCCGGTTCTACAGGTTTTTCCTGAGTCCCTGGATCGGCAGGCAATGCCGCTTTACCCCGACCTGCTCGGCGTATGCGATCGAAGCGATCGAGCGCCATGGCGCCTGGCGCGGCTTCTGGCTGGCAGTCCGGCGCATTGGCCGCTGCCACCCGTGGTCGCCCGGCGGATTGGATCCGGTTCCGCCGGCCAAGGGAACCAATGGCCCCTCGTGCTGTTCCCACAGCCACCGCACCGAGCATGATTGACGCTAAACTGGCGGGCTTTGCTGGCCCGTATTCACTTCAGTAGGCACCATGGATATCCGACGAACCGTCCTCTGGATGATTTTTTCCTTCTCGCTGTTGCTCCTATGGAACAACTGGCAGATCCATAACGGCAAGCCGTCGCTGTTCGGCCCCACGCCGGCCGCCACCACGAGCGAACCGCAAGCCGCCGCGAACAACGCGACGCCCTCGGTGCCCAACGCGCCCGTACCTGCAACGGCCACTCCGTCCGCGGTGCCCGGCGCCGCCGCGCCCGCTGCTGCGGCGCGCTCGGAAGAAGTCGTCGTCACGACCGATGTGCTGCGCCTGACTTTCGACACCATGGGCGCCCAGCTGGTGCGCGCCGAACTGCTGAAGTACCCGGCCACCGGCCAGCCCGACAAGCCCACGGTCCTGCTCGACCGCGCCGCCGGCCTGAACTACGTGGTGCAGACCGGCGTGGTCGGCGCCCCCAACGGCCAGAGCTTCCCCACGCACCAGACGCCTTTCCGCGTTGTGTCCTCGGATCGCCAGCTGTCCGGCGACAACCTCGTGGTGGCCTTCGAAGGCGAATCGGGCGGCGTGAAGGTCACCAAGACCTTTACGCTGCACCCCGGCCGCTATGACATCGACGTGCGCCACGACCTGGCCAACGTCGGCGCCGCCCCGGTGTCGCCCGCCCTGTACCTGCAGCTTGAACGCGACGGCAACGACCCGGCCGACACGTCCAGCTTCTATCACACGTTCACCGGTTTCGCCGTCTACTCGGAACAGGACAAGTTCCAGAAGATCACCTTCAGCGACATCGAGAAGAAGAAGGCCAGCTACATCAAGCAATCGGATAACG
>Ga0182740_1001875_pt1 | contig 13558 bp, 11 predicted proteins | sample eDN5th37CKraftBY_FD_128872 | JGI IMG/M metagenome (GOLD analysis project Ga0182740, IMG submission 128872) | Enriched backyard soil microbial communities from Emeryville, California, USA - eDNA 5th pass 37_C Kraft BY (version 2) (version 2) | ecosystem: Environmental > Terrestrial > Soil >...
AACCGGACCGTGACCATGCCGTCGCGTCCAACCTGCACGTCACGGACCTTGGTGTCCCGCGACAGGTCGATATTGTCCTGGACCAGGAACTTCAGAGGCGTCTGGCTGACCGGATAGACATCGTTGGTGCCGAGCTTCTTGTCGCGGATCGCCACGTTTCGTCCGTCCGAGATCACTTCGAGGGTGCTCGGCGGGGAATAGGCGAAGTGAAACTGGCCCGGGCGGCGCATGGAGAGCGTGCCCTCGGCCTGCTGACCGTTCGGGTTCTTCTGAACGAAATAAGCCGACATCACGTCGATGCTGTTGAAATAGGCATTGACCCGGTCGAGAGCCTCCTCGGGCGTACGTGGGCCAGGAGGTGATGTCGGTGTCGGGGAAGACGGCGCGGCCACAACGGTCGGAGCAGGCGCGGCAGGCTGGGCCGGGGTGGCGCGGGCAGGCTTGGGCGGCTCGGCCACCTTGGCCGGAGGCGGCGCGGCGGGCTTAGGCGGTTCGGCCGCCGCCTGCACGGGCGTTTCGGGAGCAGGCTTCTGAGGTTCAGGTGCCGGCTTCGCGGGAGTAACCCCAGGCCGCGCCGCCGTCTGGGGCGCGGCCTGGGGTTGTGGCTTTGCCGCTCTTTGAGGCTGAGGCTTTTGGACCGTCGCACTCGGCCGAGGGGCTGGCTGCGGACGCGCTTGCGGCTGCGCCTGAGTGCGTGGGGCGGCAGGAGCAGGAGGAGCTGACTGGGGCGCAGCCGGCTGGGGAGCGCTCTCCACCGGAGCCGCCGGCTTCTTGAAGACGCCGTCGAGGAAGCGCGTCAGCGGATCGGACGCCTGCTGGGCGGCGGCGGGAGAGAGGCATGCAAGGACGACAGCCAGACCGAGAATGCAACGCGAGGACGAATGGAACATGACGCCAGTGCTAACCTGAAAAAATCACCGATGCCCGTGCGCAAAAGCACGGCGCAGCAATGCTTTATGGCCTGGATAAGAGGCTGAATGAAGGCAGGAGCCTTGCAGGCAAAAGCGAGTCGTGTCCAGAGCGGGCGCCCGTTTGGGGCGCTTTAGGCGGCATCCGCCAGTTCGTCCTCGTCCGCCACCGGACGGGCAGGTGCAGGCCGGGGCTTCGGATTCCGTGGACGGGACGGCTGTTTCCTCTTGCCCTTGGCGGGCTTCGCCTTGGCATTCATCCCTCGCCACCAGCCCTGCCAGCTCCAGGCGCCAGGGCCCATCAGGCTGTAGAAGAGAAGACCGGCGAGCACGCCGAGATGGGACAAGAAGATCGCCTGCTCGGCCTGACGGTTCAAACCGCCATAGTCCCAGAAGCGATGCATGGTCCCGGTCGTCACCACGAGGGCCGCGATCAGGACGGAGGCGCTCAAGCGCGGCGCGAAGCCGAAGATGAGCGCCAGAGGCCCGAACACTTCGGCCAGAACGATCAGTGTCGCGACCACATCCCCGTAGGGCATGCCCTTGAGGGTCAGCGTAGCGGCAAGCCCTGAAATATTCGACAGACGCCCGATGGCGACGGGCAGGAAACAGCCTGCCAGCAGCAGGCGATTCAGCAGCAGAATTCCATTGATGCCCGCTCCCCTGCCCTCGCCCATGCCCATGCCTTCGCCCTCCAGCTCGCCTATTGCCTCTGGCGCCCGGAATCGTCCCAGCACCAGAGGAGCATTTGAGGCAGAGGTTCTTAACCCGCTCTTATCGAGAGCCGGCAATCCACCGGACTTCAGAGCTTCAGGTTCCGCTCCCGGAGCATGCTTTCCCAACGCAGGGAGTGTTCCACGATCATGGCGAGGTCGTCATACTGGGGCTCCCAGCCGAGCGTCGACCGGATACGGGTCGAATCCGCCACGATGCGCACCGGATCGCCAGGCCGGCGCGGTCCGATCCGTGCCTCGACCGGCTTACCGGACACCTTCCGCACGGTCTCGATCACTTCCGATACGGAATAGCCATGCCCGTAGCCGCAGTTCATGACGAGGCTCTCTCCGCCCCTGTCGAGATGAGTCAGCGCCTGCACATGGGCCGCGATCAGGTCGCTGACATGGATATAGTCGCGAATGCAGGTGCCGTCCGGCGTCGGATAATCCGTGCCGTAGACCTCCATATGAGAGCGCATGCCGAGCGCCGTCTGTACGGCCACTTTGATCAGATGAGTGGCATTCGCAGTCGACTGGCCATGTCGCATCAGCGGATCGGCTCCAGCCACGTTGAAATAGCGCAGAACCACGTAGCGCATGTCATGGGCTGCCGCCACGTCACGAAGCATGATTTCCGTCAGCTGCTTCGAGCTGCCATAAGGCGACAGCGGCCCCAAGGGGGCATTCTCGTCGATGGGCTTGTCGGAGGTGTCGCCGTACACGGCCGCCGTCGATGAGAAAACGAACTTCTTGACACCGGCGGCAACGGCCGCCGCCATGAGAGATCGGCTTTTGACGGTGTTGTTCAGATAGTAACCCAGCGGATCGGAAACGGATTCGGGCACGATCAGCTTTGCGGCGAAATGGGCGATGGCGTCGACCCGATGCTGTTGAAGCGTCCGAAGGACCAACTCGAAATCGCCTACATCGCCGACGACGAGGGGCACCCCGTCCGGCACCGACCACCGAAAGCCGGTCGAGAGATTGTCGAACACGATCGGATGGTGGCCGGCGTCCAGCAGCGCGAGCACCATGTGGCCGCCGATATATCCTGCTCCGCCTGTGACGAGAACGTTCATGGAATCTCCTGGATGCCCAGCGCGATTATGCGCCATGCTGGCTTTATTCGTTCAAAGTTTCTAGATCGAGTTGATCCCGATGACACGAAGGCTAGGGCATCAGGCGGAAAAGTGTATCAGGCTTTTCGCCGATGCACCCTCTGTGCCGCTCCGAAGGATGCGTCGGTCGGGAAAAAGGAGCATCAGGCCCAAAGGTGGCAGCTACCTTTGGGCCTGATGCTTCGGCAGATTGTTGATGGAAGGGTGTAGGATGGATGATCGCAGGGAGTACTGGTGGGTCAGCTACGATTCCAGAATCCAGCCTGCCGAGGTCGACTTCGTCGGCGGCATTCCCGTGAGCTTCAGGTTCATCGGCCTGGGCGGCACCATCACGGCCGCGTCGGCCGAACTGATCGAGCGCCTGCCGGCTCCGCCGGCTCCCGTCATACGCCCTTCCGCGCCCCAGCCGACCGCAGCCCAACCTCAGCGGCGCGGTTCCTGGCTCTGGTTCATCGGCATTCTTTTGCTGATCCTCGTCGCGCAGTGCTCGGGCCCGCTCTTCGATCTCATCAAGTGACGGAGAGTGGGACGCGTCATCCCGCTCGGATCAGACCGGGATCAACGCACGGCCGCAAGCCGCACCGGTTCACGACTGAGGGTTTGCTCGATCCGCTGCCCCAGAACGGCCGAGAGCTGTGCAGCAGCCGTCGAGGCCCGCTCTCGCACGGCGGCATCGACGAGCGTGCCGTCGATGAAGTTGCTCTCGCTCGCATAGACGGCAGTCGGAATGGTGAGCGCTTCGAAGAAGCCGAACAGCGGGCGCAGGTAATGCTCGACCACCAGCGCATGGCGCAAGCCCCCGCCCGTGGCGGTCAGCAGCACGGGCACGTCCTTCAGAGCGTCGGGCTCGACGAGATCGAAGAGGTGCTTGAACAGGCCCGTGTAGGATCCCTTGAAAACGGGTGTTCCGACGATCAAGGCATCGGCGGTCTCGATATCCCTGAGAACGCGCGCCGCCTCCGGCGACAGTTGCGTGCGCGAATAGGCTCCACCGAGACCAGCCCCGATTTCCACCAGATCGTGGACGATGAAATCGACCGGCGTCGACCTCCCGACTTCGGCCCCGATGGCTTCGACGAGAGACCGTGTCTTGGACGGACGGCGAAAACTGCCAGCGATGCCGACAATCCGAGGGTGCGCCATGGAGAACCCTTTCTGATGCAGTGGAGCAGGATATCGATCCTGTGGCAGACGGATTTTCCGGCACCACCCTGCCCCTGCCATGGAAGTCGGAGAAGGTTCTCCCGCCAAATTCGCTCTGTCAATTCGAATGTTCTTTTAAACGAACAGAAAAGAAGGATTTTCTCTTTTGGGGAGCGCAGGGAGTTTTGGATTATCGGCTGAACCGGCGCACATCGCACACCTCGGCAACATGAGGCCCTTGGGACCAAAGGTATTAGTTCGCCGTTGAGGAAGGAGAACCGCAGGTGACAACCCGCCGAAGGCTCTGTAAGAACAATCCTGTTTCACATCTAAAAAGAAACAAATAATCTATTCTACATTAGAAAGATGCAAAATGGCTGCCCATGGTGCCCTCGACCTGATCGGCAAAACTCCCCTCGTCGAGGTGACGAGTCTGGACACCGGTCAATGCAGGCTTTTCCTCAAGCTTGAGAGCGCCAATCCGAGCGGCTCCATCAAGGACCGTCCGGCCCGTGCCATGATCGAGGCGGCGGAGGCTGACGGTCGCCTGAAGCCGGGTGGCACCATCGTCGAGGCGACGGCGGGCAATACCGGCGTCGGACTGGCCCTGGTCGGCGCCAGCAAGGGCTATCGCACGCTCCTCGTGGTGCCGGACAAGATGTCCCGGGAGAAGGTCCTGCACGCCAAGGCCCTGGGCGCCGAGGTCGTCATCACCCGCTCCGATGTCGGCAAGGGCAATCCGGATTATTACCAGGATCTCGCCCAGGCGATCACGAGCAGGACGCCGGGGGCCGTCTACATCAACCAGTTCGAGAACCCGGCCAACCCGGCTGCCCACGAGGCCAGCACCGGCCCCGAGATCCTGGAAGGGATGGACGGCAATGTGGATGCCGTCGTGGTCGGCGTCGGTTCGGGCGGCACGCTTTCGGGGATCGGCCGCTATCTCAGGAAGTCCTCTCCCAAGACCGTGATGGTGCTGGCTGACCCCGCGGGCTCGATCCTCGCCCCGCTTGTCGAGACAGGCGAGATGACCGAGGCCGGATCCTGGGCCGTCGAGGGCATCGGCGAGGACTTCGTGCCGCCGAACTGCGATCTGTCTCTGGTGAAAAAGGCTTACTCGATCAGCGATAAGGAGAGCTTCTCGGCGGCGCGCGAGCTGCTCCGCAAGGAAGGCATTCTGGCTGGCTCCTCCTCCGGCACGCTCCTGGCCGCCGCCCTGCGCTATTGCCGCGAGCAGACCGAGCCGAAGCGGGTCGTGACCCTCGTCTGCGACACGGGCGCCAAGTACCTGTCGAAAGTGTTCAACGATGCCTTCATCGCACAGGAAGGCTGGCTCGACCGGCAGACGACCGGCACGGCCCGGGATGTGGTGATCAATCCTTTCGGCGAGGGCGCGACCATTTTCGTCTCTCCGAATGAAACCCTGCGCTCCGCCTTCGCTCGCATGCGCTCCTCCGACATCTCGCAGCTGCCGGTGATCGACGATGGCCGCGTGGTCGGGCTCGTCGACGAAAGCGACATCCTCGATGCGCTGGTCGCCAACGAGGGCGCCCCCCAGAGCGTCTTCGACAAGCCGGTGCGCGACGTGATGGTCACGCGCCTTCAGACGATTGCCGCCAATGCTCCGGTCAAGGAGCTTCTGCCTCTCTTCGCCGCCGGCCTCGTGCCGGTGATCATGGACGGCGATTCCTTCGTCGGCCTCGCCACCCGCATCGACCTCATCAACTTCTATCGGATCCATCCATAATGACCGCCCGCAACCAGCTCGATTTCGCCACCCGCTGCATCCATGCAGGGCAGTCGCCGGATCCCACTACGGGCGCCGTGATGATGCCGATCTACGCCACCTCGACCTTCGCGCAGGAGAGCCCAGGCGTTCACAAGGGCTTCGAATATGCCCGCTCGCAGAACCCGACCCGCATGGCCTTCGAGCGCTGCATCGCGGACCTTGAGGGCGGCGCGGCGGCCTTCGCCTTCTCCTCAGGGCTCGCGGCGAGCGCCACCGTGCTCGACATGCTGGAGCACGGGTCCCACATCGTCGCCTCCGACGATCTCTACGGCGGCACTCGCCGTCTCTTCGAGCGCGTGCGCAGGAAGTCGGCGGGGCTCGACATTACCTATGTCGATCTCGGAAACCCCGACGCCGTGAAGGCGGCCCTGCGGCCCAACACCAAGCTTGTCTGGGTCGAGACGCCGACCAATCCGCTCCTGAAGCTCGCCGACCTCGAAGCGATTGCCGCGGCAACCCGCGGGCACGGCACCTGGCTCGTGGCCGACAACACTTTCGCGAGCCCGTGGGTGCAGCGCCCGCTCGAGTTCGGCTTCGACATCGTGGTGCATTCCACCACGAAATATCTCAACGGCCATTCGGACATGGTCGGCGGCGTGGTGATCGTCGGCCAGAACCAGGAGATTCGCGAAAAGATCGCTTTCCTGCAGAACGCGGTCGGCTCCGTGTCCGGTCCTTTCGACAGCTTCCTGGCCCTGCGCGGTCTCAAGACCTTGTCGCTGCGCATGGAGCGGCACTGCACCTCGGCGCTGAAGATCGCCCAGTTCCTCGAAGCCCATCCGGGCGTCGACGGTGTGATCTATCCGGGCCTAGCCTCGCATCCGCAGCATGAGCTGGCCAAGCGCCAGATGCGCGGCTTCGGTGGCATCATCACCGCGCGCATCAAGGGCGGGCTCGACGGCGCAACACGCTTCCTGGAGCGCTGCCAGCTCTTCACGCTGGCGGAGAGCCTGGGCGGAGTGGAAAGCCTGATCGAGCATCCGGCGATCATGACCCATGCCTCCGTGCCACCGGAAGTGCGGGCTGAGCTCGGCATCGACGACGGGCTCGTGCGCCTCTCCGTCGGCATCGAGGATGCGGACGATCTGATCGACGATCTGCGCTCTGCTTTGGGGTGAGCGTCGTCCGAAGCGCAATCCCGCTGCTCGTCATCGCCGGCCTCGTGCCGGTGATCTTGAGTGGAAAGGTGCGGCGTTTCACACAAACGGGATGGTCGGCACAAGGCCAGCCATGACATGGAGCGAATGGTACATTCTTAAGCAACAGGCGAGAAGCGTCCCACGAGCTGATGCCGGTCGCCCGGATAGGTGATGCGGGCCTCAGTCACGAACGCGCCTGCCTGCCATGTGCGTCGTTCCAACACGAGACAGGCCGCTCCGGTCTGGATCTGCAGGCGCTTCGCCATGGCGCCGTCCGCATTGACGGCACGGACGATATGCTCCGCGTCCGTCCAGGGCACACGCCGCAACAGCCATGTGCCTGGCGGATCGTCCTTGAACACCTCCTCGTTCGCCTCCGGCACCGTGGCAAGGTTGATCAGGCGCTGCTCGAAGGCCTGGGGCAACTCATCCATCACGTGAAGGGTCGAGAGGCAGAGCATCTTGGTCCCTGCGGGCAAGCCGATCCTCTGCGCGGCAGCGGCATCGATGGGCTCGATGGCGCGATGCAGAACCTTGAATTGGTAATCGATCCCGGCACGGGCCGCTTCCAGCGCGAAGTCCTGAATCTGCAGCACGGCCTGCTGGCTGCTCGGCTCCGCCACCACCGTTCCGGCGCGACGGCGGCGCGTGATGAGTCCGTTGGCCGCGAGCGTCGAGAGCACCTTGTTCACGGTCATGCGCGAGCAGCCGTATTCGGTCATCAGCTCGTGCTCGAAAGGGATGCGGTGGCCCGGCGGCCATTCGCCGGACATGATCTTGGCCTCGATATCGTCGCGGATGCGCTGGTGCAGGTGCTTCATGCTTCTCTCACGCCAGGATCCGCGCCATGGCGCGCGCATAGCGGGCGCGGATCGCCTCACGCTTCACATGCCGGCCGCTCGTGACCACCGGATTGCCCGCGACGAACACCGTGTCGATGGCGGCCTTGCCGGTCACGAACACATAGGAGTCGATCCAACGATCATCTGAAACAGCGACGAGATCTGGATGCTTTGCATCGAGCACCACGAAATCGGCGCGGTGCCCCGCCGCGATGGCGCCGATACGCCGGCCGAGCGCCTGCGCGCCGCCGGCCAGAGCCTTGTCGTAGAGGCTGCGCCCGGTCGATTGCCCCTCACGCTCTGCCAGGACGTTGCGGGCGCGATGCTTGAGGCGCTGGCTGTACTCGAACTGCTTGAGCTCTCCGGGTGCCGAGATCTCGATGTTGGAATCGGAGCCGACGCCGAAGCGGCCTCCGGCGGCAAGGTAGTCGACCCCTTCGAAGATGCCGTCGCCGAGATTGGCTTCCGTGATCGGGCACAGGCCCGCCACCGCGTTGCTCCCGGCGATGCCTTTGACCTCCTGTGCATCCAAATGTGTCGCGTGGATCAGGCACCAGCGTCGATCCACAGGGGCATGATCGAGAAGCCATGCGACGGGTCGCTGACCGGACCAGGCGAGGCAATCCTCGACCTCCTTCACCTGCTCGGCGATATGGATGTGAATGGGTCCCTCGCCGGCCATCGCGATGACCTCGCGAAGGCTTTCGGGCGTGACGGCACGCAGGCTGTGCGGCGCGATTCCGACAACCGCATCGTCGAGGCCGGCGACAGCCTTGCGTGCGCCTTCGAGGAGACGGGAATAGCCTTCCACGTCGTTGATGAAGCGCCGCTGCCCTTCCGTTGGCGCTGCGCCGCCAAAGCCACCCTGCGCATAGAAGACCGGCAGCAGGGTGAGGCCCATGCCGGTTTCCTGCGCGGCGGCGGCGATGCGGCCGGAGAGCTCCGCGATATCGGCATAGGCGCGGCCGTCGGCGTCGTGATGCAGATAATGGAACTCGGCGAGCGCCGTGAAGCCGCCCTCGAGCATTTCCATCATGGCGAAGGCTGCAATGGCTTCCACATCGTCCGGGGTGAGGGATCCCAGGAACCGATACATCACCTGCCGCCAGGTCCAGAAGCTGTCTCCTTCCGGTCCGCGGGTTTCGGCAAGCCCAGCCATGCCGCGCTGGAAGGTATGGGAGTGCAGGTTCGGCAGTCCGGGCAGCGCAATTCCGGCGATGCGCTCACGCCCCTCAGCGGAGGCGTGAACGTGAACAGCGACAATCGTGCCACCCTCGATATCGAGACCGACATTCCGCGCCCAGCCATTGGAAAGAAGGGCATGATCGAGGATGAGCCTGCGCATCGCTGTCACCTTTGCTGCGGAATCGCTCAAGCTTCGCCGAAGCGAGTAGCCGCCAAAAAGCCATTTCGTCACCAGATCATCGGATCTGATCGAATAAGTCTAGACATTACCGATTATCTGCGATTATGTATAGACATTATCGCAACCTCACCGGAGCAGGAACATGCGCTTCGATCGGCTCTGGCTCAATGCTCGCCTTGTGACACTCAAGGGCGACGGTCTCGGGATCGTCGAGAGCGGAGCCGTTGCCGCCAAGGATGGCCGAATCGCCTTTGCCGGAGCCGCCACGGATCTCCCGGCTGATTGGGATGCCACCGAGCGAATCGACTGCGAGGGTCGCTGGATCACCCCCGGCCTCGTGGATTGCCATACGCACCTCGTCTTCGGCGGCGACCGGGCGCACGAGTTCGAACTGCGCCTGAAGGGCGCCAGCTACGAGGAGATCGCGCGGGCGGGCGGCGGCATCGTGTCCACCGTGAAGGCTACCCGTGCGGCGAGCGAGGATGAGCTTGTAGCAAGCTCCCTGCCCCGCCTCGATCATCTGATCGCGGAAGGCTGCACCACCATCGAGATCAAGTCGGGATACGGCCTCGACCTGGACACGGAGGCCCGGTCCTTGCGCGCCGCGCGCAGGCTCGCCGGGGAACGCCCGGTTTCCGTCGTCACCACCTTCCTCGGCGCCCATGCCCTGCCGCCTGAGGCGAACGGTGACAAGGACGCCTTCATCGACAAGGTATGCACCGAGATGCTGCCGGCGCTCGCCCGCGAAGGTCTCGCCGATGCGGTCGACGCCTTCTGCGAGGGCATCGCCTTTTCGCCCGAGCAGACCGCCCGCGTATTCGAGGCCGCCAAGGCGCATGGCCTTGCGATCAAGCTTCACGCCGACCAGCTCTCCAACCTGCACGGCGCCAAGCTCGCGGCCGAGTACGGCGCCCTCTCGGCCGATCACCTCGAATACACGGATGAGGAAGGTGCCGCCGCCATGGCGAAGGCCGGCACGGTCGCCGTGCTGCTGCCGGGTGCCTTCTACATGCTGCGCGAGACGAAGGTGCCGCCTGTCGCCGCCTTCCGCAAAGCCGGCACGCGGATGGCGCTGGCGACCGACTGCAACCCCGGCACCTCGCCGCTGACCTCGCTCCTGCTCACCATGAACATGGGCGCGACGCTCTTCCGCATGACCGTCGAGGAATGCATCGCGGGCGTCACCCGCGAAGCGGCCCGCGCGCTCGGCAAGCTCGACGAGATCGGCACGCTGGAGACCGGCAAGTCCTGCGATCTCGCGATCTGGAACATCGAACGCCCGGCCGAGCTCGTCTACCGCATCGGCTTCAACCCGCTTCACACCCGCGTCTGGAGGGGACAGTGACACAGACCATCATGCTTCATCCCGGCTCCGTCGCGCTCGCCGATTGGCGCCGCGTCTATTTTGGAGCGGCCGTCGCGCTCGATCAGGATTGCCGCGCTGCCATCGAGGCCGGAGCCAGGACCATCGAGGCCATCGTGGCCAAGGGCGAGCCGGTCTACGGCATCAATACCGGCTTCGGGAAGCTTGCGAGCGTGCGCATCGGCTCCGCCGATCTCGCGACGCTCCAGCGCAACATCGTGCTCTCGCACGCGGCCGGCGTCGGCGAGCCGCTCCCGGTCGCCGTGGTGCGGCTCGTCATGGCCCTCAAGCTCGCGAGCCTTGCTCAAGGCGCATCGGGCGTGCGCTGGTCCACCATCGAGCACCTGACGGCGTGCCTCAAAGCAAACCTTGTTCCCGTCATTCCGGGCCAAGGATCGGTGGGCGCCTCGGGCGATCTCGCTCCCCTCTCCCACATGACGGCAGCACTCATGGGTGTCGGCGAGTTCTTCGTCGAAGGCGCACGGGTTCCGGCCGAGGCCGCTCTTGCCGGAGCGGGCCTTTCGCCGCTGACGCTCGGCCCGAAGGAAGGCCTCGCCCTTCTCAACGGCACGCAGGTCTCCACCGCGCTTGCGCTGGCGGGCCTGTTCGAGGCCGAACGCGTGTTCCAAGCTGCGTTGGTCACCGGAGCGCTTGCCACTGACGCCGCGAAGGGCTCGGACGGTCCCTTCGACGAGCGCATCCAAAAGCTGCGGCGTCACCGCGGCCAGATCGAGGTGGCCGCCGCCTTGCGTACCCTGATGCAGGGCAGCGCCATCCGCGCCTCGCACCTCACCAATGACGACCGTGTGCAGGACCCCTATTGCCTGCGCTGCCAGCCGCAGGTGATGGGCGCAGTGCTCGACCTGCTGCGCCAAGCGGGCGAGACGCTCGGCACCGAAGCGAACGGCGTGTCCGACAATCCGCTCGTGTTCTCGGAGACCGGAGAGGTCATCTCCGGCGGCAACTTCCACGCGGAGCCGGTGGCCTTCGCAGCCGACATGATTGCCATGGCTTTGTGCGAGATCGGTTCGCTCGCCGAGCGGCGCATCGCCATGCTGGTGGACCCTGCGCTCTCAGGTCTGCCCGCCTTCCTCACGCCGAAGCCCGGGCTCAATTCCGGCTTCATGATCCCGCAGGTCACGGCGGCGGCTCTCGTGTCCGAGAACAAGCAGCGCGCCTATCCGGCAAGCGTGGATTCGATCCCGACATCCGCCAACCAGGAAGACCATGTCTCCATGGCGACCCACGGGGCTCGGCGGCTGATGCCCATGGCGGCGAACACCGCCAATGTGATCGGCATCGAGCTTCTCGCCGCCGTCCAGGGCTGCGACTTCCACGCGCCGATGAAGTCGAGCGAGCGCCTGGAGCGTGCCCGCGCGCTGCTGCGCGCGAAGGTCCCGCATCTCGACGATGACCGGCACATGGCGCCGGACATGGAGCAGGCTACCGCTCTCGTCGTTTCCGGCGCCCTTGCGGATGCTGCCGGCGCTGACGTGCTGCCGCTCGTGACGGATGAGGTTCGGGCATGAGCGCGCATCCTGATTGGCTCGCCGTCGCCCGCGGCGACGCACCGCTCGTCGTGAGCCTGCCGCATACGGGCACGGATATTCCCGACGAATACACCCATGGCCTCGTGTCGCCCTGGCTCGCCCGCAAGGATGCGGATTGGTGGATCGAACGGCTCTATGATTTCGCCGCCGGCCTCGGTGCTACCGTGATCCGGACCACGATCTCCCGCACGGTGATCGACGTGAACCGCGATCCCTCCGGCGTGTCGCTCTATCCGGGACAGGCGACCACGGAGCTGTGCCCGACGACGACCTTCGACGGGGAGCCGCTTTACGAGCCCGGCACTGAACCGACGGCAGAAGAGATCGCCGAGCGCCGCACCCGCTTCTTCGATCCCTATCACGCCGCTCTTCGCGCCGAGATCGAGCGGCTGCGGGCCCGGTATGACACCGTCGTGGTCTACGATTGCCACTCGATCCGCTCGGTCATTCCGCGCCTCTTCGACGGCAACCTGCCGCATTTCAACATCGGCACCAATGGCGGCACCACCTGCGCTCTATCCTTGAGCGACGCCATCGAGACGATCTGCGCCGGCAGCGGATTCAGCCATGTGGTCAACGGCCGCTTCAAGGGCGGCTACATCACGCGCAGCCTTGGACGCCCCGAGTCCGGTGTTCATGCCGTGCAGATGGAACTCGCCTGCCGCGGCTACATGAAAGAGCCGCTCGGCCCCGTCTCCGAGAACGAATGGCCGACGCCTTACGAGGAGGATTATGCGGCGCCCATGCGCGCGGCGCTCACTCTCATCCTTCAAACCTGTCTCACCTTCGCCCAATCCAAAGCCTGATTCGAGGATCCGTTTCATGACCCGCATCGACAACGCCCGCGTGATCCGCGCCGCCCATGGAACCGAACTGTCGGCCAAAAGCTGGCTGACGGAAGCGCCGCTGCGCATGCTGATGAACAATCTCGACCCGATGGTCGCCGAGAAGCCCGGCGAGCTCGTCGTCTATGGCGGCATCGGCCGCGCCGCTCGCGACTGGGATAGCTTCGACCGCATCGTTGCCGCCCTGAAGAACCTCGAAGCCGACGAGACCCTCCTCGTGCAGTCGGGCAAGCCGGTCGGCGTGTTCCGCACCCACGCTGATGCGCCGCGCGTGTTGATCGCCAATTCCAACCTCGTGCCGCACTGGGCAACCTGGGACAAGTTCCATGAGCTCGATCGCAAGGGGCTCATGATGTACGGCCAGATGACGGCCGGTTCCTGGATCTATATCGGCACGCAGGGCATCGTTCAGGGCACCTACGAAACCTTCGTGGAGGTAGGCCGCCAGCACTACAACGGCGACCTCTCCGGCCGCTGGATTCTCACCGGCGGCCTCGGCGGCATGGGCGGCGCACAGCCACTGGCCGCCACCATGGCCGGTGCCTCCTGCCTTGCCGTCGAATGTCAGCCGAGCCGCATCGAAATGCGCCTGCGCACCGGCTATCTCGACCGCCGCGCCGATACCCTCGACGAGGCCCTCGCCATCATCGAGCAATCCTGCCGCGACAAGAAGCCGGTCTCGGTCGGCCTCCTCGGCAACGCCGCCGAGATCTTCCCGGAAATCTACCGCCGTGGAATCCGCCCCGATGCGGTAACAGATCAGACCTCGGCGCACGACC
>Ga0182740_1001876_pt1 | contig 13554 bp, 10 predicted proteins | sample eDN5th37CKraftBY_FD_128872 | JGI IMG/M metagenome (GOLD analysis project Ga0182740, IMG submission 128872) | Enriched backyard soil microbial communities from Emeryville, California, USA - eDNA 5th pass 37_C Kraft BY (version 2) (version 2) | ecosystem: Environmental > Terrestrial > Soil >...
CTCAAGGACTTCTCCGCGGCGGAGAAGAAGGAGCTCCCGTTCCTGCTCGACGACGCCGCGGACGCCGTGGAGATGGTGCTCACGCAGGGCCTCCTCGCGGCGCAGGGCAAGTTCCACACGAAGAGCTGAGCCCACCGCGGGTCGGAGGCACGAGGAGGACGCATGACCGACGGGGTGGCGCTCGCGCACGACTACGCGACGCAGCGCGGCGGCGCCGAGCGGGTCGCGCTCGTCATGGCCGACGCGTTCCCGGGCTCTCCGATGTACACGACGCTGTACGACCCGGACGGGACGTTCCCCGAGTTCTCGCACGTGCCGCTGCGGGTCTCGCCGCTCAACCGGGTGCCGGCGCTGCGGCACGACCACCGGCTCGCCCTGCCGTTCCTCGCACCCGCCGTCTCGTTCCAGCGCGTCGTCGACGCGGACGTGCTCCTCGCGAGCTCGAGCGGGTGGGCGCACGGCTATCGCGGGGCGCGCCGCACGGTCGTCTACTGCTACATCCCGGCCCGCTGGCTCTACCAGCGCGACCGGTACCTCGGGGGCCAGGACGCCGGGGGAGGCCTGGGGACCCGGCTGCGGTCGGTGGCGGCGTCGTCGGGCCTGACGGTGCTCACGCCCGCGCTCAAGCGCTGGGACGCGCGCGCGGCGCACCGCGCCGACACGTACCTCGTGTGCTCGACGGTCGCGCAACGGGCCGTGCGCGAGGTCTACGGGTTCGACGCCGAGGTGCTGGCCCCGCCGCCGGCGATGATGCCCGGCGGCCCCTCGCGCCCCACGGACGGCGTCGCGCCGGGCTTCTTCCTCTGCGTGGCACGGCTCCTGCCGTACAAGAACGTCGACGTCGTGATCGACGCGGCGCAGCGGCTCGGGAAGCGTGACCTCGTGATTGTGGGCGACGGCCCCGAGCGGGCGCGGCTGGAGGCGCTGGCGGCGCGGTCGTCCGACGTGCGCGTGCACGTGCTGGGGCGCGTCGACGACGACGAGCTGCGCTGGCTCTACGGCAACGCGGAGGCGCTGGTCGCGGCGTCATACGAGGACTTCGGGCTGTCGCCGCTCGAGGCGGGAGCGTTCGGACGGCCGTCGGTCGCGCTGCGGGCCGGCGGCTTCCTCGACTCGGTGCGCGAGGGCGAGACCGGAGTCTTCTTCGACGAGCTGGACGCCGGCCTGCTCGCCGATGCCCTGGGCGCCGCGCTCGAGCACCCGTGGGACGAGCAGGTCCAGCGCGACCACGCCGCGAGCTTCGGGACGGAGCGGTTCGTGCGCCGTCTGCGGGACGTGGTGGGCGCGGGGTCCGTCACCGGCCGCTGAGGGCCCGCTGCTCGGTGAGGTCCGCGTCGACCATCATCGTGACGAGCTCGCTGAACGTGACCCGGGGCTTCCACCCGAGCCGCTCCCGCGCCTTGGTGGCGTCGCCGTCGAGCGCGTCGATTTCCGCGGGCCGGAACAGTGCCGGGTCGATCCGCACGTGGCGCTCCCAGTCGTCGATACCGACGTTGGCGAAGGCCAGCTCGAGCATGTCGCGCACGGAGTGCGGCTCCCCGGTCGCGATGACGTAGTCGTCGCCCTCGGGCTGCTGCAGCATGAGCCACATGGCCTCGACGTAGTCGCCGGCGAAACCCCAGTCCCGGCGGGCGTCGAGGTTCCCGAGGACCAGCTCGTCCTGCAGCCCGAGGGCGATCCGCGCGACCCCGCGGGTGATCTTGCGGGTCACGAACTCCGGCCCGCGCCGGGGCGACTCGTGGTTGAACAGGATGCCCGACGACGCCCGCATCCCGTAGGACTCGCGGAAGTTGATCGTCATGTAGTGCCCGAACACCTTGGCCACGCCGTACGGGGACCGCGGCCACAGGAGCGTCCGCTCCTGCTGCCTGTCCGTGCCCACCGTGCCGAACATCTCCGAGCTCGACGCCTGGTAGAACGCGACCTTGTCGAGATCCGCGCCCGCGTACTGGCGGACCGCCTCGAGGATGTTGAGCACCCCCTTGGCCGTGACCTCTGTCGTGATCTGGGCGTTCTCCCACGAGTAGGCGACGTACGAGATGGCGCCGAGGTTGTAGACCTCGTCCGGGTGGGAGAGCTCGAGGACCCGCCACAGGCTGGAGGGGTCGGTGAGGTCGCCCGTGAGGAGGTGGACGCCGCGGAGCTCACGCTCGACGGCCTCGCGCTTGGGGTTGTTCTGGCCGCGCAGGAGGCCGTAGACCTCGTAGCCCTTCTCGAGCAGGAACTTTGCGAGGTAGTAGCCGTCCTGCCCGGTGATCCCGGTGATCAGCGCACGTGGCATGAGGGTCCCCCTCGGCGAGCCGTCCGTCGGCGCCCCGTGGCGCGGACTGCGACGACCCTACCGCCGTGGCTGTCGGCTGAAACCGGGCCGGAGCGGGTGAATCGCGGCCCCCGAGGGCAGGCGGCGTGGGACGATGGGGGACCGACGACGCCGACCGGAGCACTACACGATGACCGACGCCGTGGCGATCGCGCACGACTACGCTACCCAGCGCGGGGGAGCCGAGAGAGTTGCCCTGCTGCTCGCCAGCGCCTTTCCCGGTGCCCCGCTCTACACGACGCTCTACGACCCGCCGGGGACGTTTCCGGAGTTCGCGCGCCTCGATGTGCGGACCTCCTCCCTCAACCGGATCGGCCCGCTACGCCGGTCGCACCGGCTCGCGCTCCCGCTGCTCGCGACCGCGGTCGACCAGCACCGCGTCGACGCCGACGTGCTCCTCGCGAGCTCGACCGGGTGGGCGCACGGGTACCGGGGCGCGCGACGCACCGTCGTGTACTGCCATGCGCCCGCCCGCTGGCTCTACCAACGCGACCGGTACCTGTCGGGCCGATCCGGTGCGCGGCTCGCGGACCATGCGCGCCGCCTCGCCGCCAGTGCGGTGCTCGGAGCGTTCGGCCCGGCGCTCCGCAACTGGGACCGGAGGGCCGCCCAGCGTGCCGACCGCTATCTCGCGAACTCGACGGTGACCGCACGCGCCGTCCGGGCCGTCTACGGGATCGAGGCGGAGGTCGTGGCGCCGCCCCCTGCCCTCCTGCCGGGCGACGGCGCGGCGCGTCCCCTCGACGGCGTCGCCCCCGGGTTCCTGCTGTGCGTGGCGCGGCTGCTCCCGTACAAGAACGTGGACGCCGTGGTGGCTGCCGTGCGCGAGCTCGGGGATCGGCGCCTCGTCGTGGTCGGCGAAGGGCCCGACCGTGCGCGACTCGAAGGGCTCGCCCGGGCCGCCGGGACCGTGCCGTCGTCGCCGGGCGGGGCGACGGGGACGCCCGAGGGCGCCGGCGAACCGAGGGTGCGCCTGCTCGGCCGCGTCGACGACGACACCCTCCGGTGGCTGTACTCGAATACCGCCGCCCTGGTGGCGGCGTCCTTCGAGGACTACGGGCTCTCGCCCCTGGAGGCGGGGGCCTTCGGAGCGCCATCCGTCGTGCTGCGGGACGGCGGGTACCTCGACACCGTCGCCGAGGGCGTGACCGGGACGTTCTTCGACCAGCCGGATCCTGTGGAGATCGCGCGGGCGATCGAGGAAGCCGCCAGGACACCGTGGGATGATCAGGCGCTCGTGGCCCACGTGGCCCGCTTCGGGACCGGGCGATTTCTGGACAGGATCCGCGCGGTCGTGGAGCACGAGCGTCATGATGGGTAGACGGGGCCCCGAGGGCTCGTCGAGAGGCTCCAGAAGGCGAGGCTGCGCGTGACGGTCCGCGAGTTCCTGCGCACCATCTGGGACGGCAAGTGGTACGTCCTCACGGCGATCGTGATCGTCATCGCCGCGGCACTGATCTACCTCCAGCGGCAGGTGACCACGTACGACGCGACGTCGAGCGTGCAGCTCAACTCGGCGACGAGCGCCTCCGACACGTCGGCGCAGACCACGGCGACGACGGCGAACAGCGATCCGTCCGTCGTGACGTCCCGTGCGGTCTCCGAGGCGGCTGCCAAGGAGCTCGGCCTGGACCCGGCCCAGGCCCCGTACCTCGCTCTCGACGTGACGGCGGCCTTCAACCCGGACACCTCCGTCATGCTGATCCAGGCCACCGGAACGGACTCGGCACGCACGGCGGCCACGGCCAACGCGTTCGCGGTGGCCTACGCCGGCCACCTGCCCGCGGTCATCGACTCCCAGGTCGCAGCCATCGACAAGCGCCTGGACGCGCTCAAGTCTCAGCTCGCGGACGCCAACGCGGCGCTGCGCAAGGACCCGAAGGACCCGGTCGCCGCCGCGACTCGGACGTCCGCGAACAAGCAGATCGCCGCGCTCGCCGACCAGCAGGTCACGCTCCGGTCCATCTCGCCGCCCGGTCAGGTCAAGGACCGTTCGACGGGCGCGAGCCCGCAGGGCGCGAGCCGCTTCACGGTCCTCGCCATCAGCCTGCTCGCGGGCCTCGCAGCGGGCGTCGGGCTCGCGTTCGCACGACGCGCCGTCGACTTCCACGTGCGCAGCGTCGGGCAGGCCGCGGAGATCGCGCAGGTCCCGGTGCTCGCCGAGATCGACGGCGTGAAGCCCGCCCTGAAGGACGCGGCCCACCGCGGCCGGCTGCCGGTCGCGAGCCGTGTCGCCACGCCGTACACCGAGTCGATCCGCGAGCTGCGGACCGCCGTCCAGGTCGGTGTCGCGACCAAGCCGCACGCTGCCGTCGTCGTCACGGCGTCGGACCCCAGCGCTCCTCGTGCGTTCATCACCGCGAACCTCGCTGCCTCGTGGGCTCTCTCCGGCCGCCGGACGATCGCCCTGTCGGCTGACATGCGCAGGCCCGAGCTCGACGCGATCCTCCCCGCGCCGGACGGATGGTCGGGCGACCCTCGCGCGCTGCGGCCGACCCGCGTGCCGAACCTCAGCCTGTACCCGGTGCCCGACCAGCCCTTGGATCCCGCGGACTTCCTGGCGACCCGGCAAGCCCGGGAGCTCGTCGAGTCGCTGCGCGGCCAGGCCGACATCCTGGTCATCGACGCTCCGCCCGTCCTGGCCGCGGCCGATGCGACGATCCTGGGGAGCTACAGCGACAGCGTCGTCCTGGTCGCGAGCGTGGGTCGGACGGACCAGGCGGTGCTCGCCGAGGCCGCCCACCGGCTCCGGGTCAACAGCGTCCCTCTCACGGGGCTCGCGGTCGCTGGAGTGACCGGCGACCGCCGGATGGCGTACGCGGCCACGTACGGGGAGGCGGCGTCGGAGGCCGCCCACGCCGCCGTGGGGGGAGCGAACGCCGCATCTGCGCCCGGGTCCGAGTCCGCGCCTTCGGCGTCCGAGCCGGAACCCGGTGAGCGACGATCGCCCGGGCCGGACCTCCCCGAACCGAGCACGGACCGGCCCAGCCCCGTCGGACGGCCCTCGTCCGCTCCGGCGAGCACCCCGGCGCCCGCCCCGGCGAGCACCCCCGCCCCGGCGAGCACCCCGGAGCCCACCTCGGCGCCTCCACAGGGGCCGACCGCGGTCGGGCCCCGCCGTGCCGCGATCGCCGCACAGCGCACCGGTCGCCCGCGGATCACACCTGCGTGGGCACCCGTCGGGACGACGGCGCCCCCCAGCGGCCCGGCCACGGCGCCGGAGGCACGGACGGGAATGCCGGAACAGAGCACCGGTTCGGCGCCTGGCCGGGCCACGGGTCCTGCCTCGTCGTGACCGCCCCGCCCGCGCCGCTGCACGTCGTCGTCGTCGACCACACGGCCAGCCTGGGGGGTGGCGAGCTGGCGCTCGCACGGCTCCTCGGAGCGCTGAGCCCCGCTGAGGTCCAGGCGCGCGTCGTGCTCTTCGAGGACGGTCCACTCGTGCGGCTCCTCCGCGAGGCCGGTGCGCGCGTCGACGTGGTGCCGCTCGACGGGGGCGTCCGGACGGCGGCGCGCGATCGGCTCGGGTCGCGCGCCGTGCTGCGCTCAGCCTTGTCGGTGGTGCCGTTCACCGTTCGGCTCGCGCGGACGATCCGCGCGATGCGCCCGGACGTCGTGCACACCTCCTCGCTCAAGGCTGACGTGCTCGGGTCCGTCGCAGCCCGGCTCGCTCGCGTCCCCGTGGTGTGGCACGTGCACGACCGGATCGCAGACGACTACCTGCCGCACCGCGTCGCTCAGGCGTTTCGCTGGGCCGCGCGGCGCGTCCCACGACGAGTGGTCGCGAACTCTCGGGCCACGGCGGCCACTCTCGATGGGGCGCGCTCCGTCGTCGCCTACCCCGGCTTCACCCCGGACCAGGTGCGAAGGGACGCGAAGGTGCGCACGGGGCCGGACGTGCGCACCGTCGGCCTCGTGGGCCGGCTGAGCCCGACCAAGGGCCAGCTCGAGCTGGTGCGGGCTGCGCGCCTCGTGCTCGACGTGCGGCCCGACGTGCGGTTCCGCATCGTGGGCGCTCCGATGTTCGGGGCGGAGGACTACGCCGCGGAGGTCGAGGCCGAGATCGAACGGCTCGGCCTCCGGGAGGCCGTCGTCGTGGAGGGCTTCACCGCGGACGTCAAGAGCATCCTCGACGCGCTCACGGTGCTCGTCCACGCGTCGCCGGTGCCCGAGCCTTTCGGACAGGTGGTCGTCGAGGCGATGATCCGTGGTGTCCCGGTGATCGCCACCGATGCGGGCGGCGTCCCCGAGATCCTGCGCGATGGTGGTCGCGAGCTCGGCGTGCTGGTCGAGCCGGGCGACGTCCACCAGCTCGCCGACGCGCTCGTGGCCGTGCTGGACGGGCCGGACGAAGCTGCCGGGAGGGCGGCCGATGCCTACGACTCCGCACTCCGGCGCTTTCCCGTCAGCGAGACCGCGCGGGTGGTCACCGCGGTGTGGGGTGACGTCGTGCGCGGGCCTCGGCGAGAGCGTCGCGCATGAGCGCCGTCTGACTGGTCCACGTGGGCAGGTCAGCGGGCGGAGGCGTCGACGGGACGCGCGGCCGGGCCGTCGCCGTCTCCGCGACGACGCCCGGGAACGCGTCCGGCGCAGCAACCATCACACGGTCCTCGGGCGCATCGCGGAAGCCCGCGACGGCCGTCGAGACGACGGGCCGCCCGACGGCCAGGTACTCGTAGAGCTTGATCGGGTCGAGGCTGTCGGTGAAGGCGTCGACGACGTGCGGTACCACGAGGACGTCGGCGTGCTGCAGGTACGCCGGGACGGTCGGGGCTGGCCGCGCGCCGAGGACGACGACCCCGGCCTCGCTGAGGCGGTGCAGCTCGTCAGGCTCGAGGGCCGCTGGGCCGACGAGGACGAGCGTTCCGTCGCCGTCGAGCGCGTCGGACGTCGCCACGCACAGCTCGACGTCGAGCCGGTCGGCGTGCAGGGTACCGACGTAGAGCGCGATCCGGCCGGGCGGAAGGTCGTGCGGTCGGGACTGCGGCTCCGCGTACCGCGCGGCGTCGACGCCGTTGGTGATGACCTGGACGGAGCGTCCGGTGCCCTTGGTGAGCGCCAGGTTCGGGGAGCAGACGGTGACCACGTCGCAGCCGTCGAGGAGCGCGCGCTCGTCCCGGGCGAGCCGGTCGCGTTCCGGGGCGGGCCGGTCGGCGGCGAGCCAGTCGTCGGTGACGTCGTAGAGCGAGGGCAGCCCCGACCGGAGCAGCGCCGAACCCCCCAGGTCGTTGATCCACAGGGTCGGGTGGTCGAACCCCAGTCGGTGCGCGGCGTGCACGATGCGGCGCGCCCGCCGCGCGTCGTACCCGGGCGCGACGCGACGGGGCGCGAGCTTGGTCGGCTCGTACAGCCAGAGCCGGTCCGCCTCGACGCCGTCGAGGTCGGGGCCGGGGCGCAGGCCGCGGCCGCGGCGCGGCTGGGAGCGTCTCAGCGCGGCGTAGGCCATGTCGGACGGTGGCTCGACGAACAAGATCCGCAGGTCCGGGTCGGTCCGGAGCAGGCCTGCGACGAGGTACTGGTTGCGACGCCACACCTGGTCCCACGGCTCAAGGGACACGACGACGAGCCCGTGCGAGTCAGTCACAGGACGCCACGGTAGACCGCTTCGGTGCCGCGTACCTGCGCGTCCAGCGTGAAGGCGGTCCGCTGGCGCTCCTGGGCGGCGCGGCCGTACGCGTCTCGTGCGGCCGGGTCGAGCGCGAGCGCCCGGAGCGCGCGGGCGGCGTCGTCGGCGTCGCCGGGTTCGACCAGCGCGTCGGGGCCCAGCCCGTCGAGAAGATCGAGGTGCCCGCCCGCGCGTGCCGCCACCACCGGCAGACCCCGCGACATGGCCTCGAGGACGCTGAGCCCGAAGCCCTCGACCGGGCAGGGGGCGAGGAGCACCGAGGCGGAGCGCTGGAGATCGGGCACGTCGGTGCGCCGGCCGAGGAAGCTCGTGGCGCCGTCGATCCCGAGGTCCGCAGCGAGCCGTTCGAGCGTGTCGCGGAGCGCGCCCTCTCCGGCGACGTGCAGCTTCCAGCCGTCGTCCGCGAGCCGGCTCGCGGCGAAGGTGCGCAGCGCGGTGTCCGTCGCCTTCTCGGCCTCGAGACGCTGGGCCACGAGGACGATGCGGCGTCGGGCGTCGCTCGTCGGTGCGTCGGGCTCGGGGTCGACGCCGGGGTGCACGACCACGCTCGCTCCGTCGACCGACGCCGCGACGTAGGAGCTGATCGCGATCTGGGCGGCGACCCGGCGCCGGATGACCCGCGCCGCCACGCCGCCGAGCGTGCTCTGCCCGCGGGGGAGCGCGATGTGCCGGGTCACCACGAGCGGGACGCGGCCGGTCAGGACGGGCCCGTACGCCGTCGCCGCGGTCTCCGCCGCCGTGAGGTGCGCGTGCACGACGTCCGGGGGCCGGACCAGCCGTCGGAGCGAACCGAGCGCCTCGCGGACCGTCCGACCGGGAAGCGTCGTGACGTGAGCGCCGGCGGCGTCGCGCATCGCGGCCGCCGCCCCACCGACCAGCACGACGTGGTGTCCCGAGGCAGCCTGTGCCCGGGCCAGCCGTGCCGCGTGCGCCTCGGCGCCGGCGTACGCATCCGTGACGACAACGTGCGCGATGTTCACGCGCGCCCCGCAAGCCCGAGGGAGTCCGAGCGTGCCGGCGAGGGCACTTCCCGGAAGGACGCCGGTGGCTCGAGCTCGCCGGCGATCAGCTGCGCCCGCCCCGTCCTCGCGTTGTAGGCCTGGACGCCGAGGCACACGCCGAGCAGCACGAACGGCACGGACACCAGGGACGAGACCCAGAACTGGTCGAACTGGCTCTGGACGATCCGCGACGCGATGATCGCCACCGCGAGCGTCCCCACGACCGGCTCGATCCGCCAGGCGATGGCGAGGGAGCCGAGCATCAGGACCGCGAACGCGGCGAACCCGACGAGCCCGACCGAGGACAGGACCTCGATGAAGACGCTGGGTGGTTGGAAGCCGTTGGCGTGGGGGCTGCCGATCCACCAGCGCAGGCCGGCACCGAACCAGGGATCGGTCCGCCAGACCTCGAGCCCCGCCTCGAGCCCGGGCACGCGCAGCGCCGTGGAGTTGAACTGGTTCTCGCCGCTGAGGTCGCTGCGCACGCTCGCCACCACGACGAGCATGATCGGAGTCGTGGCGATGAGGAGCAGCTTGCGGCCGAGCCGGCGGCCCATGCCGGGCCGGAACGCGATGATCACCATGCCGACGCCGAGCCCGACGAGGGCCTGGCGGGACTGGGTGGCGAACGTCCCGAGCGTGCAGATGACGAAGGCCGGGACCGTCGCCCAGGTGGGCCAACGCAGCCACGAGGGGAGCGCGAAGCACACCAGTGCGGCCCAGGACAGCAGGGGCCCGGCGAAGTTCTTGGCGAGCGGGACGGGGAACGTCGGGTAGACCGGGCTGGCGAAGCCCTGAGCGGCCCCGAGCACGACCGCGTCGACGCCGATCGCAACGCAGGCGAGGACGAAAAGGCCGACGCCCAGGTTGGCGCGTCCGGAGGCGCCGACCGTCCAGCCGACGACGAGCGCTCCGCCGACCAGCAGCGCCGCGTGGAACCACTCGGTGGTGTTCTGCCGGTAGGGGTTGGCGATGACGGTGAAGAGGCTCCCGAACTGGTAGATGCCGCAGAGCCAGAGGGCCGTGCGCATCAGCCGGGTGTACGGCCGCCGGCCGAAGAACAGCGCGGGCCAGAACGCCGCGAAGAGCGCCGCGTCGGCGAGCGACAGGTTGAGCCCGCCGCCGCCGATCCGGTTGGAGACGACGAGCAGGGGCATCGCGACGAGCGGGAGGAGGACCGGGTCGTAGAGCGCGATGCCGGCGAGAGCCACCGCGACCGCAGCGACGACGGAGAGCTTGCTGGAATGAGGGACGAGGTACGCGAGCGAGAGGCACACCGTGAACAGGACGACGACCCAGGTGGTCGCCTCGCGGGCACGCCCGCCCTTCACGAGCGTGACCCGCGGGTGAGCCGTTCCTCTGCTGCGACCGGGCCACGCAGGTAGAGCTTGATCCGCTCGAGCTCCTCGCGACGTGCAGCGCCGCTCCTCGTGACAGCGCGGGCGCCCGCACCGACGAGCGCGCCCACCCGGGCCGACGCCCAGCCCACGGCGCCGTGGTGCTTGCGGTAGTAGCGCTCCTGCGACGCCGTGAAGTGCGTACGCCGGACGGCTCCGTCGTCGCTCGTCGCGCCGCCCGCGTGCAGGGCACGGGCGGTCGGGACCGCTTCGTGGCGCCAGCCGGCGTCGACGGCGCGACGGGCCCAGTCGGTCTCCTCCGCGTAGAGGAAGAAGGTCTCGTCGAACCCGCCGACGTCGTCGACCGCCCGGCCGTTGAGCAGCAGGACCGAGCCGATGACGAAGGTCGCCTCGTGCGGCAGGGTGACCGAGCCGAGTCCCAGTGCGTCGAGCCAGGCACGCGTCGGCCCCGGGAAGGGCCAGGTCACGCGCGCCGTCCGGCCCAGCTCGTCGGACTGGACCGGACCGACGCTCGCGATGCCGCGCGCGTGGTGGAGGTGACGGCGCAGCTGCTCGACCGCGTCGGGCAGGACGAGGGCGTCGGGGTTGAGCAGCAGGACGTCCCCGGCCGCCTGCCGCCGGGCGAGCGCGACGTTGACCCCGGCAGCGAAGCCGCCATTGCGGCCCGGGTCGACGTACGCGGCGCCAAACCGCTCGGCGACCTCGCGGACGTCGACGCGGGACGAGTTGTCCACGACCGTGATCGGATACTTCCCGGCGAGGGGCTCGAGGGCACGCTCGAGGAGCTGGGGGGCGCCGTAGGCGACGGTGACGACCTCGAGGTCCGGTGGGGTCGTGGGCGGGGGAGCGGCTGAGGGCCGCTCGTCGCGGGCGTGCTCGCGGCGGCCGACCGCGTCGCGATAGAGCTCGAGCTGTAGTCGCGCGACGCCTGCCCAGGAGCACTCCTCGGCACGGGCGAACCCCGCGTCGCGGAGCTCCTCCGCCAGCCGGGCGTCGGTGCCGACACGCACGATCGCCTGGTGCAGCGCCGGCGCGTCGGAGGGCGGGACGACGAGCCCGGCTCCTTCGACCACCTCGGGGAGCGAGCCGCTGCGCGTCGCGATCACGGGCGTCCCGCAGGCCATCGCCTCGACGGCGACGCGGCCGAACTGTTCCTTGAGACCCGGTGTGTCGACGGACGGGATCGCGAGGACGTCGAGGGCACGGTAGAACTCGACGAGCTCGGGCGTGGTCAGCGACCCGAGGAACCGGACGCGGTCCCCGAGAGGCTCCGCGAGCGCCCGGAGGGCACGCTCTTCGGGGCCCGCACCCGCCAGGCGCAGCTCGATCCGTGGGTCGTCGGCGATCGCTCGAAGGAGGACGTCCACGCCCTTCTGCGCGGTGAAGCGGCCCGCGTACCCGACGACGATCGAGGCGTCTCCGGACGCGCGCCCCGGGTCGACGCCGCTGGTCGTCGCCGACGGTGCGGGGCGGAAGACGGCGCCGTCGACACCTAGGGGCACGAGCTCGGTGGGTGCCGTCGCGCCCTTGCGGCGGGCGATCCGTGCGGCGTCCAGGTTGCACACGTACATGCCGCCCATGTGGCGCAACGCGTAGCGCTCGAGCCAGGAGAAGGGCCAGGGGAAGCGCTTGTCGACGTTCTGGCCCGAGTAGAGGACGAACGGTCCCGACGGCGGCCTCTCGTTGCCGCGGACCCGGTCCCAGCCGCGTCGGAGCGCACGGAGCGCGAGCACCTCGCCCGTGACGAGCGCATAGGGCTCTTCGTGCAGGTCGAGCACGTCCCAGTCCTCGCCGAGCTCGCGCCACAGGGGACGAGGGTCCATCGCGAACAGCGCGGGATGGGTGCCGAAGGTGCGTGCGACGACGACGTCTTCGTCGGACCGGGGAACCGTGGTGACGTCGACCCCGCCCTCGTTCCAGACGCGGGCGGTGACGAGCCGGACCTCGGCTCCCTGATCGACGAGCTCGCGCTCGCGCTCGCGCCACGCCTCGACGACGGAGCTGTGCGAGACGCGCAGGACCTTCATGCCCGTGATTCTCCCGTACGTACCGGGGGTCGCCGCGGCCCCGCGCGAATATCACCCGGTCGAACCGTTCCCGGCCCGGACCGGCGCGGTCGGCGCCCTCTAGGGTGGCCGTCAGCACCCATGACACGGACAGGAATCGAGATGCCGGAGCTCGCGGTCCTCCTGTGCGCGAGGGACGCGGCCGCGACGGTCGGCCGGGCGGTGACCTCGACGCTCCGCGCTCTGCCGCGCGACGCCGAGCTGCGGGTGCTCGACGACGGGTCGCGGGACGCCACGACCGACGTCGTGGCGTCGATCGCCGACCCGAGGATCCGACTGGCGCGAGCGGCGTCGGGCATCGGCTACGCCTCGGCGCGGCAGCGCCTGCTGGACGAGTCGGACAGCGAGGTCGTCGCGATCATGGACGCCGACGACGTGACGCTGCCCTGGCGGTTCCAGGTGCAGGCGCGGGAGCTCGGTCGTGCGGACGTCCTCTTCTCCCCGATCGTCTCGTTCGGTCGGCGGCTCCGTGACTTCCGCCCGTCGCTGCCCGTGCCGGTCACGACCGCTACCTCGCCGTTGCTCCTCATGCTCGGCGGCCTCTTCTCCCACCCGACGATGTACGCGCGACGGTCGGCGCTGACCGCGGTGGGTGGCTACCGACCCGGCGCGGTCGCGGAGGACTACGACCTCCAGCTCCGCCTCGCAGCGGACGGCCGGATGATCCGACGCGGCGCGGTCCCCGTGCTGGCCTATCGGCGCCATCCCGCGCAGACCAGTACCAACGCCGCCTTCCACCGCCGGGCGGACGAGGCCGGGCTGGTCGCGGAGGCACGTCTCGCGCTGTTCGAGCGGACGTTCGACTGGCAGGGCGCCGGGGCGCCCGACGCGACCGAGCAGTGGGCGATCGTCCGCCGCGAGGTCGTCGCACGCAGGCTCGGCCCGCTCCAGGCGACGCTCGTCCGCCGTTTCGCTCGGGTCCGCCTGGGGCCACCGTCGGACGCCCGACGGCCGTCGGTCCAGCCTCCGGAGAGGTGACAATGGCGCTAGCACGAGAGGTCTCGCCGGACTCGGCGTGGGCCCACATCCAAGAAGGGTCATTCCCATGCGCGTTCTCGTAGACGGCGACCGCGGGTACATCGGGGCGGTTCTGGTGCCGTTCCTGCAGGCCGCGGGGCACGAGGTCGTGGGCCTCGACGTGGGCTGGTACGACGGCTGCGACTTCGGTCCGCAGCCGGGGGGC
>Ga0182740_1001878_pt1 | contig 13544 bp, 14 predicted proteins | sample eDN5th37CKraftBY_FD_128872 | JGI IMG/M metagenome (GOLD analysis project Ga0182740, IMG submission 128872) | Enriched backyard soil microbial communities from Emeryville, California, USA - eDNA 5th pass 37_C Kraft BY (version 2) (version 2) | ecosystem: Environmental > Terrestrial > Soil >...
ACCATCCCAAGCGCATTCCCGAGCTCATTCATCTGGCGATCGCGCAGGCGATGACCGGCAGGACCGGCCCGGCCTACCTCGACCTTCCCGGCGACATTCTCTACCAGGAGATCGATGAGTCGACGGTGGAGTATCCCGAACCCTTCGACTACGCCAAACGCGCGCGCCCCGCGATCAACGTCGAGGACGTGAAGGCCATCGTCGACCTCCTGGCGAAAGCCAAGCAGCCCGTGCTGGTGACCGGCTCCGGCGTCCAATGGTCAGAGGCCGAGAAGGAAATGCTCGCCTTCGTGGAGGCGGCCGGAATTCCGTTCTATACGACGCCCCAGGGACGCGGCGTCATTCCCGAGGACCACAAATACAGCTACCTGACATCGCGGGCGGCGGCTTTCCGGGATGCCGACCTGATCCTCGTGATCGGCACGCGCATGAACTACGTCATCGGCAACGCAGCGCCGCCGCGCTGGAATGCGGATGCCAAGATCGTCCGTGTCGATATCGACCCGGTGGAGATCGCGTCGGCGCCGCGCAAGCTGGACGTCGGTGTGGTGGCGGACGCCAAAGTCGCGTTCACGCAACTCACCGACGCCGTCAAAGGCAAAGTCACACCGGCGAGCTACGAGACCTGGCGCGAGCGCCTGCGCACCCGCAACGTGCAAAAGATGGCGGAGGCCGAACAGGCGCTATCCAACAACCAATCGCCCGTTCACCCGCTGCGCCTGTGCAAGGAAGTCCGCGATTTCATGGACCGCGACGCCATCCTGTGCGTCGACGGGCAGGAGATCCTCAACTTCGGCCGTCAGGCCATCCCGCAATTCACGGCGCGCCACCGCATCAACTCGGGCGCTTACGGGACGATGGGCGTCGGCATGCCGTTCGGGTTGGGTGCGAAGGCCGCCAAGCCCGACAAGCAGGTGATCGTGCTGCACGGTGACGGCTCCTGGGGCATGAACGCGATGGAGTTCGATACCGTGATGCGCCACAACCTGCCGGTGCTGGTCATCATCAGCCAGAACGGCGGCTGGACGGCCGATCCGGACAAAAGCAAGCCCGGCCGGGATCTGGGCTATCCGCGGTACGACAAGTTCGCGGAGTGCTTCGGCGGCCACGGCGAATACGTCGAGAAACCCGAGGACATCCGGCCGGCGCTCGAACGCGCCCAAAAGGCCGTCAACTCCGGCAAGTCGGCGATTGTGACGGTGGTCACGGACTGGAAGGCGCGCGCCTCGACAACCGCCTTCACGAGATATTCGACCTGAAAGGTCCCGATCCCCTCCCGCGCGCATGCGAGAGGGGATCGGGAGCACCGTGCGTCCGGACAGAGACGTATGGTCCCTCTTTGACCCGGCCGCTCCCGAATGCTACCTTCGTTGAAGCGCAGACTGACAATGCGAGCTGCGTGCTAAGGAAAAGCTTGGGAGAAAACGTCATGAAGTTGAGAAGCTGGCTCGCCGCCGGCATGGTGGCGGGGCTATTTGCGTCCGCAGTTTCCCTTCCTGCGAACGCGCAAAACACGAAACTGCGCTTCCAGGCGAGCTTCCCCGCATCGAGCTACAACTACAAAAACTTTGAATTCTGGGCCAACCGCGTCAAGGTCATGTCTGGCGGCCGCCTCGAAATCGAGGTGGCGCCGGCGGGCACGCTCGTGCCCGCATTCGAGGTTCTCGATGCCGTCCACAAGCAGGTCATCGACGGCGGGCATACCGCTGCGGCCTACTGGGTCGGCAAACACCGCGCAGCAGCCCTGTTCGGCCCGTCTCCGGGCGGTCCCTTCGGCATGGACATCGTGGACCTGATGGGTTGGATGTACGAGGGCGGCGGCCTCGAATATTGGAAAGAGCTCTACCAGGTCGAGCTGAAGCGCAACGTCGTGCCGCTTCCCCTCACTGCCGTGAACAACCAGGTGCTCGGCTGGTTCGCAAAGCCGGTCAAGAGTTGGGAGGACCTGAAGGGCCGCAAATGCCGCCAGACCGGCCTCACCGCTGAAGTCTACTCCAAGGCAGGCTTGTCACCGGTCAACTTGCCGGGCGGCGAAATCGTCCCGGCCGCCGAGCGTGGCGTCATCGAATGCGGCGAGTGGGTCGGACCGGCCGAGGACATGAGCGTCGGCTTCCACACCGTGTGGAAGTATTTCTACATGCCTTCGACGCACGAGCCCTCGACGGTCCTCGAACTGCTCATCAACGCGGATACCTACAACAAGCTGTCGCCGGACCTGCGCGAGATCATCAACGTTGCCGCGTTCGAGGCGACCTACCGGCACTTCGCGTTGCTGAACAAGCTGAACGCCGACGCCCTGAAGGACATGCGCGAGCAGCACAAGGTGAACGTCGAGCGCACGCCGGACGACATTCTGAGGAAGACCCTGGAGGCGTGGGACCAGATCGCCAAAGAGGAAGAGGCGAAGAACCCCTTCTTCAAGAAGGTCTATGCGAGCCAGCGCGATTACGCGTCCAAGGTTGTGCCGACGCGCAGGCTGGTGCAGCCCAACTACAACTTCACGGCCGACTACTACTGGCCTGAGAAGAAGTAATATCCCTGGGGATTGGCCCGCAACACGCCGGGCCAATCCCTTGCCTGCCGAGGTGCTGGCAATGCCGGCGCGGGAAACCTCGCCCTACGCGAGATCCGGAAATGAAGCCGCCTCGATGCGATTGCCGTCGGGATCACGGATAAAAGCCGCGAAATAGGCGGTCATGGTCGCCTGGCGGCGCGATGGAGCGCCATCGTCCACGCCCCCGTTCGCGAGGGCCGCCGAATGAAACGCGCGCACCGCCTCCTCTGTCCGGGCACGCAAGCAAATATGCGAGCCCGTGTTCGCCGGTACCGAAGGCATCCCGTCTCTGCGATTGAGCCAGACCTCCGGATAGCGCTTTCCGAACCCCACTCGATGCGGCTGCTCGACCAGCTTGACGAGGCCGAGCGGCGCCAGGATCGCGGCGTAGAAGGCCGCGCTGCGGTCGAGGTCACGCACGCCGATGGAAACGTGGTCGATCATGGGAGGCTCGGCGCGTCAGGACGAATGGGCAGCCTGGCTGTCGGCTGGCGCCTCGTCACGCCGGTCGTGCATATCGTAATCGCGAACGACCGCGGCAATCCTCAGACGATAGTCCTTGAAGACACCGGCCCGGCCGCGGGCCTGCGTGGTGCGGTGGCCCGGATGATTGCGCCAGGCGCGAATGGCTTTTTCGTCGCGCCAGAACGACAGGGACAGCATTTTGCCCGGCGTGGTGATGCTCTGGAATCGCTCGACGGAGATGAACCCGTCGATGCGCTCGAGCTCGGATTTCAGCGCCGCAGCGAGTTCCAGGTATTCCGCTTGCCGCCCCTCGGCAGGTTCGACTTCGAAGATTACGGCCATCATCGGCTTCGCTCCTTGATGCTGCGGGTATCAATTTACGGCAGTGCTGCGGTGCCGTGAATTCGGCCTCGGCCGAAGCGTGCGGGCGACCCTCACGGACATGTGTGAATGACCGCAGTGCACAATGACGGGACGGCGGGCGTTTTGCGACGTCATACGCCTGAAGATATCTCTTACATCCCTTGGACGAGTGCCGATTATGGCTTTATAGATGCGTACTGGGAGGTGGCGCATAGCACCACTGCGTAATGTGAATTAGACCAAGAATAAATCGGGGATTGGCTGGCAGCGTCTGTCCGATAAGATGCCGTCGCCAAGCAAGGTTCCAAAGGACGAGGTGAGATGGAGGCGCGTGAAATCGCGGCGCGAAGCCGGGGCCGCATGGCCCCCACGGACATCAGCAATCCAAAATACTTCCACAAGGTTGTCGACTGTCAGTGGGCGTGTCCGACGCATACGCCCGTTCCCGAATATATCCGTCTGATTGCGCAGGGCCGATACGCCGCGGCTTACATGCTCAATTGGGAGTCGAACGTATTTCCGGGCATCCTCGGACGGGTGTGCGACCGGCCTTGCGAGCCCGCGTGCCGCCGCGGCCGCATACAAACGGCCGATGAGAGCAACATTCGCGACCCCTCCAAGAAGAACGCCGAACCCGTCGCCATTTGCCGCCTGAAGCGTGTCGCCGCTGACTACAAGGGCGAGGTCGACGCGTTCATGCCGTCCATTCCGGCTAAGAAGAACGGCAAACGCATCGCGCTGCTGGGAGCGGGCCCCGCCTCGCTGACGGTCGCGCGGGATCTGATGCCGCTCGGGTATTCCTGCACCCTGTTCGAGAAGGATCCGACAGGCGGCGGCCTGATGCGGACCAATATCCCGTCGTTCCGCCTGCCGGCGCGCGTGCTCGACGAGGAAGTGGATCGGATCGTCGGCTTCGGCGTGGAGACGAGGTTCGGTCACGAGGTGACGAGCCTCAAGGCTGTGCTCGATGAAGGGTTCGACGCGGTTTTCATCGGCACCGGCGCGCCCAAGGGCAAGGATCTGGCGATACCCGGGCGCAAGGAAGCGGCTGCCAACATTCACATCGGCATCGACTGGCTGACATCGGTCGCCTTTGCGCACGTCGAGAAGATCGGCAAGCGCGTCGTCGTCATCGGCGGCGGCAATACGGCGATGGACTGCTGCCGCACCGCCCTGCGCCTCGGCGCCGAGAAGGTGACGGTCACGGTGCGCAGCCCGCGCAAGGTGATGAAAGCGTCGGATTGGGAGATCAAGGATGCCCTGCACGAAGGCATCCCGATCCTCGACAACCATGCGCCCAAGGCCTTCATCGTCGAGAACGGCAAGCTGACCGGCATGCGCTTCGAGAAGATGAAGGAGACCGGCGTCGATGCGAAGGGCCGTCCCAAGCTGGAGCCAACCGGCGAGGAGGTCGTCATCGAATGCGACGACGTGCTGATGGCGATTGGCCAGGAGAATGCGTTCCCCTGGATCGAGCGCGACATCGGCATCGAGTTCGGCGAATGGGACATGCCCAGCGTCGATCGCAAGACGTTCATGTCGTCGCGTCCGGGCGTGTTCTTCGGCGGCGATGCGGCCTGGGGTCCGGAGAACATCATCTGGGCGGTAGCGCACGGCCATCAGGCGGCGATCTCCATCGATGCGTTCTGCACCGGCGCGGACATCAACGATCGTCCCGAGCCCGGTCACACGCTCGTCAGCCAGAAGATGGGCATTCACGAGTGGTCGTATTCCAATGACTACGATCCGCTGAACCGGGTGGGCGTGCCGCATGCCGACCTCGGCATCTCGCTCAGGAACCTGAAGGTCGAGGTGGAGCTTGGCTTCGACGACAAGCTCGCGGCCAAGGAGGTCGAGCGCTGCCTGAACTGCGATGTGCAGACGGTGTTCTCGCGCTCCCTCTGCATCGAGTGCGACGCCTGCATGGACATCTGCCCGGTCGATTGCATCAACTTCACCGATGACAACGACGAGGCTGACCTGCGCCTGTCCCTGCGTGTGCCGGCGATGAACAAATCGCAGGACCTGTACGTGTCGGATACGCTCCCCACGGGGCGGATCATGGTCAAGGACGAGGACGTCTGCCTGCACTGCGGCCTGTGCGCCGAACGGTGCCCGACAGGCGCCTGGGATATGCAGAAATTTACTTACGTGGAAGCTCAAGCCTCTCAGGCCTCGCTTACACACCATAATAGCTATTTGCGCTGAGCGAAGGACTGTCCCGCGATGAGCGGTATCAACGATTTCGTCATCAAGTTCGCCACGGTGAACGGCTCCGGCTCGGCGAGCGCCAATACAATGTTCGCCAAGACTTTGTTCCGGATGGGGATCCCGGTCTCGCCGAAGAACATCTTTCCGTCGAACATCCAAGGGTTGCCGACGTGGTACGAGGTGCGGGTGTCCGAGGCCGGCTACCTGGCGCGCCGGGAGGGGGTCGACCTGATGGTCGCCATGAACCCGCAGACGTTCATGGAGGATGTGGCCGAGATCGTGCCCGGCGGTTGGCTGTTCTACGACTCGACCATGCCGCGCATCTGGCCGCGCCAGGACATCACCGTCCTCGGCATTCCGATCGCAGAGATCTGCGCCAAAAGGTGGTCGGATCCACGCCAGCGCCAGCTGTTCAAGAACATGGTCTACGTCGGCGCGCTCACGGCGTTGCTCGATATCGACCTCGAAGCGTTGAAGGGCGTTATCGCCGATCAGCTCAAGGGCAAGGAGAAACTGGTGTCGGCCAACATGGAGGCCGTCCAGATCGGACGGCAATATGTGGCTGACCACTTCCAGGCGCCGCTGCCGATCCGTGTGCGCGCGGCCGAGGGCGCCAAGGGCAAGATCATGGTCACCGGCAACGATGCGGCCGGTCTCAGCGCCATTTATGCCGGCGCCACCGTATGCGCCTGGTACCCCATCACGCCATCGACGTCGCTGGCCGAAGCCTTCGAGCGCTACGCCAAGCGCCTTCGCGTCACCAAGGACGGCAAACGCCTCTATGGCATCGTGCAGGCCGAGGATGAACTGGCGGCCATCGGTGTCGCCATCGGCGGCGGCTGGAACGGCGCGCGCTCCTTCACGGCGACGTCGGGACCCGGCATCTCGCTGATGAGCGAGTTCCTGGGTCTTGCGTACTTCGCCGAGGTGCCGGTGGTGCTGTTCAACATTCAGCGCGGCGGCCCATCGACGGGCATGCCGACGCGCACGGGACAGCCCGACATCATCTCGTGCGCCTACGCGTCGCACGGCGACACCAAGCACGTGCTCCTGTTCCCGGCGAATCCGACTGAATGCTTTTCGCTGGGCGCCCAGGCGTTCGACCTCGCGGAACGCCTGCAAACTCCCGTGATGGTCATGTCCGACCTCGACATCGGCATGAACGATTGGGTGACCGATCCCTTCGAATGGGACGACGCGCACGTCCACGATCGAGGGAAGGTGCTGACGGCCGAGCAGCTCGATACCTTCAAGGAATGGAAAGGCAAGGATTGGGGGCGCTACCAGGACATCGACGGCGACGCCATTCCGTATCGCACCCTTCCAGGCACGCATCCGACGAAAGGTGCGTTTTTCACGCGCGGCACGAGCCACGATGAGAATGCGCGCTACACCGAGGACGGGCGTATCCATGCGCGCGTGCTCGACCGGATCCGGCGCAAATTCGATACCGCCGCCAAGCTCGTGCCCAAGCCGGAAATCACCGTGCGCGACAAATCGAGCCGGACCGGCGTCATCTTCTTCGGCGCGACGCAACCGGCCGTGGTCGAGGGCCTGGATCAGCTCGAGCGCGAGGGGATCAAACTCAATTCCCTGCGCCTGAAGGCGTTCCCCTTCACGTCGGAAGTGAAGGCCTTCTGCGCCGCGCACGACCGGATCTTCGTCATCGAGCAAAACCGCGACGCGCAGATGCGATCGCTGCTGATGACGGAAGCCAATGTACCGGGCGACAAATTGATCGCCACGCTGAACTATGACGGCATGCCGCTGACGGCATCTTTCGTTCACGGGGCGATCATGAGCCGCGTCAATCCAACCAAAGCCGCAGCGGAGTAGCGCTCATGAGCTTCATCGCCAAACCGATCGCTCGCCATCCCGCGCTGAGAAAGAATGCGCTCGGGCTGACCCACCGCGATTACGAAGGCACCATGTCGACGCTGTGTGCCGGCTGCGGACACGACTCGATCACGGCCGCGCTGATCGAGGCCTGCTTCGAGATGGATCTGCCGGCGCACCGGATCGCCAAGATCAGCGGCATCGGTTGCTCGTCCAAGGCGCCGACCTATTTCCTGGGCCGCAGCCATGGCTTCAACAGCGTGCACGGCCGCATGCCGTCGGTCACGACCGGCGCCAACATGGCCAACCGCGACCTCGTCTATATCGGCGTCTCGGGCGATGGCGACACGGCCTCGATCGGGCTCGGCCAGTTTTGTCACGTCGTGCGGCGCAAGTTGAACATGACGTATATCGTCATGAACAACGGATGCTACGGCCTGACCAAAGGCCAGTTCTCCGCGACGAACGACAAGTCCTCCCCCTCGAAGAAGGGCGAGGCCAATCCATTCGACGCGATCGATCTGTGCCAGACGGCCATCCAGCTTGGAGCGGGGTTCGTGGCGCGGTCGTTCTCGGGCGACAAGAGGCAGCTCATCCCGCTCATCAAATCGGCAATCAGCTACAACGGGTTCTCGTTCATCGACGTGATCAGTCCGTGCGTGACGTTCAATAACCACGCCGCCTCGACCAAGAGCTACGACTACGTGCGCGCGCACAATCAGGCGCTCGACAAGCTCGACTACATCGAGGAGAAAGAAGAGATCACCGCCGAATACGAGGCCGGCACATCGATCTCGGTCGAGATGCATGACGGCTCGCGCCTGATGCTGCACAAGCTCAACGGCAGCCACGACCCGCGCGATGCGGATGCGGCGATCATGGCCATCCGCAAGAGTGCGTCCGCGGGCGAAGTCGCGACTGGCCTGCTCTATATCAACGAGCACCAGGAAGACTTGCACGACGTGATGGCGACCGATGCGCGTCCGCTCAACACCCTGCCCATGAGCGAGCTTTGCCCGGGCTCCAAGGCTCTGGAAGCGATCAACGCGCGCCTGCGCTGATGTCAAGCGACTGGGTCGATGCCGCCGCGCACGTGTGCGGCAGCATCGACGGCTATTCCTTGACCTTTTTGATGTCGCCCTTCTTCACCCCGGCCTCGGGGAAGATCCACATTGCGACGACTGCAAAAACCGCAAGCGCGATCACGAACCAGAACAGGTGCGGCTTGCCGTTCGCGCGCTCCCAATAGGCGAACCCGACCGCGACCACGAGCGCAAGAAGCGAGACGACTGCCTTGACGTCATTGGGCATGTCAGATCTCCGGCGTTCGGCGACAGCGCATCAATAGTTGCCCATGGGCGCGGATGCGGCTTCATCCGGGCGCTTGGGCCGGCCGCGCAGAGTGCCCTTCAGATGGCCGGTGTCATAGCCGTTGAACAGATGACCCAGCAGACCGCGGTCCAGGTCCGATGTGCCGAAGAACCAGTCGGCGATCGGGAACGTGAGATTCATGTTCGTTTCCATCATCAGCCGGGCGTTGTGGTGCGCGGTGTGATGGCGGCGCAGCGTGTTCACGAACGGGCAGTTGCGAACGAACCAGTTCTCCTCCACGTGGCAGCAGAAATGCATGAACTCGTAGATGAGATACATGCCAGTCGTGACGCTCATGAAGAGCCAGCCGACGTTCGGCGTGAAGACGTTGCCGAGAATGACCGCCGCGGGCATCGACATCAGAATGAACACGACGAGCGCATACGGTGGGAACACCGTGACGCGCCAATCCTTGTGATCGCGGAAGCGCATCTCGTCGTCGGTGAAGAATTGATGATGATTGAGCGTGTGGCGCTCATAGACCGCGCGCAGCCCTTTGATCGGGATCGGCCGGTGCATGATGTACTTGTGCACGGCCCATTCGAAGAAGTTCGTGAACAGGAACGTGACGGGGATCGTGAGCAGTTCCAGCCAGCTTGGGTTCGAAATGTGTTGCAGGTAGATGTAGAACGCCGCCGCGCCCATCGCGTAAATGATGACGATGTGCAGGTAGCCATCATAGAAGCCCATGATGCGCGACCGGTATTCCTGCCGGAATGCCTTCTGCCTCTCTGTGATCATGTCCTGCCCCTCTGCCGTTTCGGCGGGCCTGCAGGGCTTCCAGCCCGCGCGCCCGGATCATCTGATATATCAGTCTAACGCCGCCGGTCGCGAGGGGTCAACGGGCGTGCTAGCGCGCCGCCAGTTTGTCCATGGCTTCGGCCAGCTTGATGTCGCGTTCGGTCAGGCCGCCGGCGTCGTGGGTCGAAAGCGTGACGTCGACCTTGTTCCAGACGTTGAACCATTCGGGATGGTGGTTCATGCGCTCGGCAACCAGCGCCGACCGCGCCATGAAGCCGAAAGCCTCGCTGAAGTCCTTGAATTTGAAGGATCGGGAGATCGCATCCCGGCCATCCACCGGCTTCCATTCCGGAATGCGGCCCAACGCTTGCGCGCGCTGATCGGCTCTGAGCTTTTCTGTCATGGCGAACTCCTTTTGTGTGCCGGCACAACAGCCGCTCTGCTGATAAACGTGCACAATGCACGCCCGTCGCGCCAGGTCCCATTGCGAACGTCCCGGCGAGAGATCATCTGTACGCCAGGAGGTGAACGCCGTGGCGCACTATTGCCTGATCGCAACGGATTTCGGACCCATCGGCCTAGCGTGGAGCGGCCGAGGGCTGATTCGCCTCCAGCTCCCGGATGAGACCGAAACGCTGACCAAGGCGCGGTTGATCCGCCGCATCCAGGCCGTCGAGGCCGATCCGCCGGCCTGGCTGGAGCCGACCGTAGCCGACCTCCGGCGCTACTTTTCCGGGGAGGAAACCGCCTTCCCCGATGCCTCGCTCGATCTGGAAAGCGTACCCGATTTTCACCAGGCGCTCTATCGCGAGATGCGCAAGCTGGGCTGGGGCGAGACCCTGACCTATGGCGAACTCGCCACGCGCGTTGGCATGCCGGGCGCCGCGCAATCCGTCGGACAGGCGATGGGGAGGAACCCGATCCCGGTGATCATCCCGTGTCATCGCATACTGGCGAGCGGCAACACGCTCGGCGGGTTCTCCGCTCCCGGCGGGACACGCACCAAGCTCAAGCTCTTCGCGATCGAGGGCATCCGTCTCGGCCTGCGCGATCCATCCCAATTGGGTTTCGGATTCTAGGCCGTGGCCGGCACGATTGGCAGCATCTTGTTCGTGTGTCTCGGCAACACCTGCCGATCACCGATGGCCGAAGGCCTGTTTCGCCGCTTGCTGGCGGACGCCGGGCGGGCATCCGACTTCGCAATAGGCAGCGCGGGCACGAAGGTGCGACAGGAGTATTCGGCGCCTGACCCGCGGGCGCAAAACGCCATCGGCGCCCATGGCATCGACATAGGGCACATGCGATCGCGCTCCGTGACCGCGCATGACATCGCCCGCCACGACCTCATTGTGGCCATGGACATGCAGTGTTTGCGCGATCTGCTGAACATCGCACCCGGCGCGGAGCACGTTAAGATCAGGCTGTTCCTCGATTTCGCACCCGATACCGGTGCGAAGGAAATTCCCGATCCGTTTCATGGCGGCCCGGCCGAATACGAACAGGCCCTTGCCTTGATCTCGGCCGCGGCGAAAGGCTTGCTCGCCCATCTCGATCAGACGGGTGCTTCATCCCCGCCATAGCCGTAATGCGGGCCGAGCGCGTAGGCGTATTCGACCACGTAGGGCCCGCCGCCGCTCCCGGGCTTCGAGGAGAACAGCAAAAACCGATCGACCGGAAACGGTTCGGAAATCAGCGCGCCACGGGATCCGAGAAATCGCGCAACGGCCTCCGGGCGCGTCCCCCTGAGACGTGCGAGCGTGATGTGAGGGCGAAACGTTTGCGTTTCGGGCGCCAGCCCGGCCGAGCGCGCCGCGCGCTCATGCGCCTTTTGCAGATTGACGAGCGGTTCGCCGCCTTCAACACCCGCCCAAATCGTGCGGGGCGCGTTGCCACCGAACACGCCGAGACCTGAAATGCGAATTTCGAATGGATCGAATTCGACATCGTCGAGGAAGCCTGCGAATTCGTCAGCGGTCCGATTGTCGATGTCGCCGGCGAACCGCAGCGTAATGTGGAAGTTCTCGGGCTCGATCCAACGTGCGCCAGGAAGCGGACCTCGCACCAATCCCAATCGGGCTCGCACCCGCTCCGGCACCTCGAGGCCTGTGAAAAGTCGGGGCATGTCTGTCTGTCTCAACCACGCTCGGTCCGGCGCGCTTTGACGCGCGCGATCAGCTCTTCAACCTTCGGCATGATGCCATCGACGATCGTCGCAACGCCTTTGCCATTGGGATGAATGCCATCCCCAAGGTTCAAGTTGTGGCGCAGGGCCACGCCCTGCAAAAAGAAAGGGTAGAATATCAACCCATGCTTTGCCGCCAGATCGGGAAAGATGGCGTTGAATGTGTTGGCATATTGCTCGCCCATGTTGCCCGGCGCCATCATGCCGGCCAGCAGCACGTCGATATCCTTGGCCTTGAGGCGGGTGATGATCGCCTCGAGATTGCTGCGCGCTCGCGCCGGATCGAGCCCGCGCAACGCATCGTTGGCGCCGAGTTCCAGGATGACGGCGTCGGTCCCATCCGGCACCGCCCAATCGAGGCGCGCCAGCCCGCCCGCTGTCGTATCGCCCGACACGCCCGCATTGGCGATCTCGATGTGAGCGCCCTTCTCCTTCAGCCTGCGCTCGAGTTGCACAGGGAATGCGTCTCCGGGAGGCAGCCCGTAGCCCGCCGAAAGGCTGTCGCCCAGCACGACGATGCGAATCGGAGCTGCGGGCGTTGCGGCGAACAGCGACGTTATGGCGCCAGCGAGGAATAGGTTGAAGACAATGAGAAGGCGCACCATCTGGCCCAAATGCGTTCGCATGGTTATCCGCAAGCTAAATGGTTTCAAACGACCGATGTCACATTTGGCCTGACCATTTCACGTAGAAAGGGGGCAGCCAGTAAGCAAGCCCCCTTGCAAGGAGCTGATCGCCTTGTCCAAGCCCGTCATTCATATCGGCAACGTGCGGCTCTCGCTTTCCAGCCGCGCAGGCCTTGTGGACATTCTGCAAGGTGTAACACTTTCCGTCGATGCGGGAGAATCGGTGGCGATCACCGGTCCGAGCGGCTCGGGTAAAACATCACTGCTGATGATCATGGCCGGCCTGGAAAGAGCGACATCCGGTCGCGTCAATGTCGCAAACCATGATTTCACGGCGCTGAGCGAGGACGGGCTGGCGCTCGCGCGTGGCGAAGCCATCGGCATCGTCTTCCAGTCCTTTCATCTCGTGCCGACCATGACGGCCATCGAAAACGTCGCGCTGCCGCTTGAATTCCAGAATCGCCCGGACGCATTCGAGCAGGCAAAGGAGCGGCTCGCGGAAGTCGGGCTGGGCCATCGGCTGCATCATTTTCCGGCACAGCTTTCCGGCGGTGAGCAGCAACGCGTCGCGCTGGCGCGTGCTCTGGCCCCCAAGCCGCGGCTGCTCCTGGCGGATGAGCCGACAGGCAATTTGGATGGCGCGACCGGCACCCAAGTCATGGATTTGATCTTCAGCGCTCAGACCCGTCGCAATGCGACGCTCGTACTGGTCACGCACGATCCCGCTCTGGCCTCGCGCTGCTCTCGCATCGTGCGCATGGCGGACGGCGCCATCGCATCGGATACGGGAGCACGAGTGGCGGCATGACCATAGACGTTGTGGCCGCACCGCCCGCTCGAAGCTCGACGGCGCATTGGAGACGCGTCACCAGCTTTGCCCTTCGCGATCTGCGCGGGGGCCTCAAGGGCTTTTACGTGTTCGTCGCCTGCGTTGCGCTCGGCGTCGCCATCATCACCGGCGTCGGAGCGCTGACGGATGCGTTGCGCGCCGGTTTCGAGCGCCAAGGCGAAGTTTTGCTCGGCGGCGACGTGACGCTGTCGCGGCCGCACCGGCGCGCGGAGCCCGCCGAAATGGCGTGGATGAGGGCGCGCGGTCAGGTGAGCGAAACGGCCACATTGCGTGCGATGGCGCGGCGGAGCGACGGCAACGAGCAGACCATGATCGAGCTCAAGGGCATCGATCAGGCCTACCCGC
>Ga0182740_1001880_pt1 | contig 13542 bp, 8 predicted proteins | sample eDN5th37CKraftBY_FD_128872 | JGI IMG/M metagenome (GOLD analysis project Ga0182740, IMG submission 128872) | Enriched backyard soil microbial communities from Emeryville, California, USA - eDNA 5th pass 37_C Kraft BY (version 2) (version 2) | ecosystem: Environmental > Terrestrial > Soil >...
CAGCGCCGCGACCTCGGCCGGTAGTGGCTGGCGCGGGCGGGGCGGATCGCATCAGCCCCGTTCGAGATAGCGTTCGCGCTCCCAGTCGGTGACGGCGGCATCGAAGGCGTCCTGCTCCACGCGGGCCGCGTTCAGGTAGTGGGCGTGAACGTCCGCGCCAAACGCGTCGCGGGCCAGGTCGCTCCCCGCCCACGCCTCGATCGCGCGGGCGAGCGTGTGCGGCACGCGCGGAAGGTCCGTCGCCGTGTAGCCGTTACCCACGAAGGCGTCCCCCGGCTCGATCCGCCCCTCGATGCCGTGGATGCCCGCCGCCAGCACGGCGGCGAAGCTGAGATAGGGATTCGCGTCCGCGCCCGGCAGCCGGTTCTCGATCCGCAATGCCTGCCCGCTGCCCACCACGCGGAAGGCGCAGGTCCGGTTGTCCCGGCCCCAGACGAGGTGCACCGGCGCCCACGAGCCGAGGGCGAACCGCTTGTAGGCGTTCACCGTGGAGGCGACGAAGAGCGACAGTTCCCGCGATCCGGCGATCAGGCCGCCGAGGAACCAGCGCATGGTGTCGGAGAGCTCCCGGCAGTGGGGATCGTCCGTCGCAGGGAAGGCGTTCCGGCCCGTCGCCCGGTCGCGGAGGGAGAGGTGCACGTGCCCGCTCGATCCCGTCCACGCCTGGTACGGCTTCGCCATGAAGGTGATCGCGCGGCCCTCCTGCCAGGCGATCTCCTTCGCGCCTTGCTTGAACAGCGCCGCGCGATCGGCCGATTCCAGCGCCTCGGCATAGTGGATGTTGATCTCGTGCTGGCCGGCATGGGCCTCGCCCTTGGAGAACTCGATGGGGACGCCCGCCGCGCTCAGCTCGTTGCGCAGGCGCCGGTAGAGCGATTCCAGCTTCGTGCCCTGGAGGAGCTGGTAGTCCTCGTTGTAGCGCCCGGCGGGGGCGAGATCGACGAAATGCTTGCCCGCCGCCTCCCCGTACGACTCGCGCAGGACATAGAACTCCAGCTCGGTCGCCATCAGCGGATCGAACCCGAGATCCGCCAGCCGCGCCACCTGCCGCCTCAGGATCGAGCGTGGCGCGAAGGGGACGAGGTCGCCGCTCGCCTCGTCCACGGCGTCGCAGAGGACGAGCGCGGTGCCCTCCAGCCACGGGATGCGGCGCAGCGTCGCCCAGTCAGGGCGCGCCAGATAATCGCCATACCCGCTGGCCCAGTCCATCGCCGCGAAGCCGTCCGGCGTGGTCATCTCCATGTCCGTGCCGAGGAGGTAGGTGCAGAAGTGCGTGCCGTGGGCGCGGGCGTGGTCGATGAAGAAGTCGCCCGTCACCCGCTTGCCGACCAGCCGCCCCTGCATGTCGCAGACCGCCGTGATGACGGTGTCGATCTCGCCGGAGCGGACGCGCTCTTCCAGCGCGTCGAGGGTGAGGATGCCACGGACGGCTGGATGGGGATCGGTCACGACAGGGATCCTTTCGGCGATTCCGGAGGGCGGACGCGGGCAGCTTTCGCGCATTGTACGAGGACAGGGCGAAGCGGACCGCGCCACGCGCTACAATCCCGGCCAGCTTGTCCGTCCCGCGCCAACCAGAAGGACCGCCCCCGCATGCCTGCACCCGACTCCACCGCCCGCCGCGCCCTGCTGGACCGGCGCATCGCCGCCGCCCGCGCCTGGTTCCCCGGCACCTTCGCCCTGGCCGCCCGCAACCTCGACACCGGCGAGGAGGTGCTGGTCGATGGCCACGCGCCCTACCCGACCGCCAGCACCTACAAGGTGCCGGTGCTGATCGAGCTCTTCCGCCGGATCGAGGCCGGGGAGATGGCGCTCTCCGACACGCTCCCGTTCCGGCCGGAGGCGCTGCGGCTGGGGTCCGGCGTGCTGCGGGACATGACGGTGGGCCAGGCGTTCACCCTCCACGACCTCGCGATGCTGATGGTGATCGTCTCCGACAATTCCGCGACCCGCCTCCTGCTCGATCATCTCGGCGGCTACGAGGCGATCAACGCGACCACCCGGGCGCTCGGCTTTCCGAGCTTCGTCCTCCACTCGCCGGAGGACCGCGCCCGGATGGAGGCGATGGGGGAGGACAACCGCTCGCTGGCGGAATCCTCGCCCGACGACCTGATGGCGATGATGGCGCGGATCGCCGAGGGATCGATGATCTCGGAGGCCGCCAGCGAGACGATGCGCCACATGCTCGGCCGGCAGCACTACCTGAACCAGGCATCGCGCTACCTCGGCCGGGACCAGTACACCGGCGACGATGGCGCCGAGCATCCGTTGATCTGGATCGGCTCGAAATCGGGGATGATGGACGGGATGCGTGCCGACACCGGGATCTGGCGGTTCGCGGACGGCACGCAGATCGCCTTCGCGACGATGAACGAGGGCAGCGCCGATCACGGGTACGGCAGCGAGCACGAGGGCGATATCGTGAACGGCGTGCTCGGCTGGTCCCTCGCGTCCTACTGGTGGCCGGAATCGCTCGGCCCGATGCCGACGGTGCGTTCGGCCTATCTCGACCTCATCCTCAGCGACCTCGCCTGACACGCAAAGGAGTTCTCCCGATGGCACGTCTCGATGGCAAGGTGGTGTTGGTGACGGGCGCGGCGAGCGGCATGGGCCGCGTCGCGACCCGGATGTTCGCGGAGCAGGGCGCGCAGGTGGTCGCCGCCGACCTCAACGAGGATGGACTGGCGGCGACGCTGGACGGGCTGGATGCCGCCCTGCGCGACGCGGTCCTGCCAGTGGTCGGCAACGTGACGGTCGAGGCCGACGTGCAGGCGATGATCGCGGGCGGGGTGGAGCGCTTCGGGAAGGTGAACGTGCTCTACAACAATGCCGGGATCATGCCGGAAGCGGATACCTCCGTGGAGCAGACCGCGCCGGACCTGTGGGACACGATCCTGGACGTGAACCTGAAGAGTATCTTCCTGGTCACGAAGCACGGCATCCCGGCGCTGCGGGCGGCCGGGGGCGGCTCGATCGTGAACATCGCGTCGTTCGTCGCGCTGGTGGGCTGCACGATCCCGCAGGACGCCTACACGGCCAGCAAGGGCGGTGTGCTCTCCCTCACGAAGTCGCTGGCGGTGCAGTACGGGCGGGAGGGCATCCGCGCGAACGCGATCTGCCCCGGCCCGATCATGACGCCGATGCTGGAGACGCTCTTCCCGAACGAGGAGGAGAAGCTGAAGCGGCTCAACCGCATTCCGCTGGGCCGCTTCGGGCGGGCGGAGGATATCGTCTGGGCCGGGATCTTCCTCGCCTCCGACGAGTCGTCGTGGATGACGGGCACCCAGTTCGTCGTGGACGGCGGGATCACGGTCAACTACTTCTAGGACACCGGGTGGACGCACACGAGTGGCTGCATGCGCTTGGGGGCCGTCATGAAGACGGCCCCCAAACGCGACGAGTCTTTCCAGGACCAGCTTCGTCGGCATGGCGATCCCGGCGAACGGCCTCGCACCACCAGGAACGGAACCCGGCATGGGATACGCCCGCCGTCATACGCGGAATTATCTCGCCGCGGAAGCTACCGGCGTCGCGACGAGCTCGGAATCCGCTGGCAAGGTTGGCATCCCGTGAGCACGAACTTCACTTGCCGTCACCGTCCAGGTTGCTCCGCTGGCCCGCAAGGTGCTGTCCCTGGGTACGACATCGGAGAAGATGATCAGTCCGAAGGTGAGGTAGTCGATTCGCCATTCGCCATCCTGGTGCACGAAGATCGCGAACTGGACCGCATCGACGACTTCGGTGCCCGGCAATGGCGTGCCATTGGCCACACCAACCGCAGCGGGCGTCGCCCCCGGCGCAGGCTGGAACATCATGCCCGGCAGCACGATGAAGGCGGAGACCGTCTGCGCGTCGATCTGGCGCACCTGATCGACGTAGACCTGCCGATCCTCCGAAACGGGCGTTCCCGACACGGGCGGCGGCGGAGCCACTCCAGAGCAATCGACCCCGGCGGCCTCCCGAAGCTCCGGCGTCAACAGGGATTCGAACGCGTGCATGTCCATCGAGCCATCCGACCGATAGACCTGCCGCATCTCTGCCGTCAGCGCCTCAACGACATCGGCAGAAGCATCCGGTGCGGCGAGCGCCTTCTCCACCTCACCCCAGGCGATACGGACGTTGTGAAACCCTACCGGACTGCAGGCTTCCAGCGCCTCGAACGACGGTGGCGTCGCTTCCGCGCGTGATGGCATGGTGTGGGCAAATGCACCCGCCAGCGCGACGATCGCGACGGCCAGGGCCAACGCGATACGGACGGCACGACGTCCACCGGCTCGGGTTCCTGCTGCGAGTCGTTCCATGAGACCCCCTTCCGAAATACTGATCGGACTCGCCGTTCACTTGTTTGTGCGTACCACGATCATACCATAATTCACCATTCTCACAACCTTTGCAGCGGATAGGCCTTCGTTTGTTCAATTTCTCACGCAACTAGCCGGCTATCGTGGGGCGCGGCCCATCGTTGCATCGAACCGGTTGGCCGCGTACCCTTGCGCCAACGCGTTGACGGAGCCAAGTAGCGGGCCTGCGACACGATCCCGAGCGAGTCACGGACGGTGCGAGCGTGACGATCCCCAGCCCGCGAAGACCCTCCCGAGTGCCCGGCTGAACGAGCGTCCACCCACGGTTCGTGGAACCCCGGACGACATTCACCTCCCAGGCCGGGACGGTTTGCCCCCGTTACCCGGCCCCAGAAAGGCCGATCCAGCGAGATCGGCGAATTGCGGTGGCACCACGAGACGCTCCCCTCGTCCGCATGGCGGAGGGAGCGTCTGGCTGTTTTCCGGAGGCGACCACCGTGTCCTCTGCCCCCTTTTCTTCCTCTCCCCTCCCTTCCGTCGTGCCGCCCGTGGTCCAGACACCTCCACGCACGTCCATTGCCGATCTCGGCGATCGCGTCGGCGAACGGGTGCTGGTCTGCGGCTGGCTCCATCACCAACGGCTGCTGAAGGCGGTCGACTTCCTGCTCCTGCGCGATGCCACCGGGATCGCCCAGGTCATCGTCGAGGCTGCGGACCTGCGTGCCGTGACCCAGGCGCTGCCGCACGAGAGCGTGCTCGCGATCGAGGCGACCGTCGTCGCCGCGCCACAGGCCCCGAACGGGCTCGAACTGCACGATCCCGCCGTCACCGTGCTCGGCGCGTCCGTCGGGGAACCGCCGGTGGACCTCTTCCGGCCCGAGATCCCGGCGAAGCTGCCGACGCTGCTCGATCATGCGGCGGTCGCCCTCCGTCATCCGAAGCGGGCTGCCTCCCAGCGCCTGCTCGCGGCAGCGGTGGAAGGATTCCGCGCGTCGCTGCGGGCGCAGGGGTTCGTGGAAATCTCCACGCCGAAGCTGCTGGAGACGGCCCCGGAAGGCGGAGCCAACGTCTTCCCGGTCGATTACTTCGGCAGCACGGCCTACCTCGCGCAGAGCCCTCAGCTCTACAAGCAGATCATGGTCGGGGCGCTGGAGCGCGTCTTCGAGACCGCCCCGGCCTTCCGCGCCGAACCGCATGACACCACCCGCCACCTCAGCCAGTTCCTGTCGCTGGACGCCGAGATGGGTTTCATCCACGACCATCAGGACGTGATGGCCCTCGTGACAACGGTGCTGCGCGGCATGATGGCATCCGTCTCGGGCGAGACGCGCGCGCTGGAGGCGCACGGCCTGCAGGACGCCCTGCCGGAGGTGCCGCCCGTCGTCCCGCAGGTCCACTTCACGGAGGCGCTGGCGATGGTCGGCGCGGCGACCGGGGAGGACCTGAGCGCGGAACCGGACCTCGCCCCGGCCCACGAACGCTGGCTGGGCGACTGGGCGAAGCAGACGCATGGCTCGGACTGGCTCTTCGTCACCGGCTACCCGATGCGCAAGCGGCCCTTCTACACGCATCCCGATCCAGCCCGCCCCGAATGGTCGAACAGCTTCGACCTCCTCTTCCGGGGGCAGGAGATCATCACCGGCGGGCAGCGCCTCCACGAGTACGCGGACTACCTCGCCGCGCTGACGGACCGGGGTCTCGATGCCGAGCCGTTCGAGGGCTACCTGGAAGCCTTCCGCCACGGGATGCCGCCCCACGGCGGCTTCGCGCTCGGCGTGGAGCGGCTGATCGCCCTGCTGGTGGGTGCGCCGAACGTGCGGGAGGTGACACTCTTCCCCCGGGACATGCAGCGCCTGACCCCCTGACGGAGGTGCGCGGGACCACGGCATGTGCCATGCTTGATCCAGACATCAGGAACGACATGCGGAGGCGGCGCCGGTACGCTGCCAGTGCGCAGCCGTCGCCTTGCCGGACTCACGCCGATGAAGGAGGAACGTCATGTCCAGGGAAAAGCCCGCGTGGCTCGGCCATACCGTCGATCACAAGTCGATCGAGACCTTGCTCAACCAGGACCACTACACGCCGGATGAACTGGCCGAACTGACCGGCATCAACGTCCGGGTAATCGAGAACGCCGTCTTCGAGAAGGAGCTGGATGCGATCGTCGTGGAACACGACATCATCTCGATCTCCCGGCACGACGCGCTGGAGTGGCTGCGCGCAACCACGACCTCGCCTGCCTCCTGAGCCAACGGCACAACGCACGCACAGGGAACCCGGCCGCATGCATGCGGCCGGGTTCCCTGTGGCTGTTCGGGTTGGAAGCGGCCCGCTACTGGGCCGGGGCGAGGTAGTCCTGCACCACCCAGCCGGTCGTGCCATCGGCAAGTTCCACCGGATACCAGGTGTGGCCATCGGCATCGACGGAATCGCCGGTGATCGTGACCTCGTCGCCCTTGTTCAGCGTGGTCACGATATCGGCGGTGGTAGCGGCGTCGGAGCGCACGTTGACGCTGTCATCCTTCGCCACGGCGGTGCTGCCGGAGGTCAGCGCGGTGACGCCGGTATTGTCCGTGGCGGAGGTCGGCGTGCCGGGCGTCGCGGCGCTCTCCTCGGATTCCACGAGATGCGCCTTCACGATGATGCGGTTGAGATACTCGCTACCGTTGAAGTCACCGCCGCAGGTGATGATCGTCAGCGTCGGCTTGTCGGAGGGGCCGACGATCTGTTGCAGCACTTCCTGCGTCGGGTTGGCATCCACCATCTCGACGCTGTCCACGGCGTAGGTGAAGACATCGCCGTTCTCACCGGTGACGAAGATCTGGGCGCCCTGCGCCAATCCGGAGACCGACTGGAAGACGGACGGACCGACCCCCCAGTAGTCGACATGCCCGGAGACCACCATGTTGCGGTAGTCCTTCGTGTCGCCGGCCTTCGCGGTCTCCTGGTACCAGGAGACGACCCACGGGCCGCTCGGATCGAGCATCTGCCCGTCCACAATCTTGTTCTTCTCGACCTCGGCATCGACACCCGCATCGGGGATCTGCATGGCGATCGGCACGACGCCGCTCGACCCCTGCGAGGCCGCATTCACGCCGAGCGGGCCGGCCTGCAACCCCTTGTCAGCGTTGTCGCCCCAGCCCGGCAGCGCCGTGCCCGTGCTGGCCATTGCTGGCACGGCGGCCACCGACACCATGAGCGAGGTGGCCACCAGGGCGGAGGCCAGGCCGTTCCGTACGCGTTCCCAGTTCAAGGTCATGCGGTGCTCCTTCCATCCGGGACGTTCGATCGTGGCTGCATTTCCCGAATGGACTGCGAATACGTCAAGCGCCGGGGTGATCGCGGCGAACGGCGGCCAGAACCAGCATGCCCGTCCCGACCATGCGCCATTCTATCCTAGCGTACGGTCACCATGCCGCACGCCGCGAGACAAGCCCCACCTTTCAGTCAGTACGTCCGGATCGGCCGGCCGGTTCACCGGCCTTCACGCCCGGCCGTGGCCCTGCGGCAGGCCCGCCTCCCGGACGCCGCCGCGATTCATGGGGCGGCCGGGAAGCGAGGGGCGGAGTGTATCAGCGGAAGCGCATCCGCATCCGGCCGGACTCGGTGCGCACGGGCGCGTTGCCCGTCTCGCGGACATCGGCCACGCGCCGCCGGTTCCGCTCGGTGCGCACAAAGGTCGCCACGCTCATCGTCGCCAGGACCGCCGAAACGAGCACGAGGGCGAGGACGGCGAAGGTGACGACGGTGTTGCGGTCGTTCGAGCTGATCTGGGTGCCGGTGCCCGTGCTCGGCAGCGAGGTCGTCGCGTTGCACTGGTAGATCACGACATCGGTGTTGGCGCCATCGGCGACGATCACGCGGCTCTCGCTATCGACACGGTCGGCGGTGGCGCGGCACCAGGCGCCGCTCTCCTGCTTCAGGGTGTAGTGCCCATCCTTCAGCTTCCCGAACGTCAGCACACCCTTCGCCGAGGTGGTGCCCGTCGTGTTGACGCCCAGCTCCGTGTTGCCCAGCACGAAGGTGCTGCCGCTGCTGCCCGGCGTGCACTCGCGTTCCCAGTCGGTGATCGCCGACTTGTCCTTCGCGCAGAGGTACTCGCGGACCGTGATCGAGCCGGTCGGCCCGACCGGGGTCGTGGTCGGCTGGGTGGTGGTCGTGGTGGTGGCCGCGGTCGTCGGGGTCGGTTGCGACGGCTCGGTCGTGGCGGTTGCGGTTGCGGTCGGCGTCGGCTGCGGCGCGGAGACGGCGAACCAGTCGCAGGTGATCTGGTCCGATTCGACATTCACGAACGTGACGCCGCCGTTCTGGAGCGCCTTCTGGTAACGGTCGCCGCCGTCGACCGTGCAGAAGACCGCCGTGCTGGTGAGGGACGCGGGCAAGGTTGGCGAGAGCGTGTAGTCGGCGGGCAGCAGGTCGTAGAAACGGACCGCGCCGGGTCCGGAGATCCCCGTGTTCGCCACCAGGGGCGGCGCTCCGACATCGCCGAGGGAGAACGGCACATCATCGACGGTGGTGCCGCAGGCCGCCTTCAACTGGTCGTAGCTGGCGCCGCCATAGGTGCTGTCCGCGCCGGGAGCCGGGCAGTCGTAGAGCGTGACGAGGATCGCGGCCCGTGGCGCCTCGGTCGGCGACGGGGTGGATGTGGCCGTGGGCGCCGTCGTTTCGGTCGGAACCGTGGTCGGGGATGCGGTCGGGGTCGGAGTCGGCGTTTCGCCCTGCGCGTTCTCCGGGATGTAGTACCAGTCGCAGAGGACGTTCTCTCCCGCATTGACGGTCAGCGACGCCTGCGTGCCCTCCACGGGCGCCGCGATCTCCGTCCCGTCCGGCTGGGTGGAGCAGAAGAGCACGACGTGCCCGAAATCACCCGGAGGGCCGCCCGCCAGCGTGTAGTCGCCGCCGGTGAGGTTGGCGAACGTGACGACACCGGGGCCGGGCGTCTCCGGCAGGGTCGTGGTCTCGCTCAGCTGGCCGTCCGGACCATCGAGCAGGAACTCCATGCCGTCGATGCCGTTCGCATGGCAATCGGTGTAGTAGTCGGAGCCGGAGTAATCCTGCGGGCAGAGCGCCAGGTGAACCGTGAGCGAGGTATCGCTGACCTCGGTCGGCGTCACCGTCTCGGTCGGGGTCGGGGTTGCGGTCTCGGGCTCGGTGGGGACCGGGGTCTCCGTGGGAACGGCCGTTTCGGTCGGAGCCACCGTCGCGGTGTCGTCCGCCGCGCCGGAGGTGTCGGCGGGCAGGATGAACCACGAACAGTCGAACCGTTCGCCCTCGGCCAGCTGGAGGGTCGCCACCACGTTGTCGTTGAAGGCCACCGGGGCGATATCCCCGGCGAGGTTCGAGCAGTAGAGGATCTCCTGCGCCGAGCCGCGCGGGATGTCGGTCCAGGCGTCGTAGACGCCGGGCTCGAGGTCCGCCCAGGTCAGGAGGCCGCCGGACCCGGTGTCCTGCGGATCGTCGGCGCCGGTCGCCTGGTCGCTCAGGTGGACCGTCACATCGGGCGCGGAGGTCGTGCAGGCGGCGTTGAGGTCCTGGAAGGAAGACCCATCGCCCAGGCCGGTCCCGGCCGGGCAGGTGAAGGCGTCCACGGTGATGACACCGCCCTGTGCGCCATCGGTTGGCACGGACGTCGGCGTCTGCTCCGGGGTGGTCGGTTCGACCGCCGGGGTCGTGGGCGTGGGGGTGGATGTCACCTCGGTCGTGGGCGTCGGCGAGGCCGCTTCCGTCTCGACCGGGATCACGAACCAGGTGCAGACCACCTGCTCCGTCTCGAGGTCGGAGAAGGTCGTGACGATCGAGTCGTTGAAGGTCTTCTGGTAGGGCGCGCCGCCATCGACCGAGCAGTAGACGACCTCCCAGGCCGTCCCACGCGGGATGTCGGTGTACATGGTGTAGTCGCCCGGCTGGAGGCTGTCGTAGGTGATCCTGCCGCTGGTGTCCGAGGTCTTCGGCGAATCCTGCCCGGTCGCGGTCGCGGTCAGGTGGGTCGTGACATCCGGCTTCGCCTGGGCGCAGGATGCGGAGAGGTCGTCCCAGGTGCGAGCCTGGGCATCGTCCCACGTCCCCGTGGTCGGCGCGCATTCCTTCACGTCGATCGTGATGCTGGGCAACGTTCCCTGCGCGAGCGAGGCCAGGGTGTTCCCGGCGTCTCCAACGGCAGCCGCCGTCGCGAGGGATGGCGCCAGGCTCATCAGCGCCGCGAGCAGCGACAGCAGCGCGATGCCGTGCCCGCCACCGCGCCGAGAGAGCCGCCGGGCCCGAGTCGCCCATCCACGCAGACCACGCTCCCGATCGTGTCCGCCGCCTCCACGCGACGGACGGTGCGCGGATGATGTCATGCGCTCCTTCACCTGCTCCTCCTCTGATCTGGTGCTGGCTCGCGTGTCAGGGGGACGGCCGATGTCCTGCCGTCCGGATATCGATGACGAGCCAGCCCGCTCCATCCCGCCGCAACCGTCTGGCCGCACCGGGATCGCGGCGCGAATCCCCTGTGGTCCTCCCGATGAAGCGACTCCATCAATCGCCCCCGGTCCAACGAGGCGAATGACGCCCCATTCCTGACGACAGCATAAACGCACCGTTGGACGGTGACGTTTCGACACGGGACCAGAGCGGCAGCGGATGCGGGCAGGGAACGTGCGTGCAGTGGGGCGCAAGACGCGGTGACCTTGTATACGTTCGCGCAAAGGACGTACTATTCGCGGCGCCGACGGTCTTGTGGCATTCATGCCGCACCGCTCGACACGCGGCGGCGCCAATCGGGGCGACAGTACCAGCGTTATCACAGGGTATTCGGAGCGAACGGACCGGATTCGCGAAGACGCTGGCAGGTGGGGCTGCAGGATGCGAGCATCCGCCATCACCGCTTCCCCCAACGCCTTCGCCGCCTTCCTCCACCCCGCTCCGGGGAGCACGCAGGCGCCATGTCGGCACATGATACGGATTCACCCGCACCGGACCGCCCTACACGGTCTGCATCGTCCCCGGCCCCGGCCGACACGCCCGCGCGCGAACCGGGTCCGCCGGTCTCCTCCGGCGACGCCCCGGCGGTCGCTCCCGGCAACGGCGAGCCCGCTCGCGCCGCCATGACCCGCGCCAGCGCCGCAACCCCTGCGGACGAGACCGCGACCATCGCCACGACCGTCGATGGCGGGCTGGGCGGGGATGCCACGCCCCGCAAGCCGAAGGTCAAGCCACCGCGCAAGCCAGGTCCCCAGATCAACCCGGACCTCTCCGGCAAGCTGAAGATGCAGGGGTCGCATCCCGGCGATCGCTATGTCAAGGTGATTCGCCAGAGCCGCGACGATTTCCAGCGCGTCGCCCCGGGGTACCTCGTGGCCGGCGAGGAGACCACCGCCGGACGTAGCGGATTCTCCCGCCGCTTCAACAAGATCAAGCGCGTGCTGATCGGCGCGCCGCTGACGACCGCCTCCGCCGCCCACGAACGCCTGACCAAGCTGAAGGCGCTGGCCGTGCTCTCGTCGGATGCCCTCTCGTCCGTGGCCTATGCCTCGGAGGAGATCCTGCGCATCCTGATCATGGCAGGACTCGGCGCGATGTCGCTCAGCCTGCCGATCGGCGGCGCCATCGTCGTCCTGCTCCTGATCGTCGGTTTCTCCTACCGGCAGACGATCAAGGCCTACCCGCACGGCGGCGGCTCCTACATCGTCGCGAAGGACAACCTGGGCGAAACACCGGCGCTCGTCGCAGGGTCCGCCCTGCTGGTCGATTACGTGCTCACCGTGGCGGTGAGCATCTCCAGCGCCGTGGCGGCGATGGTCTCCGCCTTCCCGGAGGTCCACGATCACCTGGTGATCACCGGGATCGCCTTCATCGCCATCATCACGATGCTGAACCTGCGCGGCATCCGGGAATCGGGATCGATCTTCGCGGTGCCGACCTATGTCTTTCTCGTCAGCATCGGCATCATGCTGGTGATCGGGTTCGCGCGGAATGCCGCCGCCGGCTTCCCGATCCACGAACCGACGCGCGAGGCGCTGGTCGGCACGAGTTCGGTCGGCGTCTTCCTCATCCTGCGGGCCTTCTCCTCCGGCTGCGCGGCCCTCACCGGGGTCGAGGCGATCTCGGACGGCGTTCCGGCCTTCAAGCCGCCCGAATGGGTGAACGCCCGCACGACGCTGACGTGGATGATCGGCATCCTGGCGGTGACGTTCTCCGGCATCACGTTCCTCGCCCACCAGTATGGCGCGGTGCCGATGGCGCAGACCGAGACGGGCTACCAGACGGTGGTGGCGCAGATCGCGGAGTCCGTCTTCGGCGGCCGCAACCTGCCCTTCTACTTCATCCAGTTCGCCACGATGCTGATCCTCGTGCTGGCCGCGAACACCGCCTACTCCGACTTCCCGCGCCTCTCCTATTTCATGGCGCGCGACAAGTTCCTCCCGACCCAGTTCACCTTCCGGGGCGATCGCCTGGCCTACACCACGGGCATCGTCACGCTGGGCGTCCTCTCCGCGACCGTGCTGACGATCTTCGGCGGCGAGACGGAGCGGCTGATCCCGCTCTACGCGCTGGGTGTCTTCACCTCCTTCACGCTCTCCCAGTTCGGGATGGTGATGCGCTGGAAGCGGCGCAAGGAGGAGGGCTGGAAGCACGGGATGATCATCAACGCGGTCGGGGCCGGGGCGACGGCGATCGTCGCCGTGGTGGTGGCGATCACGAAGTTCTCCCACGGCGCCTGGATCGTGGTCGTGCTCATTCCCTGCCTGGTGCTGGGCCTGCGCGCCATCCACCGCCACTACATGAAGGCCGCGCAGGAGTTGCAGGAGCTGACCCCGACCCGGACGGAGGAGATCTCCAACGTCGTCGTGGTGCCGGTGGCGGCGGCGAACCGGATCGCGCAGCAGACCCTGGCCTACGCCCGCTCCATCTCGGACAACGTGACGGCCGTGCATGTCAGCGACGACGAGGCCGAGATCGAGAAGATGCGCACCGAGTGGTCCAAGCTGGCGACGGATGTGCCGCTGATCATCATCGAATCGCCCTACCGCTCCCTGGTCGGCCCGTTCCTGACCTACCTGGACGAATTGCAGAAGCAATCGCCGAACTCGGTGCTGACCGTGGTGCTGCCGGAGTACATCCCCCGCCACTGGTGGGAGCAGGCCTTGCACAACCAGTCGGCGTTGCGGATCAAGGCGGCGCTGCTCTTCCGGCCTGGCACGGTGGTGACGAGCGTGCCCTACCACCTGGAGAGCAACGCGACCCCGCCGGTGCCCTCCCG
>Ga0182740_1001883_pt1 | contig 13529 bp, 18 predicted proteins | sample eDN5th37CKraftBY_FD_128872 | JGI IMG/M metagenome (GOLD analysis project Ga0182740, IMG submission 128872) | Enriched backyard soil microbial communities from Emeryville, California, USA - eDNA 5th pass 37_C Kraft BY (version 2) (version 2) | ecosystem: Environmental > Terrestrial > Soil >...
CCTGCTAACCCAGAAACTCCTCGCGCACGGCACCTGTGTGTTGGCCGAGCGCCGGCACATTGTCGGCCGTGAGAAGCGCCTCACCCAACCACTGCGCCGGCGGGGCGGGCATGTCGATGGTCCCCACTTCCGTCTTCACGCCCATCATGCGCAGATGCGGGTGCGCGTGCAGACCGAAGACATCATTGACGCGACCGAAGGCGATGTCGGCCGCATCGAGCTTCGCAATCGCCGTCTCGGCATCGTGCGCCGCGAACCACGCAGCGACGAGGCCATCGGTTTCGGGGCGGTTCTCGATGCGCGCGGGCGAGGTCGCAAACCGCGGATCGGTCCCGCAGTCGGGTCGCTCGAAGACCTTCGTGCAGAGCGTGCGCCATTCGCGGTCGTTCTGGATGCTGATGAGGATCGGCACGTTGTCGCGCGTGGTGAAGACACCGTACGGCGCGAGCGAGATGTGCGAGAGGCCGATGCGGCGCGGCGGCGCACCATAGATGCCTTGCAGCAGCGGCACGCTCATGAGCTCCGCAATGGTGTCGAACATCGAGACGCGGATATCCGCACCCTTGCCCGTCGTTGCGCGGCGCAGGAGCGCTTCGAGAATGGCTTCGTACGCGTGGAGACCCGTCGAGACATCGACGATCGAGACGCCGACACGTGCCGGCTCCGCGGCGCTGCCCGTCACGGATGCAAGACCGGACTCGGCCTGGATGAGCAGATCATACGCTTTGCGGTCGGCATAGGGACCGGTATCGCCGTAGCCGGAAATCGAGCAGGCGATGAGGCGCGGATGACGGGCGCAGATCTCTTCGACCGGATAGCCGAGCTTTGCAAGTGCGCCAGGCTTCAGGTTCTGTACGAACACGTCGGCCTTCGCGAGCAGCGCATCGAACAGCTTGCGGTCCCCGGGCTTTGTCAGATCGACGACGACCGATTCCTTGCCGCGATTGAGCCAGATGAAATAGACGCTCTGCCCCTTGGCGAGCTGATCGTAGCCGCGCGCGAAATCACCCTCAGGCCGCTCGAGCTTGATGACGCGCGCGCCGGCATCGGCAAGACGCCGCCCGGTCATGGGTGCCGCAACGGCCTGCTCGAGTGAGACGACGAGAATGCCTTCAAGGGGCTTCTGCATTTTCTGGAATTCCCTGCATGGTCGGCGTGCAAAGCCGGTAACGCGCTGCTTTTAGCGCCGGAGGCCGACATCGTCTTCCCTATATTCGACAGGGTGCCATGCGGTCGGAAAAATAAGAGCGGCGCCCTCCGGAGAGAGCGCCGCCCGGTGACTTCAATCGCGGGTCAGATGCTTCAGGCCGACTGGACGGCCGAGAGCTCCCATTGGCTGGCCGTGCCGCGGACCGGACGTACGAACGTCCAGACTTCCGTCAGCTCCGTCGGCTCGTCGCGACTGCCTTCGACGACGCGCCCCGTGGCCGTCTCGATGGTCGCGTCCTTGAGCGTGTAGCGCAGAGCGACCGTCGCGTACTCGAGCTGCTGCTCGCGCCACGCCTCGGCGAGATCACCCTGCTCGAGCTTCACGTCGGAGACGACGTTGAGCAGGCCGTTCTTCGCATTGTCGTCGAGCTCGGCCGCGAAGTACGAGAGCATTTCGGGCGTCAGTAGCCGGCCAAGGGCATCGACGTCGTTCTTGCCGTACGCCGTCTGCACCTCGCCCAGCATGCGCTCGAAGGCGTCGTAGTCGGCCGGGCCGATCTTGATCTCGTCGACGGCACCACCGCCACCAGCGCTGCCGCTACGGTTCAGGATGTCCGTGGGATTGCGACCCGCGTACGCACCCTGCGCGCCGGCCGTGGCCATGGCCGGGTTTGTGCCCGCGCTGCCGCGGAAGAGCCGGAAAATCAGATAGACGATGCCGCCGATCAGCAGCATCTGCAGCAAGAACCCGGCGACGGCCGCGAGTGCGCCCATGCCAAAGATGCCAGCAAGCGCCGCCGCGAAGAGTCCACCGAGCAGCAGACCGCGCAGCCCACCGAAGCGCGACGCCTGCTGGGTTGCTGCCGCACCCGGACGCGCGGCCTGGTTAGCGCCCGCCTTCGGCGCACCCGGCTGGGTGATCGATTTGTTGATCGGCTGCGCCGCGTTCGGCGCCGTGTTCGTCCTCGGCGGTGCCTGATAGGTCTTCGCACCGCGGCTACCGAAACCGCCGAACCCGCGGCGGGCATCGGCATCGCTCGGCATGGTCGCAAGCACCACCAACGCGCCGAGCGCGATGATACTGAGCCTGCCCAACCACCGCTTGAAACTGGTCATTCTGCCTCCCCTACATTCATGGCCCACGCAGCCTATGCAGGCGCGCGCGATCTGCATTGCATATATAGGTGGCCGTGGCGCGAAGTCCATGGTGCGGCGCACGGCAATTTCCCCCTTCGAGGATTAGGAATGCGTCGGGATGGACGACAATCTCAATCCGGCACGAAGGTATTCGTGCCGTCGGCGTGTCGGACGCGCCCGCGGACGCCGAGATACTCGCGCGCCGTCATATCGGCGAGGAGCGTCGGATCTTCGGGCGTGTTGGCCATGAAGCGGCGACCATCGCCGAGCCGTCCGAAAAGCACGCTGTAGGTCGGCCCCTTGCGGTCATGCATGACGGTATAGGTCTCGATGGTGGCCGGCCCTTCCGCGACTTCGGCGACGACCGGCCCGCGGTCATTGTCGATCTCGGCCTGATAGAGGGCCGGATCGCGCGGTGCGAAGACCTTCTCCGTTGGCGTCGTCGAGTAGATGCCGGCGGACTGCTTTGTGACGTAGTTGCCATTCGCTGTAACGAGTCCGAACGAGCCCGGCTTTGCGCGCACGCGGTTCATCATCTCGGCGATCGAGTGCGTGACGTAGTTGTTGCCGGGTCCACCGAAGTAGGGAAGGCCGCCCGTGACGGTGAGGCCGCGCGGATCCTCGAGCGGAATGCCCATCTCCGTGCACGCGATTTCCACAGCCGAGGGGAAGCAACTGTAGAGATCGATGTGCGCGATGTCGGCGAGAGACTTTCCCGCCATCTCGAAGGCCTCGCGCGCGACCGTCCGCATGGCCGGCGACGAGTAGTAGTTGTGGCGATCGGAGATGTACCAGTGGTCATGCGCGTCGGCGCAGCCGTGCAGATAGACCCACTTATCCTGCGGAATGCCGAGCGCCTTCGCCTTGGCGACGGACGTCAGCACGAGCGCCGCCGCTTGGTCGATGTAGGCATTCGCGTTCATGAGCTTCGTGTAGGGAAAGCCGATGTAGGGATTCTCCGCACTCACCGTTGCAATGGTCTCGGCGCTGTAGCCGGCGCGGCGATCGGCGAGCGGGTTTGCCTTGGCGACGGCGGCGAAGTGCGCGAAGAGCTTGCCCATGGCCGCCAGATGCTCGGGGATCGTGCGCCCGAGATGACCGCGAATGCCGTTCTCGAAGAGCGGATAGGCGAAGATCGCGCCGGCCATGCGGTGGCGCTGTTCCATGTCGCTCCAGCCACGCGTGGCAACGCCCCACACTTCCGGCTCGCCACCCGGGTCCTCCGACCAGTCGAGCTGCAGCTTGGCGCGCTCGGCGGCCTTCTGCGTTGAAAGTGCCTCGCCGCCGGCGATCAGCGCCGCCGCGCACTCGCCGCGCACGACCATCTCGAAGAGACGGTTCACGCACCATTGCGGCATGTTACCGCCCGGATGTGTGTAGATGAGCCGCTGCGCGGAGGTCGCGCCGAGGCGGTTGGCGAGCGAGCGCGGCGGGTTGGTGTATCGGCCAAAGGGCGAAGTAAAACGCCAGCTCGTGTCCGAGAACGAGCGGATCATGACTACCGTGTCGAGCGTGCCAAGGAGCGCCGAACCGGCCCCCGTATCCTCAGCCGCAGCGCGGGCCGCATCCGCCGTCAGATCCATGGGCGAGCGCGCACGCGCCGGGTCTTTCTCGCGCTGCGTAATCTGCCCGCAGCCGACCAGCACCGGAATTCGGGTCTCGTCCATTGGTGTCCTTCTCCCGCGGTTTTGTTGCCGATACGCGCGTTTTTCGGCTCATGCTCGGCTGTAGCCGCGACCCGGTCAATCGGGGCTTCCGGAGACGCCGCAAAGTAGCCGCGAACCGCTTGCGGCAATCCTGTGGCACTCGGCCATTTGGCCACCTAATGGCCTTAATTCGCAAAAGGGCTTGGGTTGGGCTCAAAAATATCTTTCGTCGGAGCGTCACGAGCGCGCAACGTCGATGTGTCAAGAACAGCACGCATTAATACTTGATCATCCAGAGAAGACCTATGGTTAATTTAACCCCTCTTCTGGAGAGTGGCACTTAGATCACACTTTCTACATAGATTCATTTGAGCAGAATGGCCCGATTTGTGCTTTGCGGGAACGTTTTCGCTTGCCACGCGTCTTTAGCGAACCTTACTGTTTGTTCATTGGCACCCCGCGGTGCCGTGGCACAGACGATGGAGCAGATCAGTCATGGAGGGTTCGATGCAGCTTCGAGTTGGGCTGAACATCGCCGCCGCGATCATGTCGTTTGCGTTTCTCGCCGCAGTTGTGTTCGGAATGGTCTAAGCTCCGACACAGGTTCTCCGCACCCGAGGCGAAACCTGGATATCTAGCAAAAAGGCGCGGTCACCCCGCGCCTTTCTGCATTTCAGATTAGGATCGTATCGCGTTCACGCGGCCTTGCGCTTGAGGGGCGCGCCCGTCTGAGCCTGCAGCGCCTCCATGCTGAGGCCAGGCGCCATATCGACGACCTCGAAGCCCTCGGGGCCGACATCGATCACGGCGAGGTTCGTGTACACGCGGCTCACGGCTTTCACGGCCGTCAGCGGCAGTGCGCAGCGCTCGAGCAGCTTGGGGCTGCCGTTCTTCGACGTGTGGTCCATGATAATCCACAGCCGCTTGGCGCCGACGGCGAGATCCATGGCGCCACCGACCGCCGGCACGCCGTCCGTCAGCGAGGTCGTCCAGTTGGCGAAATCGCCGTTCGCCGCCACCTCGAAGGCGCCGAGCACGCAGAGGTCGATATGACCGCCGCGGATCAGGGCAAAGCTGTCGGCGTGGTGGACGATGCTCGCGCCGGTGACGAGGTTCACGTTCTGCTTGCCGGCATTGACGAGCCAGGGCTCCAACTCCTCGGGCTTCTGCAGTCCGCCCATGCCGATGATGCCGTTCTCCGAGTGGAAGATGACCTCGCGGCCCTTCACGAAGTTCGACACCAGCAGCGGAATGCCGATGCCGAGATTGACGCACCAGCCCTCGGGAATATCCTGCGCGAGGCGGGCAGCCATCTCGGGACGTGCCCAGGGCTTGAAGCCTTCGGCAGTGCCGGTCGCGCGGGCGGCGGTGGTCGTCATGATGCGGCTCCTCGGCAGATCGTTGATTTCATGCAGTGGCGGCGACGAGCGCGGGCGCCGGATCGCCATAGGGCACGTGGACGACGCGGTTCACGTACACACCCGGCGTGTGAATGCTCTCGGGCCCGAGAGCACCAAGCTCCACGATATGCTGCGCCTGCACGATGGTGAGCTCGGCGGCCGTGGCCATGATCGGATTGAAGTTCCGGCCTGACAGCTTGTAGGTGAGATTGCCCCAGCGGTCCGCCTGCCAGGCCTCGACGAGCGCGACATCGGCGCGGATCGACTGCTCGAGCAGGTACTTGCGCCCATTGAACTCGCGCACTTCCTTGCCCTCGCCGAGCGCCGTCCCGTAGGCCGTCGCCGTATAGAAGGCCGGAATGCCGGCGCCTGCGGCGCGGATGCGCTCGGCGAGCGTCCCCTGCGGCACGAGCTCCAATTCGAGCTTGCCCGACTTGTGCATCTCGTCGAACACGACCGAGCCGGCACTGCGCGGGAAGCTGCAGATGATCTTGCGCACGCGGCCCGTCGCGAGGAGGCGCACGAGCGGCTCGACGCGACCCGTGCCGGCGTTGTTGCCGACGAGCGTCAGATCCTTCGCCCCCTGCTCGATGAGGCCGTCGATGAGATGCGCCGGATGCCCCACGGCACCGAAACCGCCGAACATGACGGTCGAGCCGTCCTTGATCCCCTGCATCGCCTCGGCGATGGATTTGACCCGCTTGTCGATCATGAGTTCCTGCTTCCAGCCCCGTCCCGGGTTTCTAAGGCCCCGGACGGCGGCGATGCTATCCGAAATCGCAGCTGATGCCAGCCCCGCACGCCGTTTGCAGGTGCCCCTGCACGCCCGACATGACCGGATTGCCGCAGAAGCTGCGAAACACTAACTTCGCGCCATGCTCTTCCCGACCCCACTGCTCCGCGGAACCCTCATCCAGCGCTACAAGCGCTTTCTCGCCGACATCCGCCTCGACAGTGGCGAGACAATCACCGCGACGTGCCCGAATACCGGCTCGATGATGGGACTCACCACGCCCGGTGTGCCTGTGTGGGTATCGACGTCCGACAGTCCGACGCGAAAGTACAAGCACACCTGGGAGCTTCTCGAGGTCGACCTCGGCAAAGGCCCCGGCCTCGTCGGCATCAACACGAACCACCCCAATGCGCTCGTCAGCGAGGCAATCCAGGAAAAGCGGATCGCGGCACTCAAGGGCTACGACAGCCTGCGGCGCGAGGTGAAGTATGGCACCAACAGCCGCATCGACATCCTGCTCGAAAGCGCGGGCAAGCCACCGGCCTACGTCGAGGTCAAAAACGTGCACATGATGCGCGAGGCGGGCCGCGCGGAGTTTCCGGACTCGGTAACCGCGCGCGGACTGAAGCACCTTCTCGAGATGAGCCAGATGGTGCGGGCCGGACATCGCGCCGTGATGGTGTTTCTCATCCAGCGCAATGACGCGACGCGTCTCACGTTTGCGCACGACATCGACCTGAACTACGTCGAAGGCCTCAAGGCGGCCCGCGAGATCGGCGTCGAGGCGATCGCGCTCAAATGCGCGCTGACGCCCGAAGGCATCCGCGTCGAAAAGCCCGTGCCGATCAAGATGTGAGCGTGCGCGCGCTCAATCCTGCTGATTGAGGCGCGCGAGCAGGCTCGAGGTATCCCAGCGCTTGCCGCCGAGACGCTGAACCTCGGCATAGAACTGGTCGACCAGCGCCGCGACAGGCAGCGTCGCACCGTTCTGGCGCGCTTCCTCGAGCGCGATCCAGAGATCCTTGCGCATCCAGTCGACGGCGAATCCATAGTCGTATTTCGCCTCCGCCATGGTCTTCCAGCGGTTGTCCATCTGCCAGGAACCGGCCGCACCCTTGGAGATCGTCTCCATGACCTTCGGAATGTCGAGCCCGGCTTTCTGGGCGAAATGAATGCCCTCGGCCAGGCCCTGCACGAGGCCTGCGATGCAGATCTGGTTGACCATCTTCGTGAGCTGCCCCGCCCCTGGCGCGCCGATCAGCGTCACCATGCGAGCGAAGGCTGAGATCACCGGCTCGGCCTTGGCGAAGACGTCGGCATCACCGCCGACCATCACTGTCAGCACACCGTTCTGCGCGCCCGCCGATCCGCCCGAGACCGGCGCGTCGAGGAAGCCGAAGCCCTTGGACTTGGCCGCCGCATAAAGCTCGCGCGCGATATTGGCCGAGACGGTCGTGTTGTCGATGAACACCGCCCCCTTGCGGACGCCCTCGAAGGCGCCGTCCTTGCCGAGCGTCACGGCGCGCAGATCATCGTCGTTACCGACGCAGGAGAAGACGAAGTCCTGATCCTTGGCGGCTGCCGCGGGCGTTGGCGCGGTCTTGCCGGCACCGTACTCCTTGACCCACGCCTCGGCCTTGGCGGCATTGCGGTTGTAGACGGTCAGCTCATGGCCGCCCTTCTTGAGAAGGTGCCCTGCCATGGGGTAGCCCATCACGCCCAAACCAATAAACGCCACCTTTGCCATCGTGCCGCTCCCATGAAGTCATTGACGGTTCGGGAGCCGTTCTAGCGGATGGGGGCGGCCTTGTCAGGACGTCGATTGGGCAATCTGGCCTTGGAGTCAGGAATGGGGGTCAGGAATGGCCGAGCGGCAGCACCATCGTGCGGCGCGCGCTGATGTCGTAGGCGCAGACGGGGCCACCCGACGCGCCCGCGGTCGCAACGAAGATGAAGGGCGTGCGATAGCGCTCGCTCCAGCGCGCGTGATCGACCTGCCAGACGGAGACATCGGCGTGCGGATTGCCGACGCTGAACCAGACCTGCGCCGGACTAGCCCAGGCCGTGCGGTCAGCGAGGCCGGTCGCCGTCGGATCGCGCTGGCAAGCCGCGACGGCCTGATCACGGAAGGTCGCGACCATCACGTCGGCTGTGGCCGAGCGGTAAAGATACTGCTGATAGCCGATCTTGCCCGCGGCAAGGAGAATGAGGATGACGGCGATGAACCTCATGACGCGGCGCCCCTTCCGGCACGCGCCCGAGCGGATGCCGGCACGCGAGAGAGTCGGCCGCTGTGGTTAACAAAGGATTGACGCCGGCCATGCGCGAGCGTCGCGCGCTTCCCAATCAGGCACGCTGCTCGTCGAGGCCACCACCGCTCGCACGCAAGGCGAGCTGGTCACGGTGCCGCTCCAGGCACTTCAGCGAGAGCTCCATCTGCTGAAGAACGCGCATTCGGAGCGAGGGATCGATCGCCGGCTCCGCAGCCAGTTCTGCGCGGAAACGCTCGATGCGGCGCCGATTTTCATCAATGAGACGATTGGACTGTTCGAGCAGACGCACCGTCATGAGTAACCCCTGTCATATGCACCAGTTCGGCAACGCATTTGGCTGGCCGCCGTTCCCCGCCGGCCAATCTAATCTGCAAGCAATATGCCGATCGCGGACATCCGTCGCCTACCGCTTTCGTTGGTTCCCCAGAAGGTTGCAGCTCCCAGCCGCCGGCCATCATCGGGGCTCGCTCGACGCACGTGCGGTTGGGCCTCGGGGGTGCGAATATTGCTCCCCCATGAGACTTTCAGCCCTCATCGTGCGTTGAGGCTTCGGGCAGCATCAAGGAGGTTGAGTAATGCGTACCCCCGCCACCGTTCTAGGGCTCTTCGCCCTGACATTTCTTGTCCTGCCGGGAGCGCCCGCGGCGGCAGCTCCGCTCCCATCGCATCGCGTGGCCATCACCTCAGGCGTGGTTCTGACCAACGGCCATCGCCCGTATCATCATCGCGTTTATCGCCATCGCGCGAAACACAGCTATCGGCATCGCAAATGCCATAAGGGCTGGCTGCCTCCCCTGCCCAGGTACCGTCACGCTCCGGGCAAGTGGAGCCACAAGCACTGCCACGACTGGCACCGCTGCCATTATTACTTCTACGGCTACAAGCAGTGGGCGCGCTGGAACCCCGAGAAGTCCCGGGCCTACTTCTACCGCCGCTATCACCACTGATTGGCGTCTCGCCTCAGTTATGGCGACGAGTGACGCGGCCGCGGTCCCGGTTTTGCGGCTGCGTCCTCAGGGCCTCCCGCGAACCGGGGTCCGCAGCCTGTTTTCTCCATAGCATCACGGATGCAATGGCTCCGTTGCTCCGCATATCGTCTCAGGAATTCGTGCCGTCTGCGCAGTCCGCCAGATGATCCCCCAGGAGATGAAATGCCCATGCGCATCGTTGCTGTTTCTCTGATCGCGCTATCCGTCCTCAGCGGTCATCATTCGCCCGCAGAAGCTGCGCCCCTCTCCGCACGCGGGACGACGGCGGTCGCGAAAAACATGGCCGAGCCCGTCGGCGATTGCGGAACCTGCGTCGGATCGCGCGCCACAAGGCGGCCGGGACGAAAAGAGAGCTATCAGCACCGCCCGCGGGTCAAAAGTTGGTCGCGCCGGGCGTCGATTTATCGGTCCCGACCGGGAGCCGCGGGTTCAGCGAACTGGGATCCGGGCTATCGCTACGGTGCGGCGAGCTGGGGCGATCAGCGAGCCTGGGACTATTACGGCCGCTTCTGATGCTCGCTTAAAGCAGCGCCACCAGGAACACGCCGGCAATACAGACTGCCGCCGCAGCGGCCAGCGTCGCCATGCGCTTCTGGCCATCCCGCCACGGCATGTTCTCGATCACGAGCACGCGGATACCGCCGAGCAGGTGGATCGCGAGCAGCAGCACGAGCCCGGTCTCGGCAAACTTGACGAGCGGCGTCTTCGTCCACTGCAGGAAGCCGTCGAGTTGGCCTTCACCCTCGATGGCGAGCCCAAGCACGAGAAAATGCAACGGCAGGAAGGCTGCCAGGAGCACGCCCGAGACGCGATGTACCATGGCCGCCAGCCACAGTCGGTCGCCGCGGTAGCTCGTATTGTGCGGATGGCTCATGGCACCACCACCGCGAAAACGGCGCGCAGGCCGAGCACGAGCAGGACAACGCCGAAGATCCACATGAGCCGGTTGAGCGCCGTCTCGCGCCAGCCGAGCCACTCGCGCGCGACGCCACGCACGCCGATCGCACCGTGGATGGACGCGGCTGCGACGAAGAGCGAATAGAACAGCCCCCAGGCGACGCTGCCCTGCGTGCGGCCGAGGATTTCCGCCGCGCTGAGCCCGCGGTTCGTCGCGTAGATGATCACGATCAGATGCACGGCAATGAGCGGCACCATGAGCACAGCGGTGAGCCGCTGCCAGACATAGAGGCGTACGGCGCTCACGCAATCTCTCCGCGGATGTAAGCCTGCATGGTCCGCCGCTTGAGGCCGGCAATGGAGGCCGTGGGATTGAGGCCCTTGGGGCAGAGCTGCTCACAGGACTGATGCGAGTGGCAGTTGTGGCAGCCACCGTTGCTGGCGGCCGCGGCAAGGCGTTGCAGGTTGGCGGTGTCGCGCACGTCGTTGACGAGCGACCATGACCGGTTCAGCGCCGCAGGCCCGAAGTACTCCGGGTTCCAGCGCACGGTATCGCACGCCGCATAGCACACGCCGCAATTGATGCATTCGATGGCAGCGTCCGCGGCCTGGCGCTCGGCACTCTCGGGGCTGATGCTCTCCAGCGGCTCGTGGCGCGTGCGCGATGGCACGAACGTGCCTTCGGCTTTCTGCCACTTCTCGAAGAAGGGCGTCATGTCGGCGGCGAGGTCGCGGATCACCGGCAGGTTGGCGAGCGGGCCGATCTCGAGTCGGCCGTCCTCTACGACCTTCGAGACGTGCGTTCGGCACGTCCAGCGCGGGCGTCCGTTCACGGTCATGGCACAGGAGCCGCACACGCCCACCCGGCAAGCAAAACGGTACGCCAGCGTCGGATCGGCATGCCGCTGGATCCAGGTGACCACATCGAGCACGGTCTGACTGTCGCGCCGCGGCACGGCAAAGGACTGGTACTCACCCTCCTCGCCACCGCGCCACACGCGCACGTCGATCGTGGCTTCTGCTGTCGTGCTCATGCGCGAACTGTCACTCCGATCCTGTGGACCATATTGTTGCCGAAGCCGCTGCGATCCCAGCGCTCCTCGAGCGGCTGCGTATCACCATTCTCGTCCGTCGCCCGACAGGCGATCTCATGCTCGCCCTCGCGCGCGTCCCATCGAGCCTGCCAGTGCCGCCAGGCATAGCGGCCGTCGACCGGTCCAAGCTTGGCTTCCTGCCAGTGCCCGTCGACGCCGAACTCGACCCGCGTCACCGGCACGCCATTGCCGCCCCACGCGCGTCCCTCGACGACGACCGGCCCCGGCGGCACGAGTCGATGGCGCGTATACCAGTCCGGGATGCCGGGCGGCACCATCAACGACTTGACCCGGATATGCGTCACCGGCACGCCTGGATCGTCGGCGCTCTCCTTATAGACATAGCTGCCGACCTGCTGGTGGCCCTCGAAGGGCGCATCCAGAACCTCGATGCGGTCGAGCCATTTGACGCTCGCCATGCCGTACCAGCCGGGCACGATGAGGCGCAACGGGAACCCGTGCTGCGGGAGCAGGGGGGCGCCGTTCATGGCCCATACGAGCAGCACGTCCTCGTTGAGCGCAAGCTGCGGGGCGAGCGAGCGGCCATACTCGTGGAAGACCTTGTCGAAGCCGCGGTCGATGCCGAGAAAGGCGATGTCCATGGCATCCGGCAGCAGACCAGCGCGCTCGAGCACATGGCGCAGGGGCGTGCCCGTCCATTCCGAGGTGCCGACCGCCTCGTACATCCAGGGCATGCTCTGGCGGCGCAGGCCGATATTCGCCCGGCCATTACCTGCACACTCGAGCGTCACGCGCAGCGTCTTCGCCGGCAGGGCCTGGATCTCGGCCAAGGTGATCTTCAAGGGCGTGCGGACCTTGCCGGTGACGCTCAAGGTCCAGTCAGCAGCCGACGCGACATAGGGCACGTCGAAATGATTGAGGAGATAATGGAGCCCCGTCGGCGTTACGTCATAGCGCAGCGCTTCGAGCAGAATGCCGGAATTGCGATTGGCGAGGCGCACTTCCTCGCGGACGAAATCGCCCTCGATATTGGGCCGGCCCCTTTCGATGTCGAAGGGGGATACCCGCGGTTCGGGATTGGTCATCTGGAGTCCTTCTCGCGCGGACCCTAGCAAATAGCCTTGGGCCGTCAATCGCTGCGCGCGCATGGCTCGCCTCCACACTCATTTGCTCATGCGCTCCGGCACGGGGCGGCGCTATCATCCCGCCCCGCTTCGCAAAGGGGTACCTCCATGCAGAATGCATTTCGCGCCATCGCCGAGCAGACCGCGCACGCCGTCGGCACCTACTGGGCCTTCCTGGCCGCCCTCCTCACGGTCATCGTGTGGGGCGTGACCGGGCCCTATTTCGCCTACTCCGACACGTGGCAACTGGTGATCAACACCGGCACGACGATCGTTACCTTTCTGATGGTGTTCCTCATTCAGAACACGCAGAACCGGGAAACCCGCGTGGTCACCCTGAAGCTCGACGAGCTGATCCGGGCCATGGAGGGGGCCCGCACGAGCTTCGTCGACCTGGATCAGATGACCGATGAGGAGCTCGAGATCGTCCAGAAGGAGTTCTATCGGCTGCGCGAAAGATACGCCCCGCTGGTTGACGACGACATTCTCCATGTGGAGCGCGCCCTCGCCAGGCGCCGGGGCGAAGGCGAGTAGGGCGCAGCCGCCGATCGGCCCCAGGGCTGGAACATCCGACGTATGAGCATTGCCTCGACGCCTGGCACAGCCGACTTGCCCCGCTGCCTCACATTATGTATAGAGCGCGCAACTCATACACCCGCGACCGCCCTGCAGCCCTGCGGCTCGCCGCGCCGACATCCGGGCCGTCGCAACCCGCTCCGAGAGACCCATCATGAAGAACACCGAGGACTTCCACCCCGACTACCACATGATCACCGTGGCGCTGCCCAATGGCACCACGTATCAGACCTACTCGACCTACGGGAAGGAAGGGGACACGCTGACGCTCGACATCGACCCGAGCACGCACCCCGCCTGGACCGGCGGCAACCAGCAGCTCATGGACCGCGGCGGTCGCGTCTCGCGCTTCAAGAAGAAGTTCGAAGGCCTCTTCTGAGATTTTGTGCGCTGCAGCGCGCGTCTCCTCAGATATTCCGAGTCATGACGGCCCCGCCTCAAGGTTAGGTGGGGCCGTTTTGCATGGCGCGTAAATCATTCCCATCAGCAATGCGTGATGCCGTGTGGCCAACATTGTTGGCAGCGGCTATAGAGAGTCTAAGTTGCAGGC
>Ga0182740_1001885_pt1 | contig 13512 bp, 10 predicted proteins | sample eDN5th37CKraftBY_FD_128872 | JGI IMG/M metagenome (GOLD analysis project Ga0182740, IMG submission 128872) | Enriched backyard soil microbial communities from Emeryville, California, USA - eDNA 5th pass 37_C Kraft BY (version 2) (version 2) | ecosystem: Environmental > Terrestrial > Soil >...
CGGTGACGCCCATGAGAAAGCGATCCGTCGTTCCGCCGAAGTAGCCGGCCACAATGCCGATGGCCATGCCAATGGGGCCGATCAGAATGGCCACGAGCAGGACGATGGTCAGCGTGACCCGGCTGCCGGAAATGACGCGCGAGAAGATGTCCCTGCCAAGATGATCCGTACCGAACCAGTGACTGGCCGAAGGCGGCAGGAGGCGGCTGCCCAGATCGGTCGCCAGCGGATCGTATGGCACAAGCAGCGGCGCGAAGATCGCAAGGCCGACAAGAACGGCCACGATAACCAGTCCGCACACGGCAAGAGGATTGCGCACGAAGCGGTAGAACGTCTGATAGGACTGGGCGAGCCTTCCCTGCAGCCGGCTTTCGGGTGCATCGGTGGTCAGCCAGTCCAGCCATGATGAAACGATACGCATCAACGGATCCTCGGGTCGAAGATACGATAGAGAAGATCGGCGCCTCTGTTCAGGAATACGAAGCTGATGCCGATGACGATGGTTCCCCCAACGACGGCATTCAGGTCGGCGGAAAAGAGCGCCTGCGTGATGTAGAGGCCGATTCCGGGCCATGCGAACACCGTTTCGGTCAGCACGGCACCTTCCAGCAGATAGGCGAAGGTCAGCGTGATGACGGTGATCACCTGAACGATGACATTGCCGAAAGCGTGCCTCCAGATCACCGTGGAGGCCGGAACGCCCTTGGCGCGCGCGGCCAGCACATATTCCTGCGACAGCTGCTCGATCATCAGGGACCGCGTCATGCGGGCAATGAACGCCATGGAGACATATCCGAGAATGCAGGCCGGCAGTATGAGATGGGAAAATGCATTGCGGGCCGCAGCCCATTCGCCGGCCAGCAAGGCGTCCAGCAGAACGAAACCGGTTCTGCCGGGCACGCTGTACTGATAGGCAATTCCGATCCGCCCCGGCCCCTCGACCCAGCCGAGCCGCGCATAGAAGACGAGCAGTGCCACCATGCCCAGCCAGAACACCGGCAGGGAATAGCCGATCAGGGAGATGATGCGCACGAGGTGATCGCTGGCCCGCCCCCGGCGCACCGCCGCAAGCACGCCGGCCGGTACGCCGAGCACCGCCCCGATGAGCGTGGCGGCCAGCGCCAGCTCAAGGGTCGCGGGAAAGGCCCGCAGCGTATCGGAAAGCACGTCGCGTCCGGTCATCACCGAGCGTCCGAGATCGCCGACCACCACTTGTCCGAGATAGTCGAGGAATTGCCGGTACACGGGCTGATCGAGGCCCATGGCCCGGCGGGCCTGCTCATATGCTTCGGGAGAAGCGCGGTCGCCCACCATCACAAGAACGGGATCAATCGGTACGACCCGCGCTATCAGGAACGTCACGAGCACAAGGCCGAGCAGGGTCAGCGCAAGGCTGACCGCAAACCCGAAGGTGTTTTTCGCAAACGTTCCCAGCGCCTGGTTTTGCAAAGGACCGTTCGCACCGGTGGGCGAGGCTGAACTCATTTCGTTATGCCACGGAAGACGTAGGTGTCGAAGGCAGGGCCGGAAACCCAGTTCTCGACATTGCTGCGCATGGCAACCGGCTCGGTCTGCTGGAACATGACGACGAAGGGGCTGTCCGTTTGCAGGGAGCGCTGGATATCGGCGTAGATCGCCTTGCGCTTTTCCGTGTCGCTTTCATGAATGGCCTTGTCTGCCAGTTCCTTCAGTTCCGGATCGAACCAGGAATTGCGCCAGGCAGCCGTTTTGGCGGTGCCCGCATCCGAATTGTCCGGATTGCTGAGGAAGAAATCCATGGTCGAATGCGGATCGCCGTAATCCGGCGACCACACCATCAGAACGGCCTGATGGTTGCGCGCCCGATACTTGGTCAGAACCTGCCGGCGATCGGAAGCTACGACCGAAACTTTGATGCCGGCCTGCGCGAAGTTGGCCTGCAGCGCCTCGCCGATATCGCGGTATGGCGCACCGGCGAAGACGTCGAGCTCAAGGGTGAAGCCGTCAGGATAACCTGCCTCGGCCAGCAGCGCCTTCGCCTTTTCCAGATCCTGCTTGTAGGGCAGTTCCTCAAGCGCGGCGAAACCACCCTTGGCCAGAACCGACTGATGGACACGGTACTGATGCCTGAGCATCGTTCCGCCGATCCCGTCATAGTCGACAAGCAGGCGTATCGCCTCCTGCACCTTGGGGTTCTGCAGCTCGGGCTTCTTTTCGTTCAGGCCGATATAGAGAACCGTCGCTTTCTCATCGATCTCGACCTTCACGTCGGTATTGGACGCAAGGGAATCGATCTGCTCGGCTCCCAGCGACCGCGCCATGTCGACATCGCCGCGCTCAAGCATCAGGCGCTGGGCGGTGGCTTCCGGGACATGGCGGTAGATGACGCGGTTGAGCTTCGGCTTCCCGAGATAGAAGGATTCGTTGGCCTCCAGAACGATCGCCTCGTTTGGCTGCCACGCCCGCAGCACGAATGCGCCCGCGCCGGCTGAATTTGAGCGGAGCCAGTCATATCCGAGATCGCCGTCCTTTTCGTGGGACAAGGCCGCCGCCTTTTCAACCATGGAGCCGACGCCCGACGACAGAGCGTTGAGAACGAGGGTCGGGGCGAAAGCTTCGGAAATGCGCAGGACGAGCGTCCTGTCATCCTGCGCCGTCACGTTTTGCTCGACATTCTCCGGGCTCCAGCCGAACTGGGTGAGGATAAAGGCCGGGCTCTTGCCGAGCTTGACGACGCGCTGCAGCGAAAAAGCCGCATCCTGCGCTGTGACCGGGGCTCCCGAGGCGAAAGTCAGGCCATCGCGCATCCTGAACGTATAGGTCAGGCCGTCTTCGGAAATCTCCCAGCTCTCGGCCGCCCCGCCGATGACCTCGGAGAAATCCGCCTCGTTGCGCACAAGCAGGCGCAGATAGACATTGTTGCTGATCTCGCCGCCGACAAACTCGAACACCTCCGCCGGATCGAAGCTCGTGACACCGTCGATGGACGTCGCCATGACAAGCGTGTCGGGGGGCGTGTCGGCGTATGAGGGGGCCATGCTTGCAAAACTCAGCATGACGACTGCCGTGGTCATGCGCAGAACCGATTTCAGTCCCATGTTTTTCCTCCCGTTGATTGTCGACAGAACAAGCCGCTTCCCTGCCGGGCCGCGAATTTCGGCCCATCTCTCAGGGCCGGGGCCTCGTCCCGGCGGCGTGTCCTTCATCCCTGCCTTCGCCGGCGTCACCATGAAAGGGCAGGGTATTTATTTGTTCTAAATAATGAAACTATGTTCCATATATCGATAACATCAGTATGGCTGGCGGATGTCAACCCGACCGGTCCAAAAAAGTCACGTCATGCAGGGCGGCCCGGGACGGCTTTGCGGGCGTCGCCGCGGTAGCCTATGCTGCGGGAGATCTCATCGGCCGCGCGCATGACCATTTCGGCAAGGCTCTCGCAGCGCCCCTGTTGATTCAGATGATATTCCGGTCCCGAAACGCCGATGGCGGCAACAACCTGCGAGGACGGCCCGTAGACTGCCGTGGCTATGCCCCAGACGCTTTCGCGCCATTCGCCCCTGTTGATCGTGTAGCCGCGCTGACGGGACAGTTCCAGCTCTTCGCGCATCTGCCGAGGATCGGTGATGGTGTTGCGCGAATGAGGTTCAAGCCGGGCGAGTATCGGGGCAAGCTCCTCCTCGCTCAGATGGCACAGAAGCGCCTTGCCCGTGGCCACGCAATAGGCCGGAGCCCTGCCGCCAATGCGCGTGTAGGCACCCACGGGCTCGGGACTGTCGATCTTGTCGATGTAGATGACCTGCCCCCCTTCAAGCAGGGAAAGGTGCACGGCCTCCCGGGCCTCGTTGGCGAGGCGGCGCAGGATGTCTGCCGCATGCGTGCGGATGTCGAGGCGCCCGACCAGTCCGGAACCGAGTTCCCATAGCTTGAAGCTGGCGGCGTACTCCCGCGACCTGGGATCCTGACGAAGATAGCCGGCATGTTCCAGGGTCTTGAGCACGCGATGCGCGTTGCTTTTGGTGATGCCGAGCGCGGCGGCGATGTCCGTGATCCGTGACGGCCCGTCCGCTTCGGCCACAAATTCCAGCACCTGCAGCCCCTTGAGCAATGTTTTGTCCATTTGTTTTCAGGCCCTCTCCCGGCATGCGCATGAATTCTTGACGGCGACACTTGACATGATGTGCCGCGGGTGATCACATTCGTATCATTATTCGGTACAGAGTTCTAAATATTAGAATACATTGCTTCTCGACCGAATGAAAGAGGTTTTTCCACCGTCTGCATGAAAATGCCGTGCCCAAGGATTTCACTATGAATGCGCGCAGCAATTCCAACGCCGTCAACGATGTAGCCAGCCTGATCCATCCCTATACCAATCTGGCGCGGCACCCGGAGGCGGGGCCTGTGGTGATGACCCGGGGCGACGGCGTCTATGTCGAGGATGAGAATGGCCGGCGCTACATCGAAGGCATGTCCGGCCTGTGGTGCGCCTCGCTTGGCTTCAGCGAGAAGCGGCTGGTGGAAGCTGCGACAAGGCAGTTGGAAACGCTGCCTTACTACCACCTGTTCAATCACCGCTCGGTGGAGCCGTCGATCGAGCTGGCGGAACGGCTCCTCGACATCGCGCCGGCCGGGCTCGGCAAGGTTCTCTTCGCGAACTCCGGTTCGGAGGCCAATGACCAGGCGATCAAGCTCGTCTGGTATTACAACAATGCGCGCGGCCGGCCGGAAAAGAAGAAGATCATTTCGCGGTGGCGGGGCTACCACGGCGTGACCATCGCTTCAGGAAGCCTGACGGGGCTTCCGGCCAACCATGCCGATTTCGACCTGCCGATCGCGAATATCCTGCACACCGACATGCCGAGCCATTTCCACAATGCGAAGCCGGGTGAAAGCTTGGCGGATTTCACGCGGCGCATGGTGGACAATCTCGAACAGCTCATTCTCAGCGAAGGGCCTGACACCATTGCCGCCTTCATCGCCGAGCCCGTGTGTGGATCCGGCGGCGTCATCGTTCCTCCGGAAGGCTATTTCGCCGGCATTCAGGCCGTGCTTCGCAAATATGACATCCTTTTCATCGTTGACGAAGTGATCTGCGGCTTTGGCCGCACCGGCAACATGTTCGGCTGCGATACATATGACCTGAAGCCGGACATCATGACGGTGGCCAAGGCGTTGTCGGCGTCATACCTGCCCATTTCCGCGACCATCGTCAGCGATGATATTCATGAGGCAATGATGGAGCAGAGCCGCAAGCATGGCGGTTTCGCCCATGGCGTCACCTATTCGGGACATCCGGTCTGCGCGGCCGTGGCCGTCGAAACGCTGAAAATCTATGAGGATCGCAACATTATCGGCCATGTGCAGGAGGTTTCGACGCGCTTCCTCGAGCGGCTGCATGCTTTGGCGGAGCGACCCTATATCGGCGAGGCGCGTGGTGTCGGCCTCATCGGCGCGGTTGAACTGGTCACCGACAAGGCGAGCAGGACGCCGTTCGCGCCGGCTCTCGGCATCGGGCCTGGCATACAGGCGAAGGCGATGGAAAACGGCGTTATCGTGCGTGCCCTGCGCGATGTCATCGCGTTCTGTCCGCCGCTCATCATCGACCGTCAGCAGATCGACATGATGTTCGACGGCGTCGAGAAGGCGCTGGACGCCATGGAACCGTCGATGCAGGCGAACTGAACGGCCGGGAGTACAGCCTATGCTCGAACATGGTTTGTTCATCGATGGTTGCTGGCGCGCCGGCAGCGGCGGCAATCTGATCGATGTGGTCGACCCAGCGACGGAAGCCGTCATCGCGACGGTTCCGGTTGCCGGGATTGGCGACCTCGAAGAGGCTGTGCAGGCTGCTTCGCGGAGCTTTCCGGACTGGGCTGCGCGGCCGGCTCCCGAGCGCGGGAAAATGCTGCGCGAGGCCGCCCGCCTCATCCGTGAGCGTCGCGATGCGATCGCGCTGCTGCTGACGGGTGAACAGGGCAAGCCGCTGCGGGAGGCCGTTGCCGAAGTCGATAATACGGCCGACATCATGGAATGGTATGCGGAAGAAGGGCGCAGAGCCTATGGCCGCATCATTCCCGCCCGGCTGCCGGGCGTCAGCCAGCAGGTCGTGCTTGAGCCTGTCGGCCCCGTCGCCGCTTTCAGCCCGTGGAATTTTCCGGTCTCTCAGGCGGTGCGCAAGATTGCGGCCGCACTGGCGGCCGGCTGTACGATCATCATCAAAGGTCCGGAGGAAGCGCCCGGTGCCGTGTGCGAGGTCGCGCGCTGCCTGGCGCAGGCCGGCCTGCCCGGCGGGGTTCTCAATCTGGTGTTCGGAGATCCGCCGGCAATCTCGGCTCAGCTGATCGCAGCGCCGGAAATCCGCAAGATCTCGTTCACCGGTTCGGTGGCGGTGGGCAAGCATCTGGCAGCTCTGGCCGGCGCTCACATGAAGCGCACGACCATGGAGCTTGGCGGCCATGCGCCGGTGATCGTTTTCGATGATGCGGATGCTGTGGCCGCGGCCACCCAGCTTGCGGCGTTCAAGTACAGGAATGCGGGGCAGGTCTGTATTTCGCCGACGCGCTTCTTCGTCCAGTCGGGGTCTTACGATGCGTTTCTCGATGCGTTCGTGCGCAAGGCGAATTCCCTGAAAGTGGGCGCCGGTGCGGACAATGCGGAGATGGGCCCGCTTGCGACCAGCCGGCGCGCCGATGCGGTTTCCGCACTTGTGAGCGAGGCGGTAGCCGATGGCGCGACCCTTCATGCAGGCGGCCGCAAACTGGGCAATGCCGGATATTTTTACGCGCCCACCGTGCTTGGCGATGTTCCGCAGACGAGCCGCATCATGAAGGAAGAGCCGTTCGGGCCGGTCGCTCTGATCAATCGTTTCGGGGATGATGACGAGGCCATCGGGCTTGCCAATGCTACCGCTTACGGGCTGGCCGGCTACGCGTTCACGCAATCGTCGCGGCGTGCCGCACTGGCTGCAAGGGGCGTGAAGGTCGGCATGCTGTCGATCAATCATTTCGGTCTGGGGCCGATCGAAACACCGTTTGGCGGGGTGGGCGACAGCGGCCATGGCCGCGAAGGCGGCAGCGAAGGGCTGGACGCCTATCTGGATACGAAATTCGTGAGCCAGCTGTCGGCCTGACCGGATCGACCACACATTCCGCGCAGCCCGCGAAATCGGGATGCGCAAACCACCATGCTGCCGCGGCCTTACGGCGATCAGGTGCGAAGCAGAACCAATTCGGGAGAGTTCAAGTGTCGGAAACCAAGTCCAGCGCCACAGCGCCGCTAGCCGGGGTCAAGGTCGTCGAGTTCTGCCATGTCGCCGCCGGGCCTTTCTGCTCCATGCTGCTTGCCGACATGGGGGCCGACGTCATCAAGGTGGAATCGCCCGATGGTGATACAATGCGTCAGTGGCCACCTCACAGCGACGGCTTCAGCGAGAATTTCGCTTCCCTTAACCGCAACAAGCGTTCGATCGCTCTCGATCTCAAGAACCCCGCCGACAATGCCATTGCCGTGCGCCTGATCCGGGAAGCGGATGTCGTTGTGGAAAACAACCGGCCGGGCGCGATGCAGCGTCTGGGGCTCAGCTATGACAGGTTCGCGCAGGAGATGCCGAGCCTGATATACTGCTCCCTGTCAGCTTACGGGCAGGACGGGCCTCGTGCTGGAGAAGGCGGTTTCGATCTCACCGTGCAGGCGATGTCGGGCATCATGAGCGTGACCGGCAATGAGGGAGGCGAACCTGTCAAATGCGGCATCCCGATCTCGGACTTCGCAACCGGGCTTTACGCAGCGTTTTCCATCGCCTCACTGCTGACGCGGGTCAGGCAGGGCTGCAAGGGGGGCTATATCGACGTGTCCATGCTGGGGGCCAGCCTCGCCATAGCCGCTCTTCAAACCAGCGAATATTTCGCCAGCGGCCGGGATCCGCGCGCGCTGGGCGCTGCCCATCCCCGCAATGCGCCTTATGAGGCCTTCACCGCTTCCGATGGCAGCTTCGTGCTGGCGGCCGGCAACGACCGGCTGTGGCGCAGCGTGTGCGAAGTCGTCGGCCGCCCGGACCTGTTTGAAGATGAGCGTTTTGTGACCACGATCGACCGCGCGCGGAACCAGAAGGAACTTGCCCGGATTTTGAACGGCGAGTTCGCGCGCCGTACAGTTGCCGAACTGCTGGAAGATCTGAGACGTGCAGGGGTGCCGTGCAGTTCCATCAACAGCTATTCCCAGGCCCTGTCGGACATTCAGGTCGAGCACATGGGATGGGTCCGGGAAATGGCTCTGCCAAATGGTGTGCATACACGCACCTTTGCAAGCCCGGTGAGGATCGATGGTCAGTCGCCGCCCATTTACAAGGCGCCTCCTGCTCTCGATGAGCACGGGGAAAGCATTCGCCGGTCCCTGCTGACCCCGGCGATATGAAACGAGTTCGTGAGGAGAACAAGATGACGACCAACACCAAAAGGCTTCGGACCTTCCTCTCCCAGATGAGCAGGCTGGTTGAAGAGGCCGATGGCAACGAGCCTGTCCTTCTGGAAAGGGGCAAGACCTATCTGGAAGCGCTGGTGGCGCAAGATGACTGGCTCCCGGAAGAATGGGCTGCGGCCAATTCGGACCGCTACCAGCAGCACCTGCTTTACTGCGATCCGCAGGACCGCTTCTGCGTGGTCAGCTTTGTCTGGGGACCGGGGCAGCAGACGCCCATCCACAACCACACGACCTGGGGGCTGGTGGGAATGCTGCGGGGAGCCGAAATCTCGGAAGCCTACGAGATGCAGGATGGCAAGCCGGTGGCTGGTGAAACCGAACGTCTTGACCCCGGTCAGGTCGTGATGGTGTCGCCCGATGTCGGCGACATCCACAAGGTCTGGAATGCGTGCGACGATCGCGTCTCGATCAGCATTCATGTCTATGGCGGTGATATCGGAGCGATCGAGCGCAACGTGTTTCCGCCCGAAGGCGGCATGAAGTCGTTCATCTCAGGCTATTCCAACTCGGTCATGCCAAACATCTGGGGCGCTCAGGCCTGAAATGCCCCTGACCATCCACAAAGCAGATGTCCGCATGACGCTGACGCTTTCGCGGCCGGAGCAGGGCAATGCCCTGTCGCATGATCTTGTCGAAGCTCTGCATGACGGGCTCGATGAGGCCCTCGGCAACGGAACGAGAATGCTGGTCATCGAAGGGGAAGGGCGCAATTTCTGCACGGGCTTTGATCTTGCCGGCATCGAGGCCGCGCCCGATGCTGACCTGCTGATGCGCTTTATCAGGATCGAGCAGCTTCTGTCGCGCCTGTGGTCGGCGCCCTTCGCAACGCTGGCGATCGCCGGAGGCCGCTGCTTTGGCGCCGGAGCGGATCTTTTCGCCGCCTGTTCCACGCGGCTTGCGCTTCCCGATGCGTCCTTCAGCTTTCCGGGTGCTGCCTTCGGGCTCGTTCTGGGAACCCGTCGGCTGGCGGCGCGGATCGGGGAAGACGAAGCACTTTCAATCATTGCCTCCGGCGAGACTGTCGATGCAAAGAAGGCGCTGGAAATTGGGCTTGCGACCGGCCGGGTCGCGGAAACCGAACTGGAAATGGTGGTGGACAAGGCCATTGCCGCCGCTGTCCGGCTCGATCCCGAAACCTTCGCCGCAATTCGCTGTGCGGCAGGCGACGATCCGGTCCTTCTCGACCGGGATCTGGCGGCGCTGGTGCGCTCCGCGGTGCGGCCCGGTCTGGCGCAGCGTATCCGCGACTATCGCGCGGCCATGAAACGCAAACACATGCTGGACAAGTCCGCACGGCCTTCGTCCACTCATTGAAACAAGCCAAGCATACGGAGCAAACAGGATGACTACGCTTTCTGGTGGCGCAGCGCAGCCACGGGGAATACTCGCGCCGCGATCAGTCGCCGTCATCGGTGCCTCGGAAGACCTGACCAAATTCGGTGGCCGCATCTACAAGAATCTGGTCCACCATCGCTTTTCGGGCGCCATCTATCCGATAAACCCGAAGCGGGAGCAATTGCTTGGCATCAGGTGCTATCCCTCCATCGCGGATACGCCAACCCCGCCGGATATGGCCGTGATGGCGGTGCCGCGGGATGCCGTCAAGGATGCGGTGGAGGCCTGTGGTGCGGCCGGCACGCGGGCGGCGATCGTCATCACCGCCAAGTTTTCCGATGCGGGCCCGGAAGGCGCGGAACTGGAGCGTCAGGTCGTGGCGGCGGCCGACCGCCACAACATGCGCATCATCGGTCCCAACTGCCTTGGCATCATCAGCCCGGCGAACGATCTCGTCCTGTGCGCTTCGCCAGCCCTGTTCGTGGATGAAATGCCGAAGGGCGACATCGGTCTGGTGAGCCAGAGCGGTGCCTTGATGGCCACCATATTCGACAAGGCCATGGCCCGGGGGCTGGGCTTTTCGCACTGCTTCTCCATCGGCAATCAGGCCGACATGGATATGTGCGATTTCGTCGACTATCTGATCGAGGACGAGCGCACGCGCGTCATATGCAGCTATATCGAAGGGATCAGGGATCCGGCGCGCTTCATCGAGACGGCCCGGCGCGCCCATGCCGCCGGCAAGCCATGGCTCGCCGTCAAGGCGGGGCGCACGGCCTTCGGCGCAGCCGCGGCCTTCTCGCACACCGCCAGTCTGGCCGGCAGCTATCAGGCGTTCGAGGCCGCCTGCCGTGATTGCGGCGTGCTGACGATGGACGACCCGGATGCAATGGTGCTGCTGGCTGCATCGCTGGCACGCTTCCCGCAGGCCCGGCCGAAGCGCGTCGCCATTGTCACGACGTCCGGTGGCGGTGGCGCCGTTACGGCCGACCGCCTCACCGATCACGGCATAGCGCTGGCGCAATTCAGCGCCGAGACGGCCCGTGAACTGTCCGAAATCTATCCCGCCAATGTCGCGGGCTCCAATCCCGTCGATCTCGGTTCCGCAAAGCAGGGTGGCTCGCTGGTTGTCGGGGCATCGACGCTGAAGCCGATCATTACCGACACCGGAAGCGATCTCATCCTGTCGGCGATCACCACGGCCCCGGATGTCGAGCTTCTGTGCCGCAGGTTTGATGAGGCCACCGTCGCGGCCCGGGACGAGGGCCATGTCAAGCCGCATATCATCGTGCTTCAGCAGGGCCAGTCGGCCGATGCGGCCAGATCGTTCCTTCGCTCGCAGAAGATCATCTACACGGACAGTCTCGATGACGCCATCCGGGCGACGGAAGCATGGGGCCGGCTTGCAGATACGAAGCCTGCCACGGCGCCGGCGCGCCCGTCGGCCATGGAGCCGGCGAGCCTGCCCGAAGGCTTGTCCGGAAGTGTCGGTGAGGCGGAAGCAAAAGCTTTCCTTGGCGAAAACGGCGTGCCCGTCAATCGCGGCCAGATCGTCGGCACTGCGGAGCAGGCGAGCGAAGCTGCGGCGCTGCTGGACGGCCCCTTCGTGGTGAAAGTGGTCTCTCCTGACATCGTGCATAAATCGGACGTCGGCGGTGTCGTGCTCGGCCTCGAAACCCCGGACGATGTGGCGCGGGCCGTAACCCGGATGGGCGCATCCATCGCGCAGAAGCTTCCCGATGCGCGTATCGAGGGTTTTCTGGTTCAGGAAATGCGCACCGGCAAGGTCGAACTGCTGGTGGGCGCCCGCAACGATCCGCAGTTCGGCCCGATGATCATCGTCGGCGCCGGCGGCGTTCTGGTTGAGCTGCTCAGGGATGTGGCGGTGGCGATGGCCCCTGTCTGCGAGAAGAAGGCAAGATCGATGATCGAAAGCCTGCAGATCGCAAAGCTGATGCAGGGCTTCAGGGGCAGCGCGGAACTCGACATCGATGCCGCTGCGCAGGCCGTGTCGCGGATCAGCTGGATCGTATCGGACATCGGCCCCCGCTTCTGCGAACTCGACGTGAACCCGCTTCTTGTTGCAGAGGCCGGAAAGGGTTGCGTGGCCGTCGACGCCCGCATTCTGCTCGACGACAACTGATATCCGGCGGCCGGAGCGGCCCGGACGGACATGCACAGCACTGGAGGACTTAATGTCAGCACTGGACGTAAGACAGGATGGCAGGACGACCATCTTCACCATTAACCGCCCGGAGAAGATGAATGCCATCAATGCCGAGGTGGCGAATGAGATGCAGCGGCGCTTTGCCGAATTTGACAGCTCGGATCAGCGGGTCGCGATCATCACGGGCGCAGGGGAAAAGGCGTTTTCTTCCGGCGCCGATGTCTCGGACATTCCCGAACTCTGGCGCTGCATACCAACGATCGGCATCGTCACGGAAAAGCCTGTCATATGCGCTGTCCATGGCTGGTGCGTCGGCGGGGCGCTGGTGATGGCCGCAATGGCGGATCTGTGCGTGGTGACCGAGAACACCCGTTTTTCCTATCCGGAAGGCAAGGTCGGGCTGACAGGCGGCATGATTGCCACGCTGGCAGGGCGCATACCGCATAAGATGGCCATGGAGATCATGCTGCTTGGCCGAAGCGTTTCCGGCCGCCGCGCCTGCGAGATCGGACTTGCCAATGAGGTGGTCGAAGACGGCAGGCATCTGGAGGCCGCGCTGGCGATGGCGCGCGAGATGGAAGATATGGCGCCGCTGGTGCTGAAGACGCTGAAGCGCTTCGTCGTCGACCATACGCTTATCCAGACACCTTCGGAAAAGCTTGCGCGCGCCCAGCGCGACCTTGCCGTCGTCCGCACCAGCGCAGACCTGAAGGAAGGCGTTGCGGCGTTCCGGGAAAAGCGCAAGCCGGTGTTCAACGGCAGATAGAACCGATCCGCCATTTCCCGGCCGCCTTCAGGCCCATGGACTGCCTGTGGGGCCGTGTCAGCGCCGGCCGACGTCATTGCCGTGTCTCTCGCAGGGCATCTTGCCGGCGACTGCCACAGCCTCTGAACCTCCCCGCACGGCCGCCGGCGCATCGTTGCGGCGAGGTTTGGCGCAGGCGACCGGACCTGAAGCGTGTCGCGATCTTTCGGATTCGCTCCTTCCGCTCTAAGCCGTTGTTTTAACGCATGTCATTATCCCGAAACCGATACCCTCTTTCGAGCGGCATGCTTTAACTGTCCGGCGGCAATTGACTTGCCGGGCGTCCATGTTATCGGGAGCGCGGTTATGGTTCTTTCGTTGTCTCCGGAGAGCGAAAGCTAAGAGGGAATCCGGTGAAAATCCGGGGCTGCCCCGCAACTGTAAGCAGAGAGTGCGCCGTCGCTCATTGTCACTGGCTTTGCCGGGAAGACAGACGGTGCATGATGACCTGTGAGCCAGGAGACCTGCCTGACCATGGAAGTTCGGTGGGCGGGGTGGACCACTGGAATGTGCGGCATTCGGTAGAGGAAACCGGACGCGGCATCCGTCTTGCAAACCCCGTTGTTAAAGAGAGGGGGAGCAATGGCTGTCTTCACATATTCTACCACAAACAATACGGGTCGCCGCAGTCCGGGCTTTATCGCATGGCTTGGCCTTGGGGTGGCAATGATCGTTCTGGGAGGTCCGGGAAATGCTTTCGGGCAAACGAGAGCCGAGCAGAGCACGGAGGACATTGAAGGGGCGC
>Ga0182740_1001887_pt1 | contig 13506 bp, 8 predicted proteins | sample eDN5th37CKraftBY_FD_128872 | JGI IMG/M metagenome (GOLD analysis project Ga0182740, IMG submission 128872) | Enriched backyard soil microbial communities from Emeryville, California, USA - eDNA 5th pass 37_C Kraft BY (version 2) (version 2) | ecosystem: Environmental > Terrestrial > Soil >...
CGCCAGGATCGCTGGCGACTGGCCCGCCTCCCGCTGGGATGAACTCATGCCGTGGAATTGGCAGCCAGATAATCAGATAATCGCCGAAGCCGCATGAACCGGGGCCTTCAGGCCACGCTTACCAACGAAGTAAGAAATATGGTTCACTAAAACCCATATTTCTCGCGCCGCAATCGAAAGGCGCTTTCTCCCCCTTCCATGATGCGCTTGATCGCTTCCCTCGCATCTGGAACGTCGATTGCGCCTTCGCCCTGGATCGTGCCGCGTGACTCATCGCCCGCAGCACGATAGCCAAACCACGCAACTAGTTCGGCGTCACCATTGACAACCAAATTTGCGTTATGGCTTGCAAATACAATCTGCCGCAAACGCTTTGCTTCCCAAATCTGCTCAACGATTTCGAGCATAACTGGATTGTCTAAATCTTCCTCAGGCTGATCGATTATCAAAGGAGGTCCGGGCTGATTCAGCAATGTCTTCAGCAAAGCTGTAGCCTGCTGACCAGCAGAAGCGTTTTCAAATGGGATATACTCCCCTTCGCGTGCTCGAAATTCGTAAATGGGAATAGATATGATTGGCGTTAGAGAGAGCGCCAACCAAGTCTCGGGGTACAAATGCTGGGCCATTCGATCTAGGTCATTGGAAGTCAGCCCTGCAGCCACAAGCGAAGGTGATTGAGGCCGCGCTTCGGCAGGGGAATGTCCGGGGTCATGGTCGGCGATCTTCTCTAGATCATCCAAAATCTGGAGCCATGCCGACGCAGGATTGGCGGCGTTGGTGATTGCTTCCCCAAGCGCCTCAACTTTGTTGCCCTGTATACGCGAACCGGAAAGACCTTGGCGCAAAGTTTCCACGAATGCGGTGCTGTCAGCGTGCCGCTTCACGCTAACTCGGATTGCGCCGCCTGATCGCGCCGTAAGTTCGGTGCATTCCCTTTCAACAAGAGCATCCTGCTCGGCTTGTGCCGCAAGCCACTCGTCGCGTGCCGAAATATAGTTGGCATCGGCCGAGGCGAGGGTTGCTAAAAGCTCGCGTGTCCGCGTGGCCTCTTCTGACAGTTCGCGGACTTTGGCCTCTAATGAGCCAAGCTGCTGCAGCTTTTCGCCGTGGGAGGACGAGCGCTGTACGGCAGCATTATATCTGTCTTGGAAGCCCTTAAGGTGCGTTTCCCATTCGCTCCAAGGATCACCGGCAGCCGCATCAGGTTGTGGCTCCGTTATCGATTTCGCCGCCGCCGTCAGCGTGGACAGGGATAACAATGCCGCTTCGAGAAGGTGTGAATAGGCCGCTTGGGCCCTTTCCAGCACTTCACGCTCTTCGTCGGGCTTGTCAGGTGATGGCTGCAGGGACGCAATCTGGCCCTCGACGATTTTACGCAGCTCTTCGGCTTTCTGATGGACAGTACCGGCGCCAGCCCGCCATGCCCCAATTTGCGCATTTGCCGCTGAATAGTCCTTCCCCTGTTCCAGAAGCTGACGATCTTCGTCGCTTAGGCCGGAGAGCGATGCGCGTAAAGCGCGTCGGCGCAATGCAGACCTGGCCTGCGTTACGGAACTTGTGCGCCACCAGCAGATCCAGCGTTCGCTCGAGACGGCAATCCTCGAAGACCAGCACCGGCGCATGGCCGCCGAGTTCCATCGTCGTGCGCATGATGGTCTGCGCGGCGAGCTGGAGGAGGTGCTTGCCCACCGCCGTCGATCCCGTGAAGCTCAGCTTGCGCGTAACCGGCGATGCGAGCAGGTGCCGCGACACCGGGTCGGGAATGCCGAAGACGCATTGCACCGCTTCCGCCGGAACCCCGGCGTCGATGAAGCACCGCACGATCTCGACGGCGCTTCCCGGCGTTTCTTCACTGGGCTTGATGATGATCGAACAGCCGGCGGCCAGGGCAGGCGAAAGTTTCCGTACGACGTTTGTGACCGGAAAGTTCCACGCGCAAAACGCCGCGACAGGGCCGATCGGCTGCGCGAGCACGAGCGAGCGCATGCCCGACGGCCGCGGCAGGACGCGCCCGTATATGCGCTCACCTTCGCCGGCATGGAAATCGATCAGCGCTGCCGCATAATCGATCTCCAGCCGTGCCTCATACAGGGGCTTGCCCTGCTCTTGGGTCATGATCCGGGCGACATGCTCCTGCCGCTGGCGCAGCATCGCCGCGGCGGCGCGAAGAATTTTCCCGCGGTCCGCAGGCGCGGTGTCGCGCCAGGCCGCGAAGCCGCGCTGCGTCGCGTCGAGGGCTTCGTCGAGATCGGGCGTGGTCGCGGCCGGCACTTGCCCGATCGCCTGTCCCGTCGCTGGGTTGACGACATCGAGCATTTCGCGACCGCACCCCGTCCGCCAACTGCCGCCAATGAAGAGCGCAGGTCTGCCTGCGTATGAGGTGATTGCTTCCGTCATCGCGATCCACCGAGCAAGTTGAAAGAGGTCAGCCGCGCAACGATACGATTTGATCTTGATATTCGTGCGGATCGACGACGACGTCGATCAGCGCCGGACCGCCTGCCTCGATCGCTCGACCGATGGTGGCGCGCAGATCGCGTGTTTCTGTCACGCGGTAGCCGCTCCAGCCGAAGCCGCGCGCAACCTGGGCGAAATCGGTGCTCGAGAAATTGACGCCGGCGGTCGTAAGTTGGCGTCGGCGTTGTTTTGCGCCGATGAGGGTCAGCGAGGAATCGTTGAACACGACCACGATCGGCTTGCACCCGAACTGCGCCGCCGTGGCAAGTTCCCCGGTGCACATCATCAGCCCGCCGTCGCCCGTGAAGGCGACGGTCGGCGTCGCGGGGTCGGCCAGATGCGCCGCGATCGCCGCGGGCAAGGCGAAGGCCATGGTCGACAATCCACGCGAAATCAGCGCGCCGTTTGGTGAACGAGTCTTCCACAGATGCATGACGGGCAGCATGTGGGCGCCTGCATCCACCGTGATCCGGCAATCGTCGGGCATGGCCGCCTGGACCTCGGTGACGACGTCCTGCGGCGATATGCCCTCTCCCTTTGCGACCCGGGCTGCGGCCCTGAGCCCGTTCTTCATGGATGCAATCTCATCCGCGTCCCAGTCGGTGCCGGTCGCCCGGGAAGCAATCGCCCGCAAGGCGGTGGGGAGACTGGCAACGACGGAAACCTGCGCGTCGAACAAGGGACGGTCGAATCGATGTTCGGTTATTTCCAGCAACGGCAGTGAATAGCGCCAGGGCTGCGGCGGGCCCTCGACCGGGTCGAACCCGACCAGAATCGCCAGGTCCGCCCGCCTGACCGCATCTTCCTCCGCCACGCCCCCGATATAGGGCCCGAGCACTTGCGGGTGGTCGTCGGATACCACGCCCTTGGCCTTGTAGGTGTACAGTAACGGACAACTGGTTTGATCGATAAAGGCGCGCAGCGCCTCGGGCACGCCCTGATGACGCGCCTGGAGGCCCGCGATCACGATTGGACGACGCGCTGCGGCGAGCATGGCGCGCGCGCGCGCGATCGCAGCAGGGTTGGCGGGAGGCGGAGCGATCGGCGCCGGGCCGGCATCCGCTTCCGAGGCCGCGCCGCGGATGGTCGATCCGGCAACCTCGAGATAGGCAGGGCCTTGGGGAACCGACAGCATCGTCTGGAGGCAGTCGTCCACTTGGCGAAGAGCCGTCGACGACGACAGCCGCGCCGCCCTCTTGGTCAACGGACGCATCAGGGCGACCTGATCGAGCCGCTGGTGGCTGATAAACCCTTGCGCGGTTTCGTAGCCGTCGGCGATGACAAGAACGGGCGCGCGATCGAGGCTGGCGTATGCCACGCCGTTCGCGGCGGCTGCGATGCCGGGGCCGCGCGTCGTCATCGCGACGCCGATGCCGCCCGTCAGCTCGGCGCTCACCGACGCCATGATCACGGCCGCGGTTTCTGTCCGCGTCAAGACGAACGTCAGCCCTGCGGCTTCGGCCGCCGCGATGAAATCCAGATTGCAATCCCCTCCGGGCACGCCAAAGATGTGATGCACGCCCCTCCCGGCAAGTTTTTCCACGATCGCTTCCGTTACGGTTGGCATGCTCCGCAATGTCCTCTCTTCCCCCCGCGCGGCCCGTCCACCCAATCGCGATGGGGCTGGCGCCGCGGAATTTTGGTACCGGTATACAAAAATGAAGTGACTGTCCAGCGCTGGCTTGTCTGAATTTCGAGAATTTACGTGAGATATGGCGCAATGATGCACGGCATTTATGTGGTACCGTGATCTTTATCATTGTGCCAAGTGACGCCATGGAATAGGGATGATCGGGTCGCAACCGTCACCGAGGCAGTGATGCCGGCGGCAAAGAGGAGTGGGATTGGGCCATATGACCGACGTACGAGTTGGCCGCTCCTGGCTAAGCGAGTCCGAGGACCGGGCCAGCGCGGTGAATTCACGCTATGCCTGGTACGTGCTGGCGGTGCTGGTACTGGTTTACCTGCTCAACTCGATGGATCGGGCGATCCTTTCGATTCTCGCCGAAGACCTCAAGGTCTCGTTCGGGCTCAGCGATGCCCAACTGGGGTTCTTGCACGGCACGGCCTTCGGCGTGTTCTACGCGCTGTTCGGTTATCCGATCGGGCGCCTCACCGATCGGTGGCACCGTATCAATCTGCTGTCGATCGGCATCGGTCTGTGGTCGCTGACGACAATGATGTGCGGCTTCGCCGGCACCATCGGGCAGCTCGTGGTCGCCCGGATGGGGGTCGGCGTCGGCGAGGCGACGGCCAGCCCGGCGGGCTTTTCGCTGATTTCTGACTGGTTCTCGAAGCGCAAGCGCGGGACCGCGTTGGGATTCTATATCGGCGGGCTCCATCTCGGCGCCGGGCTCGCGTTGTTCGCTGGGGCCTATATCGCCGTTTCGTGGAACCGGTTGTATCCGGTTAGTGCGCCGCTGGGGCTTGCCGGGTGGCAGGTGGCGTTTCTCGCTGCCGGAGCGCCCGGGCTGTTGCTCGCCTTGTGGGTTTCGACGCTTCGCGAGCCCAGACGCGGGCTTGCCGACGGCGCATTCCGCGAGCCGGAGACCCACGTCTGGCGGCGCTTCCTGTCCGACGCATCGAGCGTCGTGCCGCCGCTGACATTCTATCAGGTTGCGACGTTGGGCAGGCCCCAGTTCATCGCCAATGTCGCGATGGCATTGTTCGTTGCCGCCATCGTCGCAGTGCTGATCGCGCTGACCGGCGACGACCTGCAGTGGTACGCGCTGGGCGTTGGGTATTATGGCGCTTTCTCCTCCGCCCAGTCACTCAAGAATCGGGATCCGGCGACTTTCCGCCTTACCTGGGGCAGTTCGGCCTTCCTGTGCACGATGATCGGCTTCGGCAGTGTGTCGATGCTCAACGTGAACATGGGATTCTGGACGGCGCCGCTCGCGCTGCGCGAATTGGGGATCGATAAGTCCACCGCCGGGCTGGTTCTCGGCCTCACTGCGGCGGTCGGCGGGCTGATGGGGGTCATCGGCGGTGGGCGCCTGTCGGACGTGTTGTTGCGCCGGACGCCGGCGGCGCGGATCTATGTCGGCCTCGCCGCCGCGCTCATTCCCGCGCCGTTCGTGATCGGCATGTGCCTGACCAGGGATCCGGTGGTCTTCTTCCTGCTCAACGCGCCGGTGGTGTTCTTCGGCAATCTCTGGATCGCTGCGGGCGCTGCGACCGTGCAGGAATTGGTGCTACCGCGCATGAGAGGCACCGCTACGACCACCTACTTTCTGTGCAGCATCCTGCTCGGATCTGGCCTGGGGCCGTATCTTATCGGCAAGGTTTCCGTGATCGCGGACGATCTGGCGACCGGCGTGATGGGCGGGCTCGTCGCCGTACCGGTGGGCGCCATCGCGCTGTTTCTGGCGTCACGCCGCGTGCCCGATGCCGAGAGGACGCGATGGGAGCGTGCGGCCGCGGCAGGAGAGGTGCTCACCGATACCGAAGGTCGGGCATAGTCCCGGAAGTAAGCAAGGAGACCAGGAACCAATGACCAATGCTGCTAGAAGGTTCGCCGGGACAAGCGTGCTGGTGACGGGGGGCGCGCGCGGGATCGGGCTGGCGATTGCCGATGCTTTCGCCACGGCCGGCGCGGACGTGCTGATTACCGATATCCGACACGACCTCGCCAGCGGGGCGGCGGAAGAATTGGTGCACCGCGGCGCGCGCTGCCGTTCGGAGACGCTCGATGTGGCCGATCTGGGGGCCTGCGAGGCACTGGCGGCCAAACTTGCCGATGACGGGGTCCGCATCGCCACCCTAGTCAACAATGCAGGCGTGATCTTTCCCGGCACGATCGACGAAGACGATGCGCCGGCGAACTGGGAGCGGACGCTCGCGATCAATGTCGGCGGCGTGTTCAACATGGCGCGCGCCTTTCGCCGCCAGCTCATCGCGACGCGAGGCAGCATGATCAACCTGGCGTCGATCCGCTCGTTCGTCGCGGCCGGCAATGCCGCGGCTTATGCGGCGTCGAAAGGGGCCGTCGTCCAACTGACCAAGGCACTGGCGCTCGAATGGTCTGGAGAGGGGGTCCGGGTGAACGCGATTGCGCCGGGGTTTATCGATACGCCGCTCATTCCCGCCGAGCAGAAGACGCCTGAACGAATGGCCGGCATCCTTGCCCGCACGCCAATCGGCCGCACCGGAATGCCCGAGGAGATCGCCGGTGCAGCCCTCTTTTTGGCGTCGCCGGCGGCCTCGTTCATCACCGGCGCGACCCTGCCTGTCGACGGTGGGTATCTCGCGGGCTGAGTCCGCACGCCAACGCCGGTCTGTGTTCCCGCCCAAGCCGGGGCTGCCGGGGCGCGGGTAAAGGGGAAGGCGCTCGCGTCCGGGCTCTAGGCCGATCCGGCGGCGGGCCCCGTGCCAGGGTCCACGCCATAGCCGATGCGTTTGGCTTGCCGATCCGCTTCACCCCCGGCCCCGTCACACGCGCCAGCATCAATTAGGAGGCCTGTGGGCGGGTGGGTGTAGACGGCGGCTTTAATTGCTGATTCTATGATCTTTCCGAAGAGGAGAGCAGAAGGAGGCGCATCGTTCGATTGGTCAGGGGCGGTTCGATTTCGCCGGGCGCACGCGGTCGACATCATCGCTTGATGGGCTTGGCAAGCTGATCGATTGGGGTTCCGTCTCGGCGCTTCTCGATCCGCTTTATCCGGCCAACAAGGACGAGCCCGCCTGGCCGCCGCTGGCGATGTTCAAGGCCCTGCTTTTATCGATCTGGTACGACCTTTCCGACGTGAAGTTGGCCGAGGCGCTTGACGATCGCACTTCTTTCCGCCGCTTTTGTGGTTTTTCGGGTACGGAAGCGACACCCGAGCGGACAGCGTTCGTGCGCTTTCGCAAGGAACTGGTCGCCCATAAGCTGGATCGGTTACTGTTCATGGCTGTGACAGCGCAGCCCAAATCAAAGGCGGTCACCGTCAAGACCGGCACGCTGGTCGATGCCACCATCATTGCCTCGGCCAGCGAGGGCGATGATGATGCGCGATGGGTCAAACATAAGGGAAAACGTGCTGTTCATGGCTTCAAGGCTCACGTTGGTGCCGATGCCGATACGGCGTTGGTCGAGGAAATATCGATCACATCCGCCAATATCAACGATGGCAGAGCAGGCCCTGGCGCTCTGCCCGACACCCCCGGCGAGGTGCTTGCCGACAGCGCCTATCGCGGCAACCACTTCTGTGACGCTGTCCGTGCAAAGGGCGGCATAGCGCGGATCGCCGCCACCGGCATGTGGGGCCGCGACGAACAGGAAACACTGCGTAAGCTCAAAGAATGGAATCAACCGATCCACAGGGTGCGGGGCCGGATCGAGAAGATCTTCGGGACATGGAAACGCTGCTACGGCCTGCGCCGAATGCGATGGCGAGGTCTCGCCAAAGCCGCCGTCCAGGTCCATCTCACCGCCATCGCCTACAACCTCAAGCGCACCATGAATATTCTCGCAGCCCAGGCATGAAGCGGCACCGCTCCGACCAGAGCAGGCGCAGCGTAGTTCAAGCAGCGGCGCAAAATAGAAAAACAACGCGTTTCAACGCTCTACTCCCCCCCGCGCACAGGTCTCCTAATGGGCCCTGGTCGCTACAGCCAGGCGCCTGACATGGCGGGCGCCGATCTGTCGAAATGAAGGCCGGGCCGTTCGGTAGAACGGCCCGGCCATATTCGAGGGGGAGACGAGCGATCAGAACCGCGTGCGTACACCGATGCGATAGCGGCGCCCCACATTATCGAATAGCACCGGGTTGCCGTAGAGCCGCAGATATGGCGGATCCTTGTCGAACAAATTCGCTACCGTGCCGAACAGTTCGATGTTGCGGGTATCCGATTTGACCAGCGACACGCGGGCCGAAAGATCGACATAGAAGCGCGACGAAACCTGATTGTAGTTGATGCTGTTCGGCGCGCTGGGATCGTAGCCATCCTGCTCGGGCCCGATGCGGTCGGGATCGTAGACGCCGCTGCCGATATATCGCCCGTGCGCGGTGATCGAATAGGTGGGCTTCGAATAGGTCAGCGTGGTGTCGAAGCGCCATTTCGGGACGCCGGCGACGTTCTGGATCGTTCCCGGATTCCCCGTCCAGCCCGAGAATTCGCGGCTGAAGCCGGTGGCGTCGGTCGTCGACAGTTCGTTGACGTGGGTCGCGTTCATGCCGATGTTCAGGATGCCCGCAGAAGAACCGACGATATTGGCGAGATCGATCGCGTAATTGGCGACGAACTCGAATCCGCGTGCGCGTAGCGAACTCAGGTTCTGATAAGTCGCGCGAACGTTGGTGACGTCGCCGACGGTGTTGCGGGTGACGAACTCGCACAGGGCGGTGTTGCCGTTGGCGCATAAGGAGATCGTTGTCTGGCCAGCGAGAATATCGATCGCGCCGTCCACCTTGATGTCGTAATAATCGACCGAAAGGTTGAAGCCGGGCAACCATTCGGGCTGGACGACGGCGCCGATCGTCGTGGTATTGGCTTTTTCCAGCCTCAGGCCCGGATTGCCGCCCGTCGTGATGTCCACGAAATATGTGGCGTTCTGGACCGGATCGTTGATCGGCAGGTTCACCGTATTGGACAACGGGCTGAGTTCGAGCGCCGACGGCGCCCGGATATCCCGCGAGCGCGTCACCCGCAGCATGTATTCCGGGTTGAGCCGATAGACCGCGCCGACCTTGTACGTGACCGCGTTGCCGCTGACGCTATAATCGGAGATCCTGAGCGCGCCGTTCAGATCGAGCGACTTGCCGACGGGTGAATCGCTCAGCAGGGGGACATTGGCCTCGATATAGCCTTCCGTGACGTTCTGGCCGCCGGGCGGTAGTGCGAAGGCGTAGTTGGTGAACCAGCCGGACGCCTTTGATACCGCGTCTGCGTCGCCTCTCGATCGATCGCGGCGGAACTCGAACCCCGTTGCGATCGCGACGGGCCCCGCCCAGGTGTTGAAGAGCGAGCCGCGCAGGTTCGCGGCGACGACGTGCTGGGTAATTTTACGCGTTTGCCATGCCGTGCCTTCCACCCAATTCACCGAGGCGCGGCTGCCGTTTCCTTCGCCGAAGAAATTGAACGGAACGCAGCCATTGCCGGGATCGGTGAGCGTCGACCGGCAGCCGATGCTCCCGTCGGGCATGAAAATCGCGTCGATCGCCTGCGACCAGCGTCCCGCATTGCGGTTGTCGGTGATGGTCAGATCGCCGCTGGTCCTGCCATATTGATAATAAGCGTCCCAATCCCAGTTCGCAAAAGCGCGACCCTCGAGCCCGACCAGAAAGCGCGTCGTCTCGTTGACGCTGGCGCCGACCTGCTGCGGCCCGAACTCGCGGCTCAGCCGGCTGACCGGGATGGTCGTCACGCCTGCGTCGATCATCACCTGTCGTGTCGCTTCGGGCAGATAGGCGTTGTCGATCTGGATCGTGCGGTTGAGGTCATAGGCGTCGGATGATTGGGTGGGGCCACCCTTGACGCGGCTGTACGAGAATTCGCTCGTCAGCGTCAGCGCGTCGGACAGGTTGTAATCGACGTGGGAAAAGACCGAGCCTCGGCGTATGCGCGACCGCAGCGGCGAATTTTCCGTCAAATATGAGCGCCCGACGCTGGGGTCGCCGCCGACCATCGAGGTGCCGCTGACGATCGATCCGAACGTGAAGGCCATCGGATTGCCGTTGGCGTCGAACTGGGTTCCCTTGAGCGGCCCGGATGCGATCACGCCGCCAGGATTGAGGATGACATAAACGTCGGGAATGAGAAGCGTGGCGGGCAGGCCGCCGACGCCCGGCTGCGGGTTGGCGACCAGGTTGATGTTGCGCGAACACCAATCGCGCGTGAAGCAATCGCCGACGGCGCCGTCGTCGGCATATTCGCCGCCGATCACAAAATGGCCGCGCCCGCCGCCGAAGTCGCTGCCCCAGGCAGCCGACGCGAGATAGCTTTCGCCATCGCCGACGTCGGTCTGGCCGTAACTCAATTCGGTCTTGAGGCCGTCGAGCTTGTTATCGAGGATCAGGTTCACGACACCGGCAACGGCGTCGGCGCCATAGGCGGCCGATGCACCGCCGGTGACGATTTCGGAACGATTAACCAGAATCGACGGGATTGCGTTCAGGTCGACGGTGCCGAGTTCGCTGCTGGGGACGAAGCGTCGACCGTTCACCAGCACGAGGGTGCGACTGGCGCCGAGCCCTCGCAGGTCGAGGGTTCGTGCCGAGGTGTTCGTGCCGACGCGATAGAGATTGGTTGAAGGCGAGGTCATTTCGCGGAACGATGGCAACTGGTTGAGCGCATCGGCGACGCTCGCGACCCCGAGATTTTCCAGCCTCGCGTCATCGAGGACGTTGACCGGCGAGGGCGCATTGAAGCTCGTCGCGATTCGCGAGCCGGTAACGATGATCTCAGTACCCGGGGCCGCCGGCGTGTCGCCCCCCTTGCTTTCCTGGGCCAGGAGCGTCCCCGAAACCGGTGCCGGCGCCAACGCGGTGGCGGGCGCCGCCGTCGCGCGATTTTCTGCCGCGTCCGCTGCGTCTTCCGCGGCCGCGACGCCGGCCATGGTCAGGGCCGACGAGGCCAGCAGGAGCGCCGTGAACGGATGGCGTACGAATGTGGAAATGCGGTGCCCGGTTGACATCATTTATCCTCCCTGGAGGGGGAGGGATGCGTGTCGCCGCAGCGGCGCGCCCTCCCCCTAATTGCGCAGTATTTCGCCTGCTATCGACGATCCCATTTTGTCGCGACGCTATCGGCACCGGATTTGGCCGTCAAGTAATATTTGGTACCGATCCCAACATCGGATGGAAATCTTTCCTGTCATGGGAGGGGTTGGGGCAAACTCTTTTACAGGAAGGGAAATGTTTACAATATATTGAAATATAAAGATATATATGGTTGTAGGCCGGAATCGCCGTGACGGAATAAAGGCGCCTTTATTGCCCATTGATCGCCGGCGGCGCACTTGATTATCGTGCCATATATCGGTACCGATATCAGTCTCGAATATCCCTATGCGGTGCGTTGCTCTTGCGGCAAGAATTGCCCGGTCGGGGCTGGCTTCGGTATCAGAAAGGATGCGACATGCGGCTGTACGTTCATTGCTGCCGGATCGGCTGGATCGCGGCTTTCGCGGCGGCTTCCGTCGCCGTCGGGGCCGCTGGTCTCCCCCCTGCGGAAAGGCTGGGCGGTGATCCGCTCAAGGTGGCCACCTGCGGCGGCTTTCTCGAAGGCCCGAACATAGATGCGGAAGGAAAGATCTGGGCGGTCGATTACTACACCGGCAATGTCTTGACGGTCGCAAACGGCGCATGCGCGATCATCGGTGCCACGGGCGGGGCGGCAAACGGGGCCCGGTTCGGCCCGGATGGCCGATTGTACATCGCCGATGCAAAGCGTGGCTTGCTGACGCTTGATCCCGCATCGGGCGTGGTCGCGGTCTGGATCGATCAGGTCGAGGGCGAGCCGCTGGTCGGGGCGAACGATTTGGTGTTTGATGGCGCTGGCAATCTCTACGTCACGGTGCGCGGGAACTCGACCTATCTCGATCCGGTAGGTCAGGTGGTGATGGTCCCGCACGGCAGCCGCGCGGCCAAAACGTTGGTGCGCGGCTTGCGCTTTCCCAACGGCATTGCGGTCGATGCGGCGGGAACGCGGCTCTTCGTGGGCCTCTTTTCGGAAAAGACGATCCTTGCCATCAACCTCGATCCACGGTCGCACGCGCCCCAGCTCAGCTATGTTTTCGCGCATACCCGGGGCGGGATCGGCCCCGATGGGATGATGCTCGATCAAAAAGGGCGATTATACTGGGCCGATTTTGGCGGAGGCACGATCACCGTGGCCGACGATGCGGCGCATATCCTCGGCCAGATACGGCTGCCGGACGACGCGGGTGCTTGCGTGACCAACATGGCCTGGCACGATGGGGCGATCTACGTCACCGAGGCGGATCGTGGTGAGATATGGAAGATCGCGCTCGATATGCCCGGCTGACGATCGCCAACCCCTCGTGGCCTGAACGGGGGCCGGTAATCGGCCGGTATCGATCTACCTCGGCGCCATGCGAATATGCCGCGCGCCGTCTCGGGCATCGATCGCGCGCGATCGGGCAATATCATTGGTCAGGTGCTCGCCCGCTGTACGATCTCGAAGCCGAGGTCGATCACCGGAAGCGCGCCTGCCTCCCGGCCGGCGCCTTCGAGCAGCAACTCCGCGCTGCGCCGGCCGATCTCGCGCCGTGCAAGGCGCAGGCTCGTGATCGGTGGGTTCATGTGCTGCATCAGGTCAAGATCGTCAAAGCTCGCGATGGCGATTCGATCGGGCACCGCCCAGCCGCACCGTTGACATTCGAGCAACGCGCCGGCTGCCAGAACGTCGCCGGCGCAGAACAGCGCGTCGACATAGGGCGCATTGCGGGCCAGATGCTGTATCGCTTCGGCGCCCCCGCCAAATCCGCGGGATGCGTCGAGGATCAGGCGCTCGTCGGGCTTGATACCAAGCTCTTCCAGCGCCGCAAGATAGCCGCGCTTGCGTTCTGCGGCGCGCGGATTGCGCTTCAGGCTTGCGAACGCGATCTTGCGATAGCCCAGCCGCCCCAGATGCAGCGTCATCGCTTTGGAGGCATCGAAGTTCGAATAGCTGACGGCGAAGTTGATCGGGTGACGGGGGATATCGCCCGTCTCGATCACGGGGATCGCCGCGGCTTTGAGCATCCGCAGCGAATTTTGCGTGTGATCGGTCTGATGCAGGATGAGGCCGCAAACCCGCTGCCCCACGAAGGATGCGATCGCGCGTTCTTCATCTTCGGGGTCATCGCCGCTTTCCGCGACCATCAACTGATACCCCGCGGGCTTCAGGAAATCCGAAATGCCCTTCAGCGTCTGGGAAAAGATCGAGTTTTCCAGGCTCGGCAGGATCAGCCCCACGACGTCGGAGCGATTGGATGAGAAGCTGCGGGCCAGATTGTTATTCACGTAACCAAGCGCCTTGACCGACTCGGCCACGCGTCTGCGCAGATCTTCCCGCACGCGTTCGGGGTGCGCGAGCGCACGGGATACGGTCATGCGTGAGACG